>FWWL01000854.1_pt1 | contig 79882 bp, 77 predicted proteins | sample 2228331 | NCBI WGS metagenome assembly FWWL01 (sample SAMEA103939775, study PRJEB20133) | metagenome | reverse complement strand
TTAAACTAATAAAGGAACTTCAGGCGAAGAGATTTCTCCCGCTAAAGGTGATAAAAAAGGTGCTTCGGGCAGACAAATCCGCCACTACAATAAAAGAGTTAAAAATCTTCTCCTCCCTTCAGGGCAATCTTTTTAAATCCCTTGACTATTCCTTGAAGGTAAGTCCTGTAACCCGAACAGAACTCATTCGACGAACTGGCGTGACACCTGAAGACCTCCGTGAACTTGAGAGATTAAAATTCATTGAGCCGAAGAATGGCCTTTATTCTGAAGAGGATATAATTGTCGTGGAGAACGCTGTATCTTTCAGAAAGATGGGGTTCACAAAGGAATTAGGATTTAAGGTTAAGGACCTTGAATTTATAATAAAACTAACGGAGAAAATGGCTGAGGATGGCATAGGGCTCTTTACAAAGAAAACCTTCGGGAAAATGAGCGAAGAGGAACTTAGCAAACTTGCAAGAAATGGTATCCAGAGCATAATTGCCTTTTTCGGAGCCCTTTTCCCGAAATGTATAAGGAAAATCTTACATGAATTTGGTGAGAAGGAGTGATCTATGTTAAGAAGAAACTTTTTTAAATTTATCTCAAAATGTGCAGTTTCCTTCACTGCAATTGGTTCGGGCACTTATTCTATGTTAAAAGCCCTTGTACCTGGCGTCCTCTATGAGCCGTCGCCAAAAATGAGTGTTGGCAAACCGGAAAATTTCCCTGAGGGTGCAACATTCATATCCGACCTTAAGTTGTTTGTCCTGCGGGATGGAAATGAATTTCACGCAATCTCGGCTGTTTGCACCCACCTTGGTTGTACTGTAAACTATGTCCCACTCCCTGAGACAAAGAAAATCAGTATAAAAGGGAAGGAATACAACGAGACATGGGAATTTTCCTGTCCATGCCATGGGTCAAAATATTATTTTGACGGGACAAATTACGCCGGTCCCGCACCCAGACCCCTGCCATCTCTTCACATTGACCTCTCTCCCATCACCGGGGAATTAATAGTGGACAGCTCAAAGGTGGTGGATACAAATTATAGACTAAAAATCTGATTTGAGAGGGTAAAAATGAATGAAAGGACATTATGGGAACGACTCACCTGGGCATTTGTTCCAAAAACATTAAAGGATGCCTATCAGGCACGAGTAAGAAACTTTCTACTCCACTGGTTTCCCCCGAAGGTGACGCGCGTTAGCCTATCATGGAGTTATTCACTCTGGCTGGGGACAATTTCTGGTGTGCTTTTTTTCATTACTCTCATCACCGGCGTTATTCTGATGTTCATCTACATCCCATCTGTTGAACGCGCCTACTGGACAATTGAGGACATTGAATTCACCGTGCCCTTCGGCTGGTTCTTAAGGTACTCTCACCGCTGGGCAGGACACCTCATGGTCGTTGCTGTATTTCTCCATATGATGCGGGTCTTCTACACAGGTGCCTACAAGGATATTAAAGGTAAGAATAGTCACAGATACTGGAACTGGATAATTGGCGTCATTCTCCTTCTTCTCACCCTCTTCCTTGCCTTCACCGGATATCTCTTACCGTGGGATCAGCTGGCACTCTGGGCTGTCACTGTCGCTTCAAATATCGGAAGAACAACGCCTCTCATCGGTGAATTTGCTTACCGTCTGCTTGCTGGAGGAACAGTGATTGATCAGCCAGCACTCATTCGTTTCTATACATTTCATTGTGTTGCAGTTCCTGTAATTACAATGGCATTGATTTCATATCATCTATGGCGTGTGCGAAAGGATGGTGGCCTTGCAGGAGCAGAACATGTCAAGACAGCAGGAGAAGAACAATCGGACACTCTCAGAGTTCCTGCAAGTCCCACAATTCCCAAGAGATTCCTCGTAGTTGCCCTTGGAACCTGGATTGTTGTGCTGATTGCATCACTCCTCTTCAGAGCACCTCTTCTTGAACCAGCCGATAGTTCATGGACACCAAATCCTGCAAAGGCACCATGGTATTTCCTCTGGCTTCAAGAACTTATCTCCTTCACAACCATACGAATCGGTGACTACACAATAAATGGCGGATTTATTGGCGGTGTACTGATTCCAGGAGCCCTTTTTATATTACTTGCCATCTGGCCCTTTATTGATAAAAGCGGCGACGAGGCAACAGGGAGATGGTTCCATCGCTCAAGGACATGGCAGAACATACTTTTTACAATTGTATGTCTGGGCATAATCTTTTTGATTGTCTTTTCATATTACTTCAGAGGACCTTACTGGGAAATATACTGGCCATGGAACAGACCCGAGATTCCAGGAAAATTTTAGGAGATCGTGATGAATGAAAAAAATGAAATGGATCTATTTTTAAAAATGGATTCAAAAATCCTCTACTTATTTTTTACAATTCTCATCATCGTAACAGGGCTTGTCTTTTACAGGGAGAACACCTCTGACTGGAAGAAATACCAGAGGGAGTTTAAAAAACTTATCGGAGAAAAGTTTGGCAAAAAAGCAATGGCGGACTTTACACTTGAAGTCAAACAGATATGGCTCAAGGATTTAAATAGAATTGACAGATGCACAACCTGCCATCTCGGTGTAGAGTACGAGAAACTGAGCGGCGATGATATTCCTCCGGTCTTCAGATATCATCCCCTACCGAATTTAATAAAAGCCCACCCATTTAAAAATTTTGGATGTACCTACTGTCATGGTGGGAAGGGACTTGCACTATCAATTGAGGAAGCACATTTCACAAAAGATAAGGGCTGGACCGAAATCTTTATGTCAAGAAAACTGGCAAAGGAATATAAGTTTGATGATTACGAAAGAATGCCCCTGATGGAAATAAACTGCAATGCATGCCACATTTACGACAGGGAAATCAAATGGACAGAAAATTATAATGGGAAGGAAGTCCTTTACGAGACAAAATACATAAATCTCGGGAAAAGACTCTTTGAAGAAAAACTATGCACCTGTTGCCACAACTTCCGGGGAAAGGGCGGCCTTGTGGGACCTGATCTCTCTTACGAAGGTGATAAGCCACCGGATAAATATGATTTTACAGCAATTAAGGACTGGAAGGGACTCAAGCCATCGGTATTCTCATGGCATTACTTACACTTTAAATACCCATATTTCGTATCCCTCAATACGCTCATGCCAAATTTCAACTTCAAAGACGAAGAAATAAAAGCACTTACTACGCTGGTTTTAAGTTACAAAAAGATGCCTGAAAACCTTATCTCTGACAAAATTAAAAAAAGAATACAATTATCTGGAGTGCAAAAATGAAGAATTTAAATCTTATCTTAAAATCAATAATAATTTTAATTTTTTTGGTTTCCTTTTCCGCTACAATCACCATATATACAATTATGAAAAAAGCACTGAGCGAAAAGACATTTACTACAGCTGCTGAGAATAAAACAGTTATGGAATTAACATATAATGAATTTATTAAAATAATGAGCTCTGATTTCGTTAATCTCTTTGCAGAATCAATACCGGAGCAGGACATAGAGAGTGCCTTCAAATCAGCATATCCAGAAGAAAAATTCAAGACAGAACTTAAGGAATTATTAAAAACCATATCAAAATATTTGAGAGATGAAGTAAATTCTCCCAATCATGCCCTTAACCTTGTTGAATTTAGAAAGAATGTCTCCAGCTTTTTAAAATCCAGAGCAGATATGGAAAAGAAAACAGAGTCAAAACAACTTTTACTTAAATACTCAAATGTTTTGCTCAATTATCCCGACAACTTTCCTATGCTGCGACTTGATGATATTGAACATATAGACGAAATGAAAGAGAATCTTTCCCGACTGAAATCAATATTTACCCCATTTCTTGTAATTGCTCTAATATCATTAATTATTCTTCTGTTTAATCCCCGATTGCTCGCTTTCGCCTTTCTTCTGGCAGGAATAACTAACGCAATTGGGACTTTTGCAGTCAGGGGTATTATCTCAAATGCCCTTGCTAAAAATCCTGAACCAGCGAGGACAATTGCTTCAATCGTCGCATCAGAGACAATCAGTGCTGTCTTTGTTATTTCAATTATTTTAATCGCAGTCGGTATAATAATTCTCAGTATTAAAAGAAAAAATCAAGGAGGTAAATAGATGGAACACAAATTAACAAGAAGACAATTTCTTGGAATAACCGGAGGCGGTGTCCTCTCCTTATCCTTATCAAACCTCAGTTTTATCAATTCTGCCTTCGCCGGAAAGGAGTTTGTTGAGTACGAATACCGTTCATGGGAGGATCTCTACAGAAAACAGTGGACATGGGATAAGGAGACATGGGGCGTTCACCTTGTGGACTGCTACCCTGGCAACTGTCTCTGGAAGGTATATACGAGAAACGGGATTGTATGGAGAGAGGAACAGGCAGGGATCTATCCTGGTGTGGAGGAAGACGTGCCGGATTTCAACCCGCGCGGATGTCAGAAAGGTGCCTGCTATTCCAACCAGATGTATGGGCCGGAACGACTGCAATATCCATTGAAGAGGATAGGAAAACGAGGGGAGGGCAAATGGAAAAGAATATCATGGGATGAGGCGCTGACAGAGGTTGCTGATGCAATAATAGATGCAATAAAAGAACAGGGTCCGGAAAGCATTGTTTACGAACACTCGCCGGGAGAGGGCGGGTATGTTCATGGCATCGTTCCCGGTGTTCGCCTCTGTGGCATATTGAGAGCCACACAGCTTGACCTTGACTCAGTCATTTCGGATTTTAACGCAGGGATATACACCACATTCGGAAAGTTTCAGTTCGTAAGTTCTGTTGATGACTGGTATCACGCTGACCTTCTATTGATCTGGCATATGAACCCTGTTTACACACGAATCCCCTCCTATCATTATATTCCGGAGGCATTCTACAAGGGCACTACCGTTGTCTGTATTGCGCCCGATTTCAATCCATCCGCAATTCATGCTGACTATTATGTTCCTGTAAAAATAGGAACTGATGCTGCACTTGCACTTGGAATGGCAAAGGTAATCATTGATGAAAAATTATACAAGGAAGATTTTATAAAAGAGCAAACAGACCTGCCTCTTCTTGTTCGTAAAGATACAAAGAAGTTCCTTCGTGAAATAGATATGAGAGACGGCGGCAGGGATAATCAGTTCTATTTCTATGATAAAAAAAGTAAATCAATTGTTAAGGCGCCGAGAACCACTCTGAAATTTGAAGGCGACCCTGCACTTGAAGGTACATTTAAGGCAAAACTCAATGATGGAAAGGAAGTGGAAGTGGTACCCGTCTTTGAATTGCTAAAGGAACACCTGAAGGACTACGAACCTGAAAAAGCATACAGAATATGTGGTGTCCATCCAGATACAATAAAGATGCTCGCCCGTCTAATGGCAAAATCAAAAACTCACATCCTTGTTGGATGGAACAGCGCCAAGTATTATCACGGTGACCTTATTGAGAGGGCACAGTGTCTCCTGCTTGGGCTCACAGGAAACTGGGGTAAAAAGGGCACAGGAACTCGCGGATGGTGTGAGGCACTATTACCTGGCATGATCTCCTTTGTTGCGAAACGTGCGCCGGGCGTTGCTGGTTCCCTTGAGACCCTTAACCTTGTGAACGAATACGAAAAACAGATTCTCAAAGAAGACCCTGAAAAACCCCATGAAACGGTAGTAATAGAATCAGAGCGGGAAATGATAAAATCCAGATTCCCTCTATCCCCTGCTGCATTCTACTGGTATTACCACGCAAATTACAGGGAGGTATGGAACAATAAGGAGTGGTCCGACCCTGCAATGAAGCGCAGTTTTGATGACTATTTTAATGAAGCCCTTGCAAAGAAATGGTGGGATGGATTTGTCCGTCCAGGACCTGATGTAACACCACGCGTTCTCTTTCAGGTTGCCGGAAGTACGCTCAGGAGAACCAGGGGAGGACTTAAGATGCTCCTCAATTACCTCTGGCCAAAGTTAAAGATGATTGTGACCGTGGATACGAGGATGAGCACCACTGCCATGTACTCAGACATTGTCCTGCCTGCTGCCGGATTTTATGAAAAGGTTGACATGCGATTCCCCAGCCCCCACATTCCATATCTTACATTCACAGATAAAGCGGTGGAACCTCTGGGTGAATCAAAACCAGAATGGGAGATTATGTGCCTCCTTGCGAAGAAAATCTCAGAAAGGGCAATAGCAAAAGGATTCACAAAATTTACCGACAGGTATGGATACACTGTAGAACTTGATAAGGTCTATGATGTAATGACCTTTGATGGAACAATAAAGGAGAAGGATGAAGAAAAGGTCTGGGAGGAAATAGTCCGCGATTCTGTAATGATTGGAACCCTGCCGCGCGGAACAAACCTTGAGGTCGCCAGAAGAGAGGGCATCATAAGGTTCATCAGTTTAGGCGACAGAGATGCAGTTGCTTTAAACAATGCCACAGATATAAAGGAAAATGAGACAATCAATCCGCTAAAATGGCATACAGAAAAGAAAATCCCCTACCCCACCCTTACCCACAGGGCTCAATTCTATATTGACCATGACTGGTATCTTGAGGGAGGAGAAGCCCTTCCAACTCACAAGGATAATCCCACCATGGGAGGGAAGTATCCATTTGAGATGACGAGCGGACACCTGCGATGGAGTATTCACTCTATCTGGGTTACAAATAAACTTCTTCTGAGAACCCACAGAGGTGAACCATTCCTCTTCGTCAATCCGAAGGATGCAGAAAAGAAGGGGGTAAAGGATCACGATATGGTAAAGGTTTATAATGATTTCAATACCTTTCTCGTGCGCGTAAAGATTTCTCCTGCTGTGAGACCCGGACAGGTGATTATATATCACGCCTGGGAGCCATATCAATTTAAGGGATGGAAGAGTTACGATGCTGCAATCCCTGGTATGGTGAAATGGCTGCATTTCGCCGGTGGCTACGGTCATCTGAGATACTGGCGATGGAACTGGTGCATACCTCAGGTTGACCGCGGTGTTCGCGTGGATTTTGAAAAGGCATCCTGATATGCGTGGCACCTATGCAATAACACACTGGGGACACACCCTCCTGGTGTTAATTCTCCTTGTAACCGGAGCGTTGATATTCTTCCCTGAAGTAAGACTGTTTCTCTTCAGTGGATATTCCCTGGTGTTCAGTCAGACACACAGATACAGTGGGGCATTATACATTCCGGTTACCTTCGCCTTTATTGCAATTGCACTAAAAAATGGGAACAAAAGAAGGGACATACCCGCAGGTATTATGTCCTGGAAAAGGACACACATAAAAATACTTTTTATCACCACAATTGCATTTGCCCTGAGCGGAATATCACTATGGTTTTCCACCCTTGTTTCAACCAGATTGCTTGATGTCTCTGCGATTATCCATCAGGTTTTTACGCTAATTCTTCTGATGATACTGCTCCTTCACTTAATCTTAATATTTGCAAAAAATAATACCAATAATGGAGTGAAAAATGAGTGACGGAAGAAAACTTATTGTTCAGCCAACTTCCTATTCAGAGACAACCCTTATAAATCCAGAATGGTCCGGCTGGAATGTACCCAGGCCCCTCAAACTAAATTTACTTCCCACTCCTCTGGGCAGACAACCATCAGAATATCTGAAATATGCCCAGGATCCGGCCTCTGTTGGAAGGATTCGCGAGATTGAGGCAAAAGCCCTCCATAATGGTTCAAAGATATTCTTCCATCTCACCTGGAACGACGAGCATCCTGATACAGTTATGACAGAAGAGCATCCCTTTGTGGATGCTGCGGGAATTATAATGCCAATGGACAGTAAGGCACCCCACACAATCATAGTCACAATGGGGTCCCCGGCATATCCCATTAATGTATGGTACTGGAGGTCTGATGAGCCAGAAAAACCAAAAAATGTTACCGCTAAGGGACTCGGAACAACCGTGACAAGCAAAAAGAGCTTTTTATTCTCAAAGGCAAAGTGGGAAAAGGGAAGATGGAATGTTGTGGTTGGAAGGGCACTCAGTGTACCCGAACAGAAGGAAGAGACGGTACAGTTAAAACCCGGAATTACATCCCTTGTAAGTTTTGCTGTCTGGGATGGAAGGAACCGGGAGCGAGCCGGTATTAAGGCATTCTGCCCATGTGAGATTCAACTTATTATTGAGGCATAAGAATGAAGGAGCAATTAATTGAGACAATTGAGAGATTTGCAAAAAAGGAGATTCTGCCGCGGTTAGAAACTCTTGAAAAGGCAGAGCCGCATTCCCCGATCCTATCAACTATTATGAAAGGGGCATCTGAGATTGGTTTAAATCATCTTCCTCTTCCAGAGGATATGGGAGGGCTTGGACTGGACATCCCATTGATCGGGACAGCGCTGAGAAAGATTTCCGAGATCTCTGCTGGTGTTGCCACAATCTTTCTATTCCACTATGCTGGCCTTTTTCCATTCCTTACGAATGAAAAGGGTAAAAAGATAGTATCTTTAATATCAGAAAAAGAGCCCCACATGCTATTTGCCACAGGAGAATTATTAAAAGGAAAAACAAGTATTTCAGAGAATAGAATAAGCACTGCAGGACTGCACGCCTGGGGAATTCCTGGAGCGAAATACCTTTCGGTATATTCAGAATATGCAGAAAAATCTACCTTTACAATTATTTCTCTCAGGGATTGTAAGATCACAGAGAGAAACAGAAATCTCGGGTTGATGCCCTTCTCTTCTGCAACTGTTTCCTTTGAAAATATACCGTTAGATGAGACGAACTCAATAATTCTTCCACTGAATGAAGGCATGAAATTAACCAACTCTATCTACGGCTTTATTAATGCCCTCATCTGCGCAATATCTACAGGAAATGCCGAAGGAGCTTACAACCATGCCCTAAGATATGCACATGAACGTTATCAGGGCGGCGATATAATAATAAATCACAGGATAATACAGACAATGCTCGGCAAAATCATTGCAAGGATTGACGCTTCAAAGGCATACGCTGATAAAATACTTGAAGAGGCAAAGATGGAGAGATATGAAAGGGCTGGCATCGCAAAGGCATTCATTACTGAAAATTGTGAATGGGCATGCTCTGATTGTGTCCAGGTCTTCGGCGGATACGGATATATGAAGGATTTTTCAGTGGAGAGACATCTCAGGGATGCCAAATCGTTATCTGCACTCACCGGAGGAAATATGTTTAAACTTCAGGAATATGTGAAATTATTGAAGGAAAAGGCTAATATAGAGACATGAAGTTATCCGAGCGGATTGCAAAGTTTCTCCTTGATTATAACAATGAACACAGGGCAAAAAAGGAACTATTTGTGCTTCCTCCGAAAATCAGAGAACTACAGATATATGTGCGAGAATGGGCACAGAAGGAAGCAAAGCCTCTGATTCAGAGGATTGATATGCAGGAACACTCTGATTTTGAGTGGGAACTGGTGAGAAGAGGCGCAAGGGCAGGACTTTTGACCAGAATGATACCCCGCCTTTGTGGAGGTGATGGAGGATCTCTGGACTTCTTCAGATTTGGAACCCTGGGGGCTGCTGTATTCTGCGAGGAGTTATCCGCTGTCTGCTCTGGGATGGCGACACTCTTTGGCGCACATTACCTTGGCATTATGCCAATCCTCATTGCTATGAATATCCCGCTGGCTCGCCGTTTGTTAAAGCCTATATGTGAAGCAGCTAAAACTGAAAATCCCAAACTCTGTGCCTTTGCAATCACCGAGCCAGGCGCGGGCTCTGACGTTGAGGACTATGACGCCGGCAAAAAGGCGCACTTAAGCACCTTCGCCGAAAAAGTTAAGGGCGGATATATTTTGAACGGGAGGAAACAATTTATATCCAATGGCAGCGTTGCCTCACTGATTACTGTATTTGCAAGCACAGATAAAAATAGAGGGATTGACGCATGGACCTGCTTCGCTGTTACATCCGATATGAAGGGGTTCAGCGTCGGGAGGATAGAGAATAAGATGGGTCAGCGCGCAAGCCATACAGCGGAGTTAATCTTTGAAGATGTTTTTGTTCCGGAGGAAAACCGCGTGGGACTTGAAGGTGACGGATGGCTTCTGAATCAATTGACCCTTGATTCCTCCAGGGGTCCAGTCGGTGCAATTGCAATCGGTGGCGCCCGCCACGCTATTGAAATCTGCATTGAATACTTTAAGAACAACGGCGAAATAAATGATAAATACATTCAGATGGAAATTGCTGACTTGCTTCAAAAATATGAATCAGCCCGCTCACTTGTCTGGAGGGCCTGTGGAACATTTCCCCCACTCCATTATCTCTCTGCCATGGCAAAATGCGTTGCCTCTGACATTGCTATGGAGATCTGCTCAAAGGTAATTGACCTCATGGGAGAGGATGGAATAAAACAAAAAAATGAGGTTGAAAAAATCTTTCGCGATATAAAACTCACTCAAATCTATGAGGGCACAAACCAGATTAACCGGCTTGCAGTTGCCGAGGAATTACTTGTGAATGATAGATACAAAAATATATTTTAGGAGAATTTATGTACGGTGTCGCAATTATTGGTGTAGGAATGACACATTTTGGTAAGTTTCTTGAGCGTTCCCTTAAAGACCTGGCCAGGGAAGCAATTGACAATGCCATCAGGGATGCAGGGATTGATAAAAAACAGATTCAAGCCGCCTATGTCGGTAATGCCATGGCTGGAATTATAACGGGTCAGGAGTGCATAAGGGGCCAGGTAATGCTGAGGGCTTATGGAATTGAGGAAATCCCTATAATCAATGTAGAAAATGCCTGCGCAAGTTCCTCAACTGCCTTTCACCTTGCCTGGATGTCTGTTGCATCCGGAATGTATGATATCGTCCTGGCACTTGGTGTTGAGAAACTCTATCATGAGGATAAAAGGGTCTCCTTCAGAGCACTGGGAAGTGCTGTGGATGTAGAGATGATGGCATCCATAAAAGGCGCTCTTGAATCAATGAAGGGCGGAGAAGGATCAGGGGAGAAGCGGAGTTTATTCATGGACTTTTATGCCATGCTTGCAAGGATGCACATGGAAATGTATGGAACAAAAAAGGAACACTTCGCAAAGATTGCTGAAAAGAATCATTACCACGGGAGTTTAAATCCTCACGCCCAGTACAGAGAGGTCTATACCCTTGAGGAGATTATGAACTCACCTGTTGTAGCCGAACCGCTTACGCGATTAATGTGTTCTCCTATCGGAGATGGTGCCTCTGCTGTAATACTCTGCAATGCAAAACTCGCACACAAATTTACAAGTACTCCTGTCTATGTTGCTGCATCAGTTGTAGTAACGGGAAAGGACAGAAGTTTTAATGAACCAGATATTGTGGAACGCGCTGTGAAAAAAGCATACGAAATGGCATCCTTGGGTCCGGAAGACCTTGATGTCATTGAGGTTCATGATGCTACCTCTGCGGCAGAACTGATCGCCTACGAGGAGATCGGGCTCTGTGGAAAAGGCGAGGGCGCAAAACTTGTTGAAGATGGTGATACAAAATTAGGCGGCAGAATCCCCGTTAATACAAGTGGAGGACTTGTATCAAAGGGCCACCCGGTTGGAGCAACAGGAACTGCTCAGATCAGTGAAATTGTATGGCAGTTAAGGGGAGAAGCGGGCAGGCGCCAGGTGGAAAATGCCCGCGTGGGACTCACACAGAACGGTGGTGGCGCAATTGGCAATGAGCCTGCGGTTATGTCAATTCATATATTGAAGAGGTGAGCGTGGACTGGTTCTATCTCAAACCAATGCTCAGAGTCGCTGGCAGAATGCTATACTGCCGGATGAAAGCCCTCTCGGGTTTAAATCCTGTAATACTTGGCCATTTAGTTGAATTAAAGAACAAAAAATGTCCTGAAAAGGTAGTGCTGATTTTTGAACGAGGAAACAGACCTGACGAAATAGTGAGATATGCTGATATTTATTATAATGCGCAGAAAATTGGGAAGGAATTAGTAAAATGTGGATTGACCCCTGGCGACAGATTCGCTGTCTATATGAGAAACCATCCAGAGGTCGTCTATGCACTCACTGCTGCATCAATGACGGGAACCGTTGCTGTAATAATTGACCCGAGAAACAGGGGGGAAATCCTGTCCTACATCCTCAATGATTCAAAAGCCAGAATATTAATTTTTGCTGATTATCTTGTCAATGACATAAAAGAGATAGAAAAGAATATCAATATAGAATATAAGTATGCCCTGAATTCAGGGGATGAGGGCGATTTCAGTGAAGAGATAAAAAATTACAGATCCTTAAATGAGGTATTAAGCCAGCCCTCGCAGGAGTATATTAAAAATTCTATCCATGATGTCATGCATCCTTTCCAGATTATATATACCTCCGGAACAACAGGTATGCCAAAGGGAGTGGTCCAGCCAAATATGAGATTTTTCTTTATGTCTGCATTAAGTTATTTCTTTGGCTATAAAAAATCAGATGTGCTTTATACGGGACTATCTCTTTCCCATGGCAATGCTCAGGCAGTCACTGTGTTTCCGGCAATTGCAAGGGAATTAAAGGCAGTTGTTAGCAGAAGATTTACAAAGAGCCGGCTATGGGATATAACAAGAAAGTACGGCGTTACAACCTTCTCTCTCCTAGGTGGAATGGCATCTGGAATTTACAACGAGCCGCCGAAACCTGATGATGCTCAAAATCCTGTAAGAATGGTGGTGAGCGCAGGGACGCCACATGCAATCTTTGATGCCTTTGAAAAAAGGTTCAATTTAAAAATACTTGAATGGTATGCTGCTGTGGAGGGCGGATTCACCTACAGACCAATTGGGAAAGGACCTGCTGGTTCATTTGGAAAACGCTCAATTCCTTTCCTGATTGACTTCAGGATTGTGGACGAAAATGACAATGACTGTCCACCAGGTGTTAAAGGGGAACTCATATCAAGAATGAAGATAGGTGAAACAAAGGTGGAATATTTCGGGAAACTGGAGGACTCGCAGAAAAAGACGCGCGGCGGATGGCTGAGAAGCGGAGATATATGCCACATGGATGAAAATGGTTGGTTATTCTTTGATTACAGGAAGGGAGGCGAAATCCGCCGGCATGGCGATTTTATTCCTGTTGATATGGTGGAGAAGGTCATCGGAGAGATTGAGGAAATATCTGAGGTCTATGTCTATGGCATTCCTTCAGCAGGAGGAGCACCAGGCGAATGTGACCTCGTGGCTGCAGTGAGCCCTCTTCCTGGAAGGCAGATAGATCCCCAGAAGATATTCTCCATCTGTAGAAAGAAACTCCCGCAAAATTTTGTTCCATCATATATTCAGGTTCTTGAGGAGATACCGAAGACACCCTCTGAGAAGCCAAAGGATCATCTTTTAAAGACAACCTTTGATCCGGGCATGAAGAATGTTTTTACAGAAAGGAGAAATACAGAATGATGCTCTTCAATGGAAAAATAGAAATTCCTGACATAAAAATAGACTATGAAAAATGCAATCTATGCATCAACTGCATGCGAACCTGTCCCATGCGGGTCTTCCAGATCATTGACAAAAAGATTACCCAGATGCCGGGTGAGATCTGCATTGCCTGCAGGAATTGCGAGGTCGTATGTGAGACAGGTGCGCTGAAGGTCCATGGCAGTTACAGGGTCCGGAAGGGACTGCCTGAAATAGGGTATTTTCACCTTGAGGAATTTCCGGAGTATAAGGAGTTCTGGAAGTAAAAGAAGGAGATTTATATTTATGACAGGGAACTATAATCTTGAAGAGATTGAACGGTTGATAAAAAACAGAAGAAGCGTCCGCTTTTTCAAGAAGGATGATGTTCCGGATGAAATTATACAAAAATTAATAGACCTTGCCCACTGGGCTCCATCGGGCATGAACGCACAGCCATGGAAGTTTGTTGTAATTAAGGACAAAAAACTCATTGATGAGATCAGAAAGGTTACAGAAAAGGGCATGAGGTTTACCCTGAAGGTCTTCACAGGCAGGGCTCTTCGCTGGCGAATTCTAAGATCTCTCTGGAAATTACTCCAGCCATCAAAGTTCAAAACAATAGACCCACGGGTACTGCAGGGGATGAAGGCACACACAAAACAGAAGGGTGCTGCTGATGTATTTCATCATGCGCCTGTTTTAATCCTTATTCTCGGTCACACTGGTTCAAGCACATGGATTGAGGATTGTTCTGCTGCAACGCAGAACCTTGCGCTGGCTGCTCACGCTATGGGACTGGGCACATGCTGGATTGGCTTTACTGAAAAGTTTCTGCCACTCCTTGGTTCAAGAGAGTTAAAAAAGAAACTTGGAATTGATGGTGACTGGGTCCTTGCCACAGTCATTGTTCTTGGCTACCCTTCTGTAAATTACGATGCCCCTGTAGAAAGAGATAACCCAGAAATAATATGGTTTAAATAGAAATCCAGGAGGTATATATGGCAAAACCAGAAGTAAAAAGACAGATAGCAATGGTCATTGACCTCAACAAATGCATGGGCTGTCAGACATGCTCCATTGCCTGTAAAACGCTCTGGACAAGGGAAAAGGGAATGGAATATATGTGGTGGAACACGGTTAACACAATGCCAGGACTCGGGACACCAAAGGGCTGGGAAAAGATGGGCGGCGGATTTAAAAATGGGGTGCCACAACCTGGAAAATTACCATCAGTGGCTGATTTCGGAGAAGCATGGGAATTCAATTACGAGGAGGTTCTTTATGGCGGCAGGGGACAGGATGCATATCTCCACCCTAAAATGAACTCCCAATGGGGTATGAACTGGGATGAGGATGAGGGCGGAGGAGAATGGCCCAACAGTTATTTCTTCTATCTACCGCGAATCTGCAATCACTGTTCCAGACCAGCATGCCTTGAGGCATGTCCGAGAAAGGCAATATACAAGAGGGTTGATAATGGTATTGTTCTGATTGATGAGGAGCGTTGTAAGGGCTACAGATACTGCATGGAGGCATGTCCCTACAAGAAGATATACTTCAACCATGAGAAGAAGATCTCCCAGAAGTGTATTTTCTGTTATCCGAGAATTGAAAAGGGAGAAGCAACTGCCTGCGCAAGACAGTGCCCGGGACGGCTGAGATTCATCGGTTTTCTTGATGATAAAAACTCTGCGGTTTACAAACTTGTAAAAAAATGGGGAGTGGCTCTTCCATTACATCCTGAATTTGAGACAGAACCAAATGTTTATTATATTCCACCCCTTTCTGCACCAAAACTTGACTCTGAGTTTCGCATCACAAAAGAGCCAAGGATCCCATTGAAATACCTTGAGGAACTCTTTGGAAACAAGGTGGGAAGGTCCCTTGATATGTTGATGTCAGAGAGAGAGAAGAAGAGAAAGACAGGGAGATCGGAGTTGATGGATACACTTATTGGATTCCGGTGGCCCAGAGATTTCTTCCATATACCCCCGGGACCCATTGAGAAGGTGAAGGGATGACAGAGACGCTTGAAATTAAAAGCGATGAGCAAAAAAGCTCTGCCTTGAGAAGCAATCTTTTTATTGCCTTTGAAAGACTCTTCAGATTTCCCGACGAGGATTACATCAATGGAATCTCATCCGGCTCAATTCAGGAGGAACTATCGCTTCTTATTAATGAACTACCCTATCCCGTTGAAGAGAGGGATTTTTTTACTGCTCAATTCCAGATTGACAACGCAGAGGACTTTCAGAGCGAATATATAAGGACCTTTGATGTTTCCCCTGGAGGCCCACCATGCCCTCTTTATGAAGGACTGTATTATCCGGACAGGAGAAAAGTAATGGAGGATCTGATGAGGTTCTATGAGCATTTTGGATTGAAGCCAGATACAAACAAGAACGAACTACCTGACCATATATCAATGGAACTTGAATTCATGCATTTCCTCTCCTTCAAAGAGGCACAGGCACTGGTTCACAATAAAGACAGGGGGCCTTTTCTGCGGGCAGAGAGGGATTTTCTTGAAAGGCACCTTATAAAATGGATTCCTGAAGTCATTAAAAAATTTGAAAAAGCCAATCCACCTCAATACTATAGATATCTCTTTAACCTCCTGAATGCCTTCCTTAATTCTGACCTCAAGTATATCAGAGAAAAGATACAGGAATAGAGGAAGGATCTACCACTGACATTTGGTCTCACCACCAACCTGAACGCATTTTGTGCCCTGAAGACAGGCATATCCATTACAGCAATCAACAGGATAGGCGATTGAGAAACATGCATCCGGTGTGCATGTCCCGCAGTATGAACCGTTCGGACAGCAACTGCCATCGGGACATTTTACTGCGCACCCGTAATTATATGTATTATAAATACTCTGCCCGCACACTGTCCCTGAAATAGTGGTATAGATTGAACCACCATAATGAGCGGTCGCTGTCAAAAATATATCACCCTTGCAGACCTCTCTGCCATTAACAGTGATGGAGGGCATTCCAGTAAGCGTTATCTTAACATCAACGGTCACAATAGATGGACATGAGATTTCTGCAGTGGATGTAAGCGTTGCAGTAATTGTCCCATTAATCACCACACTGTCTCCTGCCTTACTTCTGATTGCGCAACTGTTATAAAGTGTACTGCCCATTCCATTGATGGACATGGTGTCCTTCTTGCAGAGATTCTGTTGGGCACAACAGCCCGATGGTCCGGAACAACTGAGATTAATTGTAAAATAGATGTTGCCACCAGCAGGGCAATTATAGGGAGGAGTAAGTGTATCCGGGGTACAGTTTACAAGTGGCGTGAGTGCAAAATTGTTAAGCAAAGGAATAGATGTGGGGCTCACTGCCCCCCCTGCGGATGAAAGCGCTGAAAAAGCAAATGCCTCTCCTATTGCATCCAGCTGGTCCTGCGTCAAGCCTCCCCCGCCGCCATACTTCCCGCACACTGGCAGAAGAACAGCAAGCATGAGAAGTACAAATAAATTTTTTGATTGTTTCTTCATAAAGACCTCCTTTTTTTGTTTTATTGTATCATTAATACAAATTGATGCAAGGAAAAAAACATCATTTTATCTTTCCCCATTCTTTAAAAATTATCTCATTTCCATCAGGCAATTCAATCAAGCCCTTCAAAAGCAATACTTCTCAGTGCTTCCTCACAATCTGAAGACATTGGTCCTCAATTCAGGGGTAAATTTCCCCGCAAGATATTGTTCCATACTGCTTAACATATCTGTTAAGTTATTTAGAATGAATTGTGAGGGCCCTCTGAGGAATTTTAAGGAGTTATAACGCATGCAGGGGATTTGTAACCTGTGCACCCTTTTGCAAGAGAATTTCAAGCATATGGTATTAATTATACTAAAATTTGAAGGAGGGAAAGCAGGATGAGATAGGAATACACAATTATACCTGTCCAGAAACTGGGGGCATATCACTGACTTCAGACTTTGCTTTTTTCCATCTGGATAAATGCAACTTCGGAAATGCTGGCTCGTTCTTTTGCGTGTTCTATAGTCATGCTTACGATATTTCCCCTCTCATCCAGATCAATATATAACAACTGGAGATTTTGAAAATTCAATCAGTACTGTATCCGTATCTGAAAAATATCTGATTTTCATCTTTCCTCCTTAAAATAACGATCAAAAAAAGCATTATGAACGGTTTCTCAATCTTCAAGAAGTATCACCCTAAGATATTTTCCCGCCTCTTCAATAAAACTCAATTTTCTAATCCTTCCATCAGACTGAATCTCGGTTTTTATAGGACTGTTTATTGTTTTCATAATCCACTCATCTTTTATTATTGCACGCTCTGGTCGCCTTCTTATAAATAAGAAATATTGAGTGCATTTCATAATTTATTTTTATTATATCTATAAGAACCTTTGTTATCAATCTGGTGAACTTTTCTTTCACCTGAAGCATCAGGGAATTTTCTCCTTTTTTGAACCTCTCTATTTCCCAAATATCCTTAATATAATAATATGTGGCTCAGTAACACATATTCCCTTCTGCGGTGAATTCCTTCGGTGGCTGGGGGTTCAACCCTGCATGTACACGCGTGCCCGGGGGGATTTGAACCCCCAGCCTCCGGATCCGGAGTCCGGTGCTCTATCCAGTTGAGCTACGGGCACATTAGAACCGCCTGAATATCAGACATGCATTCGTTCCGCCAAAGCCAAAGGAGTTGGTCATTGCCACCCTGACCTCTCTTTGACGTGCAGTGTTAGGGACGTAATCAAGGTCGCATTCAGGGTCCGGCTCATCATAATTTATCGTGGGAGGAATAACTCCGTGCTTGATGGAGAGCACTGTAATGACTGCCTCAATTCCCCCTGCTGCACCGAGAGCATGGCCAGTCATGGACTTAGTGGAACTAACCTGAAGTTTAGGGGCATGTTCGCCGAAGACCTTCTTGATTGCCTTTGTCTCATATAGGTCATTGTAATAGGTTGATGTGCCATGGGCATTTATGTAATCTACTTCCTCTTTCTTTATCCCCGCATCCTTCAGAGCGAGTTCCATGCAGTAAGCAAAACCCTCGCCATCCGGTGCAGGGGCTGTTATATGATATGCATCGCTGTTCAATCCATACCCGATGAGTTCTGCATATATCTTCGCGCCGCGCCCTTTTGCAAAGTCAAGTGATTCAAGAACCATTACACCTGCACCCTCAGCAATCACAAAGCCTTCCCTCTTCTTCTCGAAGGGCCTGGATGCCCTCTCTGGCTCATCGTTATAACCTGTGCTGAGCGCCTTCATCACAGAAAAGCCAGCAACAGCGAGGGGAGTTATCGTTGATTCAGCACCGCCTGCAATCATTACATCCGCCTCCCCATACTGAATCTTCCGCATCGCCTCACCGACTGCATGAGCGCCGCTGGCACAGGCACTGGTTGTACAGAAATTAGGTCCCCTCAAGCCCAATTCAATTGATACCTTGCCGCCTGCGAGGTTCCCAATAACCATCGGTATGAAAAATGGAGAGATCTTCCTGTATCCACCCTCATGCAGTAATTTATGGTATTCCTCTATCCTCGGCAGTCCGCCAATCCCAACACCAATTATTACACCTGCTCTTTCAGCAAACTCCGCAAAGGTCTTTATACCAGCATCCTCCACCGCCATTCTGCTCGCTGCAATAGCAAACTGAATGAACAGGTCATTCTTCCGGACATCGCTTTTTTCCATATAATCTTCGGGATTAAAATCAATTACTTCACCTGCAATCCTGGATGGCAGATCAGAAGGGTCAAAGCGTTGAATCCTTCTGATCCCGGACTTTCCCTCACATAAATTTCTCCAGGTCTTTTCAACGCCTGTCCCAAGGGGTGTGACAACTCCAAGCCCGGTAACAACAACTCGTCTCAATGTCTCTTTCTCTGACACAGGTAGAATTAAAAATTACTGATTTGTTTTTTTCTTTATGTAATCAATTGCATCCTGAACTGTTTTTATCTTCTCTGCATCCTCATCCGGAATCTGAAGTCCAAATTCCTCCTCCATCTGCATTATGAGTTCCACCACATCAAGGGAGTCCGCACCGAGGTCTTCAAGGAAGGACGACTCAGGCGTAACCTCTTTAATATCAAGGTCCAGCTGTTTTGCGATCATCTCACGCACCTTATTCTCAAGGGACATATTTCACCTCCTAATATTTTTATTTACATTAATAGACCACCGTTAATTCCAATTACCTGTCCGGTTATATAAGAGGCAGAATCTGAAGCAAGAAAACAAACAAGTTCAGCCACTTCTTCAGGTGTACCAAACCTCTGGATGGGGAGTGACAGGAGTATATTCCTTTTCACTTCTTCCGGAAGCTGCATGGTCATGTCTGTTTCTATAAATCCCGGTGCTACTGCATTTACCCTGATATTTCTTGAAGCAACCTCTCTGGCAACTGCCCTGGTGAATCCGATTACCCCTGCTTTGGCAGCACAGTAGTTTGCCTGCCCCGGATTTCCCATAATGCCCACTACTGAAGTTATATTGATAATCACCCCGGAGTGCTGTTTCAACATTGGACGAAGGGATGCCCTCGTGCAATAAAACACACCATCAAGATTTACCTTCATTACATCACGCCATTCCTCTGATTTCATTCTGATGAGAATATTATCCCTTGTAACTCCAGCATTATTAATCAGAATGTCTATCTTACCATAATTTTTTATAATGTAAGAAAAATTCTCCGAAACTTCTTTCTCATCAGAGACATCAAAACGCAGAATTTCTCCACTGTATCCCTTTGCTTTTAATTCCTCAAGAAGGCTTTTCGCCATCTCTTCATTCTTATTATAATTTATAATCACTGTTGCCCCGGAGGATGCAAGCCGCAGAGCAACAGCTCTTCCAATTCCCCTGGAGCCGCCGGTCACAACAGCAATTCTACCCGCAAGATTCTGTCTCATATCATTCATAACTACCGAATCACTTCAAGTGCTGGAGCAATGTCCTCTGGCTTTTCTATATTAACGACTGTTAAATTTTTGTCAAGGCGTTTTATAAGTCCTGACAATACCCTGCCAGGACCCATTTCTATAAACTTCTTCACACCCTCCTGCAACATTCTCCTCACACAATCCACCCACTGAACGGGACTTACAACCTGTTCCGCAAGGAGTGTCCTGAATTCCTCGCTCTCAATGATGATTCTCGCCCCAACATTGGTGACAACAGGCATGTGCATCCTCAGAAACTCCACCTTCTTCAGGTCTTCACTTAATTTCTCTGCTGCGGGTTTCATCAAAGAACAGTGAAACGGAGCGCTTACATTCAACTTTATGCACCTTTTCGCACCTGCCTTTTTCAATTCCTCAATGCATCTATCAACCGCTCCAGCATGTCCGGATATCACAACCTGCTCTAAAGAATTGTGATTGGCAATTTCAAGGACTTCATCTCCTCGTACTGACTTAATAACCTCTCTAATTCTATCTATATCACACCCAATAACTGCTGCCATGGCTCCCACTTTTGGTGGCACTGCGGATTGCATATAGATGCCCCTGTTTCTGACGAGAATGAGGGCATCCTCAAATTTCAATGCTCCGGATGCAACAAGGGCAGAATATTCACCTAAACTGTGACCCGCAAACATTGCCGGGGTTAAATCAGTATGCTCCATTACCTCCCTGTATACTGCAATGCTATGAGTAAGGATTGCCGGCTGGGCATTAAAGGTAAGGGTCAACTCCTCCTCAGGTCCCTCAAAACAGAGTGTTTTTAATCTATTTCCAAGCACCTCCTCTGCCCTGTCAAAAATCTCCCTGGCAATGGATGATTTCTCATAAATCTCCTTTCCCATCCCCACATACTGAGAGCCCTGCCCAGGAAAAACAATCCCGATCTCACTATATCCCCTCTGCATTCTTCACCACCTCAACAATACAGCACCCCATGTTAATCCAGCACCAAATGAGGTAAGCAGGATATTGTCTCCCCTCCTGATTCGCCCATTTTTTACTGCCTCATCAAGGGCAAGAGGAATGGATACAGCAGAGGTATTTCCGTATTTATCCAGATTTAAAAAGACCCTTTCGTATGAAATGCCGAGACGCTCACTGACACCCTCTATAATTCTCCTGTTTGCCTGATGCGGAACGAAGAGAGAAATCTCCCTTACAGTCAATCCTGCATCCTCAAGAACCTGGAGGGACACATCCTCCATGCATTTGACAGCAATTTTAAATATATCTCTTCCCTTCATCTTAATATAATGCATTCTATTTTTGACTGTATCCAGTGAGGGCGGATTTAATGACCCTCCTCCGGGAATACAGAGTTTATCCCAGTGAGAGCCATCTGAATAAAGTCGCCACGCAATGAGCCCTGATTTTTTATCTCCCTCCTCAACCACCACTGCCCCAGCACCATCACCAAATAAAATACATGTATTCCTGTCTTTATAATCGGTAAATTTTGTAAGCGCATCAGCACCCACAACAACGGCATTCTTGAAATGCCCTCCCGCTATCAGACCATCAGCAACCACAAGGGCATAAATGAATCCGGAACAGGCAGCAGCAACATCAAAGGCAACAGATGTTTTTACCTTTAGTTTATTTTGAAGAACACAGGCGCCTGAGGGCATGTAATAATCAGGGCTGATTGTCCCCATAATTATAAGTTCAATATCATCTGGATTTATATGCGCTGATTGGAGTGCATTTTTTGATGCTCTGTATGCCATTTCAACAGTCCCTTCCTTCCTGTTGAGAATACGCCGCTCCTTTATCCCTGTCCGTTCATAAATCCAGGCATCTGTCGTATCCACCATTTGTTCAATGAATCCTATCAGGGACGAAAGAACCTGTGCCTGTAATCCTGATGCCCATTCCTATTCCTCCTGTTTTTCTAATCTATCACTTTTTGAATCTCTCTCCATGCCACCCTTCAGGTCTTCATTTCTATGCAATTCATCAACAATCTTATCATTTATCCCCCTCTCAATATACTCATGGGCGAGGAATATTGCATTCTTGATTGCCTTTGAAGAGGAACTGCCGTGACAGACAATTGCAAGCCCCTTAACTCCAATTAGCGGTGCACCACCGTATTCGGAATAGTCCCATCTTTTCTTAAACTTTTTGAGTGCAGGATAGGCAAGCAGTGTTCCTAAAAGCGCAATGGGACTCTTTATAACTGTCTCCTTAAGAAGATGGATCACTGCCTCAGCAAGCCCCTCGCTCGCCTTGAGAAAAACATTTCCAACAAAGCCATCGCAGACAACCACATCTGCCTTACCGTAGAATATATCCCTGCCCTCAATGTAACCGATATAATTAAGATTGGTTTTTTTTAGTAATTCATTAACTGCTCTCGTAAGTTCGTTGCCTTTCGTCTCCTCTGTCCCGTTACTTAAAAGACCCACCCTGGGCCTTTCTATGCCCATCATGTTTTTTGAATAAACACTGCCCATGATTGCAAATTGCAATAAGTTCTCCGTTTTGCAATCAACATTTGCACCCATATCAATGACAGTACACCAGCCCTTCATTGTGGGTATCATACCGACAAAAGCGGGGCGGTCAACGCCCCGGAGTCGGCCAAGTGTAAATATTGCCCCAGCCATAAAAGCGCCGGAATTGCCGGCGCTCACAACTGCTTCTGCCTTTCCCTCCTTGACAAGTCTGAGGGCAATCATCATTGATGAGTCCTTCTTCTTACGAATAGCAACACCAGGATGCTCTTCCATGGTTATTGCCTCGGGCGTATGGATGATTTCAAGTTCACTGTAATTAAGCGAATGCTTCCGGGCTGTGGCAATAAGTTTTTCCTTATCGCCGGTAATTACAATCTTGATTTTTCGCTCGCGCTGTGCTAATAGGGCTGCCTCTATTTCAGGAAGGGGATGATTATCGGTCCCCATCCCATCAAGAGCAATAATCATCTCATTCAACCTCAATTACCTGCCGGTCTCCATAGTAACCGCAATTTGGGCAGACACGATGTGGAAGTTTTGGCTGGTTGCACCTGGGGCATTTACCAAGGTTGGGGACAGAAAGTTTAAAGTGCGCTCTATGTTTGCGCTGTCGTGCCTTTGAACGCCTTCTTTTTGGATTTGGCATATCAACCTCCTGGATTACCTTTCTAACAGATTCTTTAATCCATCAAAGGGGCCTGTATTTTGCTCCTTAGAACAGTTGCATTTCTCATAATTTAGATTAGCCCCGCACTCAGGACATAATCCCTTACAATCTTCATTACATCTCGGATAATCAGGAAGACTTAAAAAGAGTTCTTCCAGCATTACATCCTCAAGGTCCAGGATGCCATCTTTTAAAAATTCTTCATTTATTGATTCTGCTGTCAGTTCCCGCTCCTCCATCTGAGTGGAAAATTCCGGTGTATTAAAAAGAATGGTTGAGAATTCCTTTTGAATATAGGATTTTATGTCATCAAGGCATTTAACACAGGTCAGTACCACCATGGCGTTAATCTCTCCTTTGATGTGAACGCTCTTTTCATCTCTGAAAAACTCCATCTCACATTCTATAGGCTCAGAAATTTTAAAATCCTTATACCTACCCATCCTGCTCTGGAGCCACTCATCTGTCCTTTTGAGATAGACATGCATCAACTCTGTAGAAATTTCATTAAATTTGTATCTTACCTTCATTTTGATTCATCCTATATTAAACATTCTTGATTGTGATGTCAAGAATTCAATGCATAATCGGTGTTTTTCTAATTATACTAATATAAGATTACTATTGCAAGGGATTTTTATCTTCCGTAAGTAGCAAAACTTAAGTGTGGTCATACTATAGCTTGATCTGCTTTCTCCCCCCCCCTTATTACCCCCTAGAGATTTGCTATTCCCTATAAATTTTTCAAAAGATGCTCAAGGGATTTTTTGAAAACAAATATTGCGGTATCTTTAGGGGACTTACTAATTGCAAATTCTGCGAGGTTTTTTATCTCATCCTTTTTAAGGTTATATCTATCTATTACGAATTTAATATCCTCCCAATCCCTCTCTGTTCCCCTTCTTAATTTCGCAATAACAAAGTGCAGTGGATTGAGAACCTTGATCTTGAGGATTTTGTCCTCATACACTGGGATTGCCTTTTCCCTGTAATCAGGAGGCATTGAAATAATGCCCCAGCGCGAGATATCCTCTCCCACATCAGCAGGGATACCTTTACTTTTTAAATAGTTGATTAGATTTTCTATATTGCCTTTTACCTCAGCATCAAGATCGCGGGTTTTTCTGTTTTTCATTCCATAATATTCCATGGCAAGTCCACCAAGTATAATTACCTCCAGCGGCTCTTTTTCTTTTTTGACAAACTCTTTAAGAATCTTTATGACCCTTTTTAAACTAACGGACATAATTTAAGACCTCAATGAATTTTCGGTACTCTTTCATATCTATGAGTCCGGTGGAAGATTTTAATGGTCGTCTCTTTACTCCATGTATTTCTAATAGGGTTTTAAATCTACTATACCAGTTTCTCGCCTTTCTATAATTTTTCCTGATGATTGAATAATGCAGATATTTTTCCCATGGGATTTTATCGTTGACGAGAATCTCAAGGTAGAGTATATCCTTTGCTGATTTATCATTTAGAATATCTGTGATATTTTTGTATTTCTTTCCGGTATAGGCATGGAGTATCTTTGTTATCGTTTTTTCAGATGCTTTAGGCATATTGCTCTGCTATATTAACAGATAAATTAAGCAATTTCAATACATTAATATAAATTGGCAGGTAGCAAAACTTAAGTGTGGTCATACTATAGCTTGACCTGCTTTCTCCCCTCCATTTATTACCCCTTAAAGATTTGCTACTCCCTTATCTTCCTCTAATAAGAAACACCAGGCGCGAATGGTTTTGTGATTAATGTATTCACTCCGCTTATGTTTCTTAAAGGAGACACATTGCCATTTGCAGTCCTTGAGAATACAAGTAAGGAAAGCCCGCCCTTGTTCCCCACAATAATTTCGTTATTGACCGTATCAACAGCTACTCCCTCCGGATTTGCAATTGTGGTCAGCCCACCTGAAATGGTTCTCAAAGGAGACACATTGCCATTTGCAGTCCTTGAAAAGACCAACACTGACTCTGTACTCTGTTCAGGAACGATGACTTCATTATTCAGAGGGTCAACAGCAGGTCTTCTGGGCTTTGAAATTCCTGTGGCAGGTCCTGCAATCTCCCTGAGTGGAGCAATGTTCCCATTCCCACCCCTTGGAAAAACAAGTATTGAATCAGTCCCATCGTTTGATACAAAGATTTCGTTATTAATATAATCAACAGCGACTCCGCGAGGGTTATTCAATTTTGTCAGAGCCCCCGATATGTTCCTCAAGGGGGAGATATTGCCATTTGCAGTCCTCGGGAATACAAGGATGGAATTAGAACCCTTGTTTGATACAAAAATCTCATCATTCTCTGTATCAACCGCAATGTCTTCTATCTTGTTCATTAATGTGTTTGTCCCCTGAATAACACGAAGGGGTGCCACATTCCCGTCAGCGAGCCGTGGATACACTGAGATACTGTTATTTCCTGTGTTGGCGACCACGATCTCATTATTCACTGTGTCCACTGCAACACGATGGGGATTATTCAGAAGTGTAAAAACACCTGTTATTCTTCTCACAGGAGAGACATTCCCATTCTGTGTGTGGTCAAAAACAAGGATTGAATCCGTTGCATCATCATTAGGCACAAATGTCTCCATACAGGCAGGAGTAAGGGGCATATTTATGAAGGAATCCACTGTCGTTTTTCTAAGATCATTGAAGCAATTTGCTCCTGCATTGTGGATAAAACTTGATGCAATCAGTTCAGGAAAGGCATAATAACCGTCCGGGTCAGTTATAACATAATTACCATAACCAAGTTCAGGATAATTCGGGTCATTGACCACATCCCCTAACATTGCCCAGCCCATTAATCCCATATAATTATTACCATTGACAACCCTTCCAGAAGGACATCCTTCGTAGAGATACCAGAGCGATGTGGAATAACCGGTTGGGGACTGGAGGCAAATCCTTCTCGGCGTTGATGTTCCATTTGAAGGAATGGTTCCACTCCCGTTGAATTTGAACCAGAGAGTCCACCCCCCGTTGGCTGAGGGATTGGGCGTTACACCATCAGTTGTCCTCCATCCCGTACCTGAGCCATCATAGCCCGTGTTGTTTCCCCCTGCCCTTGCTACTTCTGGCGAACCACTCCCCATCTGCCAGCCAATCAGGATTACTCCTGTTATGTCCGCTCCTGTATTGTTTGTTATTCTAACATCACAGCATGTCCTCCATTTAGAATTTATCTGAGTTGCATTGCAGGAAGAGACCTGATAATCAATTCCAGCATCTACCCGGGACCGGGCCGGTCTTAATTGAGTTACTGCTGATTCATTGACTGATGTAGTAAATGTAATATCAGATAGCGATTGCTTTATCTCAACCCTATGAAGCAGAACAGGGTAGGAATGCCATGCCTCATGAGTATTATCCTCTGTACATCCATAAAGAATCAACAAATTGACCAGAAAATACAGGAAGTATAACCTCCGGTAACGGAGAATATCTGGAATTCGCCCCTTCATTGTAATCCCTTTTGTAATATTTGCAAAATTTATACCATATTGTTAGTTTAATAAAAGTCAACTCCTTTTATTTATCCCTTTTCTTATTCGGGTTTAAACACACGGACCCTTCTAAATAATCCCGTGAGGGATTACTATCCCCGGAATCTGCGAAGAAACCTGGCTCTCACCCACGCTATGGCATCTTTTTTGTTTTTTATCTTTCCGTCAAGATAGGATGAATGAACTTCCTGAAGTATCTTATTGTAAACAGGGCCCGGCGGGATTCCTTCTCTCTTGAGGTCGTTTCCATCCAGAGGAGGGGGTCTATTTTTGAGTGAAGTAATAAATTTTATGAGGCGACCTCTTACCTCCGGTGAATCCGCCATGGCGACTCCATATATAAGAACCTCATTAGAAAAATCTTTGAGTTCAGCGAATATCTCGCTGTTTTTTCTCTTCTTCCTGAGGTTCTTTAAAGATTCTTTACACTTATCAATCTGATTTATGGAATTAATCAATTGCTTATCAAAGGGATATTTCTTTATCATTAACTCACGCTCATCCCTTGATAGTTCACTTAAAAGCGCCATCAGGCATACCCTCCATTGCTCTACACTTCCGAAACGCTGAGTAATTCCGGGCATTTTTGAAAGCAAATCAAGTAATTTTCTTCCGGCATTAATATTATCTGAGAAGACACTCAAAAGATTAAATCTTTCTAAATTCTTTACACATCTATCGGGTCTCTCTTCAGAGAGGAGGCGTTTTATTTCATTAAATACCCTTGATGCGGTAAGTTCTTTAAAGACCCCTTTTTTCTGTGCTTCGCGCATCAAAGAGCATGTATCATCCTCAATCCTGAATCCAAATCTTGTCATATACCTGATTGCACGGAAAGCCCTTGTGGGATCATCAATAAAACTCTTATCATGCAAAACCCTGATGACCTTATTTCTTATATCCCCCAGGCCATTGAAGGGGTCAATAACTTTAAGATAGTTATCATTATTCAGATCTATTGCAATGGCATTAATTGTAAAATCGCGCCTCTTGAGATCTTCGTATATTGTTGATGGAGTAATATCTGGAAGAACGGCTGGCTTTTTGTAAATCTCTCTTCTCGCTGTTGAAAAGTCAACTTCCAGATCCTGAGATATTTTAACTGTGGCGGTAAGGAATTTCTGATGTTTGACAACGGGATATTTAAATTTTTCTGCAACCATCTCTGCCAGTTCCATCCCATTTCCCTCCACCACTATATCCACATCTAATGGTCTCTCTGCCATAAAGTAATCTCTGACCGCTCCGCCAACTATATATAACTTATAGTTTTTGCTAACCGCCAGCGCGCTCCCTGCCTCTATGACCCTGCGTATTGAAGATGGTATTCTTTTTAGAATATCCTCCATCACGCCCTCGGATGGGTTCTTTTGTAAACCTTTTTTAATTGCTCGGAACTCACATGGGTATATACCTGCGTCGTTGAGATATCCGAATGCCCCAGCATTGTCTGAAGGGTCCTGAGGTCAGCACCTCGCTCAAGGAGGTGCGTGGCAAAGGAATGCCTGAAGACATGGGGCGTGACATTAACCTTTACGCCTGAGAGGCGGGCGTATTTTTTGACCATGAGCCAGAAACCCTGTCTCGTAAATTTTCCGCCAAATTTTGTAATAAACAGATATTCCGAGATTCTTTTCCTGAGGATTCTGGGACGGTAAAGGTCAAGGTACTCCTTCACCCTTTTCCTCGCATACTCGCCAATGGGAACAATTCTCTCTTTCGTCCCCTTTCCCACGACTCTCAGATAGCCCACATTAAGGTCAACATCACCGAGTTTGAGATTTACAAGTTCACTTACTCGTATTCCAGTGGCATAGAGCAGTTCAATCATGGCAAGGTCTCTGTATCCAGCTGGATCCTGTGGTTTTATAACATTAATAATTTTCATTATATCACTGTATGTCATAACCTTTGGCAATCCCTTTTCAACTTTCATCCCCTCCACAAGGGATGCAGGATTCTTTTTAATAATACCTTCTGATACCAGGTATCTGAAAAAGACCCTAACAGAGACCAGCGCCCTGCTCACAGAGCGCGGTTTATTGCCTTCCTTCAACATTGTGCCAAGGAAAAGAAGAATATCCTCACGCGTCACCGATGTAAGTCCCCCTCTTCCCTGTTTTTCAAGAAAATTCAAAAATTTAATCAGGTCGCGGTTATAGGATTCAGCGGTATTTTTACTCAATCCCTTTTCAGTAAGAATGTAATTTATAAACCTGTCAAGTAACTCATTATCGGTTTTTAAACTTTTATCTTTACTTTCCATAATTATAACTTAATGCATTGAGCAAACTCTCTCTTATATGTTTTATCTTCTTTCGCTCCAGCACCTTCCTTCCACTGAGATCGCTGACATAAAATACATCAGCCACCTGATCAACCTTCGTAGATATTTTTGCAGTATAGATATTCAATGATAATGAAGAGATCGTGCTGGTAATTTTATAGAGCACACCCGGCCTGTCATGGGTATAAACCTCAATGAGGGTATAGAGGTCTGATGAGTGATTGTCAATTATCACCCTTGTGGGGAGGTCCCGGCGCTTTTTGACTTTAAGTATTGACGGTTTTAATCTCTGAGATACCAGCGCATCCACCTCAATTCTCCCATTCATAACATCATCAAGGTCTTTAAGTGTGTTTTCCCACCTGATGGGGTCAGTTACTGCTTCGCCAACCACATCATTGATATAAAAGACATCCAGAATTTTTCCATTCCTCATAGTATTTATCTGGGCTGAGAGAATATTAATGCCGTTTGACGACAGAACCCCTGTGATTTTTGAAAAAATTCCAGGCGAATCAACTGCAGAAAAGATGACCTTGCTGAATCTTCTGTCAGGATAATCATCCTTTGATATAAAATATTTTTCCTTTTCAAGGTATTTCAATATTTCGAAATATCTGATGATATCCTCAACACTGTTTGTTAAAAAATTCCTGATGGGAAAGACATCTATGAATGCCTCTACATCCTCCCTGGTATATTTTTTCCCCAACGCATCTCTGACATCCTGCTGAATTTTTACTATTTTATCCTTCAATACATTTTCCGAAATTCTACCCTTTTCAAGAAATTCCTCTGTCTTTATATAAAGTTCCTGAAGCAATGCTGACTTCCAGTGAGTGAGAGCATGGGGACTTACTGCCTTCAAGTCCGCAAATGTAAGAATGTATAAATACTTTAAATTCTCCCGGTCTCCAACAAGTTCTGAGAAATCAAAGATATGTTTCAGGTCACCCAGGTCGCGGCGCTGGGCAATCTCTGACATCTTAAGATGATTCATGATAAGAAAGGATGCTCGTCTCATCTGCTCTTCTCTCGCTTTCGTCCTTTTCATTATCCTTTCAACTATCAATGCGCCTCGCTTAGCGTGCCCGCTGCCATAGCCCTTCCCGATATCGTGAAAGAGAGCAGAGAAATAGAGAAGAGAAATATCTTTGACCTCCTTAATCAAAAAACTTAAGAGCGGTTGCTCCTTAACATATTCTCCACTCCTTAATTTATCCAGTTCCTGAATAACAAGCAATGAATGAAGATCCACAGGGTAAACATGATAAATATCATACTGAACCTTAAAATATATCTTTTTGAATTCTGGAAAGAGCCGGAAAAGAACTCCGCTCTTATACATTTCTCTGACCGCTTCATAGGCAAAGGGAGCACTGAAAATAGACCAGAAGGTTTCAAAGTTTTCCGATGTCTTCAGTGCATTTTTACCAATCTGCTTTAGAGAGGTTCTCAATAATTTTTTAATCTCTCTATCACCTCCAAGCCCTGTCCTTGCAATAAGGTAGAAAAACTTGAGAATGTTAGCAGTGCTTTTAAAGGCATTTTTCTTTTCCACTCTTATGCAGGTTCCATCCAGGATAAAAGGTGATTCAACATGGATGGGTTTAGAGAGCACTGGTTCTGGCTTGAGATATCTATAGTGAAAGACCTCATCCAGAACATCATCAAGTAGATTGCTGATCACCTGTGTATTCATATAAAAGGCTCTCATAAATCTTTCAACACCCAGTTCATCCTTTGTATCAACAAATTTCATCTTAACTGCGATCCGCTTCTGTGATTCAAAGTCAATATCATCATGCTTCCTCATGTAATGGAAATGAAGTTCATTGCGAATTATGAATAAAAATCTGATTGCCTCAAGGAATTTATGAAAAGTGCCTTTAGAAATTATACGGAACCGAAGAAGGGCTTCCACAGAAGGGGAACCAAATTTTAAAAAGAGCAACCACCTGATTGTATGATAATCCCTGAGCCCGCCCTCTGCCTCTTTCAGGTTTGGTTCAATAAATCTTTCCGGATGCTGATTCTTCTTCCTGCGCACCTCAACCATTTTAACAATTCTTTCAAATATGGAGGCATAATTCTTAATACAGGTGTCTTTTAAAACCCTCTGAAATTTTTTGAACTCATCCATATTCCCTACCACCAACCTTGCGTCAAGAAGGGATGTAAGAACCTCATCGTTTTTCAGAGCGAGATCAATACAATCATTAATGTTGCGCACGCTATAGGACATATCAATTCCGCTATCCCAGAGTGGATAGGCGGTCTTCAATATCAATTCATTGAGTTTCTCCTCCTCTCCTGAATTAACAAGGAAGATGATGTCAACATCAGAGGCGGGATTCAATTCTCTCCTTCCATATCCACCCACTGCAATAAGGGCAAAAGGAAAGGAGAAAATTTTCTCCTCCCCCTTTGTAGCCTTTAAAACCAGCGTTTCAAGAAGAGAATCCAAAAAATCTGAATGTATTTTTGTAAGCTCCAATCCATCTGTACCTGATTCGTAGATCTTTTTGAGTTCTGCCCTTATAAAATTAATATACTCTTTAACACCCTGGGCAGTTGGCTGATTCATAATTTTTTGTAATAATAATTTATTTCCTGCTATGTCAGCCATATCAGGGCAAGAAAGCGACGGGGTTCTTCCTCATATTATCAATGTATTTCCTGATTCCATCTAAAATGCCCTCAGCAATTTTCCTTCTGTATTTGTGCGATGCAAGAAGTCTTTCTTCTTCAGGATTTGTAATAAAGGCGACCTCCACAAGAATGCTGGGCATTTTTGCGCCTTTAAGAACATAAAAAGGACCGTGTTTTACCCCGAGGTTCCTGCTATTTACACCTTCTGAATTTACCCTTCTGCATACATTCTCCTGAATTGATGCAGCAAGCATTGCTGACTGGTTACGAATTGGCGTTCTCTCCATATCCGTGAGAATAAACTGGAGGGTATCCAGTTTATCAATGTCCACACCGTTTTCCATTGCTGCGAGTTTCAAAACATCCCTGTCGCTGGAAAGATCAAAAAAGTATGTCTCTATTCCATGAGCTCCCCTACGCCTGCTTGCATTAGCATGGATAGATATAAAAAGATCCGCACCAGCCCTGTTCGCCATCGCCGTCCTTTCTGGCAGAGGAATAAAAATGTCCCTGTCCCGCGACATGCTCACGCGATAGCCATTCTTCTCAAGAAGTTCCCTCAATTCAAGGGCAATCTTCAGTACAATATCCTTTTCCTTAATTCTTCTCTTTCTTCCAATTGCTCCTGGATCCTCACCGCCATGTCCAGGGTCAAGAAATATGTGAAATTTCTCAACCTGTTCCTCTCTCCTTCCCGCATCGGCCTCTTTCATCTCCTCCAGATCCTCTGTTTCAACGGACTCAATCTCTCCCATATCTGCAATTATTGCACCTATGCCCTGTCCTCTGTAATCTGAACCAGTGACATCCACTATGATTCTGAAGGGTCCATCAAAATAAAAAGTGCTGTATTCCTCTATTGACTTGAGGTCAAGAACAATACGGACGCTGTCCTGAGTGAACTGTGAGGAACGAATCTGCTCCAAATGTTCATTTTTCACTGCAATGGGCTCTTTGAGGTCAGGAGCGAGTTTAGCGTTCTTAATGTCAATGACAATCCTCCTTGGTTTCTCAACGCTTTTATCCTCTGACAGGAGAGAATGCGTATATTCTGCCTCCCCACTCATCTCTATTGACACCCTTGTGTAATTTTCACCGGAAACTACATCAATCTTTCTCACTGTAACCTGAGGAAGAGTTTTCTTAATATCCTCCTTTTCTGCAAGTTTTTTCAGCCAGAACTCAGCCCTCTTTCGCTGGTCACCATCAGGAAATTTCTTTATCAGTTTTTCATACTCCTGCTTTGCCCGCTCGTTATCTTTTCTATATATCCTGTAAATCTCTGCAATCTTAATCTGTCCATCATCTGCAAGAGAGTTTTTTCTATATCTCTGCACCAACTTTGAATAATTTATGATTGCCCTCTGGAGAAATTTGTCCTTTCCGCTCCGTTTGTATGCATCAATACATACCTCGCCAGCCATAAAAAGCCCATCCGGTGCCTTTTTGCTATCACTGTATGCATCGCCCACTGTCTCAAAGCCAGCAATAACATTTTCCCAGTTTTTAATATCTTTCTGTAATCTCGGAGAACTCATAAGGTTGAGATACTGTCTTTTCACATTATCATAATAGACCTCTCCCCTGTCCCTTGAGAATGATTCAAACTGGACTGTAAGTAAAAGTATCAGGATAAAAATGGATTTTCTCTGCACTGATATTATTATTACTGAATTTATAGATTATGTCAACAACAAAACATCGTCTGACATTTTAGCCCTTAAAATCTTACTCTGCAATAACAAAAATATTTGACTTTTTATGCCATCAGGATTATAAAAGATGTGGTGGAGGCAAAAATATGAATGGAATGCAAAAGTTGATGATTGTCACCTTCCTTTTGTTATTTCCTTTTATGGTAAAAAGTGAGGTGCCGGAGGAAGCCAGACTCTGTGTGGCTTGCCATACCTTTGAAAAGGGAGGAGCAAAGAAGGTGGGACCGAATCTTTTCGGGATCATCGGCAAGGACTCCTCTGTTGGTGGAGGCGGCTGGAAATGGGATGAGAAGAATCTTGATAAATGGCTTGAAGACCCTGTCTCTGCAGTCAAGGAATTGACCGGAAATAAAAATGCTACAACAACAATGACAGTAAAGGTTCAGGAGAAGGATAAAAGAAAAAAGATAATTGAATATCTTAAAACATTAAAATAAGAATGCCAAAAAATCCTGGAATAGATGAAATTGATAGAAAGATCCTTGCCTTACTCTCACGGAATGGGAGAATTCATTTTAAAGACATTGCAAAGAAGGTTAATCTAAAACCACCTTCAGTAATTGAACGCATAAGAAAACTTGAAGCAGAAAAAATTATAAAGGGTTACACAGTCCTTATAGATGAGAAAAAACTGGATATAGATATTACTGGATTTATAGGCGTCAATATTGACCATCCTCAGAACATTGATAATTTTGAAAGGGTAATAGAGGAACTGAAGGAAGAAATTTTAGAGTGCCATCATGTAACCGGTGAGTTCACCCTCCTCCTTAAGGTGAAAGCCCGCAACACTGCAGAACTGGAAAAGTTGATCGGGAAAATAAGGAGCACAAAGGGCGTTGTTAAAACCCATACAATGATTGTCTTCTCCACAATTACTGAGCGGCCCTTCATGGTTCTTTCTGATACCTCAAAATGAATATAAAATCATCGGAGTACTTTGATGTAATTGTTGCCGGTTCAGGTCCAGGGGGTGCCACAGTTGCGCGGGAACTGGCAAGAATGGGTAAAAAGGTGGCACTCATTGAAAAGGGGAAAAATCATAAATTTATCGGCAATCCCCTGAGCGCCCTGTTCTATGTTGACCGGGCGGGCTTTCTCTTTTCTGAAGAAGGATTGAACATAATCAGAGCAATAACAACGGGCGGATCTACAATACTTTATTGTGGAAGCGCTGCACCTCCTCCGGAATGGCTTGAGACAAAATACGGGATCAACATCCGCAATGAGGTTGAAGAAACCATAAGTGAACTTAAAATCAAACCGTTGCCAGATGAACTTATCGGAGAAACGGCGAAGCGAATAATGGATTCTGCAAATGAACTTGGTTACAGATGGGAAGTCCTGCCAAAATTCATGGACACAACAAGATGCAAATTCAACTGCTCTGCCTCCTGCATGATAGGCTGTACCTGTGGAGCAAAATGGACTGCTAGAGAATACATCAAGGAGGCAGTAGATAAAGGTGCAAAATTATTTACTGAGACCTCAGCGGAGGATGTATTACTGGAACAGGGCGAATGCGCGGGGTTAATTGTAAAACAGAATGGGCTCAGAAAAATAATAAAAAGCAAAATTACAGTCATATCAGCAGGGGGACTCGGCACACCTGTAATTCTACAGAGAGCCGGTATCTCTGATGCTGGCCATGGCTTTTTCTGTGACCCAACGGTTATGGTCTACGGCTTATCAAGAGAGCGCGGAACATCCAAAGATCCTCCCATGAGCGTGGGCACATACGAATTCTATGATTCCGATGGATTCATGTTGAGTCATCTCATTGACCCCTGGATTATGTTTCCGATTGCAATGTATTATAAGGGGCTGAATTACCTGAGCAAGGTATTTTATTACAGAAAATTAATGGGCATCATGATAAAGGTAAAGGACGAACTTGCGGGGAGCATAAGCCCTGAGGGAAAGATCTCAAAACCCCTCACAGAAAAGGATAGGTACCGGCTACATAAGGCAATCAATATATCAAGGAGGATCCTGATTAAGGCAGGGGCTGAGCCCGATTCAATATTTACTTCACCTGTCCGCGGCACCCATCCTGGTGGGACTGCACGAATTGGCAATGTAATTGACAATAACCTTGAGACCAGGATTAAAAATTTATTTGTCTGCGACGCCTCTGTATTTCCTGAGGCACCTGATAGGCCCCTTGTGCTCTCCATAATTGGCTTTGGAAAGCGACTGGCTAAATATCTTTTGACCAGAGTTTAACCCTTTAGAATCTATAGGAAAGACAGAGTGTCCTTCCATCCTTTGTATAACTTAGAGTTATATCCAATCCACTCCTTCTCGCTTTGTGCAATCTTACGAGGGACCTACCTACAATATAACCAACCCCTGCTCCAGCAATAACATCTGAGAGCCAGTGGACATCTTTATACACCCTGGCGAAGGCAGTGGATGCAGCAAGGAAATATAATATATAGGAATAAGGTGATCCAATATACTCCGCATAGGGAGTAAGAAAGGCAAAAGCAACGGTTGTATGTCCAGAAGGGAAGGAATCCTGAGTATTACTGAACATGTTAAAATCCCTGCTACCAAGTTCATCTCCCGGTCTTGCCCTGCCAGCAGCAATCTTCAGTCCCCCTGTTATGAGCATTGCAATCTCCAGGGATTCAAAGGCAGTAAATGCAGTATCAGAAAATTTTTGACTGTTAGTAAATAGCGAAATGCCATAAAGCCCGATGCTTACAGGAACAATATATGTTGCAGAACCCAGTTCGTTTGTTACACCTGTATAATATTTGAGGAATCTGGACTTGTTTGACTGCACAATATCTCTAAACTTTTGGTCAATCATAGATGAAATGGTACCAGAACTCAAAAATGCCATGGTAGTAAATGTATTCTCTGAACCAAACAAGCCAAAACCTGCTTCTGCATCCTTCAAAACCCACTCCAGTTTCTCCCTTAACTCGTCAATTACATCAGCCCTTAGAGGGGTGAGGATGTAAACCAACAGGATAAATATTGCGAGAGTTCTTCTCAATTAATTTGCGGATTCCTGGTTAATGCTATGATTTACATCCTTGCTTAGAAAATAGAAGATTATCATGCCTGCAAAGATAACCAATCCAGAGATGATAAACATATTCCCGTAACCCCAATGCTTTACAATAAAACCTGAAATAATTGAACTTAAAGTAAAACCAAAACTGAAGGATCCGCTGTAGAAACTCAAGGCTTTACCCCTCCCTGAACCCGCAATATCAACCACCATTGCACCCATGGCAGGATATAGAAAGCCATGGGCAATTCCAAAGACAGAGGCATCAAGTATTATCAAGAGCATATTCCTGGTAAAGACGAGAGAAAGAATGCTGACGCCGTAAAGGAACATCGCAGGGAGTATTATCTTACTGCGCCCATATCTATCCGCAAGTTGTCCGAGAAAGATTCTTGTAAGAATTGCAGATAAAGTATATGCGAGAAAAAATGCGCTCACAGGTTTCATTGACAGATCATCCATGTATGTTGCAATAAAAACCAGGACAGAAGCAAAGCCGCCGCCGCATATAATTGTCGTCAAGAGGGTTCCGTAAAGATTCTGAGAGTTCTTCAGAAATAGAAAGGGATTTGTAAATTCCTCTCCCTTCACCACTGTCTCACTGAATGATCTTGAGAGAAAGACGGCAATTATTGAGAAACATCCTGCAGATAAGAACAGCACAGGGAATCCAAATTTTCTTTCTATCACTTCACCGATTGCTGGACCAAGGGCATGTGTAGCCATTGTGAAGACACCAAAAAAGCCAAGTCCCTGAGCCCTTCTACTTTCAGGAACGATGTCAACTACAATTGTCTGTGCTGAAACAAAGGTAAAGGCAAACCCAAATCCCTGGGCTATTCTTAATAAAATAAAGAACGGAATGTTAAGCGTTTTTATATTTGCAAAAATTATGGCAATGAGAGTCATTATCAAGTTTCCATAAATAAGAAAGGGCTTTCTTCCAAACCTGTCAATTAGACTGCCAGTAAAGGGAATTACAATAATGGAAGCAAAGCCTGCAACACCCATAATTAATCCAATATCTGCCTCATCTCCGCCAAGTGATTTTACAAAGAGTGGAAGAAGAAAGAAGGATGTAAAGTTAAGATGAAAAAATGTATTAATCAAAATAACCCTGATGAAATCTTGCGTCAATAAACCATCTTTACTCATATCTTAATTAATCACCCTGAGGGATAGGCGATTCACTCTGTATATGGATGCCAGGAGTAAACCTACCGGAATTCCATGAACCTATGGATAACTTGCCTTTACTCCATTTGTGTTTCCCCATAGGTCTATCAATCCATCTTTCGCAATTTCAACATGCGGTGTAGTAGTATCTGGGCAATCTGAAGTCACAGGGAAATAATATGCTTCAAAATTCTCCGTGGCTGGATTGTATGTAGCAATTGTGGTATCACATTCGTTTGATGTTGAATCATAGATTGACACAATAGCAATGCCATTGCGAACAACGGGATTAAGGGGACCGGAGAGAAAATCCCTGATTCTGAAGCCGGAGATCTGGTTGTCTTCCGTCTCATAGCCATCTGGCTTACCAGAAATTACTGGATTGGGAGGATACTTTGCCCTGAAGGTAATCTTTACATAATCTGAACCAATCCACTCTGCAGAGATATTGCTGATTGAGAGTGTGTCAGATGGTTCAATGTTGAAGGCCTGAGAGGTTAATGTATACTCACTGGTTACACCGCTTTTGTAATAATTCCCCTTAACGCTTAATCTGTATCTGCCCGCTGGAAAATCCACCGGAATCTCCCATTCAATCCGCCAGATATGCTGTCTCTCTGTGGCTGTTCTGTTACTCGCATAGGATGGAATTGCACGGTAGCGCGTCACCATATAATATCTTGTGTTATCATAATCCCTGAGATCAGTGCCCTTTACCGTTGCAAAGACACCCCCTGCCTTTTCCTGCTCTACAGTAACAACTGGAAAATCTACACCCGAGTCACCGCCATTCCATTCAAGTATAACCTTCTCAAATCTCTTATACTGTGTGTTAGGGTGAGTGAGGATGGATGGCTCTGGACTGGACGATGTGGGGGTGACATAAGTATAATCAAGCGGAGTATAAATCATCTGTTCTGGCTCACAGGCGGAATTATCCTCCTTCTCAGGTGTTGTCACCTGTTTAAGGAGCGCAAGCGATTTTTCAACAAGAAAGTTACCAAATTTTGGCCCCCATATATTCATAAATGCCTCGTAACCGCCCTGCCACCATTCTTCTTCTGTGCTTAAATATAATTGATGGTCCTGAGCATAACCGAATGTTGTAACATCCTTTATCCCGGGAATCTCCCTTGCTTTATTCTCCAGGTCACTGGCAAGCATGGATAATGGCTCACCTGGCAGGGTGGCAATGAAGAGATCTCCAATGCGGGCAGCTGAGAGTCGCGTCTGCATAAACTGCTGAAATCCTTCCAGCGATGCCTCATCAGTAATAAGACTCTCAATATTAAAAAGACAGGGCAGACTGCCATCAATAAGTTTTGTTTCTGGCTTTCCACAATCCACTCCTGGACTCCCTTCATTTCCACCGCATCCAAAGGCACCAAGTTTAAATGGGTTTCCCTCAAAGTCCACAAACTCATTATCAGAATACCCTATATCTTCTCGGGATATATTTACACGCTGATTCACAATTTCCATGGGAACTCTATCCGTCGTTGTTATGGAATCCCAGAGGGCAAGGACCTTTTCCGCAGCAGCTTTTCCAATCATCTCCAATTGTTGTGTTTTACTATGTCCAAGGAAATCACCAGCAGGCGAAACATCGCCACCGGCGCCCTGGACAAAAAGGGCAAGCACTTTCTTTCCCCTCCTGCCAAAGGCATCCTCAACCAAGAATTCTACGGCGCCGGGTGCATCTTCTGTAAAATTCTCATCCTCAAAGACAGTTGCATGCATACCGAAATTTACAACAACAGCCAGGGGCTCTCCATTCTTCTTCTCAACCTTGATAATGACCAAACTATTATCCTTGGTTTTGTATGTATCACCCCTGAGATAGACATCAGGATTTGATAGGTCCGTATAAACATTATCATCCTCACATCGCCTGTCCCTGTTTATTCTGTCCTCAGGGTCAAATTTACTATTAATTCCATAGCCAAATCTCGCTTCCTCCATTGAATTAACTGCAGAAGCAATTACGGGGACTATAGAATCAACAAGGCGCTTGAAAATCTCACCGCTTGACTCATCAAGCCCGAAAGAACCAAAGCCCTCAAGCAATCGCCAGAACCTGGCTGGACCGGAGTGAGTGTGGGTTGCGGTCAGGATTATATTGTTCCACAGGTCAAGCCCATAATCCGACTTAAGTTTCTCTGTTATTTTTTCATATAGATATAGTGTCGGAAATATTAATGGAGTTTTCACAATAACGATGGTCTCTCCACCATTGCTCAAAGCGAGTGCCTTCACCCTGAGGCGATTATAAAATCCCGCACTGGCGCCAAGGGCGGAGTTGTAGGGGCTCTTTCCTCCGCGCCTTCCGCCGAAGCCAGCCATTGAGACACCCACAGGGAAATCAAGAAAACCCTCTCCTGCACCTGCCCTCAGCGATTCCACAGTTATCTGTCCGCTCTCTGAAATCTGCTGAACACATGATGTCTGCTCTCCCCTCTTCTTACTGCAATCAGCAACCAGAAATATTACCAGAATACAGGGGATAACCCTTTTCATGACTCTTCCTCCTTAAATTTTTATAAATTTTAAATTGATAAAATCCTTCATCCTGATCTGCTTATGTCTCTCAGCAATGATAATTGATTTAACCTTTTCAACAGCACTATTGAGGTTATCGTTAATTACAATATAATCGTAAAATGTGGACTTCATGATTTCGTCCCTCGCCTGCATCAGCCTGAGTGCCATCTCCTCTTCAGTGTTCTCATTTCTCTCTTTCATTCTTTTTTCCAGTTCCTCTATTGAAGGAGGGAGAATAAAAATTGCTATTGCCCGCTCAAAAATATTCTTTATATTTCTGGCTCCCTGAACATCTATTTCCAGGAGAACATCCTTACCGGATGAAATTGCATTGTTTATAAATTCTCTGCTGGTTCCATATTTTTTTCCATAGACATTAGCCCATTCTATAAAAAAATTTGCTTTTATCTTCTGCTCAAAGTCATCATCAGAGATAAAAAAATAATCAACTCCATCCACCTCACCTTTTCGTTTTGCTCTGGTGGTATAAGAAACAGACAGGACAATATCCGGAATCTGTTTTATAATCTCCTTACATATAGTTGATTTACCTGTGGCTGATGGAGCTGAGATAATAAAAATAGTCCCTTCTGTAGATAACTCTCTCTTCTCTTCCATCGTATTATATTACCAGAATTCGCAATTCATAGAAACTATTTTTTGACCTATTCTATGTTCTGAACCTGCTCTCGCATTCTTTCACATTCTGCTTTTATTTCAACTGCCTTCTTCACAATTCTGTGATCTCCTGCCTTTGTAGCGAGGGTTGTCACTTCACGAAGCATCTCCTGAAGAAAGAAATCTAATTTTTTGCCCTTCGGTTCTTCTGCATTTATAACCAGTCTGTCAAATTCCTCAATATGAGCCTTAAGGCGCTCCATCTCTTCAGAAAAATCCCTTTTTTCAAGCCAGATAGAAAATATCTGTTCAATTTTGTTACTATCTTCTTCCTCCCCTTCCTGAATGGATGGACTCACCCTGGATAAAAACTCCTCCCTCTTTTTGTTTTTAAACACAGGATATAGTTTTAATATTTTATCAATTATCCCCTTAATCCTTTTGCTCCTTCTCTGTAGTTCCTTTTTTATCTTCTCTCCTTCTGATCTTCTGGCATCTTTTAATTTTTTAATTGCCTCAGAAAAGGCTCCTTTAATTGCCTTCCATGCCACCGGACTCGTTATCTCATCAAATCTGGCAAGGCTCAATAACTGAAGGAGATCGTTGATTCTTATATCTCCGCTTAATTTGAATTTCTTTTTAAGTCGTTTTGTCTCCTTTATAAGCATTGCAATATACTCATCTGATGGAAGAGGATTAACGCATTTATTCTTCTCGTAAAATGTCTTGATGCTAATGTCGAACCTGCCCCTGTGGAATGTTGCTTTTATCTGATTTCGCAATTCAATTTCCTTTTCTCCATCAATGCCGGGGGCCTTTATCCATGTTTCAATACCCTTGCTGTTAATTGACTTTATCTCAACCAGTACAGTGGTTGAATCCAGATGACGAAGGCCTCTCCCGTAACCGGTCATGCTATACATCTTTCTTTCTCCTCTCCTCTCTTAACTGGGATAAATATATGTCTCTTATTGATATAAGATTATCTATCACCTCTTTCTTCCTGTAGTCCGGATAGGTCCATCTTAACACAGAGAAGCCGGCATTTTCGTATATCAGTTCTATTTCTGCATAAACACCATCTCTCAGATAAATCCTGTGCGGACTATCTTTGAATGTAGTTAACATAAAATTGCCCTTTGTCATATATCCTGGGTCTAAATTGATTAAACGCCTGCCTTCTTTACTGAATCTTTTTTCCAACTTATAGATAAACCATTTTATATCCGTTATCGTTTCTGGAGATATCAACTCTCTGAAGGATAGAATCCTCTTTTTTAAACCCTCCCCCATCTCATCAGCATAATAATCTGTAAAATCAAAATCATATTCACCCCCGATAAAATCAACTTTACCGTATCTTTCAGATATTAAATCCATTGCCTCTTCAAAAATTTTTATGTCTTTATAAGTTGAAGCAACCACTAATTTTACTCTCTCCGGTTGAGATGGTGTGCTCATAAATACCTGGAGATAATCTTTCTTCCTGTTTCAATTAATGTATTGACCTTTTCCTCAGAATCTGATTCACAATAGATTCTGAGAACTGGCTCTGTTCCTGAAAGCCTGAACATCAACCATGAACCATCTTCCAGTATAAACTTCTGCCCGTCCATGGTATCCGTATTTTTAACCTTTATACCGGAAATGGTTGATGGTCTATAATTAGAAAGAAACTTTTGTAACTGATCTTTTGAATGAATATGTAAATCAAGTCTTTTGAAAGTATGATAACCAATAAAATCCATTAAATCCTCAACTAATTTTGAAAGCGACTTATTATAGACATTACACATCTCCGCAAGCAAAAGGGCGTTAAAAATCCCATCGCGCTCCGGCATATGCCTGGTAATCCCTATCCCACCGCTCTCCTCTCCTCCCATGAGGATATCCCGGCTCAGCATCAGGTTACAGATATGTTTAAATCCAACCGGAGTTATATGAAGTTTTAAGTTATATCTCTCACATAGTTTGTCAATCATATTGCTCACAGTAACTGTCTTTGCTATTTCGCCCCTCCACTTTTTTTTATCTATCAAGTATCTGAGCGTCAGTGCAAAAATTTTATGGGAATCCACAAAATTTCCCCTTTCATCGGCGGCGCCAATCCTGTCTGCATCACCATCAACAGCAAACCCCATCACTGCCTTATGCTGGAGGACAGTATTAATCAGAGGATTGATATTTGGCGGACATGGTTCAGGATTATATCCACCGAAGGAAGGATTTATTTCATTCCTGAGAGGCACACAATTCCATCCCGGCGCCTCAAATATGGGCACTAAATACCCTGAAGCAGCACCATACATTGAGTCAAGAACAACTTTTTTTCTCTTCCTCTCTAAAATGCTAAAATCAACCATTCCTTTAAGATGGTTTATGTATTCTTCTTTTAAATTTATATAATTTATCTTATTGGCACCATTTTTCTTTGGAATTATCTTCCCGGAATTGAGTTCCCTTTCAACCGCCATCGTGAAGGATGGCAGGGCAGATCCGCCATAGTCGCCCTTAAATTTAATTCCATTAAACATAAAAGGATTGTGACTTGCTGTAATCATTATAGCGCCGTCAAGTTTCATTTTGCGAACACCGAATGAAACAACCGGTGTGGGAACATGACTCTCTGAAAAAAAGACCCTGATGTTATTACCTGCAAGAACCTGCGCTGCCTCCTCAGCAAATTCCCTTGACAAAAATCTCGTATCGTACCCCACAAGGACTCCACGCCCCTTTCCTGACCTCTTAACCTGATTTGCAATTGCCTGGGTTACCATTGCCACACGCTCAAATGTAAAGTCGCGGGCAATCACTCCTCTCCAGCCATCAGTTCCAAATACAATTTTCATACTCACTCTCCTCAATAAGCATTAACATCAACAAATATTTTCTTTATGGTTTTTAATATTATTTTAATATCAAAGGATAGTGACCAGTTATTGATATAATAAAGGTCATGCTCAATTCTCTTCTCAATGGATGTATTTCCTCTCCATCCGTTCACCTGTGCCCAGCCTGTTATTCCTGCCTTAACTTTATGTCTAAGCATATAATTAGGAATTTTTTTCCTGAACTCATTTATAAACACAGGTCGCTCCGGACGTGGACCAACTATGCTCATATCCCCTTTCAGGACATTAATAAACTGCGGTAATTCATCTAAACTCGTCCTCCTCAATAATGCGCCTAATTTTGTTCTTCTCTCATCATTCGGTTTTGCCCATACCGGGCCTGTGCTCTCCTCTGCGTCCTGTCTCATTGTCCTGAACTTTATGATTCTGAATAATTTTCCATCCATTCCCATCCTCTCCTGCGTATAAAATACAGGCCTTCCGGAAGTTATGAGAATTGCAACAGCAATGAACAACATAAGCGGCGAAAGGAGAATGAGTGCTAGAGCAGAAATGACTATGTCCATAGCGCGTTTAAGCACCAGATTCCAGCCATACATGGGAGAATCCTGAAGATTGAGAATTGGTAACCCATCAAGTTCTTCAATACTTGTTCCGAGGGTGGCAAATTGATAAATATCCGGAACTACCTTAATATCCACCGGATTATCTCCGATTAACCTCAGAATTGTTTCAATCCGTTCATGAGCATCATAGGGCAGGGCTATAAACACCTGATCTATACTTCTCTCTGTAAGAATTTTTTGAATATCCTCATATTTCCCAATTACATCAACACCCTCTATTTTTTTGCCAATCTTTTCTTCATCCCTTGTCAAAAATCCTACAATTTTTAACCCGAATTCAGGATGCTCCCGAATCCGCCTCACCAGGTCCTGTCCTAACTCCCCTGCTCCCACTATAAGTACATACCTTAAATTATATCCCTTCTTCCTCAAAAACTTCAGTATCTTTCTGAACAGGATCCGGAAAGATGTTACCATGACTAACTGGATAACCCAGAAATGCAAAAAGACAAGTCGTGAGTACTGATTCTCCTTAAAAAGATAAGTGAGTGTTATGAAAATAATCAATGCGAGAATGGATGCCTTTATAATTTTTGAAAATTCGTCAAAAAAGTTAACGACACGCATTGAATGATATAATCCGTATGCCTTGAAAACAATCCCCCAGATAACCCAGATGGGTAAAAGCAATTTAATATAAGGAAGGAGTTCAGGAATTCCCTTATAAACGGGTATTATGCCAGAGTAAAATCGCATATAATATGCAAGAAGCCAGGCAATGGAAAGGACTACCAACTCCTGCAAAAAGAGTAAACTTATGAAAAACTGGCTATATTTTTTAAGCATAGGTTCCAGTGTGTTTTATTTTTACTATATCTGATAGTTTACTGAGATATTCCTTAAATTCACCAATAAACCTCTGTTTTGAAAATTTCAGGGCATGCATGCGAATCCTATCCGGATAGAATTTATCTTTCTTTCTCTCAAATTCCAGAATGGCATCCATCAATGATTCATGTGTCGGGTCATGAAAAAACAGGCCTGTGGAGAACCCCTCATTGCTATCAATGGGAATTACTGTCTCAAGGGCACCTCCATCGCCCAGGGCGATAACTGGCTTACCGCATGCCTGTGCCTCCACAGCGGCAATGCCAAAGTCCTCCACTCCCGGAAGTATGAAAGCCCTGCAGTTCTGCATCAATTTCAACACCTCTTCCCTCGGAATCCACCCGGTAAACTCAATATTCGCGTTGCTCATTTTCCTTAACTTCTTCTCCATCTGCCCTGTCCCCACAATAATGAGTTTTCTTTTCAGTTTGCTAATCGCATAAATTGCATTCTCAACCATCTTGTAGGGCGCAAGGGCAGACACAATGAGATAATAACCCTCGTCCTTCCCGCCAGGGACAAAAAAGTCCGTATCCACCGGAGGATAAATAACAGTAGCATTCACTTTGAAATATTTTTTTAACCGCTTCGCAACAAACTGAGAAATTGTTATTATATGGTCACATCTCAGCATGGAGGTAATATCCCACATCCTCAGATAATTAAGAAAGAACGATACGATTCGTTTATCTGCGCCCGGCACCTTTCCCCTTCCAAAGTATTCCTCTGTCAGATCCCAGGCATATCTCATGGGGGTAAATATGTAGGAAATATGGGTTGAATTAACCGGTGTTATCACTCCCTTTGCGACACAATGACTTGAACTGATAACAAGGTCATAACCGGATAGATTAAAACTCTCTACCACCGCTGGAAACAATGGGAGGAAATATCTATGGAGTCGCTTTATGCCGGGCACCTTCTGTAAGAAGGAGGTATAAATCCTGTGACTCTCAATCTCAGAGGATACACTTCCAGGAAAATGAAAAAGGGTAAAGATGTCCGCTTCAGGGAAAATAGAGCAGATCGCTTCCAGGACATGCTCTCCTCCCCTCATTCCCGTCAACCAATCATGGACAATGGCAACTTTCAATATAATAAAATTATAACTTCATTAAGTATTTTGTCAATTATTAAAATCACTGTTGTCATTGCAGAGTGAAAATGAGGGGGTATAATCAGGCATTAAAGTCTTTGAGTGCCTCCGGGATACAGGCTATGGTTGTCCAGAAAGCAGGGACATATCACGGTCTTTCAAATATATTCAAATTCCTGGCTATCTTCTCAAGGTCAGCCCTCATCATGAACTTTCCCAATGAAGGGTCTGTGCCAACTGCTACTATATACTCGTCACTTGTAAAGGATATCTCTTTACCTCCCCCTATCGCTGCAAGGTCAACATACCATCCCTCATTATCCCTCACCTTTACAGGAACTGTATATACATTCAGTATCTTCATAAAATCATATAAATATGAACCTCTCAATCTATATTTTTCTTTTGAATAAATCTTGTAAACTGAATCAGTATAGTCTTCTGTCTCAAGGTCAAACAACTGAATCTGAAGATTCTCGTTATTCATAAAAAAATATGCAACAGAAGTCCAGTATCCCCGCATCTTCTGTGCCCACTCTGCATTATTCTTTGATATTACATAACTCTCCCCAATGTAATCTATCTTAAAGATGCAGAGATTAACCTCCATTCCAACAGGGAATGATGAGAGAAAGAGATTATATGCATAAGGGTCTTTATTGAATCCACTCCCTATTGCATTTACAAATTTCAGTAACGTATCTTCTTTGCTTCCGATAACCTTGAAATAAAACCCTCCCTTCCCACAGGATATCCACGACTCAGATTTAGTGCACATCAAAGCACCCAGTTTGCTCCTGTATTTCTCTCCTCCATCAAGTCCCACCTCTTCTTTCAACTTCGCCCCATAAAACACAATGCTCTCCTTCTTCAACCAGTTTATAAATAAAAAATGTGCAAACTCCTCAATCTTATCCACGTAAGAAAGAAATTCTCTCGGATAATTCAATAACCAGGACAATCTCTTATCTGTTATATTCTTATTGTTCCCGTAAACCATCACATCAATAGAAAAACCAGATACATAGGGAATAACAGAGAGTAATTCTGGTATTTCAGCCTTTTCTTTAAGTTCTAATTTGTTATACCAATTATACATCTCTTTTAATATCTGTTTGTTAAGAGTTCTGTCAGTAACAAATTTATCCTTCTCTTCAATAAAATTCTTCACAATTGTATATATACCCTCATCTCTTGCTTTCTCCTGAAGTTTCTCTATTCTCTCAATATCCTTATCAGGACCTATCCCTACAAGAATCCATCGCCCTGTCTTAGATTCAACATATGGTGTATAAAAGGACGGTAATCCCATCTTCTCCAGGGACTTTTTTGCCCCTTTCGCATCAAGAATAAATCTGTATTTCTGAACTTCAAGATAATAGGGCTCATTCTCAGATGGAATTACCTGCCTGTCTCCAGAATGTAAATAGAACAGGAGAATTAATGACACTATAAATAAGAACCCGACAGAGATATAAACTTTCTTGGAAGTATCCACCTGTTTTTTATTCGTTCGTTACCCACTTGACAAGGCGTTTCCCTTCGCTGTCCTTAAATGAACCCATAGCAATTAAGATTAAGTCAATCAATGGCCAGATGCCGAAAAATCCAGCGATTGTAATAATAGTGAGAATTCCAGTCCCTACCTTCCCTACATAAAATCTGTGGATGCCCAATCCTCCCAGAAAAATACACAGGAGTAATGCAACAAGCCGTGACTTCTTTGATTCCTCCCCGTTCATAATTATCACCTCCTTCTGGATATTATATTCATAAAACAAACCAGAATCAAAAAATTGAGATAGGAGGCACCTGTAACCCATTTTTTAAAACAGAATCTGAAGTGGCGGCGGGGGGACTCGAACCCTCGACACGCGGCTTATGAGACCGCTGCTCTGGCCACCTGAGCTACGCCGCTATTGAGTAATATATTTTAGACCTGAAATGCCTCTGCGTCAATTGATATTTTATTTTTGTGTGATTTTTATTGATTTTTTCTTTTATGAATTTATAATTTAATCCAGGAGGAAGCAATGCGAAAAACATTGTTAACAATAATAACTATATTAAGCATTTCAATAAGCAATACCTATAGTAACGAAAAACATGCAACAAAATCCAGTGATAAAAAGGAGACAAAAATGACAAAAACCGTAAGGGTCCAGATGGAGACAACGCTGGGCAATATTATCATTGAACTATATCCTGATAAGGCACCAGTAAGTGTTAAGAATTTTCTAAAGTATGTTGATGATGGTTTTTACAGGGGGACTATTTTCCACCGGGTAATAAAAGATTTTGTAATCCAGGGCGGTGGTTTTACGCAGGAGATGGTTCAAAAGCCAACAAGGTCACCTATCAAAAACGAAGCCACCAACGGCCTTAAAAATGACCGTGGCACAATTGCTATGGCAAGGACAATGGTCATTGATAGCGCCACATCACAATTTTACATTAACCTCAAAAATAATGATTTTTTAAATCATCGCGATAATTCTCCACAGGGCTTTGGTATGCTGTCTTCGGAAAAGTTGTTGATGGGATGGATGTGGTAGATAAAATAGGAAACATGCAGACAGGAATTAAAGCAGGAATGACAGATGTGCCTCTTACCCCGGTCATGATTAAAGATATTAAACGACTTCAGTAAGTCAGGTGACTAAGAAAATTGTTTTAATATTACAATCCACAGCGTGGTGGTTATTATAGACAAACAGTCCAGAACAAAACCCGACTTTATCATATTCATCAATGGGATCTTTCCCGTCCCGTATACAATAGAATTCGGTGGGGTTGAAATAGGAAGAAGAAAAGCCATTGACGCACCAATAGAAACCCCTACGACAGGATAGACCGGATTAAAGCCACCTTTTTCCGCAACTCCTATTACCACAGGAATCAGCATATTTGCAGCAGCAGTATTTGAAATCAGGTCTGTTATACCTACTGAAAGTGAAACAATAAGAAATATCAGGAATATTTCGTTTCCGCCGGTTGTATTAAGAATGACATCCCCTATTACGCTGGCAAGTCCCGTAGCAGTTAGCATATTCCCTAAAGAAAGTCCTCCTCCAAAAAGGAGGATTGTTCCCCAATCAATTTTTACTGCCTCATCCCAGGAGAGTGTGTATTTCCCCTCCTTGAAATTCACAGGTAGAATAAATAACAATAATGCACCGATGATTGCAACCATGGATTCATCAAAGGCGCTTTGAACAAAATGTTTTACACCTCCCTCAGGCAGGAAGGGAACGATAATTCCCGGAACAATCCACAGCAATGCGGTTATAGAAAAGGCAATCATGGTATTTTTCTCCGCCCTTGAGAAGGGAGGCATCTTTTCATAACTATATGTTTGTATGCTCTTTTTGGAATTTTTAAAATTGAACAAATAGAGAACAAAAAATATTAATAGAAACATTATCACAGATGGTATAACTGCCATACCCATCCAGCCGGAGAAAGTGATTTTTATATCAGCAAGGTCTTTTAGCATACCGATGCCCACAAGATTTGGCGGGGTTCCAACAGGCGTTGCTATCCCTCCTGCTGATGTAGCAAAGGCGATGAATAACAATCCTCCGCTTATGAGTTTTGTATCCTCTTTATCGGCAACTTGCCTTAAAAGTCCAAATGAGAGAGGCATGAGCATGGCTGTGGTTGCTGTATTGCTGACCCACATGGAAAGCATCCAGGCGCTTAGCCCGAGCATAAATATGGATGGGAGCACCCTTCCCTTCAGAAATTTAAATGAAAGGAGGAAATTTGCGAATCTCCTGTCAAGGCCATGAAGAGAGATAGCACGGGCAATAATAAAACTTCCCATAAAAAGAAAAATAATCTCGCTTGCAAAGGGAGCAAAGGCATTTCTGGCAGGCACAACTTCAAAAATAACTCCGAGAACCGGTACAAGAAGCGCAGTTACAGGCAATGGAATTGCCTCTCCGATCCACCATACAAAAACAAATACCACAATTGCAAGAGTCCTGTGCTGAAGGGGGGTTAACTCCAGCGGTGATAATAAAACTAAAGCGGATAAAATTGGTCCGGCAAAGAGTGATACTCGTTTTCTTATCAAATCAAACCCAGTAATATTATTCTCCCTGCCATTCTTTTGCAATTATTCATATATTTTTTCATCCCTTGCATCTGCCTCAGGTGCATCCATCTCCACATTCCTTATCCTGTCCTGTTCTGCAAGAACCTCTTTATAATACTCATGCTGGATAATTAGATTCATAATTTCATTCGTCCCTGTCCATATCATTGTAAGCCTGGTGTCACGCAGGGCTTTCTCAACAGGGAATATGTTCGTATAGCCAATCCCGCCCATTACCTGCATTGCGTTGTTGACCACCTCCCAGGCGGTCTCGGTGGCAAATTTTTTCGCCTCAGAGACGAGCCGACGCGTTGTGCCTGTGCTCCCGTAGGCATCCACTGCCCTTGCTGCTGTATAAACAAGGGAATTCGCTGCATCAAGTTTTGTTATGCTGTCAGCAATCTTGAAACTCACTCCCTCAAATTCCCTTATTTTTTTACCGAATGCCTTTCGTTTGTCGGTATATCTTGTAGCGCACTCAAGCACTGCCCTGGCACCACCGATGGCACCTGCGGCTGAGGTCATTCTTTCCGGAATCATCATCTGATTAAATACAAGTGCACCACCGTTCTCCATCCCTATAAGGTTCTTTGCTGGTACCTTTGTATCTTTGAATACAATCCTGCCCGTTCCACCTCCTCTGGTACCGAGGAGACCGTAAAGATACTCTGTCTTAACCCCCATATCCCTTTCCACAACGAAAACGCTAATTGAGTGATGGGGCGGCGCCTCTGGAGCAGTCTTCACATACACAAGGAAAATGTCTGCACCCTCTGCTCCAACAACAAATCTCTTCTGACCATTTAGAATATAATAATCTCCCTTCTTTGTCGCCACCGTTGTTGCTCCAAAAAAATCTGAGCCACCCCTTGGCTCTGTGAGCGCTTCAGCACAAAAGATTTCGCCTTTCAGCAATGGAACGAGATATTTCTCCTTTTGCTCCTCCGTCCCAAAAACATGAAGTGCCTCACCAACAATGCTCACCAGACTATAGAGACACCCAAGGGAGGCACCAAGAATTCCTATCTCTTCAATAGCCACAATTTCATCTACCCATTTGAGTCCCCTGCCACCATACTTTCTATCAAACCTGAGTCCGAGAAGATTTCTTCTTGCCGCCTCAACAACATATTCGCGCGGATATCTTACCTTATCTGCATCCATATCAATAAGCAATTGTCTGGGTACCCATTTTACAAAATCCCTCACCTCATCCCGTAATTTCATTTGCTCCTCTGTCAACAGTGCATCTATCATAACTTCACCTCCATTCACTCAAGTAAATCCTGCCAGTAATCATTATCATTTACAAGGCCATCCACCCATTGATAGAAATAAATACCCTTAACACTAACTGAATAATATGTTGGCAATTGCATAATGGTATGCATTGAACCTTCTATAAAGTAACGCTTGAATATCTCGGGATTCTCTTTATAAATATCTCCGGTTACATCAAGGAGGAGTGTTTTAAAATCCGGACCCAGTTTGAGGAACACACCTCCGATTATAAAGTCATCATAGTAGGAAAAGAGACCCCATTTTACATAAGGATCCCTTTTAAAAATCCAGTTAAGGATATATATAAACTGTTTATCACATCCTTCGCAGTCCTCCGGAAGATATTGTTCTATCCTCCAGTTCTGACGCACCGCGTCATGCATATAGGTATCCTGTGGATTTTCAATATAGGGACCGGAATCATTCAGCACTTTTAGAACAAGGTGGGGAAACTGGGCACGGGTTACAAGATAGCCCATGAGGGTTCCATAACCGCCCGCACTGCTTCCGGTAACGAGTATTTTCTGCGGCGATGGAAATCGCTCCATCAGGAGAGTAACTGCTGCAGAAAGGTTCGCAAGCCCATGGTGCCTTGTGAGAATTCCGTTATAGTATACATCGTTATCCCCTGACCATACACTGCCGTCACAATAGGAAGCATAGACAAGGCTCCAGTCCTTGAGGGGATTCTTCTCATTCTCTTTATCCATAAATCCGCCTGTCATAAAGCCACCGAATCCGGGTGTTCCTGCTTTGACATTAGCCATTCGTGATTCATAACAGGACTCATAATCCCAGCAGGCACCTCCACCTTCAAGATAAAGGACAACTCTCTCTGGATCTCCTTCACGGACAGAAACAATAAACTCATCTCCTGCAAAACAAATCGCCGGGGAATTTTTACCATAATAATATACATCCCAGTCATCAATTCTTTCCTGACGCTCTGGCTTTATCCCGATGTATCTATTAATACCTTTGTCCGCAAGATAGGCAAGATACTCGTCATAACTAAAAGTTTGTTTGCGATCTTTCGCACATCCAGCATAAAGAAATAGAAGAGAACCAAAGAAAAACATAATTATTTTTTTCATTTTAACCTCCTGTTTTTAATTATAAAATGACTGTCTTCATTGATATTTTTGAAGGTCATCAGGTAAAACAATTCCTACAACCTCTCCTCTGGCGCCGAGATTTTTGAGGGGCACTCCATTGTATGTAATCTCCACGCCATCTGCGTTCCCGATTCTTAAACTGATTCTTTCCTCCGCATACCAGTTCGCAACATCTCCCTCCCAGAGAATAACATCAAAGGGTTTTTCATTATCCCTTCTCACCATAACCCATGTCTTTTCCCTTGCCTTAATGGTGATATGGAGCGATTCCTTTTTTTGTTGTGGCGGCGCTGATGTCTCACTCTTTGTTTCCTGTTGAATTGCTTGAGTTTCTGATAGAATAGTTTGGGACTCTTTTTTGTTCTTGATAAGTCCTGTTATTTCTCCCTCCTGTCCAGTCTCAATCTCCCCCCCTTTTTTTATTATTCCTATTAGAGCAATAATAAGCACACCGGCAGTTACAATTGCAATATAAACTCCCTTTGATTTTTTTATTATACTTTTCTTTACCGGCACCGGCGTTTTTCTTGCTTCATTTTGCTTGAGGTACGCCTCTAACCTCAAAATTGCATCATCGGGCTCAATTCCGATATACTTTGCGTAACAGCGCACAAATCCTTTAAGGTATGCCTCGCCGGGAAGAAGTTTATATTCATCCCGCTCAATAGCATCAAGGTAATATTTCCTGATTTTCGTCGCCCTGCTTATTTCATCAAGCGTAATGTGTCGGTATTCCCTTTCCCTTTTCAGATAGGCACCAAAACTCTCTTTTGTTTCATCTACATCGGGCCACATTTTACTTCTGCAGTATTTTTATATATTGCGCACTTCTCTCACAATATTCTGATTCCGGTGAAAGTTCACAGACCTTTTTAAACATAGGAAGTGCATATTCGCTTCTCTTTATCTTGAGATATGTCTGGGCAAGTTCATAATATGCATCCACATATTTAGGAAAATATTTAATTGCAAGCTTAAATTCTCTTATTGCAGACTTGTAATTACCTGTATCCTTATAAACAACGCCGAGATTGTAATGGGCTATGAAAAAATCAGGTGCACTCTGAATTGCTCTTTTTAAATTTAACTCCGCCTCTGCATAATTTTTCTTCTTATAATAAGCCCAGCCCATGTTCATGTAAGCCCGCTCGGGCGTTGCATATTCTATATTTTTGAGGGCTTCCTTAAATTCACTTATTGCCTCATCAAGCCGTCCTGCATTGAGGTAAAGGACGCCGAGATTATTATGTGCCTCTGAATAATCATTTTTCAGGCTTATCGCCTTTTTATAATGCATCTCTGCCTCAGCCATTGCGCCCTTTGCATAATATACAAGCCCCAGGGCGTTCTGTAATTCAGGATCATCTTCGTAAAGTTGTTCTGCCTCCTTGAGTTCCTTCAATGCCTGAGAATAATTTCCCTCATTAAGATATGATATCCCGAGGTCTCTGTGTCCTCGCGCTCTTTTCATAACCTCCTGATTTGGCCCAGCGCAGAAAGAATTTAAAAAAATCATGATTAAAACAGATAGGCCCGCTAATCTCATAATCACACCACACCTTCCTAATATGAGGCGAGAAATTTAAAAAAGGATTCAAATTTTTTAAGTCTGGAATCGTCCCCTTCTTTCTGAACAGAGATAGATTTTATCTGAATCTTCCCTACAATCTTTCCTTCCGACATTCTCTTCGCTTCTTCCACAAGTTTCTCATGTTTTTCAACTTCATCCAGAAGTATTTCAACCTCATCTATTGTGCCTGTCTCCTCTTTCTTTTCCTTTTCTTTCTCCACAGTTTCTTTTATTTCAATAACCTCTTCATCCTCAAGTTTAATAACCTCCTCTTCAGGCGAGGGACCTCCGGGGGCAGTTAAAAACATCGGTAATGACTTCAAGTACTCCTCTGCTTTTGATACTCCTTCTTCAATAGAAAATACCTTTTCCATAAGAAAGCCCATGCTCTCCACAAAATTAAATGCTTCATTTTTGGTTTCAGAATAATCGTTTTTGCTAACCTTCTCTGCCATATAAAATACGCCCTTATTCGAATTCAGTAGGTGAAGAAAGATGTAAAAATCGTATTCATTTTTTTTCTGAGAAATGATCACAATAAAGCCCCGTGCCTGTTCTGTGGGATTCTCCTCAACAGCCACCAGAGGGGTATTTATGGAGGTGTAAATTTCAACCACCGCCTCCGGTGAAGGCGAAAGTGAAGTAAGTTTTCTGTTTCTCTCAAACATTATCATTTAATTAATCTTATCTCATTGAACTTTACCAGATTTTTAAAAAAATTCAATCTTTTATCAATCTCCTGATATCTCAGCCGGGACAATTTCTTAATGCTAAAATCCTCCACATTAAAGGAGGCAATTACACTTCCCATAACTATTGCCTGTCTCATCGTCTCCTCCTCTATCTCACCACAACTTGCAAGATATCCCAAAAAACCGCCTGCAAAGGAATCCCCGGCACCAGTAGGGTCAAAAAGGTGCTCCAGCGGAAACGCAGGCAGGACAAAGATGTTCTTCCCTGAAAAGAGCATTGCTCCGTATTCCCCCCTTTTTATTATAATATACCTGGGCCCCATTGTAAGTATTTTTTTCGCTGCTCTGATTGTGTTGGGCTCCTCAGCCAGTTCCCTTGCCTCTGCTTCGTTTATAATTACCATGTCAATATTTCTGAGAACTTTTCTAAGTTTCCTGTTCTCCCTCTCAATCCAGTAATTCATTGTGTCACAGGCAATTAATTTCGGCGAATTAACGGATTTTAAGACATCAAGCTGCAACTCAGGATGAATGTTCCCCAGAAAAACATATTCAGAGGAGGTGTAGTCAGGAGGAATTCTGGGCTTAAAGTTAGCAAAAACATTTAAATGGGTTTCAAGGGTATGAGCAGTATTCAAATCAAAATCATATCTTCCTTTCCACCTGAATGTCTTTCCCTTTTCTACCACAATTCCCCTTGTGTCAATACCCTTTTTATCCAGCAGTTTCAATGCGCTCTCAGGAAAATCACTGCCGACAACTCCTACCACATTAACCTTTGTGAAATAACTGGCTGCCAGGGAAAAATATATTGCAGAACCACCGACTGCGTCTTTTACTTTCCCGAAGGGCGTTTCCACCGTATCAAGAGCAATTGAGCCGACAACAAGGATTGACATCTCTATCTCTTTCTGGCGCTAAAATATCTTCCTGCAATAACAGAAAGGTCTCTCTTAACCCTTTGTGGAATGAATTCGCTCTTTGTAACTATGGCATCTCTCAGTGAATTATGACATGTACATTCTTTTATGCTGGCAATTTCGTTGACCGAAGATTTTATGATCTCCTTCGCCCGATGAATATTCTTATTCAGCGTGTTGATAATGATTTCAACTGTCACCGCCTCCTCGCTTTTGTGCCAGCAATCATAGTCCGTGACAAGAGCAAGGGTGGCATAGCATGTCTCTGCCTCACGGGCAAGCTTTGCCTCAGGAAGATTTGTCATTCCAATAACATCAAAGCCCAGCATTCTATAAACATTGGACTCTGCCCTTGTTGAAAATTGGGGACCCTCAATACATATATATGTCCCGGTATTCTTTATATCATACCCGAGGGCTACACCTGCTTTATAAAGTATATCCGAGATCCTTTCACACACCGGATCCGCCATGGATACATGAGCCACTATACCATTTTCAAAAAATGTGTGTTCCCTTTTGAAGGTCCTGTCAAAAAACTGGCGGACAATTACGATACTTCCCGGTTTTAATTCCTCCTTCAAACTGCCCACAGCACTTACAGAAATTATTGTCCTCACCCCTATTTTTTTGAAGGCATAAATGTTTGCCCTGTAGTTTATCTCAGAGGGCCTAATTTTATGACCCCTGCCATGGCGGGAAAGAAAGGCTACTTTTACCCCCTGAAGTTCTCCCGTGATTATATTATCTGATGGCTTACCGAATGGGGTTGATATTTTGAGTTCTCTTTGATTCTTTAATCCATCAATCTCATAAAGTCCGGTCCCGCCGATAATACCAATTGTGGCAACAGCATCCTTCATCTGGCCCTCCATAGCGTAACTCTCACCATTAACTCACCCTTTGGTGACCTGAGATAAAAGACGATTTTTCCTCCCATATCCGCTTCTCTGAGGAGCGATTCAGTGATACACAGTTCGTAACCCGGGTATTTGCCAAAACCCTCTCTATCCTCCCCCATCCCGTACAGTTCTCCCCCATATTTGACTCCCGTTTCAGGATAATATAGAATAAATTCCTCTGTCCGTCCGGCTGAAAGTTGTACACTGTAAGGAAACTCAAGATATTTTGTGCCCACATATTTTTCCGCATCCTCAGGACAGACAATCTTAACATAGTATGCACCCTGTATCTCTTTCTGTTCGCGCCTTCTTTGTCTTTCATATTCGCTTGCAATCATTGCCTGTTGCTGACTTAATGCGCAGGAAAAAACAAACATGTAGAGATAAATCAAAAGATTAAACAAAAATATTAGTGTTGCAGTTTTTCTTCTCGTTGTCCTCATCTTATTTCCTCCTCAAAAAGTCCTCCAGTGTTGATATTGTATCATATTTTAAAATTTCAGAACCCAGTTTTGATTTTAAATGAGAGTTGTCAACCACCCAGGGATACATAATGAACGGAAGTAATGAAGGAGGAATATTTTCAATACGAAGATTCCACATCACACTGCCTAAAACCTTTGCAATGCCATAAGGAAGTTTAATCTCAAAGGTTCCCGCACGACTGATAACCTCGCTCAGGCGAATTGTGCCATCTCCTGAGATGTTGTAAATTCCTCCTAATTTATTCTTCATAAGAAGGTAAAGAATCCTCACAAGGTCCTCCTCGTGGACAAACTGCATCAACGGATCGTAGCCTCTTACGGTAAAAATCAGATTTCTTCTGATGGAGTTAGAGATGTAATTGTTCACATTGGGACCTAAGACGATACAGGGCCTCACCAGGACAAATATTGAATCAGGATGGGTCTTCATATAATCCTGACACATCTCATCAATAATTTTTTTGTCACGGGCATACTGAAAATCATTATTTCCCCTCAGGGGATCCGATTCTTTTAACAATTCTGGATTATCAGGATGGGCGCCATAGGCGCTTGCACTGCTTGTCACAAGAATTCTCTTAATTTTTAATCTATGACATATATCAAGAATGTGCCTTGTGCCATTGACATTGGTTCTGAACATCCTGTTAGAATCATGGATCGGGTTCAGCACAAAACTGAAGTGGAAAACAGAATCAATCCCTTCCTCCCTGACTATATCTCTCAGGGAGAAATCATTGATATCGCACTTGTAAAACTTAAGTTTCTGGCTCCGAAAAGCCGGTTCAACAATGTCAATTCCTGTAATCTGCTGAATATCGTTATCATTCTCAAGTTGTCGAACCAGTCCTGAGCCAAAATAACCCGAGACCCCAGTTATAAGTGGCCTTCTCACTTTGTGTTCTCATACATACTTTCTATTAAATCTTTGTATTTTTTCATGATATTTTTTCTCTTGACCTTTAAAGTTGGGGTCAGTTCATCGTCCTCCTGTGTGAGATCCTTGGGAAGAATCTCAAATTTCTTTAATGTCTCAAACTTAGCAAGCTTAGCATTAACTGCATCAATTGTTTGTCTCACTCTCTCTCTCACCTCGGGCTTTTTCGTAAGGTCAAGATAATCCTTATAAGATATCCCCTTTTCTTTCGCAAATTTTATCGCTTCCTCCTGATTAATTGTAATGAGCACCACACAGTAGGGCTTCTGATCTCCAATCACAACTGCCTGACTGATAAAGGGGTCTGCCTTCAGCATGTTTTCAATATTCTGCGGAGCGACATACTTACCCCCTGCTGTCTTGATCAAATCCTTCTTTCTGTCTGTTATTCTCAAAAAGCCCTCTGAATCAATCTCTCCAATATCTCCTGTTTTAAACCATCCATCCTCTGTAAACACCTCAGCGGTTGCTTCTGGTTTTTTGTAATAGCCCTTGGCAATATTATCGCCTCTCACAATAATCTCACCATCCGGGGCAAGTTTCACTTCAACGCCTGGAATTGGCTGGCCAACGGTGCCAAACTTATAGTTATCATAACGATTTATGTGCGTTGCAGGACAGGTTTCAGTAAGTCCATACCCCTCAAGGATAAGAATTCCCGCCGCATGAAAGAATTCTGCTATTTCCCTGGAGAGAGGAGCACCGCCTGAGACAAAAAATCTGATTCTCCCGCCAAGTTTCTCATGGAGTTTGGAAAAGACAAGTTTGTGAGCAATTGCTCTTTTGATCCTTAAACCCAGCGGGACGGGCTGTTTCTTTTGAATCAACTGGCTCACCTGCCGTCCAACACCAACTGCCCAGTCAAAAATCTTCTTCTTTAAAGGGGATGCCTGCGCGCCGGAAAGCACTGCCTGATAGACCTTTTCAAAAATTCGCGGAACACTCGCCATTGTATGGGGCCTTACCTCTACAAGATTCTGTGCGACCTTATCAATGCTCTCTGCAAATGCACTTACACCATCAGCCACATAGATTGAGAAAAATTCGATACATCTTGCAAAGGAATGGGCAAGGGGAAGGAAGAGTAAATTTATATCTCCTGGACGATGGTCGTAAACCTTACGCAGATTTGTCACCATTGCAATATGATTCTTGTGTGTCTGAATAACCCCCTTGGGTGGTCCTGTTGTCCCGGATGTATATACAAAGGTCGCTACATCATCTGCCTTTATTTCATCTATTATCCTCTTAATTGTTGATTCATTATTTTTCAATGCACTATTGCCAATCTTTATCAATTCATCCAGAGAGATCACTGACTTATCATCGCTTTTGAATTCCGGCTCAAAGACAATTATTTTTATTATATTGGGAATGTTCTTTCTTATACTCTGAATCTTTTCAAGTTGCTGAGCATTCTCTACAAAAATAACCTTTGCCTCAGAATCATTGATGATATACTCGCACTGTTCTGCAGTATTTGAGGGATAAATTGGAGCTGTTATTGCTCCCACCGATAAACTTCCTATATCTGCAAGAACCCATTCGTATCTCGTCTGAGAAATAATATTCACCTTATCACCCTTCCTGATCCCGATCTCCAGAAGTCCTGAGGCAATTGCCATCACCAGATCACGAATCTCATTCCATGTCATATCAACCCACTTGCCCTCTTTTTTAAACCTGAAGGCTGTCCTGGAAGCATACTGAGCAGCTCTTGCCATAAACATTTGCGGGATGTTTTCAAATTCGTATTTCATAACAAATCCCCCTTTTGTAATTATTTCCCATTAAAATATTTTAATAAATTATACAAAAACAAATCAGACACAGTCAAGAAAAAGCAGGTATTTTCTTGTAGTACTCTGGAGCGAGTAACCTGTCGGGAGAAAAATTCTGTAAGGCACGCAAAAAACTCTTTTTGATTCCTGGATGCTCCTCCTCCAATTTTGAAAGCATAAGTTTTACCTGCTTTCTCTTCATATTAAAATCCTTGCATGCCGGGCATTTACAACAGATCACCGGAAGTTTTTTCTGTCGTGCATACTCAAGTGTCTCCTTCTCCCAGACAAATGCAAGGGGCCTGATCACAATATTTTTGCCATCCTCTGCATTGAGATAGGCAGGCATTGTCTCAAGCCGGCCCTCATAAAAGGCATTTAAAAGCAGGGTTTCAATCATATCATCTGCATGATGCCCCAGAGCAATCTTGTTACAGCCCATTTCAGGAGCAAGGCGGTAGAGTATTCCCCTCCTGAATCTTGAACAGAAGGCACAAAGCGTAAGTTTATCTGCACCAATTGTTTTGATGGTATCGTAAATATCTGAATGTTCAATATGGTATTTAAAACCGTTATCCTTCAAATAATTTTCAAGGATGTCGGTTCTGAATCCATTGAACCCTGGATGAACAACAAGAGCAAGAATGTCAAACTTTACCGGAGCGCGTCTTCTCAGCAACTCCAGAATATTGAGAAGCGTCCAGCTGTCCTTGCCCCCGGAAAGGGCAACCATAATTCTATCTCCTTCTGATATCATTCTGTAGGTGCTTACTGCTTCCCCCACCTTGTGGAGGATCCGCCTTTCTAGACCATTAACCCTTGACATAGTTTTATATTATTCCAGAAAATTAATATGAGTCAAGAATAACGGTTATTAAAACCGAAAATATACCATTTCCATCCTCAGATTCCTGCAATCAACAGGGGGATTCTCCGGGATACTTTTTAAATTTCCTTTTGATTTTTGTGCTGTAAGTGCCGATACCAGCGCATCAAGTATGTCATCCATCGCCACCTCTTTCCCATTGTATTTCTGGAGAGTTTTGTTTATTATCCCTTCTGTTGGGGGATAAATAGATTTTAATAACCTTTTCCTTTCTTCTAATCCCTCTTCTTTCTTCTTCCAGTATCTCATTGGTCTCCTTCCATTTAACGCCCAGAAGCAAATCTCGGGATGGGTTTCTCTTATTCTCTCCCTCGCCTCTGCTGTGGTCAGGATGAACTGATCCACCTCTCTGATCCGGGAAAGTAGTGCCAGGCTCTGAAGGGATAGATGCCTTCCTGTAATTTTATAATTAATCTCGCTTGCCCTTTCTTTTGATGAACTCCGGTCCTCCACAACCTGCCTGCACGGAACAGGAAATACACTTGAGCGTCTTTCCCCCAGCAAATCACGGGCAATTTTATCACACTCTCTTTCTTCCCTGCCATCAGGTAGACCTATTGGAATATCAATGAGTATAAGTTCAGCGTTCCTGTATTTATCCCAGAGAGCGCCGATGTCTGGCACAAGAGCAACATCCCATTTATCTCCACCCCCATCATAGAGTATTACTGCGATCCATCCGCCTTTACAACCATCCACACCGAGGTAATACCCTGCCATTTCACAATTTAAATTTATTCCAATATTATTCCTGCCATCAATGCAGCCTGCCGCAACATCTCTTGTATTTTTTCCCGCTCCCGCAGGGACAGGGGTCGTTTCTATTTACTCCCTTCATCATCTCCGCAAACTTCAGCCTCCTCTCTACCTCTCTCATCCTGGCTCCTTTCAATCCGAAACATATCCTTCTTATAACAGTCAACAATGATCCCCTCCAGTCCCTCTACGGATTTAAAGTCATTTTCAGTCACACCCTCCTCCTTCTCAAGTAATTCACCAAATTTCCTGAGCAAAACCTCTGACTCCGCAAGGGATTTTAACGCATCAAATCCATCCTCAGAAAAATCTCCCTCCTGTGTTCCTCCCATATCAAGTCCTTTTATAAAATACTCCACCATCTCAGAATCATCCTTTATGAGTTGCAGAAGCCCTTCCTTTGTTGAAGGGTATTCCCTTTCAGGAAACATAAAGGGACTCCTCTCCGGCTCCCATCTCGCTATGCGATTCCAGAGAGAGTAAAACTGAGAGGACCTCGTTTGCCTCATCAATAGAATTAAAAGAAAATTTATCACCGAAAATCCTTGATAGTAACTGAGGTGGCATAACAATATGGGGCGCTGCTATGCAACCGTAGATCAGCCCGTATACCTGAAAAATGCTAAGACGCGCACCAAAACGGTTTAAACACTCCCGCAACTTTTTATCGCCACAATACTCTGCTGGTGGAATTAACATCACTTTTAATTTTACGCGAATATCTTTCTATTTGCAACTTTTTCAGCTCACTTCTTTCTTATTCCGTATTCCTTCATCCTCATCTCCAGCACACGGCGGGAGACTCCCAACTTTTCAGCAAGTTCCTTATTGCTTAAGTGTCTGTATTTTTCTATTGCTTTTTCAATAATCTTCCTTTCTGTACTCTTTACAAAGTTCGCAAGACTCCTTAATCCATTCTCAACAGGAAATTCCCCCTTGTAGAAATTAGAGTCTTCGCTTCTGGCAATTGGCAATTCCCATGCCTGAATTACATCCCCTGAAGATGTAATAATACTGCTCTCAATTATGTTCTCCAGTTCTCTCACATTCCCTGGATAGGAATAATTAAAAAGAACTTCAATTGCCTCTGATGAAAATCTCTTGGGCTTTATACCCAGTTTTTTTGATTTCTCTTCCGTATAATATGCTATCAACGGCAGGATATCTTCCTTCCGTTCTCTCAGCGGGCTCAGATAAATATTTATTACATTAAGCCGATAATAAAGGTCATCGCGAAATTTTCCTGTCTTAATCAATTCATTTAGATTTCTGTTTGTTGAGGCTATAATTCTTACATCAACCTTTATGGGTCTTAAAGCACCAATCCTCTCAATCTCCCTGGTCTCAAGAAATCTTAATAATTTCGCCTGAAGAAGCGGATTCATGTCTCCTATCTCATCAAGAAAGAGAGTCCCTCTGTCTGCAAGTTCAAACCTGCCAGCCTTGGAGGAATTTGCACCGGTAAAGGCACCCTTCTCATAACCAAAAAGTTCACTCTCAAGGAGATTATCCGGAATTGCTGTGCAGTTAATTGCAACAAATAGTCCATTCTTTCTCTTGCTCAACGCATGAATTGCCCTTGCTACAAGTTCCTTTCCAGTTCCGCTTTCACCTGTAATTAAAACATTTGCATCGGACTCTGCCGCTTTATTTATCAAGTTTAGCACCCCTTTCATATGGGAACTCTCACCAATAAACCTCCCGCAGGCAAATTCCCTCTGGAATCCCTCACGTAAACGCCTGTTCTCCCTCTGAAGGGCAACTACCCTGCATGCCCGTTCAATAACAAGCAATAACTGCTCATTTGAGAATGGCTTTGTGAGGTAATCAAAGGCACCGCTCTTTATTGCCTCAATTGCTGATGGAATGGAAGAATATGCTGTCATTATTATTACCTCCACATCACTGAACAATCTTTTTATTTCTTTTAAAAATTTCATTCCATCCATACCGGGCATTGAGAGGTCAGTGATCACAACATCGGTATCATCCTTAAGAAGTTTAAGCCCCTCCTCTGCAGAATATGCAGTTTCCACAATAAATTTTCCTATGGAATCAAGATAGAGTTGTAAACTCCGGCACATCTTTACCTCATCATCAACGATAAGAATCCTGTATTTTAACGAATCATCCATCATAGACGATTATTTTGTATCAGAGGGTAGTTCTATTATAAACCTTGTTCCCCTTTCTGCTCTATTTTCTGCCATGATTGTCCCATTATGGGACTCTATTATATGCTTTGTAATTGCGAGGCCTAATCCAGTTCCATCATGCTTGGTGGAATAGAATGGTTCAAAAATTTTATCTTTATCTTCATTTCTTATCCCTGGTCCATCGTCTTCAATAATGATTCGCACATTCCTTGGACCTGTCCAGGACTTTATTACCTTCGCACCGAACTCTCTCATCCTGCCCACTATTCCATCTGCTGTGGTACTCTCTGAATCCATTTCAGATGGAGTCAAAACCCTTACGTAAAGCACACCGCCCTCTCGCATTTCTTCAATTGAGTTTTTAATAATATTGAGAAATGCCTGGTGAAGAAGGTTGGCGTCGCCTTTAATCACCACAGGCTCATCGGGGATCTCAAATCTTGGGGTTATTTTAGATTCCTTTAACAGAACCTCTGTCATTTTAACTGTCTTCCTTACGACATCAGCGATGTCTATCAAACTGAAAATGGGCTCAGTGGGTTTTGCATAATCAAGAACTTTTCTGACAGTATCATTTATTCTATCCGCCTCTTCCTCAATGTATTTCAAAAGCTCCCTTTCTGGCTCTTTTAGTTCAAGGCGTTTCTGAAGCGCCCCAACAGAACTCTTGATAATACCCAGTGGATTTTTGATTTCATGAATTATTATTGCTCCCATCTTTCCAAGAGTTGCAAGATGCTCCTGCCTCCTTCTCTCAGCATAATTAATTGCATTTTCCACGAAAAGGCCTATGTTATCACTTATTATTTTAAAGATTTCTTCATCATGTCTTCTTATAAATGAATCAATCTCAAGTTTACCGAGACCAATTACTCCCAGTAATCTTCTCTTAACTGTAACCGGGATTATAACTGTGTGGTTAAGTGCTCTAAAGAGATACCGTAACTCAGGATCTGTCCTTCTTTTTGTAACAGTTTCGGTTGTAACTAAAAAGGGCTTCTCCCTTAATCTATCCATTTTTTCCTGATATGGAGCCATAACAAAATCAGGCGATTCAGGAATTGTGGATTTTACCTTTACGAAGCGATTATCCTTTATAATATAAAAACTGGCTTCAAACTTCAGATTTTTCTTGATCCATAGAATTATCTTTTCCGCAATGACGTTTATATCCATCACCCTCCCGAGTTCCGTCAGCAATTCAATTAATTCTGACTGAACCCTGAACTCATCCATATAGAATGTCCTTCTTATAAACCGCTGAACGACAACACGGAGTGGATGGAATAAAATCACTATTGCAAGTATTGAAAGAATATTCTCAATCGGTGTATGCCCGATGAGAAATACCTTCTGCGTGAAAAAACCAACTACACCTACGACCGTGAAATACACGCCGACGAGAATTCCACTCAGAACAGAATAAATCATCGTATTCTGAATAAATCTGTCAATATCAAAAATATTTTCCTTTAATATGGCATAGGTCATAAAGATGGGAAAGATAGTAGACAGGACGACTGCTCTGTCAAGGGTGACATATTGAGAACGGAGTGGAAATGTAAGTGACCACAGTACACCGAGTGTTGATGCACAGAGTACTACAATTATAAGCGCCTTCGCCTTATGTCGCACCGATGGGGAATTTGTCTTTATTGCAGTGTATGCGAGCACCGCGATATCCATAAAAAAGAATAATCCCATCAATGGTGGTATTGCCTTAAAGAAAAAGAATGAAGCACGATGAGAATTGTAAAATATCTCATGTAATAATACTGGAATTCCTACAATTGCATAGGGGATTGTGAGTAACCAGGGATATTTCTTGACCCTTTTTCTTTCCTCCGGAAATATCAAAAACAAATGCAGGGATGCAGCACCAAAAAAGGGATAGAGGAGCCATACTCTTGAATATGTATAAGTTGTATTAACATCAAAACCGGTAGTGTAAAAGATTGCGATCAACGAACAAAAAATAAGGAAGACCCGATTAGCCCTCTCCCTGATTCTTATAAGAAAAACTACACCACCTATAATAAGAAACAAAAGCCCTATTGAATAGGGAAGGTAAAAGGTAAAAATTTTATCCCTCACAGATAGATATGAACTTTTTATATTTACACTTTTTATTTCACCCTCATGCATAATCCTGTAGGAGATTTCCCTGCCCGGGTTTTCCCTTACAATGGCAAATACATCACTTCCGCTACTTACCCTTTTCCCGTTAACTTCAAGGACAATATCAAGGGGTCTCAAACCTGCTTTGATTCCTTCCCATGTATCACGCTGTGTAATTGAAACCATGGCATTTGAATAGGTGAAAAATCCTGGATAGATGTCATCAAATCTCAAGAAGAGAACAATGGAATGGACAGAAATAAAGACAGCGATGAGAAACAAAAAAAACAGGAAAATTTCTATAATGTAGAATTTCTTTATTATATATTTAATTCTGTCCCTCATATTCAAGTTGACGGACAATCCTACCAAACCCCTCAACAATCTCTCTTATTACCTCACGAACTGGAAGAATTGACTTTATTAAACCAACCGCCTGACCGCAATTTAAAAGCCCCTCCGAGAGATTTCCTTCTATGACACCTAGATAGTTCTTATAAGGGTTTGTCATCTCTTTGATCTTCTCTATATCTGCACAGTTATTTTCCGCTTCCCGGACTTTTTTCGCATATTCAGTGAGGAGAACTCTTGCCGGGTGATGCTTTCTTGCTATAAAAACTGTTGAAACATCATCTGCCTGAATTATTGCATTCTTAAAATTGTTGTGGGCATTATTCTCAACTGTTGCAATAAACCTTGTGCCCATCTGAACCCCTTCTGCCCCGAGGGCAAATACTGCAACCACACCGCGAGCATCTACAATCCCGCCTGCTGAAATTACAGGAATCTTATCCCCCACCGCATCCACCACCTGCGGTGTGAGGGAGAGCGTCGTAAGTTCGTCAGGCCCATCGTGTCCGCCTGCCTCAAAGCCCTCTGCCACCACAGCGTCACAGCCAGCATCCAGTGCCTTCCTCGCCTGCTTTACATTTGAGACCACATGGGTGACAATCAACCCCTCCTTTTTTAATCTGGGCACCACAAGGGTGGGATTTCCAGCAGATGAAAATACTATCCTCACCCTCTCCTCAAGTATCACATCAAGCAACTCCTCAAAGTCACGCCTTAAGAGTGGAAGGTTGACCCCAAATGGTTTATCAGTAAGTTGCTTCGTCTTTCTTATCTGTTCCCTTGCCTGTTGAGGGGTCATGGCACTCAAACCAATTAATCCCAGCCCGCCTGCATTTGAAACAGCAGAAACCAGCTCCGCCTCACTGCAGAGCGCCATTCCACCCTGAACGATGGGATATTCAATCCCGAACAACTTATTCACTCGCGTCTTCTTCATAATGAAAATTATATTATTTTAAAAGGATAAATCAATGAAAAGAGGAGGTATAGAAAAAAATGCTATTCAACTGATTTATAAAAATGTTATAATACTTACGGATGAAAAAACTTGTCTCAAGAAAAAAACTTGTTGAAATAGTCCGGAGGTTAAAACGCAAAGGTAAAAAGATTGTCTTCACCAATGGATGTTTTGATATTCTCCATGCAGGACATGTGAGATATCTGAGTGAAGCAAAAAAACTGGGAAATATACTTATAGTTGGATTAAACAGCGATTCTTCTGTAAGAAAAATAAAAGGCGAAGGCAGGCCGATAAATACTGAGAAAGACCGCGCAGAGGTTCTCTCAGCACTGGAATCCGTGGACTACATAGTAATTTTTAATGAAGAGACGCCTGAAAATATCATAAAACTTATCCTCCCGGATGTTCTTGTCAAAGGCAGTGACTGGAAAGGGAAGAAGGTCGCAGGCGCAGATATCGTGAAGAGAAATGGTGGAAGCGTTTTCTTTGTCCCAGTCCTTGCAGGAAGGTCAACCTCAGGCATTATAGAAAAAATCAGAGGAGCCTGAGGTTTCTTAATCCCTCGTATGTCTGCGTTTGGTTCCTGCCTGATTCCTTGGCAAAATAGAGGGCTCTGTCCGCCTTATCAATAAGTTCCTGCTTCTCCTTCGCATCAGATGGATATGTGGCAATTCCTATACTTATTGTTATGTTAAGTTCCTCCCTGTTATTGAGTATAAAGGTGCTTTTTTCCACGCTTTTCCGGATCCTTTCGGCAATAATAACCGCCTCTTTTGTTGTGGTGTTCGGAAGAACCAGAACAAATTCCTCTCCTCCATATCTGCACGGAAAATCCGTGTCCCGTATGAACCTCTTTATAAGTCCGGCAATCTTCTTGAGAACCTCGTCTCCCACGGGATGTCCCTTAGTATCGTTTATGCTCTTAAATCTATCTATATCAAGAAGCATTATGCTCAATGATGTATTGTATCTCATCGCCCTTCTGAACTCTGAGTCAAGAATCTCCTGAAATTTTCTGTGATTATAAAGTTGCGTGAGCCCATCAGTGACTGCCATTGCCTCCACCTGCTGATACATCCTTGCGTTATCAATTGCCACAGAGACCTGATTGCCCAGAACCTCAAGTATTTCTGCCTCATAGGTTGTGAAAAAATGTTTGTTTTCGCTGGCAAATATCATTGCTCCAATGTTATTGCCCTTGATCTGAAGTGGAATGAGGAGGAGAGAAGAATAAGATGGCACAGATATTTTGGGTCCGAAGAGTGGAAGAATGGAGGATTTCTGGGAAGAATCGCCTATCATATAGGTTCTGTTGTATGTTTTTATCAAATATCCTGTTAAACTGTCCTCCGCCCTGAATTCTCTGTTGATAAATTCATCCTTATTATTTCCGATACAGGATTTTACGATAAATGAATTATTTTCTTTATTATAAAAAACTATCGCGCCAAAAGAACATCTTACTATTTTCTGCGCAGAATCAAGGGTGGTAAAAAGAATATCGGAGAGATTTAAACTTGAAGCAAGTTTTCTTGACACCTCATAGAAGGATGCAAATTCTGCCATTTCTGAAACCATCTGATGGATAATCTCCGCATGCTCTATTGCTTCCATAATCTGATTCCCGAGTATGGAAATTATTTTTTTATGTTCCTCATTAAATGCTTGAACATCAACGCTGTCAACACATATTATTGCCTCAACCTGCTCTGAGGTCTGTTTTATCACAGGGACAGCAAGAAAGGTCCTTATACCAGGGTCTAACCTGTAGTAGGGAATGCCTCTTATTCCCTTTATTTCCGAAAGATATATTGATGTCTTCTTGGTCAGAACCAACTCAAAGACCCCCTCATTGAAATCAATCTTATCTGCAGATATCTCCTCTGTATCTGAAATAATATCCTTCAGAGTGAACTCATTTGAATTACTATTCCTCAAAAAAAGTACGCAGGAGAAGGGGTGTAAACTCTGTTTTATGACCTCCATGATTTTGTGTATCTTATCATCCAGATCCATGGATAATCTCAGCAACCTTTTCTGTCGCTGTTCCCTGGAAAGCATTTTTAAATCACCCATATCAAAATTTTGCTGGAGGGGGCTATCAAGGGTTTCTGCTTCTTTTATTATGTTTTCATATTTTTTTTCTATAACCTCTTTCTGTCTGGACTCTGCAAAAAGATACATTCCTACTATAAAGACAAATAAAATATTAAATCCCAGATTAACTAAATGTGCCTGTAAGGCACTTAACCCTGGTTCATGGAGCCAGAAAGAGAGGTCAAGAAGAAAAACAATAAAGGTATTAAAGAGGCCGTACTTTACTCCTGCTACACCACAGGAGAGGGAAAGGAAAATGTGGTTAAGGAGATAGATTTGAGGAAAATATACCCTGAATTGATGGACGAGGATATTAATCCCTGCAAGTAGAAGAAGTAAAATCCCGTTTTTCTGCTTAATATCATTCTTTACAAGGAAAAAGTAAAAACTCCCGAACAAACCAGCAACAAGAAGCGCTATAAGAGATATGTGCAAAGCGTCGTAAATGGACCTTTCATAAAAATATCCTGTTGAGAGGGATATGATAATAAATCCTGATACGATGGATGCGAAGTTTTCTCTTAAAAATTTTATAGGTCCTTCCACCAATTTTTATCTATCTTTGAAGAGGAGGAGAACTTCATCCTCGCGCACCATTCCAAGTTCCTCACGAGCTATGGATTCCACTGCCTTTCTATCCTTCTTTAAGGCATCTATCTTCATCTGAAGGAGATTGTTTTCTTTCATAATTCTTTCTGAATCACTTTTTATATTTGCAATTTCATGTTTCAATTCTACAATTTTCAGGATGCCGCCTTTGCCTTTCAGGCTATAAATCAGGGAAAAAACGGTTATTACTATAAGTAAGATATAATATATTTTCCTTCTTCTTTTTATAATGATTCTCACTCTGCCTTTTGTATTAATCTATACTTGTTATTATTATAAAAAATTGCACCTTTGTCAAATCTTATCTTTCCTTTGGCTTAAATTGAGTGGAGATGGCAATCCTTTTAATCCCGCTGTTTCGGGCAATATCCATGATCTGAACAACCCTTCCGTGGGCAACATTTCTGTCTGCCTGAATAACAATAACTGCCTGAGGATTTTTATCCGCCACCTTCTTTAACTCCTCAAATAACTGCTCAAAGTCAACAGGGACGCTGTCAAGCATAAGGTGTCCCTCCCTGGTTATAGATACAGTCACTTCCTTTTCCCTCTGAACTATCTCCTCAACAGACGATTCAGGAAGGTCAACCTTAATCCCGGGGTTCAACATAAAATTCATTGAAAGAGCAAAGAATATCATGAGATTAAAAACCGTATCTACAATTGGCGTTATATCTATCTGAAGGCCCTCTGCCCTGTTATCTTCTGTGAATTTCATTATTTGCCTCAAGCAATTTAATGATATTAAAAACTCCCTGCTCCATCTCTACTGCAAACTTTCTTGTGCGAGAATAAAAATATTTATAGGCAACAATTGTAGGAATTGCCACTGTAAGTCCGGCAGCGGTTGTGTATAATGCCTCTGAAATGCCTCCAGCTAAACTCCCTGGATTAACAACCTTCTCAACTGATATAACTGAAAAAATCCTGATCATACCTGATATCGTCCCTAAAAGGCCAAGGAGTGTGCTCACGCTTGCAATTGTGCTCATTCCCTCAAGATACCGCTCTAATCCCTTTACCTCCATCTTGCCTTTTTCTTCCACAACCTCTCTCAATAATTCGCCCTTCGTCCCGGCATTCCTCAATGCCTCAAGAACCACTCTTGAGAACGATGTGTTTTCCCTGTAACACATAGCGGATGCCTCGGATATCCTCCCCTCTTTTATAAGTTCACAGATGCTTTCAGGGAGCCCCTCCGGTATGATTCTGCTCCTTCTCAGCACCCATAATTTTTCCATAACTATGGTGAGGGAAATAACAGAGCATAGAATGATGGGATACATAAAGATTCCGCCCTTCTGAATAAAATCCCATAGATTTTCCACTTTTCACCTCGCAAAATGATTTTATAATTATACTACAGATTTTTTAATTTTTTGATACCTTTTAATATCAATTGAAAATTCTGACTGCGCGATTGCCTCGTGAACCTTATCATTGTATTCGGAGGAAGAAAAGTAATTTTTCAGCATCTCGCTCAGGGGCAATATCATCTCTTCTGCTTTCCATACAAACTTTTCACGCCTGATTCTATCAATAACACAACCTGAATGAACAATCCATGCTGACTCAGCCAGCGAGAAATCCTTCAATAACTCCCTGATTGCAAGCATCCTCCCATAGGCCTCCGGGTTATAAAATCTGAATATCTCCGAATACATCACTGCATTATGGTAGTACTGGGGGTAATTCAGTATTCCATCCATACCGAGATTGAGGGCAACCCTCCTGATGAGGTCAACCGCAGCCCTGCCTACGCCAAGCCCAGGATGGTCCTGACCCGGAAGCCGGGGCTTATCCGGGGTAAACTTCTTTAACGGATTCTGCAAACAGAGCCATTCAATAATCAGCATATTCATCTTTTCTAATTTTATTGATTTTAAAAAGTCTTTTCTTGAGGTAAATGTACCCGTGCTCAGAATAATCTGGGCGAGCATATTTGACTGGCTCACCTTATCAAAGTAAAGACACAGGCGCTGGTGATAGGGGTCACTTGTATCCATTTCAAGCAAAAGGTTTTTAAAACCCTGCTCTTTTACTTTTCCCCATATTCCACTGCTTATAAGCGCCTCCTTGATTTCCTCTTTTGTATAGGCATTAAGGTAAAGGTCATAGCCCCGCTTATATAATAATTGTTCAGTAATTTCCTCTGATGTGAGGTCAAGTTTTAATTTCTGCGGGAAGACCTCGTCAAAATGAACCAGGCGTTCAAGGCGTTTTTTTAGATTTTTCTCTGGTTTTGCCATTTATTGCAAAATCTTATTGGACAACAGTATGGCAGACGATGTTGAGTTCAAGTGAGACCCTTCCTCCACCTGTAAGCCCGGGCTTTTTTATTACAGGAATATCCTTCCCGAGAAGTTTTACCCTATCTCCCTCCTCTTTCTCAATCGGGTCAAGGACAACAATATGTCCGGATTCACTCAGAAGGTCATTCATTTTGAAAAATATCTTTTTACCCTTGTAATTTATATATTCGGGAAGATAAAGATTTAAATATACCTGATTCTTTGCCGGCGATTCTCCTTCTTTCAAAGCCATGGAAGAAATATATTTGTTTCTCTCAATACCTGATGGGATTATTATTTCTGTTGTAATAAAATAATCTGCAGGTCCTTCTTTGAGCGGTGTTTTGAGTTCAATGCGGAAAATGTCCTGATACTGGCCATGGAGTGCATCAGAATATTTTGAACAAACATATTGAGTAAAATCAATTGTCTCCTGATTGCCCTCACCGTAATAATATACCACCCTTGCACCCTCTGGAAAGCGTTTAAGATAAGCATAGTCAATACCCAGCTCTTCAGCAATCTTTTTCTCTTCCCTCTCCTGCTTCAGAAGTGCTTCTGCTGATTCCTTTGCCCTCTTTAACCTCTCAAGAGATACAAGAGCTGGTTGGGAATAATTCCTGCAATCCCTTGCAACCTCTTCGTACATCTTTATTACGGTCTCAAATTCTGGTAATGCATAAATCTTATCCGCATCCCCTGAAGGATCCTCTGTTTTCAGGGATTTTAATAGTTCATCCCTGGTTGTAGATTCAAGGGCAGTTGCCTTTCCAAACTTATCTGCACAGGACTTATTGTGCCAGACCGTCAGTCCAATGACAGAGGCAATTACTATGACAATGACAATACCTGCTATTATTATTCCAGTTCTCATCCAGATTTTATTATATTAAGGATTATTAAATTGTCAACATAACTCTGAATCGTAACCCACCCAGGGCGGTATTTATTTTGCCCCCTTACTTCTCCTCCAGTAATATGAAAGTCGCAAAATCTATACCAACACATAGATGGTTCCCCTGATGTAAAAAACAGCACCCGAATATAAAAATTGTAAACACCTGTTTGTAAAATTACATAACTTTTGAAAGAACTCCTGCAAAAATCCAATATCAATAATCTAATAAAATAAACATTCTAAACACCTGAGAAAAACATAAACTGAATAGCAAAAATTCATCCCACTAAGGTGGGTGAAAACACGCAGAATGGGTTATTATACCCAATCATAGGTTAACAGAAACTCTTTTGCTATTGCCTCTTTTGCTATTGCTAAAATTGCCCGGTATCTAATTATTAGATGGCATATTTTTTGCTATAAATCACTTCTGGATATGATAAAATATGTTGTAGTGAATGTCTACCTGCTTTCATTATTTTTATTAACCTTTATCGTATTTCCAGGACATAATGTAAGAGCATCCTCTCAGACAGATGATTGTATTGCATGTCATGGAGAAAGGGATATGGGGAGTTTATTCGTTGATGTAAGGGAATTCAAAGAGTCAATTCATAAAGACCTCTCCTGTATTGATTGCCACAACGATATAACAGACCTTCCTCACCCGGAAAAACTTAAAGCGGTTTCATGTAAGACATGCCACGAGGATGTCTTCGTAATTTATTCTAAATCAATCCACGGTAGAGAAAGGGCTAAGGGAGAAGAACTGGTCGCCACATGCAGGGATTGTCACGGCAAACATAACATCAGGTCATCTAAGGACCCCCAATCGTTAACCTATCCTGTAAATCTTCCTCGTACATGCTCCCGCTGTCACGAGGATGAAAAGATTACAAAAGAAAAGCATATTCCCGTGGGAAAGCCGTACAAATCATATTCAGAGAGCATTCACGGAAAGGCAGTGATTCAGAGAAAATCCATGATGGCACCAACCTGCAGTACATGTCACGGCTCCCACGATATTCTCCTCTCAAGCGACTCTGAATCCAGAACAAACAGGAACAATATACCAAAGATGTGCGGAAAATGCCACTATGGTGTCTATGAAACATACATTGATAGCGTCCATGGAATAGCATTCCTTAAGGGCGCCCAGGACTCACCGGTATGCACATCCTGCCATGGTGAGCATCTGATTGAACCTCCGGTGGCACCAACCTCCCTGGTTTACGCTACCCAGATTTCAAAAACAACCTGCCCTCAATGCCATGCAGCAGAGAGAATTCTGAGAAAATATGGATTACCATCAGACAGGGTTGAATCATATCTTGACAGTTATCATGGACTCGCTGACAGATTCGGCGACACAACTGTTGCAAACTGTGCGTCCTGTCACGGTATTCATAACATTTACTCCAGTTCAGACCCTCGTTCCACCATCTATCCAGAAAATCTTACTGCAACCTGCGGTAAATGCCATCCAGGAGCCACTCAAAACTTTACCAAGGGTAAAATACATGGAACTGTAATGAAGACAAGGGAATTATCCGGCATAATAAAATATTATGTGCGACTCTTTTATATCATCCTGATTCCTCTGGTTATATTGGGAATGCTCGGACATAATATACTTGATTATGTTTATCGCCTGCGCCTTAAGTCAATTGAACAAAAAAATGTACCAACATATATAAGATTGTCTCTTTCAGAACGTATTCAGCATATCATTATGTTCGTAAGTTTTATTATATTATCCATAAGTGGCTTTGCCCTGCGGTTAAAATTGAACCTTCCGTTCTTATCAGGAGAGATAAACTCTTTGATAAGGAGCACAACCCACAGGGTCGCGGCTGTCATTTTTATAATTGTCTCCATCTATCATATCTTTTATCTTTTGTGCAGTGAACGTGGACGGAATATTATACGGGATATGATGCCTGCCATTAAAGATATTCAGGACGTTTATCTGGCTCTCTTAACCTATCTTGGCTTTAGAAAGGACTATCCACAACTCGGAAGATTCAGTTACATAGAGAAGTCAGAATATTTTGCATTAATCTGGGGCGCAGTAATAATGATTGCCACAGGTATTGTAATGTGGTTTGAGGAGTTTTTTATGAAGTTTATTCCAAAATGGGGCGTAGATATTGCAGGCATGATTCACTATTATGAAGCAATTCTTGCCACCCTTGCTATAATTGTCTGGCACTTCTATCATGTCCATATAAAATCGGGTGTAAAGTATACAAATATCGCCTGGCTTACCGGAAAACTCAGTGAGGAAGAAATGAAGGAGGAGCACCCACTTGAACTGGAAGAAAACGAAAAATAGTAGCATCCTGGTAACTCTTACTGCTTTGATTTTATCATTTACTCTAACCCCTCTATCAGCAAAAGATACATGCATTGAGTGTCATATAACTAAAAGTTCACCAGAAAATAAGGCGAAGGTGGATCCCGTTGAACTTAAAAATTCTGTACACAGAAACCTTATCTGTAATGACTGCCATGGTGAGATATCTTATCCCCATACTGATATAAAACGGGTGGATTGTTCAAAATGTCATGGTAGTGAAAATGCAAAGTATATAAGGAGCACCCATGGCAAAGCACTCCTCTCAGGGGCAGAAGACGCACCATTGTGTACAACCTGTCACGGAAGCCACAACATTACAAAATTGAAGAGGCTAACGATTCCTGAGATCTGTTTCAGTTGCCATTCTGATAGAACAATTGAACAAAAATACAATCTTCCGGGGATTGAATTTATCCAGGCATACCGGAACAGCGTCCATGGCAGGGCAATTTACAATCTCGGGCTGATAAATGCCCCTGTATGCAGTAACTGTCATAATTCCCACCTTATCCTTCCGCCTGATGACCCATCCTCTTCAATCTACAGAAAAAACATTCCAGAACTCTGCGGGAGATGCCATACCTCAGAAAAACAGGAATATTTGAGCAGTATTCACGGAAGAGCAATAGAGAAGAATGTGAAAGAAGCGCCGATCTGTATTGATTGCCATGGTGAACACACAATCTCAATTGTTACCGACCCTAATTCAACGGTCTCACCTAAAAATCTCCCCAACACCTGTTCAAAATGTCATGATAATGTAGCTCTTGCTGAAAAATTCGGATTCAAATCAAAACGCTTTACAACATACCTGAATACATTTCATGGAGTGGCTAATGTTTATGGTTCAACAACTGTTGCTAATTGTTCCTCCTGCCACGGTTATCATTCTATCCTTCCCTCTTCTGACCCGCGCTCTCCCACACATCCCGACAATATCCCCAGGACATGCGGAAAATGCCATCCTTCAGCAGGCATTAATTTCGCAAAGGGTCCTGTCCATGTGGAAGCAATACCCACTGTATCAAAACCTGCATACTATGTAAGAACATTCTATAAATGGTTTATCGGGATTCTCTGCGTTATGTTTTTAATTCACATAATAGTGGATTATGCCGGCTACAGAAAAAAGAAAAGATCCTTCGCCAAGGAGATAAAAATTGATGAGTACGAAAAACCATAAAAATAATGAGTTTGTTGAAAGGATGAACCTGAACTTTCGCATTCAGCATATGATTCTATTCCTTTCACTCATTATCCTTGCAATCTCTGGACTCGCACTCTATTTTCATAACACCTGGTTCGGCAAATTACTTATCACACTGGAGGGCGGAATTGAAGCAAGAGGAAAAATTCACAGGATATCCGCTGTGGTATTAATGCTATTATCTATTTACCATTTACTTTACATACTCTTTTCAGAGAAGGGACACAGTGAATTCTATAAAATCATCTTCCGTCTGCAGGACCTCAAGGATTTTGTAATTGATATACTTTATTCTCTTAATATATCTCAAAGGCCTGCTGAATTTGAAAAATACAGTTACAGGGAAAAATTTCAGTACTGGGGTGTTGCCACGGGGGTATTGATAATGACATTCACAGGACTCATCCTCTGGTTTCAAGACATCTCAATGTCACTGATGCCAAAATGGTGTATTGATTTGACCTTTGTAATACACGGCGGGGCAGGCCTCGTTATATTCTTCTTGCTTTTCATCTGGCATCTCTATGATGTCCATCTATCTCCCTTTAATTTCCCCATGGACTGGTCCTGGCTGACAGGGAAGGTTTCCCTTGAAAAACTCAAAAAGACGCATTATAAAGAATTTCTTAAACTCACAGGAGAAAAGAAGTGAGAATTTCCCGATTATTTTTTCTGACTGTATTTATACTCACACCCACAGGATTGAGTGCAACCCTCACGATACAGAAATGCATGATATGCCATGGAAAGATTGGCTTTAAGAAGGTTGAAGAGAGTGGAAAGGTCAAAGACCTTTATGTCAATCTTGCTGTTATTGAAAACTCAGTTCATAAAAAGAAAACCTGCACCGATTGTCACGCTGATGTGGTTGAGATTCCCCACAGAAGAAGACCCGAGAAGGTAAGTTGTGTCCGATGCCACTATAAGGGTAACCCGGAAGGCGCACCACAATCGGATAAATATCTTGAATATCAAAAAAGTATCCACGCCAAAGCACTTGAAAAGGGCAACCCGAAAGCACCTGCCTGTCAGGAATGCCATGGCAATCATGATATCCGTCATACAAAGGATGTTCTGTCAAGGGTAAGTAAGTTTAATGTAGCCAGAACATGCGGGCACTGTCACATGGATATATTTGCACAATATATTACCAGTATTCACGGCAAGGCATTGCTTCTTGAACATAAAACTGAGGCGCCAAACTGCACTGATTGTCACGGCGAACACAATATATTAGCTCCAGCAGAACCAGAATCAACAGTACACCCGGTTAATATTGTGAAGACCTGTGCACACTGCCATGAATCAGTGGATATTGTAGGCAAATACGGAATTGAAACAACACAGGTAGCACTTTATGAACACAGTTTTCACGGAATTGCAGTGAAGTTCGGTTCAAAGACCGTTGCAAATTGTGCCTCCTGTCACGGAACACATAATATTCTCCCTCCGGAGGATCCTGACTCTCCGGTGAATATAGAAAACATTCCCAAGACGTGCGGACAACCACAGTGTCATCCCGGGGCAAACAAGAATTATGCCCGTGGTAAAATCCATGTGAACCCAAAGAGTAAGGAATCTGGCCTTATTTTTTACACTGGCTTATTTTTCAAATATCTAACCATACTCACAATTGTTGCGCTTATTATCCATATTCTCCTTGATTTGAACCGGAGGTCAAAGGAATGGCGGGAACAGAAGAAAAAACAGTGAAAAAAACCTTTGAAAAACCAGTAATAGAGGAACCTTCCTTAAATGAAATCAAGGAGGAAGTCATTTCCAGGATTCAATCATTATTGTTTAAAGAAGACAAAAAAATACCCGAAGATATAAGAGAAAAGGTCATCATGGAAATCATTGGTAAACTTCCTGAAATAATATCAAGGAGAATGGAGAGAGTAAAAGAGGAAATTATCAGGGAATCAATAAATCTGGCTATTACTTCCAGAAAGGAATTGCTCACATTATACCGGAAAGAAGAGAAAAAGAAAGAAAAGGAAGAGATGTTTCTCCGTTTCAATATTCATTTCCGGATCCAGCACATGATGCTTTTTACCAGTGTAATACTCCTCATTTTAAGCGGTTTGCCACTAAAATTTCCTGGTTTTTCGCCCCTTGCCTTCATTGTTGATCTTTTCGGTGGCATTGAGAGCACACGGATTATACATAGGATAGCCGCTTCATTACTGATTTTATTCATGGTTTATCACACACTTTATACAATTTTACACCCCGAGGGGAGACGGGATTTTCTCCTTCTATTACCATCGCCTAAGGATGTGAGGGATCTCCTGCAGAATCTGCGGTATTTTTTTGGAATGACTGACGAAAAACCAAAGTTTGGCAGGTTCTCTTATATTGAAAAATTTGATTACTGGGCTGTTTACTGGGGCTGCATAATTATGATCAGTTCAGGAGCATTAATGTGGTTTCAGGAATTATCTTTACGAATACTCCCTAAGTTTGTTCTTGATGCTGCAAAGGAGGCGCACAGCGATGAGGCCCTTCTTGCAACACTTGCTATTGTTATATGGCATTTCTATAATGTCCATTTCAACCCGGATAAATTCCCCGGAAGTCTGACATGGTGGCATGGAAAAATTACAAAGGAAGAGATGATGGAGCACCATCCCCTTGAATATGAAGAGATTATGAAAAAGAGAAAACAAAAAGAAGGAAACGATAATGGCTCAGTTTCGTGAGATAATCAAAATCTGGTGGAAGAACAGAAGCGACATAACGCGGGGCATTTTAATTACCTTTCTCATCATGGCTGGATTGTTTTTTATAATAAACCTCACCTTTTTCGCTACCTCCTATTTTCCTTCGTCCTGCAATGTATGTCATATAATGAGACCATATTACGAAAACTGGAAAAACTCCGTTCACAATAAAGCCGGCTGTATTGAATGTCATCCCTTCAGGCCGGGATTTATAACAACAGCAATACTTAAATATTTCACTGGCACTTATAATCCAAGACCCCATGCAATTGTAG
>FWWL01000851.1_pt1 | contig 80242 bp, 74 predicted proteins | sample 2228331 | NCBI WGS metagenome assembly FWWL01 (sample SAMEA103939775, study PRJEB20133) | metagenome | reverse complement strand
CAGGGAGGGATTTGAACCCCCGATACCCTTGCGGGTATGCCGCATTTCGAGTGCGGTGCATTCAACCACTCTGCCACCTGTCCGCGGTCGCGTCGTCTTGGTCGAAGCGGGCTGGTCAATACACGCCGAGTGCGGCGGAGACAAGTCTTGTCCTTGTCATAAACCGGCCTGAAAGCGTGCTCCCGGCGCGCCGGAGGCAGCTTGTGCTTGACCTGCGGGAGCCTTGCGACTATCGAGCCTCCATCGCGCGTGGGGAAACCCGCGGCCGATCTCTTTTGGCATAATGGTTCCGACACGCTCGGCCGATGCCTGCGAGAGCAAACCCATCCACGCAACGACTGCCAAAAAGCTGTCCCGCGTGCGCCTCGCAACCCGAGGCCATGACAGGGCAGGGCCGAACATGGAGGATAAAATGTTCGCAGTCATCAAGACCGGCGGGAAGCAGTTCCGCGTCGCCGCCAACGACAAGATCACCACCGCCAAGATCGAGGGCAATCCGGGCGACACCGTCGCCTTCGGCAACGTGCTGATGCTCACCGATGGCGACAAGACCACGCTCGACGCCAAGGCGCTCTCCGAGATCACGGTCGCGGCCGAGATCGTCGAGCAGGCGCGCGGCGAGAAGGTCATCGCCTTCAAGAAGCGTCGCCGCCAGAACTCCAAGCGCAAGCGCGGCTTCCGCGCCGAACTGACCGTGATCCGGATCACCGACATCCTCACCGGCGGCAAGAAGCCGGAGATGAAGAAGGGCGAGGCCTCCCCGGTCGCTCTCAAGGCGGCCTCCGCCGAGACCAAGGGCAAGGCTGCCGCGCCAAAGGCTGCGAAAGCCGCCAAGGCCGACGCGCCCGCGATCGACGCCTCGAACCTCTCGCTGATCTCCGGCATCGGCCCGACCATCGAGAAGAAGCTGCGCGCCGCCGGCATCGCCTCCTGGAACGACATCGCCGGCTGGAGCGAGGCCGACGTGGCGAAGTGGGATGAGGAGCTCAAGCTCCGCGGCCGCGCGACCCGCGAGGAGTGGGTCGAGCAGGCTAAGGAACTCCTGGCCGGCAAGCCCCCGCGGGCCAAGGCCGACCAGGCCGAACAGGCCTCCGGCGAGGACTACTGACGCCATACGTCAGGCAGGTTTCGATTTCGTCTCCGGATCGGCTGGCTTTTTGCGCCGATTCGGGTTAGGCACAGTGATCAGGTTTTCGAGGTAGGGCGTTATGGCTCACAAAAAAGCAGGCGGCTCGTCCCGCAACGGTCGCGATTCCGCAGGCAGGCGCCTCGGGGTCAAGAAGTTCGGCGATCAGGCCGTGATTCCGGGCAACATCATCATTCGTCAGCGCGGGACCACCTGGCATCCCGGCGTCAATGTCGGCATGGGCAAAGACCATACCCTCTTTGCGACGACGGCCGGCCGCGTCCGATTCACGACGAAACTCGGCCGAGCTTTCGTGAACGTAGTCCCGGCCCAAGAGGCCGCAGAATAAGACGGCGGATAGGGTTCTCCCCAGGTCCGCCGGTTCCACCGAACCGAGACGGATCAAGGGGCCGAGACCCTCAGCGGGTTTCCCGAAGGTCAGCGAAGGGGAGGTGGGGCGAAATCCCAGCTCCCTTTTTCGTTTTCGCCGACGGAGAGACGACCATGTTCCCCGAACTGACCCGCGACGACGTCTTCCGGCTCGAGACCCGCCGTCTCTGGCTGCGCTGGCCCCGCATGGCCGACGCCACGGCCATCCTGAAGTTGGCTGGCGAGAAAGCCGTTGCCGAGATGACGGCCTCGATTCCGCATCCCTATCCGGCTGATGCGGTCGAGCCCTTCATCTTCGCGATGCGCAAGGGCAATGCGCTGGGCGAGCATCTTGTGCTTGCGATCACGCCGCGCGCAAAGCCGGGCGAGCTGATCGGCATGATCGGCGCGCACAGGCAGGCGACCGGAACGCCCTTCCTCGGCTACTGGCTCGGCACGCCGCATTGGGGCAAGGGCCTGGCCACCGAGGCCGTGCAGGCGCTGACCGACACGCTGTTCTCGCTCGTCGAGATCCCCGCCATCGAGGCCGACACCCGTGTCATCAACCCGGCCTCGCGCCGGGTGCTGGAGAAGTCGGGCTTCCGGGCCGAGGGCTCCTTCCTGAAGTCGCTGCCGGCGCGGGGCGGGCTGTTCCCCTGCGAGCAGTACCGGCTCGACCGCTCGACCTGGGCGGCGCTGAAGAGTTGGGGTTCGAGCGGCTGGGCGCATGCACCCGACCGGGAGCCCGATCTGGAGCGCAAGATCGCGCCCGATGTCGCGGCGGAGGCATCCGGCGAGTGCTGCCCGGCGTAAAGAGACAGGCCCCGGAGCGATCCGGGGCCTTTGATCTCTGGAAGGTCCGCTCATGCTGTCGCGTCGCTCCCTCCTCGTTCTGGCTCTGGCGACATCCGTCTCCGCCTGCGCCACGGCCCCGCAGTTTTCCGCCATGCAGGGTCCGCGCGGCATCGTGCTGGAGCGCGACTTCGCTGGCCGCAGCTATGCGAAAGGCGTCTTCACGAACCGGGTGACGGGCGCGAAGCGCGGTCTGACCGTGGTGCTCGACGGTCGCGTGCGCGGCGATACGCTGACGCTGCGCGAGGCCTTCGCTTATTCCGACGGCGAGAAGGACGTGAAGACCTGGGTCTTCCGCAGAACCGGGCCGGGAAGCTATGCCGGCACGCGCGAGGATGTCGTCGGCGAGGCTGCGATCACGACGGAAGGAAACGGCGTGCGCCTGTCCTACGATGTCGACCTGCCGACCGGCGCTGGTCCGGTCAGGGTGCATTTCGAGGACGTGATCGAACGCAATGGCGACGGCGTCATCGTCAACCGGGCGATCGTTTCCAAGCTCGGCGTACCGATCGGGGACGTCGATCTGGTGTTTTCGCGGCGGCCAGTCCGCTGATTTTGGCAAACAACGCACCGTCATGCTCGGCCTTGTGCCGAGCATCCACGTTTTGGGCGTAGAGTTTCACGAACGAAGACGTGGATGGTCGGGACAAGCCCGACCATGACGGAGAGGGCGAAGACCGCAGCGCTACCTCACAAAATTCCCACCCAGCTCGTCGTCAATATGGACGCGGATGATCTCCTCGAAGCTTGATTCCGCCCTGAAGCCGAGGGCGGGAGCGCGCTTGGCCTCGAAATCGCGCGGCCAGCCGGCGACGATGCCGTCGATCACCGGGTCCGGCACGCGCCTGATGCGGGCGACGACACTCTCGCCGGCGACCTTGCGCAACGCCTCGATCTGCTCGGCGACGGTGCAGGAGTAGCCCGGCATCGTCAGTGCGCGGCGCGGACCGATCGCGCCCGTATCCATCGTCGCGGCATGGACGAGGAAGCCGACGGCCGAACGCGGCGAGGCGTGCCAGTGGCGAACCTGATCGGACACCGGCAGCACGGCCTCGATGCCGTTCAGCGGTTCGCGGATGATGTTTGAGAAGAAGCCCGACGCCGCCTTGTTGGGCGCGCCGGGCCTGACGCAGATCGTCGGCAGGCGGATGCCGACGCCGTCGAAGATGCCGCGGCGCGAATAGTCGCTGAGCAGCAATTCGCCGATCGCCTTCTGCGTGCCGTAGCTCGTCAGCGGCGTGGTGAAGAACTCGTCGCCGATCTTGTCGTGGAACGGGGCACCGAACACCGCGATCGATGAGGTGAAGATCAGGCGCGGCTTGTAGCCGCCGCCGATCTTGCGGATCGCCTCGAACAGGAAGCGGGTGCCGTCGAGGTTGATGCGGTAGCCGAGATCGAAATTGGCCTCCGCCTCGCCGGAGACGATGGCCGCCAGATGCACGATCAGATCCGGCCTGGAGGCGACCAGCGCCTCGGCCTGGCCTTCGATCGAGACGTCGGAGACGACCGCGTCGAAGGTGAAGGGGCAGGCCGCGGGCGCGCTCGCGGCGACGACGTCCTGCGCCGTGACCTTGTCGATCGTTCTGCCGCCGAGTTCGCCGGTATGGGCCAGCCGTTCGATGAATTTGCGGCCGACCATGCCGGCGCCGCCGAGAATCAGGATGTGCATGGGTGTGTCCTCGAAATGTTAGCCGCGCCTCAAAGCGCAAAACCGCCATCGGCAAGATGGATCTGGCCCGTGGTGTAGCTCGCCTCGTCGGAGGCGAGATAGACCGCGAGCCAGGCGATTTCCTCGGCCGTGCCGAGCCGGCCCATAGGCTGCCGGTCGATGAAGGCCTGGCGGGCGGCCGCTTCCGTCGTCTTGGTCAGCTTGGCGAGATCACTGATGCGCTGGTCGAGCGAGGGCGACTGGATCGTGCCGGGGCAGATCGCGTTGGCGCGCACGCCCTTCTTGATGAAATCGGCCGCGACCGCCTTGGTCAGGCCGATCACGGCGGCCTTCGATGCGCCGTAGACATAGCGGTTGGGGATGCCGCGCACCGAACCGGCACCCGACGCGATGTTGACGATGGAGCCCGAGCCCTTCTCCAGCATGCCGGGCAGAAAGGCCTTGATCGTGCGGTGCATCGACTGGACGTTGAGGTCGAAGGAGAAGGCCCAGGCCTTGTCGTCGCACTCCAGCACCGTGCCGTGATGGACGTAGCCAGCGGCGTTGACGAGGATATCGATCGCCCCGACCTTGGCTGCGAAGGCTTCGACCGCCTTGGTCGAGAGCACGTCGAGCTTGCGTTTCTTGGCCTTGGGGATGCCCTCCAGCAGGGCGACGTCCTTGTCGGTCGCGTAGACGGTCGCGCCCTCCGCGACAAAAGCCTCCGCGATGGCGCGGCCGATGCCCTGTCCAGCCGCAGTGACGACCGCGATCTTGCCCTTCAAACGTCCTGCCATGATGTTTCGCCCCTGTCAGCCGGCTTTGTTGAGTGTTTTTCGCATATGGACGAGCCGCCGTTCGGCCCTGTCCTCGTGATGGGTTAGACGATAGCCAAGCCGCTCATACCAGCCGACGCGCTCGGTCAGCAGCGCGTTGGTATAGAGATGAACGGCGTCGTGATTCAGCGCTGCGGCGCGCTCCTCGGCGAAGCGCATCAGCGCGGCGCCGAGCTTCCGGCCGGCAGCGCGGGGCGCGACGGCGACGCTCCAGACCGCGAACCTGCCGTCCTCGATCTCGAGCACCAGCGCGGCGTCGAGCCCGGCTCCGTCGCCGGCGAGCCAGACCTCGTGCTCGGCCACGACCTGACGGTAATCGGCGATGCGCGGCAGCGAGGGCGCGCCGATGATGCTCTCATTGGGCGTATAGGCAGCGTTCTTCAGCGCCAGGATCGCTGGGATGTCGGTCATCGCGGCGCGGCGCAGATGCACGGTCCCTGCGAGGCCGAGCGGCTGGTTGAATACCGTCAGTGAGAGTGTCTGTCGGCCCGACCCGTCGAAGTTTTCGGGCGCGAGCCAGCGCCGGAAGCCTTGGGCCCGCACCGGCCATTCGCCGTCGAGGATCGAGAACCAGGCCGTGTCGCGGTTCCTGCCCTTCACCACCATGTGCTGGCGGAACAGGCCCTCATACTGGAAGCCGAACCGCAGCGCAGCCCGCCTGGAGGGTTCGTTGAGGTTGTTGCACTTCCATTCGAAGCGCCGGTAACCGAGCGAGAAGCCGTACTCGCCGCACAGGAAGATCGCCTCCGTGGCGGCGCGGGTTCTCTGGAGGCTCGGCGAATAGGTGATATAGCCGACCTCGAAGACGCCCTGCTCGGGCCTGATCTCCATCAGCCAGAGATGGCCCTTGGCCCGGCCGTCGGCGCTGTCGATGATGGCGAAGGGCACGATGCCGGCCTTGGCCGCCATCATCTCCAGCAGCGCGCGATAGGCCTCCTTCGTCTGCGGCGGCTCAGCCGGCATCCACTCCCAAAGATGGTCATGGCCCTGCATCGCCGACCAGATGTCGTCAAGGTGGCGGCCGGGGTCGATCGGCTCCAGCCGGCAATACCGGCCTTCCAGAACCTTCGCTGGCGGGAAGGGCGGCGGCGTCCAATCGAGCAGGGCGGTCATGGTTTCGCACCTTCCCGCCAGCCGTTCAGATCCGTCTCAACCGTCCAGTCCGGTCCAAGTTCGTCAGCGATCGCGACAGCGAGCGCCGCCCCTTCCGCCTCCCACGCCATCTGCTCGACAGCGTCGGGAAAGCGCGAGCGCGCCTCGTTGTCCTCCTCGTAGATCGCGTCGAACGTGTCCATCCAGGACTCAAGCCGGTCGGCGAGGTCCTCGGACAGGCCGATATCCTCGGCGTCGACGGCTTTCCGCCGGCCCTTGTCGTCCAGCGTCCACAGGCCGCTGAGGCCGAGCCATGCCGGCGCGATCAGGAGGCGCCCGCTCATGTCATGCCGCTCACGACTTGGTGCTCATGACTTGGCCTGCAGATCGCGCGCCTTCAGGTCTTCGGTGAAGAAGGGGTTCAGCGGCGATGAGTTGCCGTTGCCCGCGAAGCCCCGGAAACTGCCCTCGTCCCGGATCAGCCTCGTCGCCTCGATGAAGGCGGCCCAGGCGGCGCGCGCCAGCGCCCCGCCGATCGAGATGCGGCGCACGCCGAGGCCTGCGATATCGGCGACGCTTAGGCCGAAATCGGCGTAGATCAACTGATTCACCGGCTTGCCCCCGGCTGCCGCAACGATCTGGCCGATCTGCTCGGGTGTCTTCGGCCCCGGCGCATAGAGCACGTCGGCCCCGGCCTCGGCATAAGCGGATATGCGCCTGACCGACTCGGCCAGCGCGTCGGGATGGTTGGTCAGGAAACATTCGGCTCGCGCGGTGAGCACGACGCCCGATCCCGTCTCGTCGATGGCGCGCCGCGCCGCCCTGATCCGAGCGACCGCGAGATCGAAGTCGTAAAGCGGTTCCTCGGGCCGAGCAGTGGCGTCCTCGATCGAGAGGCCGGCGACGCCGGTGGCGATGCAGAGCTTGACGTTGGCGGCGACGCCGTCAGGCGTATCGGCATAGCCGTTCTCAAAATCGGCGTTGAGAGGCAAGTCCGGCACCGCTTTCACCAACTCGGCGAGATGGGCCAGCATCATGTCGCGCGGCACGTCCTGGTCGGCGCGGCCTTGCGTGAAGGCGAATCCGGCACTGGTCGAGGCCAATGCTTTAAAGCCCTGGCCGCGCAGCCAGCGGGCCGAGCCGACATCCCACGGGTTGGGCATGACGAAGCAGCCGCTCTCGTGGAGCTTGCGGAAAACATCGACCTGCGAGGAGAAGGTCATTTTAAATCGTTTCAAACCGCTGTTGCAGTGGAGCGGCATAGTGTCGGGGCGAGGCGGCTTTGTCAGCCCCGAAGGCGCGCGCAATGCGAAAGACGCCAATGCGCACCGGGAATGCCGAGAGGATCGGACAGGCCCCCACTGCCGTCATGCTCGGGCTTGTCCCGAACATCCACGTCCTGGACAGGGCATAACGAGCGAAGGGGCGAATGGTCGCCACAAGGGCGACCATGACGAGAAGCGGGTAAGCAGCGCGACCTCAGTGGTTGTCGCGCGGGATGCCGAACTTCTTGTGGATCTTCTGGTACTTGACCGCCGGCTTCAGCACCATGCCCTCGGACAGTTCGCCGACGATCTTGCGCTGGATCTCCTGCCAGGGCGTCTGGCTCTTGGGGTACTTGTAGCCGCCGGCGGCTTTCAGCGCGGCCTTGCGCTGCGCCAGTTCCTCGTCCGAGATCAGGATGTTGGCCGAGCGCTTCGTCAGGTCGATGCGGACCCTGTCGCCGGTCTTCAGCAGGGCCAGGCCACCACCGGTCGCCGCTTCCGGGGATGCGTTCAGGATCGAGGGCGAGCCCGAGGTGCCGGACTGGCGCCCGTCGCCGACGCAGGCCAGCGCCGTGACACCCTTCTTGATCAGGTAATCCGGCGGACGCATGTTCACGACCTCGGCCGCGCCGGGATATCCGATCGGGCCGACGCCGCGAATGAACAGGATGCAGTGCTCGTCGATGGCGAGCGCAGGATCGTCGATGCGGTGGTGGTAGTCCTCCGGCCCGTCGAAGACGATGGCGCGGCCCTCGAAAGCGTTGGGGTCCTTCGGGTTTTCGAGATAGCGCTTGCGGAATTCCGGCGTGATCACGCTGGTCTTCATGATGGCGGAGTCGAAGAGATTGCCGGAGAGGTTGAGGAAACCGGCCTCCTTCTTCATGGGCTCGTCATAGCTCTTGATGACCTTGCGGTTGAGCGCAAAGAAGCCCTTGCAGTTCTCCTCATGCGTCCGGCCGTTGGCCGTGATCGCCGGCTTGAGTTTGCCCTTCTCGAGCAGTTCCGCAATGACCGCCGGCAGGCCGCCGGCGCGGTAATAGTCCTCGCCGAGATATTCGCCGGCCGGCTGCATGTTGACCAGCAGCGGCGTGTCGTAGCCGATCTTCGTCCAGTCCTCATTGTCGAGGGGTACGCCGATATGTCTGGCGATGGCATTGACGTGAACCGGCGCATTGGTCGAGCCGCCGATCGCCGAATTGATGACGATGGTGTTTTCGAAGGCCTCGCGGGTCAGGATCTTCGACGGGATCAGGTTCTCCCAGACCATCTCGACGATGCGCTTTCCCGTGAGATAGGCCATCTCGTAGCGGTCGCGATAGGGCGCGGGAATCGCGGCCGCTCCGGGCAGGGTCATGCCCATCGCCTCGGCGAGCGCGTTCATGGTCGAGGCGGTCCCCATCGTGTTGCAGTGGCCGGCCGAGGGAGCGGAGGAGGCGACGAGGTCGACGAAGCCGCGATAGTCGATCTCGCCGGCCGCCATCATCTGGCGCGCCTTCCAGACAATGGTGCCGGAGCCCGTGCGCTCACCGCGGAAATCGCCGTTCAGCATCGGGCCGCCGGGCAGAGCGATCGCCGGAATGTCGACGGTGGCGGCGGCCATGATCTGGGCCGGCGTGGTCTTGTCGCAGCCCGTCGTCAGCACGACGCCGTCGAGCGGGTAGCCGTAGAGGATCTCGACGAGCGAGAGATATTGCAGGTTGCGGTCGAGGCTCGCGGTCGGGCGCTTGCAGGTTTCCTGGATCGGATGGATCGGAAACTCGAAGGGCACGCCGCCCATCTCGCGGATGCCGTCGCGGATGCGCGGCGCGAGTTCGAGGTGGTGGCGGTTGCAGGGCGCGATGTCGGAGCCGGTCTGGGCGATGCCGATGATCGGCCGGCCCGACTGCAGTTCCTCGCGCGACAGGCCGAAATTCATCGTGCGCTCGATATAGAGTGCGGTCATGTCGGCGTTGGCCGGATTGTCGAACCAGGCCTTGGAGCGAAGCTGCTCGGGCTTGATCCGGCGCGCGGGCTTTTTGCCTGTGGGAGCCTTGCCAGTAGGAGCCTTGGCCATGTCGTTTCCTCTCGCGCGGCGCGGCGCTGACGGCCGCTTGCCGATCTTCATTCAAACGATTGTAAGCATGCCATCATGCCGATCAGGCCTGCCTCGGCAAGCGATGAAATAGCCGATAGTCATACTAATTACGCGCGCTGCATACAGCATGCAGTTATTGTGGCCAAGTGGGCAAGGCTTGCAACGCGACCGGTTTTGGAGCCAAGAACAGCGCCAAGGCCCCGGTGACAGCGGGCCGCACCGACGCAACCCCCTAGGAAACGCCGCCATGACGCTGCATGTCGTCCCGTCCTTCGCTCGCATCGGCGAGGAGAATGCCTTCGCCGTGCTGGCGCGCGCCACCGAGCTGCAGCGCCAGGGCAAGGACATCATCAATCTCGGCATCGGCCAGCCGGATTTCCCGACGCCCGACCACATCGTCGAGGCCGCCGTGAAAGCCTTGAGGGATGGCCATCACGGCTATACGCCCGCCAACGGCATCCTGCCGCTGCGCGAGGCGGTCGCGGCCGACCTGCACAAGCGCTTCCAGGTCGAGGTCTCGCCCGAAAGCGTGATGATCGTGCCCGGCGGCAAGGTCACCATGTTCATGGCGATCCTGATGTTGGGGGAGCCCGGGGCCGAAATCCTCTATCCCGATCCCGGTTTCCCGATCTATCGCTCGATGATCGAGTACACCGGGGCGACGCCGATCCCGGTGCCGATCCGCGAGGAGAACGGCTTTGCCTTCTCGGCGGAGGAGACGCTGTCGCTGATCACGCCGAAGACGCGGCTGCTGATCGTCAACTCGCCCGCCAATCCGACCGGTGGCGTCACGCCCAAGGCCGAGGTCGACAAGCTGGTCGCGGGCCTCGCGCGCTTTCCGGACGTGGCCATCATGTCCGACGAAATCTACGACCAGATGCTCTATGACGGCGAAAAGCATGTCTGCCTTTTGTCCTACCCCGAGATCCGCGACCGGCTGATCCTGCTCAACGGCTGGTCGAAGACCTATGCCATGACCGGCTGGCGCATGGGCTTTTCGGTCTGGCCGAAGCCGCTCTACGAGAATGCGCGTAAGCTCGCGGTCAATTCGCATTCCTGCGTGAACGCGCCGGCGCAGTGGGCGGGGCTGGCAGCGCTGACCGGCCCCCAGGACGCCGTCGGCATGATGCTGGCCGAGTTCGACCGCCGCCGGCAGGCCGTGGTGAAGGGGCTGAACGCGCTGCCCGGCGTCTCCTGCATTGTGCCCAAGGGCGCGTTCTACGCTTTCCCGAACGTCTCGCAGACCGGCTGGAAGGCCAAAAAGCTGGCCTCGGCCCTGCTGGAGGACGCCGGGGTGGCCACCATCGGCGGGCCCGATTTCGGCGTCCATGGCGAGGGCTATATCAGGCTGTCCTACGCCAACTCGCTGCCGAACATCGAGCGTGCGCTGGAGCGGATGGGCGCGTTCCTGGCGAAGGCGAAAGCCGCGTAGGCGCTGACGGCCGTCTTCGCCGCGGCGGGTTTCAAGCCGCGGTCGCCTCGGCCAGCGCCACGACGCGCGCGGCCATCTCGGCGTGGAGCCGCTCGACCATACGGCCGTCGAGCTGGATCGCGCCCTTGCCGGCGTTCTCCGGCTCGTCGAAGGCCGCGATGATGGCGCGCGCCCGGGCCAGTTCCGCCTCGTCTGGCGCGAAGACCGTATTGGCGGCTGCGACCTGCGATGGGTGGATCAGCGTCTTGCCGTCGAAGCCGAGATCGCGGCCCTGCTCGCATTCGGCGAGAAAGCCGGCTTCGTCCTTGATCTCGTTGTAGACGCCGTCGACGATGTCGATGCCATGGGCGCGGGCGGCGAGGATGGCGCTCGTCAGCCAGGGCAGCATCGGCGCGCGGCCTGGCACGAACCTGGCGCGGGTCTCCTTGGCGAGGTCGTTGGTGCCCATGACGAAGCAGGCGAGCCGGCTTGTGGGCGCGCGCGCGGCCCGCGCGATCTTCTCGACGTCGAGGATGGCGAGCGGCGTCTCGATCATCGCCCAGACGCGGATCGCGGGATCGGCCCAGCGGCTCGTCAGCGTGTGGCCGATCTCGATCAGCGTCTCGGGGCTCGAGACCTTCGGGATCAGGATCGCGTCGGGTTTCGCATCGGCGGCAGCGGCGAGATCGGCCGCGAACCAGGGCGTTCCCAGACCGTTGGTGCGGATGACCAGCTCGCGCCGGCCATAACCGCCGGCCTTGACTGCCGCACAGACCTGCTCGCGCGCCATCTCCTTGGCGTCGGGCGCGACGGCGTCCTCGAGATCGAGGATCAGCGCATCGGCGGCGATTTCGCGGGCCTTCTCGAGCGCGCGGGCGTTGGAGCCCGGCATGTAGAGGACGCTGCGGCGCGGACGGATCGGGGTCATGGCTGTCTCCTGACGGCTCTTCGCTGCACTGCACACTAGACTGAGATGCGATGCAACGTCAGTGCTGCGAAAGGCGGATGACAGGAGGAGCGGGGATGGTCTGGGTCGCGGGGGTCGACGGGTGCAAGGCGGGGTGGATCGCAGCCTTGATGCCGCTGTCCGGCGACGCCGCGCCGCGCTTCGTCGTCGTGAAGCGGCTGGTCGATCTGCTGGACGGGCCCGACACTCCGCTGGTCCTGGCGATCGACATGCCCATCGGCCTGCCCGAGCGTGTAGCGGGCTCCGGACGCGGGCCGGAACAGCTCGTCAGGCCGCTGCTCGGCCAGCGCCAGTCCTCGGTGTTCTCGATCCCGGCGCGGGCCGCTGTTGAGGCGAACGATTATAGCGAGGCCTGCCGGCTGGCGCTCGCGACCTCGCAGCCGCCGCGAAAGGTCTCGAAGCAGGGCTTCCACCTGTTCCCGAAGATCCGCGAGATCGACGGCCTGCTGAGGGTCGAGCCCGGGCTGCGCGACCGCATCCGCGAGGTTCATCCTGAACTCGCCTTCGCAACCATGTCAGGCGCGCCCCTCCGCTACCCCAAGAAGATCAAGGGTGCGATCAACCCGGCCGGCATGGCTGAGCGCCGGGGGCTGCTGATCGCGGCAGGGATGGCTGCTGCGATCGTCGCTGCTCCTGCTCCGAAGGGTGCGGCGGCTGACGACGCGCTCGATGCGCTCGCCGCTCTCGTCGTCGCCCGGCACATCGCAGCCGGGCGCGGAAAGCCCTTTCCCGATCCGCCGGGACGCGATAGCCACGGCATTCCCGTCGCGATCTGGACCTTTTCGCCGGAACGTGCGCCTGCCCAGGAATCCGCCGAGGACACCGCCATGACCGACCGCCCCGTTCCCCGCGCCATGATCGAGGCTGCGGCCCAACGCATCGCCGGCCATGCCCGGGTCACGCCGGTGATGCGGCTTGGGACGGGCGCGTTCGGCGGCGAGGCGGACATCTCGCTGAAGCTCGAATGCCTGCAGCATGCCGGCTCCTTCAAGACGCGCGGCGCGTTCAACAACCTGCTCTCGCTGCCCGTGCCGGCGGCCGGCGTCTCGGCTGCGTCCGGCGGCAATCACGGTGCGGCCGTCGCCTATGCCGCCCGTGAACGCGGCGTGAAGGCGACGATCTTCGTTCCCGAAATTTCGCCCGCCGCCAAGATCGAGGCGATCAGGCGTTTCGGGGCCGATGTCAGGATCGGCGGCGCGCAATATGACGACGCGCAGGCTGCCTGCGACGCCTTCGTGGCGGACACCGGCGCGCTGAAGATCCACCCCTTCGCGGCGAAGGAGACCATCGCCGGCCAGGGTACGCTCGGGCGCGAATGGGATGGCCAGGAGCCAGATCTCGACACCGTGCTGGTCGCGGTCGGCGGGGGCGGGCTGATCTCGGGCATCGCCGCCTGGTTCGCGGGCTCGAAGGTCAAGGTCGTCGGCGTCGAGCCTTCAGGCTCGCGCGCCCTGCAGGCGGCGCTGGAGGCGAAGGGCCCGGTCGAGGTCACGGTCAAATCCGTCGCCGCCGATTCGCTGGGCGCCCGCAATGTCGGCCCGCTGGTGCATGAGGTCTGCAAGGACGCGGTCGACCATGTCGCGCTTGTCGAGGATGAATGGATCACGAAGGCGCAGGGCGTCCTCTGGCGCGATTTCCGGCTCGCGGTCGAGCCCGGCGGCGCGGCTGCGCTCGGCGCGCTGCTGTCGGGAGCCTACACGCCCAGGGCCGGCGAGCGGCTGGGCGTGCTGGTCTGCGGGGCCAATGTCGATCTCGGGACGCTGGGCGCGATCGTCGGCTGAGGCCGTAGAAAGCTCGCCGGGCGACGACTTGTCCGGTCGGAGACTTGCGCCTGTGCGGGCGCTCCCGTAACCCGGGGTTCGTCCAGCCACGAACCCGCCTCCATGTCCGCCTCGATCACCGACCGCTATGCCGCCCTCGTCGAGACGGGGGCCATCGAACGCGATCCGGCGCAGGTCGCAGTGGTCAGGCGGCTGACCGCACTCGAGGAGGCGCTCGCAGCCCGCAGGCTCGCCCGCAAGAGCAGCGCGCTCGGCTGGCTGCTCGGGCGCGGCAAGGCGACGACTGAGCCGCCGAAGGGGCTCTACATCTGGGGCTCGGTCGGGCGCGGCAAGACCATGCTGATGGACCTGTTCTACCACGCTTCCCCAATCGAGAAGCGCCGGCGCGTGCATTTCCACGAATTTTTGGCCGATGTGCATGGCCGCATCCACGCCTATCGCCAGCGCCTCAAGGCGGGCGAGGTCAGGGAGCCGGACCCGATCGCGCCTGTCGCCGCGCAGCTTGCCGAGGAGGCGAGCCTCCTCTGCTTCGACGAGTTCACCGTGACCGACATCGCCGATGCGATGATCCTCGGGCGGCTGTTCACGGCGCTGTTTTCGGCCGGCGTCGTCATGGTCGCCACCTCCAATGTCGAGCCCTCGCGGCTCTATGAGGGCGGGCTCAACCGTGCGCTGTTCCTGCCCTTCATCGATCTCCTGACCGAGAAGGTCGAGGTGGTGAGGCTCGACGCGCGCACCGATTTCCGGCTGGAAAAACTGGGCGGCGCGCCGACCTATCATGTCCCGGCCGACGCGGCGGCGACCACCGCGCTCGACACGGCTTTCAGGCGGCTTTCGGGCGCCGCGCAGGGCCAGCGCGTGACGCTCGACGTCAAGGGCCACGACTTCGTCGTGCCACAGGGAGCGGGCGGCGTCGCGCGGGCGTCTTTTGAGGATTTCTGTGCGCAGGCCTATGGCGCGTCGGACTACATCGCCTTGGCGCAGCGCTTCCACACGCTGGTGCTCGATGGCGTGCCCGTCATGACGCATGACCGACGCAACGAGGCCAAGCGCTTCATCATCCTGATCGACACGCTCTACGAGCACCATGTGAAGCTCGTCGTTTCGGCGGAAGCCGAGCCGCAGCATCTCTACTCCGCGAGCCAGGGCCGTGAGGCCTTCGAGTTCGACCGCACGGTCTCGCGGCTGATCGAGATGCGCTCGCAGGATTATCTGGCGCTGCCGCATGGCCGGCCCGACTCGGCCGCCAGCGGCGACAGCGGCGGGCTGGTCGAGACCTGAGCCATGGCGCAGCGCGAACCAAGCGAGACCCGCATCCTCTCGGTCGCCAGCGAGCATCTGCGCCAGTTCGGCCTCAAGCGCTTCACCGTGGTCGCCGTCGCCGAAGAAGCCGGCATGACGCATGCCAATGTCTACCGCTACTTTCCCTCGCGCGCGGCGCTGGTCGATGCGGTCGTCGATGTCTGGCTCAAGGCGACCGAGCGCCGGCTGGCCGACATCGCCGATGGGCCCGACCCCGCCAGCGACAAGCTGGAACGGCTCATCCTGGCGCTCGCCAAGGGCAACCGCGACCTGCTCGTCGACGATCCGCATCTGTTTGCGGCGCTGTCGCAGGCGGTGGCGAAGCGCCATGCCATCAGCCGGCGCAACCGGACGCGCGTCCGTGCCCTGTTCGAGCGCGTCATCGACGAGGGCATCGCGTCCGGCGCCTTCGAGCCGCGCGACCGCGACAGGGCGATTGCCTTCGTCATCGACGCCACCCACCGCTTCATCCACCCGGCCGCTCTGGCGCTGGAGGCGGACGTGCCGCAAGCCTCCGTCGATGCCCGGCTGGCGACGCTGATCCGCGTGGCGCTGCGCGTTCTGGAGGCCGGAATCATCTGAAATTTTCGCAACAAGTTACGATCTTTGTAAATTGTAACTGAAATTTTTTGCCACATTCGGCCGCTAGTCTGACCGGATTACTGCTGCAAGCCATTGAAATCGCAGCGCTCACCGGCCGAGTGCCGATAATCGAGGGCGGGGTGCGGGCGCGCTCGCGTGGAACCCGCTAGGGTTGCGGCAAATCCCCGGTTTGAGTCAAAGGAACGCACGGTTTCGCCGGCTCGCCGGCCTCTCGCAGCGCTAAGCACAAGGACTAGGCAATGGCCCGCAAGAAGATTGCCCTCATCGGCGCCGGCCAGATCGGCGGCACGCTCGCTCACCTCGCCGGCCTGAAGGAACTGGGCGACGTCGTCCTGTTCGACATCGCCGAGGGCATCCCGCAGGGCAAGGGCCTCGACATCGCCGAATCGGCTCCGGTCGACGGGTTCGACGCGAGCTACACCGGCACCCAGTCCTATGCCGACATTGCCGGCGCCGACGTCGTCATCGTCACCGCCGGCGTGCCGCGCAAGCCCGGCATGAGCCGCGACGACCTGATCGGCATCAACCTCAAGGTGATGAAGGCGGTCGGCGAGGGCATCAAGGCGCATGCGCCGAACGCCTTCGTGATCTGCATCACCAACCCGCTCGACGCGATGGTCTGGGCGCTGCAGAAGTTCTCCGGCCTGAAGCCCAACATGATCTGCGGCATGGCCGGCGTGCTGGATTCGGCCCGCTTCCGCCATTTCCTCGCCGACGAGTTCAAGGTCTCGGTCAAGGACGTCTCGGCTTTCGTGCTCGGCGGCCATGGCGACGACATGGTGCCGCTGGTGCGCTATTCCGGCGTCGCCGGCATCCCGCTGCCCGACCTCGTCACCATGGGCTGGACCACGCAGGCCAAGCTCGACGCCATCGTCGAGCGCACCCGCAAGGGCGGCGGCGAGATCGTCAATCTGCTCAAGACCGGCTCGGCCTTCTATGCGCCCGCCGCATCGGCCATCGCGATGGCCGAGAGCTATCTCAAGGACCAGAAGCGCGTCCTGCCCTGCGCGGCGGCGCTGACCGGCCAGTATGGCGTCAAGGACATGTTCGTCGGCGTGCCGGTGGTGATCGGCGCCGGCGGCGTCGAGAAGGTCGTCGAAATCGGCCTCGACGGCGAGGAGAAGGCGATGCTCGCCAAGTCCGTCGCCTCGGTCCAGACCCTGATCGACGCCTGCAAGACCGTCGATCCGTCATTGGCGTGAGATAAGGTGCAGTCGGCGACGGCCGGCCGGCAGGTTTGAAGCCGCGCCGACCTGTCGATCCAACCGCCTGACCACAGCTGCCTACTGCCGATCTTCTTTCAAGGAACCACAGGCATGAACATCCACGAATACCAGGGCAAGGCCGTCCTCAAGGAGTTCGGCGCGCCGGTCTCCGCCGGCTTTCCGGCTCTGACGGTTGCCGAGGCCGTCGAGGGCGCGCGCAAGCTGCCGGGCCCGCTCTATGTGGTAAAGAGCCAGATCCACGCCGGCGGCCGCGGCAAGGGCAAGTTCAAGGAACTCGGCCCCGACGCCAAGGGCGGCGTGCGGCTGGCCAAATCGGTCGAGGAGGTCGAGGCCCACGCGAAGGAGATGCTCGGCAACACGCTGGTGACCGCCCAGACCGGCGAGGCCGGCAAGCAGGTCAACCGGCTCTATATCGAGGACGGCTCCGACATCGCCAAGGAATTCTATCTCTCGGCGCTGGTCGACCGCGAGACATCGCGCGTCGCCTTCGTCGTCTCGACCGAAGGCGGCATGGACATCGAGGCCGTCGCCCATGATACGCCCGAGAAGATCGAGACCTTCTCGGTCGATCCCGCGACCGGCATCATGCCCCATCACGGCCGGGCCATGGCCCGCATCCTCGGGCTGACCGGCGACCAGGCCAAGCAGGCCGGCACGGTTCTGGGCCAGATCTACACCGCGTTCGTGTCCAAGGACATGGACATGCTGGAGATCAACCCGCTGATCGTGACGACGCAGGGCCAGATCAAGTGCCTCGACGCCAAGATCTCGTTCGATTCCAACGCGCTCTACCGTCACCCCGAGATCGTCGCCCTGCGCGACACCACCGAGGAAGACGACAAGGAGATCGAGGCCTCGAAATACGACCTCGCCTATATCGCGCTCGACGGCACGATCGGCTGCATGGTCAATGGCGCCGGCCTCGCCATGGCGACGCTCGACATCATCCAGCTCTATGGCGAATCCCCCGCGAACTTCCTCGATGTCGGCGGCGGCGCGACGGAAGAGAAAGTGACGGCGGCATTCAAGATCATTACCGCCGACCCGAAGGTGAAGGGCATCCTGGTCAACATCTTCGGCGGCATCATGAAGTGCGACGTCATCGCGCGCGGCGTCATCGCCGCGGTGAAGGCCGTCGGCCTGCAGGTCCCGCTGGTGGTGCGCCTCGAAGGCACCAACGTGCAGGAAGGCAAGGACATCATCTCGTCCTCGGGCCTCAACGTCATCCCCGCCGACGACCTCGACGACGCCGCGCAGAAGATCGTGGCCGCGATCAAGAAGGCTTGAGGAGCAACCATGTCCATCCTGATCGACAAGAACACCAAGGTCATCTGCCAGGGCTTCACCGGCAAGAACGGGACCTTCCACTCCGAGCAGGCGATCGCCTATGGCACGCAGATGGTCGGCGGCACCTCCCCGGGGAAGGGCGGTAGCTTGCATCTCGGGCTTCCGGTCTTCGACAGCGTCCATGAGGCCAAGGCCAAGACCGGCGCGACCGCGTCCGTCGTCTATGTGCCGCCTCCGGGCGCGGCGGACGCGATCTGCGAGGCGATCGACGCCGAGATCCCGCTGATCATCTGCATCACGGAAGGGATTCCGGTGCTCGACATGGTCAAGGTCAAGCGCTCGCTGGTCGGCTCCAAGTCGCGGCTGATCGGGCCGAACTGCCCCGGCGTCGTGACGGCGGGCGAGAGCAAGATCGGCATCATGCCGGCCAACATCTTCAAGCCCGGCTCGGTCGGCATCGTCTCGCGCTCGGGCACGCTGACCTATGAGGCGGTGTTCCAGACCACGCGCGAGGGCCTCGGCCAGACCACGGCCGTCGGCATCGGCGGCGACCCGGTCAAGGGCACCGAGTTCATCGACATGCTCGAGATGTTCCTGGCCGACGACAAGACCGAGTCGATCGTCATGATCGGCGAGATCGGCGGCTCGGCGGAAGAGGACGCGGCGCAGTTCCTCAAGGACGAGGCCAAGCGCGGGCGCAAGAAGCCGATGGTCGGCTTCATCGCCGGTCGCACGGCCCCTCCCGGCCGCCGCATGGGCCATGCGGGCGCGATCATCTCGGGCGGCAAGGGCGGCGCCGAGGACAAGATCGCGGCCATGGAAGCGGCCGGCATCCGGGTCTCGCCCTCGCCGGCGCGCCTTGGAAAGACCTTGGTCGAGGTGTTGAAGGGCTGAGGCCCGCGGAGCGGCAAAAGGGCGTCATGGTCGGGCTTGACCCGACCATCTCTCCCCGAGCCAGCTCCCGCAGAGATGCTCGGGTCAAGCCCGAGCATGACGACGTAGCAGGCAGGCAGGAAAAGGGCGGAAACGATCATGGCTCGCCAGGATATCAACGAGGCTCTCGCGCAGACGGGTTTCCTCTATGGCGGCAACGCGGCCTATATCGAGGACCTCTATGCCCGCTACCAGGCTGATCCCAAGTCGGTCGACGAGCAGTGGCAGGGCTTCTTCGCCGGGCTGAAGGACGAGGGCCAGGCCATCGTCCAGAACGCCAAGGGCGCCTCCTGGGCCAAGCCGAACTGGCCGATCCACGCCAATGGCGAACTCGTATCGGCGCTGGACGGCAACTGGGCCGTGGTCGAGAAGGTCGTTTCCGACAAGCTCAAGGGCAAGGCCCAGGCCAAGGGCGTCGAGATCTCGCCGGCCGACGTGCAGCAGGCGACGCGCGATTCCGTGCGCGCCATCATGCTGATCCGCGCCTACCGCATGCGCGGCCATCTCCATGCCAAGCTCGATCCGCTCGGCATCGAGAGCCGCACGGACCATGAGGAGCTGTCGCCGGCGGCCTTCGGCTTCGGCGAGGCCGATCTCGACCGCAAGATCTTCATCGACAACGTGCTCGGCATGGAATTCGCCACGGTGCGCGAGATGGTCGCGGTGCTGCAGCGGACCTATTGCAGCACGGTCGGCATCGAGTTCATGCACATCTCCGATCCGGAGCAGAAGGCCTGGCTGCAGGAGCGCATCGAAGGGCCGGACAAGGAGATCGCCTTCACCCGCGAGGGCAAGAAGGCGATCCTGAACAAGCTGGTCGAGGCCGAGGGTTTCGAGAAGTTCATCGATCTGAAGTATACCGGCACCAAGCGCTTCGGCCTCGACGGCGGCGAGGCTCTGATCCCGGCGCTGGAGCAGATCATCAAGCGCGGCGGCGCGCTCGGCGTGCGCGACATCGTCGTCGGCATGGCCCATCGCGGCCGTCTCAACGTGCTGACCCAGGTTCTGGGCAAGCCGCATCGTGCGCTGTTCCACGAGTTCAAGGGCGGCTCCTTCGCCCCCGATGACGTCGAGGGCTCCGGCGACGTGAAGTACCATCTCGGTGCCTCGTCCGACCGCGAGTTCGACGGCAACAACGTCCATATCTCGCTGACCGCGAACCCCTCGCATCTCGAGATCGTCGATCCCGTGGTGCTCGGCAAGGTGCGCGCCAAGCAGGACCAGTTCGGCGACATCGTCGAGCGCTCCAAGGTGCTGCCGCTGCTGATCCATGGCGACGCGGCCTTCGCCGGCCAGGGCGTCGTGGCGGAGTGCCTCGGCCTGTCGGGGCTGAAGGGTCATCGCACCGGCGGCTCGATCCACTTCATCATCAACAACCAGATCGGCTTCACCACCTATCCGCGCTATTCGCGTTCCTCGCCCTATCCGTCCGACGTGGCGAAGATGGTCGAGGCGCCGGTGTTCCATGTGAACGGCGACGATCCGGAGGCGGTGGTCTTCGCGGCGAAGGTCGCGATCGAGTTCCGGCAGAAGTTCCACAAGCCGGTCGTGATCGACATGTTCTGCTATCGCCGCTTCGGCCATAACGAGGGCGACGAGCCGGGCTTCACCCAGCCGCTGATGTACCGCAAGATCCGCGGCCACAAATCGACGCTCGAACTCTACTCCGCCAAGCTCGAGGCCGAGGGCGTGATCGCGCCCGGCGAGGTCGACGAGATGCGGGCCGCCTGGAAGGCGAAGCTCGAGATCGAATTCGAGGCCGGCCAGGCCTTCAAGCCCAACAAGGCCGACTGGCTCGACGGTCGCTGGGCCGGCATGAAGGCGATCCGCGCCGACGAGGACGACCCGCGCCGCGGCGCGACCGGCGTTCCCGCCGCCGTGCTCCGGGACATCACCGAGAAGATCACGGCTGTTCCGGCCGGCTTCAACGTCCACAAGACGATCCAGCGCTTCCTCGACAACCGCAAGAAGGCGGTCGAATCAGGCCAGGGCATCGACTGGGCGACGGCGGAATCTCTTGCCTTCGGCTCGCTCCTGCTCGATGGGCACCCGGTCCGGCTCTCGGGGCAGGATTGCGAGCGCGGCACGTTCTCGCAGCGCCATTCGGTGCTGATCGACCAGGAGACGGAGGCCCGCCACACCTCGCTGAACCATATTCGCGAGGGCCAGTCGCGCTACGAGGTCATCAACTCGATGCTCTCGGAAGAGGCCGTGCTTGGCTTCGAATACGGTTACACGCTCTCGGAGCCGAACGCCCTGACCTGCTGGGAAGCGCAGTTCGGCGATTTCGCCAATGGCGCGCAGGTCGTGTTCGACCAGTTCATCTCGTCGGGCGAGCGCAAATGGCTGCGCATGTCGGGCCTCGTCTGCCTGCTGCCGCATGGCTATGAGGGCCAGGGGCCCGAGCACTCCTCGGCCCGCCTGGAGCGCTTCCTGCAGATGTGCGCCGAGGACAACATGCAGGTCGCCAACTGCTCGACGCCGGCAAGCTATTTCCACATCCTGCGCCGGCAGCTCAAGCGCGACTTCCGCAAGCCGCTGATCCTGATGACGCCGAAATCGCTGCTGCGCCACAAGCGCTGCGTTTCGACGCTCGACGAGCTGGCCGAGGGTTCGAGCTTCCACCGCGTGCTGCATGACGACGCCGAACGCGGCAACTCGACCACCAGGCTGGTCAAGGATTCCAAGATCCGCCGCGTCGTGCTGTGCTCGGGCAAGGTCTATTTCGACCTGCTGGAGGAGCGCGAGAAGCGCGGGCTGGACGACGTCTACCTGATGCGCGTCGAGCAGCTCTATCCCTTCCCGCTGAAGTCGCTGGCGCACGAGCTGTCGCGTTTCAAGGGCGCGGACGTGGTCTGGTGCCAGGAGGAGCCCAAGAACATGGGTTCCTGGACCTTCGTCGAACCCTATCTCGAATGGGTGCTCGGCCATGCCGGCTCGAAGTCGAAGCGGCCGCGCTATGTCGGCCGCCCGGCCTCCGCCGCCACCGCGACGGGCCTGATGTCGAAACACCTCGCCCAGCTCAACGCGTTCCTCGACGAGGCTTTCGCGGCCTGATCCGCGCGGCCTGACCGCTGACGATACCAAGAGACCCGAAAAGAGGCCTGACATGGCGACCGAAATCCGCGTTCCCACCCTCGGCGAATCCGTCTCCGAGGCGACCATCGGCAAGTGGTTCAAGAAGCCAGGCGACGCGGTGAAGGCCGACGAGCCGCTGGTCGAGCTCGAGACCGACAAGGTGACGCTCGAGGTCAATGCGCCGGCCGCCGGCGTGCTCGGCGAGATCGTCGCCAAGGAAGGCGAGACCGTCGGCGTCAGCGCGCTGCTCGGCATGATCCAGGCCGGCGACGGCAAGGCCGCGGCGCCCGCGCCGAAGGCGGACGCGGCAGTGGCGCAGGCCGCGGGCAAGGCCGGCGAGACCACGAGCGCCGCCGCCGAGAAGAAGTCAGGCGAGGTCGCCGGCGACACGCAGATCAAGCCCGCGACCAAGGCTGGCGATTCCGGCCCCGCCGTCGGCCGTCTCGCCGCCGAAAGCGGCGTCGATCCGGCGGGCGTCAGCGCCTCGGGCAAGGATGGCCGTGTCACCAAGGGCGACATGCTGGCGGCGATCGCGACCGGCGGCCAGGCCGCGCCTGTGGCGGCTCCCGCTCCGGTTCAGGTCCGCGCGCCATCGGCTCCCGACGACGCCTCGCGCGAAGAGCGGGTCAAGATGACCAAGCTGCGCCAGACCATCGCGCGCCGCCTCAAGGAGGCACAGGCCACCGCCGCGATGCTGACGACCTTCAACGAGGTCGACATGACCAACGTGATGGCGCTGCGCAACCAGTACAAGGACGTCTTCGAGAAGAAGCACGGCGTGAAGCTCGGCTTCATGGGCTTTTTCGTGAAGGCCTGCGTCCAGGCGCTGAAGGAGATCCCCTCGGTCAACGCCGAGATCGACGGCACCGACATCGTCTACAAGAACTACTATCATGTCGCCGTCGCCGTCGGCACCGACAAGGGCCTCGTCGTGCCGGTGGTGCGCGACGCCGACCAGCTCTCCATCGCCGGCGTCGAGAAGAAGATCGGCGAACTCGGCAAGAAGGCCCGCGACGGCGCGCTCAAGATCGAGGACATGCAGGGCGGCACCTTCACCATCTCGAATGGCGGCGTCTACGGCTCGCTGATGTCGACGCCGATCCTGAACGCGCCGCAATCGGCGATCCTCGGCATGCACAAGATCCAGGAGCGCCCGATGGTCGTCGGCGGCCAGATCGTGGTGCGCCCGATGATGTATCTCGCAGTCAGCTACGATCACCGCATCATCGACGGCAAGGAGGCGGTGACCTTCCTGGTGCGGATCAAGGAGGCGCTGGAGGACCCGGCGCGGCTGGTTCTCGATCTGTGAGCGACGCGTTCAGGCGGCTGCTTCGCCGTCATGCTCGGGCTTGTCCCTAGCATTCACGACTTTACTCCCGCCGCCAAAGACGTGGATGGTCGGGACAAGCCCGACCATGACGGGCGCTGAGAGGCTTTAGTGATGTCCTACGATCTCGTCGTCATCGGAACCGGCCCCGGCGGCTATGTCTGCGCCATTCGCGCGGCCCAGCTCGGCCTCAAGGTCGCGGTCGTCGAAAAGCGCAAGAGCCATGGCGGCACCTGCCTGAATGTCGGCTGCATTCCGTCCAAGGCGCTGCTGCATGCCTCCGAGATGTTCGAGGAGGCCGGCCACACCTTCGCCAGCCTCGGCATTTCGGTCGGCAAGCCCAAGCTCGATCTAGCGCAGATGATGGTCCACAAGCAGGAGACGGTCGACGCCAACGTCAACGGCGTCGCCTTCCTGCTGAAGAAGAACAAGATCGAGCCGTTCCACGGCACGGCGAGCATTCCGGCTGCCGGCAGGGTCTTCGTGACCGGCGATGACGGCAAGACGCAGGAGCTCGAAACCAAGAGCATCGTCATCGCGACGGGCTCGGAATCGACGGCGCTGCCCGGCGTCGAAATCGACGAGAAGACCGTTGTGACCTCGACCGGCGCGATCGAGCTGACTGCGGTTCCCAAGGAGTTGCTGGTCGTCGGCGCAGGCGTGATCGGGCTTGAGATCGGCTCGGTCTGGAGCCGGCTCGGCGCCAAGGTCACGGTCGTCGAATATCTCGACCGCATTCTTCCCGGCATGGACGACGAGATCGCCAAACAGTTCCAGCGCATCCTGCAGAAGCAGGGCTTCGAGTTCCATCTCGGCTCCAAGGTCACAAAGGTCGAGACGGGCAAGAAGGGCGGCGCGACCGTCACGGTCGAACCCGCGGCAGGCGGCGAGGGCAAGACGCTGTCTGCCGACATCGTGCTGGTCGCGATCGGCCGGCGTCCCAATACCGAAGGGCTTGGGCTGGAAGCGGCCGGCGTCGCGACCGAGCGCGGCCGCGTCGTCATCGACGATCACTTCAAGACAAATGTCGCCGGCATCTACGCCATCGGCGACGTGGTGCGCGGCCCGATGCTGGCGCACAAGGCCGAGGATGAGGGCGTGGCGGTCGCCGAGATCATCGCGGGCAAGCACGGCCATGTGAACTACGACGTCATCCCCGGCATCATCTACACCGCGCCGGAAGTCGCCGCGATCGGCAGGACCGAGGAGGAGCTGAAGGCCTCGGGCGTCGCCTACAAGGTCGGCAAGTTCCCGTTCACGGCCAATGGCCGCGCCCGCGCGATCCGCCACACCGACGGCTTCGTGAAGGTGCTGGCGGACGCTGCGACCGACCGCGTGCTCGGCTGCCACATCATCGGGCCCCATGCCGGCGACCTGATCGCCGAGGTGGCGGTGCTGATGGAGTTCGGCGGCTCCTCGGAAGACCTCGCCCGCACCTGCCATGCCCATCCGACGCTGTCGGAAGCGGTGAAGGAAGCGGCGATGGCGGTCGAGAAGCGCCAGATCCATATGTGAGAGGCGTAAGGCGCCAGCGTCATTCTCGGGCTTGGCCCGAGAATCTCATGACCAGCGCACGCTGATATTCGAGATGGTCGGGTCAAACCATGACCGCGTCAGCCCCTTCTCGCCTTGAACGCCGTCAGCGTATTCCTGAGCAAACAGGCGATCGTCATCGGCCCGACGCCGCCGGGCACCGGCGTGATCGCGCCCGCCACGGCCAGCGCTTCCGCATAGTCGACATCGCCGACCAGCTTGCCGTCGGGCAGGCGGTTTATGCCGACGTCGATCACGGTCGCGCCCGGCTTGATCCAGTCGCCCTCCACGAAATGGGGACGGCCCACCGCTGCCACGACGATGTCGGCGCGCCTTACCACGCTGGCCAGGTCGCGCGTGCGCGAATGCGCGATCGTCACGGTGCAGTCCGCCTGCAGCAGGAGCTGCGCCACCGGGCGGCCGACGAGTTCCGAGCGGCCTATCACCACGGCCTCCAGACCGGCCAGCGTCGGCAGCGTCTGGCGAAGCAGCAGCATGCAGCCGAGCGGCGTGCAGGGCACGAGCAGCGTCGCGGCGCTGGCCTTGCCGCTCGCCAGCCGGCCGGCATTGACCGGATGCAGCCCGTCGACGTCCTTGGCGGGGTCGATCGCGTCGATGATGACGCCGGTGTCGATGTGTTTCGGCAACGGCAATTGCACGAGGATGCCGTCGACCGCGTCATCGGCGTTGAGTTCGGCCAGCTTCGCCAGCAACTCCGCCTCGCTCGTCTCGGCCGGCAGGCGGTGCGCCCTCGACTTCATGCCGATCTCGGCGGCGAGCTTTTCCTTGGAGGCGACATAGACGCGGCTCGCCGGATCGTCGCCGACCAGCACCACGTCGAGACCGGGCACGAGGTCCATTTGCGCTTTGATCGCCGCGATCTCGCTCCCGATCTCGGCCCGCAGAGCCGCGGCCGCCGCCTTGCCGTCGATGATGCGCGCCTGCCCGGCCATGGCCTTTGTCTCCGTCCCGTTCGCGAGCCGCCCTCATGCGCGATCGGCCGGGGCGCGACAAGTCCGAATGCGACGCGAGGATGCCGCAGCGCACCATGCCTTGCGAGCGCCGGCTGGCGCGGCTATCGATTTACGGTGACATTGGAGAGGCGAGCAGCGTGACAACCGGATTTGCGTCCCTTCCCGCCTCCGGCTCCTGTCGCCTGATCCGCACCCGCATCCCGCTCTGTCTCGTCGATGGCGCGGCGCTGGCCGCCGACCGCGATGGCTTGGCGCTCGCCGATATCGCGATCGACGACGGGCGCATCGCCTCCATCCTGCCGGCCGGCACTGACGGCATCGACGCCGATCACCCGCCCGTCGATCTCGACGGCGGCATCGTGCTGCCGCGCCTCGTCGACGCTCATGTCCATCTCGACAAGGGCCATATCTGGCCGCGCCGGCGCAATCCCGACGGCAGCTTCAAGGGCGCGCTGGAGAATGTGCTGGCCGACCGCGAGGCGAACTGGTCAGCCGACGATGTCCGCGCCCGCATGGAATTCGGCCTCCGCTGCGCCTTGGCTCATGGCACGGCGGCAGTGCGGACGCATATCGACTCGCTCGGCAAGCAGATCGGCATCTCCTGGCCGGTGCTCGCCGAACTGCGGGCGGAATGGGCCGGGCGCATCACGCTGCAGGCCTCGCCGCTGTTCGGGCTGCAATTTGCGCTCGACGCCGCCCATATGCAGGCCGTGACCAAGGCGGTGCTGGCGCATGGCGACGGCCTGTTCGGCTGCGTCACCTATATGATCCCCGAGATCGACCAGGCGCTCGACATCGTCTTCCGCAATGCGATCGACCATGGCTTCGACCTCGATTTCCATGTCGACGAGACCAACGACCCGGAGGCGCGCGCGCTGGAGCACATCGCCGATGCCGTGCTGAGGCATCGTTTTGCCGGCAAGATTTTGTGCGGGCATTGCTGCTCGCTGGCGCTGCAGCAGCCGCGGGATGAGGCCTCCATCATCGCCAAGGTGAAGGAGGCCGGCATCGCGGTGGTCTCCCTGCCGATGTGCAACATGTATCTGCAGGACCGACAGGCCGGCCGTACGCCGCGCTGGCGCGGGGTCACTGCGCTGCACGAACTGAAGGCCGCCGGCGTGCCCGTGATGATCGCCTCGGACAACACCCGCGACCCGTTCTACGCCTATGGCGACCTCGATCTGATCGAGGTCCTGAGGGAAGGCACGCGCATTCTCCAGCTCGACCATTCAGGGACCGACTGGGCCAACGCCGTGGCGCGCACGCCGGCCGATGTGATGGGGCTTGCCGGGGCCGGCCGCCTCTCCCCGGGCGGCCCGGCCGATCTGATCCTGACGCGGGCGCGCGACTGGACGGAGTTCTTCGCTCGGCCGCAATCGGACCGGACGGTGATCGTCGCGGGCAAGGCGATCGACACGACGCTTCCGGACCATCGCGAGCTGGATCATCTGATGGGGGCGCAACCATGACCCCACGCTACGACATCGCGGCCCTGAAGATTTACCTCGCCGGCATCCGCACCGAGGACAACCCGGCGCTGGTGAAGCAGAAGAGCCGCGACTTCTTCTGGTATTCGCCGGTGCTGAAGCGCCAGCTCGACCATGTCACGGCCGACCTCGTGGTGTCGCCCAAGAGCGAGGCGCAGGTGCTGGAGACGCTGGCCGCCTGCCACGCGCTCGGCATCCCGGTGACACCGCGCGGGACCGGCACCGGCAATTACGGCCAGGCCATGCCGCTCTCGGGGGGGGTGCTGCTCGATCTCTCGGGCTTCGATCAGGTGCTCGACATCCAGCCCGGCCGCTATGTCGCGCAGCCCGGCGCGATCATGGCCCGGATCGACGAGAAGACGCGCGCCCATTCCGGGCAGGAGCTGAGGCTCCACCCCTCGACCTACCAGACCGCTTCGATCGGCGGCTTCATCGCCGGTGGCTCGGGCGGCGTCGGCTCGATCAAATGGGGAGGATTGCGCGACTGGGGCAACATCATCTCGCTCAGGGTCGCGACGATGGAGGCCGAGCCCCGCATCCTCGAACTTGCCGGCGAGGATCTGCACAAGGTCGCCCATGCCTATGGCACAAACGGCATCATCACGCAGGTCGAGATGCCGCTGGCTCCGGCCTACAACTGGATCGACGTCATCCTCGGCTTCGCGGATTTGCGCGCCGCCACCGAATTCGCCAATGCGCTGGGCGAACAGGACGGGCTGGCGCTGAAGAACCTTGCCGTGGTCGCGGGCCCGATCGGCCACGACTATTTCCTGCGCCACCGAAAATTCCTGCCGCGCGAGAGCCATCTGGTGATCGTCATGGCCGCAGATTTCGCGGTGGAATCGCTGCTCGCCTATGCGCGCCGCACCAGCGGCTGCGACCTGCTGATGCGCTCGGACCGGCTTTCCCCCGAGGAGGCGAAGGGCCTGCCGCCGGGCTACGAGCTCGGCTGGAACCACACCACTCTGCGGGCGCTGCGCGTCGATCCGGCCATCACCTATCTTCAGGTGCTCTACCCGTTCCCCAATCAGGTCGAGCTGGTGACGCGCATCCACGAACGCTTCGGCGACGAGGTGCTGTGCCACCTCGAATTCGTCCGCTTCGACGGCAAGGTCACCTGCTTCGGCCTGCCGCTGGTGCGGTTCACCACGGAAGAGCGGCTGGAGGAGATCATGGCGATCCATGAGGAGATGGGCGCTCCGATCTTCAATCCGCACCGCTACACGCTGGAGGAGGGCGGCATGAAGCAGACCGACGAGGCCCAGCTCGCCTTCAAGCGCCAGGCCGATCCGCAAGGCTTGCTCAACCCCGGCAAGATGATCGCCTGGGAAGACCCGGATTACGACTACGCCTCGGGCAAGACCTTCCTGTTCCGCAGCCTGTCTCAGGCCGGGGCCGCCGGCTGAGCATGCGCGTCCTCGTCCTCCACGCCCATCCCGTGCCAGAGAGCTTCAACGCGGCGCTCTACCGGACGGTCGTCGAGGGTCTGGGTGCGGCCGGACACGAGGTCGATGCATGCGATCTCTACGCAGAGGGCTTCGACGCCGTGCTCAGTCGCGAAGAGCGAGCCGGCTATCACGACCTCTCGGGCAACACGCGTCCCGTTGCCGGCTATGTCGAACGGCTGCAGGCCGCCGAGGCGCTGGTGCTGTGCTTTCCGGTCTGGAATTTCGGCTATCCAGCTATCCTGAAGGGCTTTTTCGACCGCGTTTTCCTGCCCGGCGTCTCGTTCAAACTGGTCGATGGCAAGGTCCGGCCCAATCTCTGGAACATTCGCCGGCTTGTCGCCGTGACGAGTTATGGCGGAACGCGCTGGCGGGCCCTGCTGATGGGCGATCCGCCGCGCAAAGCGGTCTGCCGCGTGCTGCGGGCGGTCTGCCACCCGGCGGCGCGACCGCTCTATCTCGCCCATTACGATATGAACCGGGCGACGCCGCAGAGCCGGACCGCTTTCCTGGCGGATGTCGCCCAAAAAATCCGCCGGCTCTAGGCGCATGCTGGCAATGCGTCATCAGGCTGTCATCATGGCAAGCGAACTGGCAGCCGGCGAAACGTTTTGCTCGCCGGCATCAAGGACTGGCTCATGACCAAGATCTGCCATGACCGAGAACTGCCATGACTAAGTCTCTCGAGAAAAGCGTCGGGCGCGCCCTGCTCGTCACCGCGCGGCTCCACCGCGCGCGCATGGGCGAGCGGCTGAACGCGCTCGGGCTGTTTCCCGGACAGGAACAGGCGCTGAAGGCGTTGCAGGCCGCCCCGATGACGATGGGCGAACTCGCCACGCTGTTGCGCGTCAAGCCGCCGACGGTGTCGAAGACGATCGGACGGCTTTCGGTGCAGGGGCTGGTGACCCGCGAGGGCGGCGGCCGCGACGGTCGGCTGGTCCAGGTCGCGCTGACGGACGCCGGCCAGAAAACCGCCTCGACGCTCGACGCGGTCTGGAACCAGGTCGAGGACGAGTTGCTGGAGCGGCTCGACGCGAAGGAGAGAAAGCAGCTCCGCAAGCTGCTGCGCAAGGCGGCCAAGGGCCTGTCCAAGGCCGGCGTCGAACTCGACGAAGCCGAGGCGGACGCCGACGAAGTCGATAGCGACGCCTGATTTGCGCATGCGGCTCATGCGTAAATCCGCTGGTATACACGCCTAAATCGGTTAATCCTGCACTCGTCATTCCCATTATGCATGACGGGACGCCGCTTGCCCGCCGCTTACACGCATGTTCCCGAGACCGGCCGCTCGCGCCTTGTCGCCATCGGCCTGATGTGCGGCGCGGTCTTGTGCTTCGCGCTGCTCGACGCCAGCGCCAAATGGCTCTCCAGCGTCGTCGATCCGCTGCAGGTCGTGTTCGCGCGCTATGCCGGCAGCATGGCGCTGGTGCTGGCATTCCTCAATCCGTGGAGCCGGCCCGGCATTCTGAGGACGAAGCGGCCCTGGCTGCAGGGCGTGCGCTCGCTTTTGCTGCTGGGCTCGACGGCGCTCAATTTCGTGGCGCTCAAATATCTGCAACTGGCCGAGACTGTCTCGATCATGTTCGCGACGCCGCTGCTGGTCGCGCTCGTCTCCGGGCCGCTGCTCGGCGAATGGCCCGGCCCGCGCCGGCTGATCGCGATCGGGATCGGCTTCATCGGCGTGCTGGTGATCACCAGGCCGGGCATGGGCAGCATGCACCCGGCCGCGATCCTGATCGTCTTCGGCTGCCTGTGCTACGGCTTCTATTCGCTGGCGACGCGCGTGCTCTCGGCCTTCGATCCACCGGAGACGACGATGGTCTATTCCGGCGTCGCCGGCACGTTCGCCATGCTGCCGCTGCTGCCCTGGATCTGGACGACGCCGGACGGGTGGCTGCCCTGGGTCCTGATGCTGGCGACAGGCGTCTTCGGCGGGTTCGGCCACTGGCTGCTGATCCTGGCGCACAGGCTCGCGCCCGCCACCGTGCTCGCGCCCTTCATCTATTCGCAGATCATCTGGATGATCGCGCTCGGCTGGTTCGTCTTCGGCCAGTTCCCCGATCGCTGGACGTTCGTCGGGGCCGGCATCGTCATCGCGTCGGGGCTTTATCTGCTCTATCGCGAACGGGTCAGGGCGGTGCCGGAGGGGTCAGCGCGGTTGGATTGACCGCCTGCCCGACGCATCCAGGTTTCCCCGGAGCCACCCCGTCATCCCGGACAAGCCGCGCAGCGGCGCCGATCCGGGATCCATCACAGGGGATCGACGGCGCTCGATGATGGATCCCGGGGCAAGCCCGGGATGACGGACGTGTTTCCGTGCGACATCACCAGCCTACACCGTGACCTGAGTCCCGACCTCCACCACGCGCCCGGTCGGGATCTGGAAGAAGCTCGTCGCGTCGGTCGCGCTCTTGGTCAGCGAGATGTAGAGCTTGTCCTGCCAGACCGGCATGCCCGATTGCGGCGAGGCCTTGATCGAGCGCCGCGACAGGAAGAACGAGGTCGACATGATGTCGAACTTGAAGCCCTGCTTGCGCAGCATGGCGAGCCCCTTGGGCACGTTGGGGCTCTCCATGTAGCCATAGGTCATCTCGACCCGCCAGAAATCGTCGGTGATGCGGGAGAGGCGCACGCGCTCGTCCTCGCTGACGCGCGGCGTGTCGGCCGAGCGCACGGTCAGGATCACGTTGCGCTCGTGCAGCACTTTGTTGTGCTTGAGATTGTGCAGCATCGAGGCCGGTGCGGTCTCCGGGTCGCTGGTCAGGAACACCGCCATGCCCTTGACGCGGTAGGGCGGGCTCTTGCTGAGCATGCCGACGAGTTCGAGCAGCGGAACGTCGGTCTTGCGCGTCTTGTCGAACAGGATCTTGGTGCCGCGGACCCAGGTCCACATCAGCACCACGAGCACGATGGCGAGCAGCACCGGGACATAGCCGCCGCTGAACAGCTTGAGCATGTTGGCCGAGAAGAAGGCGACGTCGATGACGAGGAAGGGCGTCACCACCGCGATGGTGGCGGCCAGCGACCAGCGCCAGCCCTTCCAGATCACGATGAAGGCCAGCAGCGAATCGACCATCATCGCGCCGAAGACCGAGATGCCGTAGGCATGCGACAGGTTGGACGACGAGCGGAAGGTCCAGACCAGCATCAGCACCACGATAAGCAGCATGATGTTGATGCGCGGAATGTAGATCTGCCCCGAGGTCTGTTCCGAGGTGTGGCGGATCTCGAGGCGCGGCAGCAGGCCGAGTTGGATCGCCTGCCGCGTCAGCGAAAAGGCGCCGGTAATCACCGCCTGGCTGGCGATGATCGTGGCGATCGTCGCCATGACCACCAGCGGCAGGATGAAGCCGTCCGGAGCGAGCTTGTAGAACGGGTTGTCGATCGCGCTCGGGTCCGAGAGGATCAGCGCGCCCTGACCGAGATAGTTCAGCCAAAGCGCCGGGAAGACCAGCCAGATCCAGGCGCCGCGGATCGGCCCCCGCCCGAAATGGCCCATATCGGCGTAGAGCGCCTCGGCTCCCGTCACGGCGAGACAGACCGAGCCGAGCACGGCCAGCGAGACGCCGGGATTGTTGATGAAGAAATGCAGGCCCCAATAGGGGTTGATCGAGGCGAAGACGCCGAGATCGTCGGCGATGTGGTAGATACCAAGTCCCGCCAGCGTCAGGAACCAGATCATCATGACCGGCCCGAAGAAATTGGCCACCTTCTCGGTGCCGCGGCTCTGGACCAGAAACAGCGCGATCAGGATGCCCGAGGCGATCATGACGACGTAGTCGTTCAGCGCCGGCGTCACGAGCTTGATGCCCTCGACCGCCGAGAGCACCGAGATGGCCGGCGTGATCACGGCGTCGCCATAGAACAAGGCCGCGCCCGCCATGCCGAGGAACAGCACGACGCCGCCGCGCATGCGCCCGAGCGCGCGTTGCGCCAGCGCCACCAGCGTCAGCGTGCCGCCCTCGCCGTTGTTGTCGGCGGTGAGCAGCAGCACGACGTATTTCAGCGTCACCACGATGACGAGCGACCACAGGATCAGCGAGAGCACGCCGATGATGACCTCGCGCGGAACCGGCGCGGCAAGAGCGACGGAGGCCGCGCCGCCATGGCCGCCGGAGGCCGCGCCCGTGGCGGCGAGCACCGTCTCGCGCAGCGCGTAGAGCGGGCTCGTGCCGATGTCGCCATAGACGACGCCGAGCGCGCCGAGCGCCAGAATGGCGAAGCTGCTGGTCGAATGCGGCTGCTTGCCGGTGTCGCCGTGCCCGTCATCGAGCCCGAAACGGGAATCCTCCGGCCGGGCGGTCGGCGGATTCGGCTTGTCATTCCCCATCAGGGATCTCCGCGCGCTGCGGTGCAGCAAATGGCGGGGCGCTCTAGCACGATGCACAGGAAGCGCAAAGGCGTGCGCGCCGCCGCACGTTCCCCCTCGCCAACCTATTCCGCCGCATCGACCCGCCCGCCATAACGCCGCGCCACATAGTCGTCGACCATGGTCTTGAACTCGGCGGCGATGGCGGGGCCGCGCAAGGTCGCGACCTTGCGTCCGTCGACGAAGACCGGCGCAGTCGGTTCCTCGCCCGTGCCGGGAAGCGAGATGCCGATATCGGCATGCTTGGACTCGCCCGGCCCGTTGACGATGCAGCCCATCACCGCGACGTTCAGCGCCTCGACGCCGGGATAGCGCGTCTTCCACTCCGGCATCGAGGTCGAAATCCAGCTCTGGATGTCGCGCGCGAGCTCCTGGAACACCGTCGAGGTGGTGCGTCCGCAGCCGGGGCAGGCCGCCACCAGCGGCACGAAGGCGCGAAAGCCCATGGTCTGGAGCAGCTCCTGCGCCGCCTTGACCTCGAGCGTCCGGTCGCCGCCGGGCTCGGGCGTCAGCGAGAAGCGGATCGTGTCGCCGATGCCCTCCTGCAGCAGGATGCCGAGCGCGGCGGAGGAGGCGACGATGCCCTTGGAGCCCATGCCGGCCTCGGTCAGGCCGAGATGGATGGCGTAGTCGGCGCGCGAGGCCAGCGTCCGGTAGACCGCGATCAGGTCCTGCACGCCCGAGACCTTTGCCGACAGGATGATGCGGTCCCGACCGAGCCCGATCTCCTCGGCACGCTGGGCAGAGAGCAGGGCTGAGCGCACCATCGCCTCGCGCATCACCGCGCGCGCCTCGATCGGCTGCGGCGAGAGCGCGTTCTCGTCCATCAGCGCGGTCAGCAGTTCCTGATCGAGCGAGCCCCAGTTCGCGCCGATGCGGACCGCCTTGCCGTGCCTGGCCGCGAGCTCGACGATCTGGCCGAACTGGCGGTCCTTCTTGTCCTTGAAACCGACATTGCCGGGGTTGATCCGGTATTTCGCGAGCGCCTCCGCGCAGGCGGGATGCTCGGCCAGCAGCTTGTGGCCGATGTAGTGGAAGTCGCCGACGAGCGGTACGTCGCAGCCGATCCTGTCCAGCCGCTCGCGGATATGGGGCACGGCGGCGGCGGCCTCGTCGCGATCGACGGTGATGCGGACCAGTTCCGAGCCCTGCCTTGCGAGCGCCGCCACCTGCGCTACCGTGCCGGTGACATCGGCGGTGTCCGTGTTGGTCATCGACTGCACGACGATCGGCGCGCCGCCGCCCACAGCGATGTTGCCGACCATGACGGGCACGGTCATTCGCCGCGGGGAGGGGCCGGCGCGGTCCGGCAGGCAATCGAGGGAGACGCGCTCGTTCATGCCATCCTCGCGGTCTGAGCTGAATCCCGGCAATGCTCGCAGCGGCCGACGATCTCGACGACCTGATGCGACGGCGAGAACTGCCGTCCGCTTGTGATCGCGGCGACCGCCTTCTTCATCGCGGGCGAGGCATCCTCATCGACGCCGCCGCAGGCCTCGCAGATCAAAAAGGCGACGACCTCGTTCGCGCCATGGCCGTGCAGGCAGGCGAGATAAGCGTTCTTCGAGGAGAGCCGGTGGACGAAGCCCTGCTCCACGAGAAAGTCGAGCGCGCGGTAGATCGAGATCGGCGCGAGCCGGCGTCCGCCTTCGGGAGAGATGCGATCGGCGAGATCATAAGCCCCCACCGGCTTGTGGTCGGCATGCAGCGCCTCCAGCGCCTTGCGGCGGATCGGCGTTAGGCGCAGGCCGCGCTCGCGGCAGAGACGCTCGGCACGCTCGAGCGCGTGAGCGGCGTGGTGACGGTGCTCGTGTGCGTGGCGGCAGCCGCCGTTTTCAGGGCCATGATCATGCGGGGCATGGTCACGGTCATGGCCGTCATGCTTGCGGGCTTGGGCGTCTGGCTGCATTTCGGCCGTGTTGCGTTGCAAAAGGACATCGGGCAACGTGCCGCGATCTTTCTTGGGCCGCCGGCGCAAGCGCCCGCCCGATGCGCAACCTAAGCATTTTTATCCCCCTTGTCAGGAGGCTTGAACGCTCATGTTCCTCAAAGACCGCTGCGCCGCCATCACCGGCTCCACCTCCGGCATCGGGCTCGCCTATGCCCGCGCTTTGGCGGCCGAAGGCGCGAACATCGTCCTCAACGGCATCCTGCCGCCGGCCGAGGCAGAGACGCTGCGCGCCGGCTTGGCGAGCGAGTTCGGGGTGGAGGTGCTGTTCTCTCCCGCCGACATGACCAAGCCTGCCGAGATCGCCGGCTTCGTCGCGCTGGCCGAAGACAAATTTGGCGCGGTCGACATCCTGATCAACAACGCCGGCATCCAGCATGTGGCCCCGGTCGACGAATTCCCGATCGAGAAATGGGACATGATCATCGCGATCAACCTGTCCTCGGCTTTTCACGCCACCCGCGCCGCCCTGCCGAAGATGAAGCAGAAGGGCTGGGGCCGGATCATCAACACGGCCTCCGCGCACGCCTTCGTCGCCTCGCCGTTCAAGTCGGCCTATGTCGCGGCCAAGCATGGCATCGCCGGCTTCACCAAGACGGTGGCGCTCGAAGTCGCGACCAAGGGCATCACGGTCAACGCGATCGCGCCGGGTTATGTCTGGACGCCGCTGGTCGAGAAGCAGATCCCCGACACGATGAAGGCGCGCGGGCTGACCAAGGAGCAGGTCATCAACGACGTGCTGCTGACCGCCCAGCCGACCAAGGAGTTCGTCACGGTCGAGCAGGTGGCGGCGCTGGCGCTGTTCCTGTGCTCGGACGCGGCGAAGTCGATCACCGGCACGACGCTGCCGATGGATGGCGGCTGGACCGCCGCGTGACCGGCCGGCGCAAGCCCAGTTCGGCGCAGGTCAACGGACTCGCCGGCCCCAAGGCGCAGAAGACGGTGTCGCTCGCGCTGCAGGGCGGCGGCGCGCATGGCGCATTCACCTGGGGCGTGCTCGACGCGATCCTGGAAGATGGCCGGCTCGCCATCGAGGCGCTGTCGGGCACCAGCGCCGGCGCGATGAACGCCGTCGTGGTCGCGGAAGGCTGGATCGAGGGCGGGGCTGACGGCGCGCGCGCCAAGCTGGAGACGTTCTGGCGGGCGATCAGCGTCGACGGCAAGTATGGCGGCTCGCAGCGCTCGCTCATCGACACGCTGCTCGGGGCCTGGGGCAGCAGCGGCACGCCGCCCGGCCTTATCTGGTTCGAGATGTTCTCGAAGGTGGCGAGCCCCTACGACATCAACCCGCTCAACATCAATCCGCTGCGCGGGGTGATCTCGGAGTTGATCGACTTCGACAAGGTGCGTGGCTGCACCGCGGTCAAGCTGTTCATCGCGGCGACGAACGTCCGCACCGGCAAGATCAAGGTCTTCAATGGGCAAGAGCTGACGCCCGATCATCTGATGGCCTCGGCCTGCCTGCCGCTGCTGTTCCAGGCGGTGAAGATCGGCGGGCAGGCCTATTGGGACGGCGGCTATATGGGTAATCCGGCGCTGTTCCCGCTGTTCTACGAGGCCCATTGCGACGACATCATGCTGGTGCAGATCAATCCGCTGCAGCGAAAGGCTCTGCCGACCAAGGCGCGCGAGATCCAGGACCGGCTGAACGAGATCACCTTCAACGCTTCGCTGCTGCGCGAACTGCGCGCGATCGATTTCGTCAACCGGCTGGTCGATGCCGGCAAGCTGCCGACCGATGAGTACAAGCGCGTGCTGATGCACCGGATCGACGGCGGCGCGCCGCTCGCGCAATTGACCTCGTCCTCGCGACTGAACTCCGACTGGGATTTCCTTCTGCGCCTGCGCGACATGGGCCGCAGCGCCGCCAAACGCTGGCTCAAGCGCAATTACGAGGCGATCGGCAAGGTCGGCACGCTCGATCTGAAGGAGGCGATCTCGTGAGGTCCCGCCTGTCCCGTCATTGCGAGCGCAGCGAAGCAATCCAGGAAACGTAGGGCGAGACGCTGGATTGCTTCGCTGCGCTCGCAATGACGGATAGGGTCTCGCCATGACGCAGAACCGCATATTGAAGAGTCGCTCGGGCCTCGATGCGCGCGGCAGCCGGGGCGAGCTGGCGCTGACGATCGCTGGTGGCGTGATCTCATCGATAGCCGACGACGGCGCAGGCGATTCCCCCGACACCATCCTGATGCCGGCTTTGGTCAACGCGCATGATCATGCCCGGCCGATGCGCAACTCCTCGGTCGGCGGATTCGGCAAGCCTCTCGAAATCTGGCTGCACCGGCTGGCGCTGCTGGCCCCCGCCGACGCCTACCTCGCCGCGCTCGCGCCGCTCGGCCGCGCCGCGCTCGGGGGGCAAGGGGCCGTGATGGTCCATTGCGTGCGGCCGCAGGGACTGACCGACCTCGTCACCGAGGCAGGCGAGGTCGCGCGCGCCGCCCGCGATATCGGCGTCCGCATCGCCTTCGGCGTCGGCATGCGCGACCAGAACCCGCTGGTCTACGGCCCGGCCGATCCGGTGATGGCGGCGCTGGAGCCGGAGATCGGGGCCGAAATCGGCCGGCGCTTCCTCGGACCGATGACGCCTTTCCGCGATCAGCTCGCGCTGGTGGACGCTGTCGCGGCGGCCGTGCAGGGTCCGATGGTCGATGTGCAATATGCGCCCAACGGGCCGCAATGGGTGTCAGAGCCGTTCTGGCGCGCCATCGCCGAGGCCTCGGCGCTGAGCGGGCGGCGCGTCACCACGCATCTCTTCGAGACACAGTATCAGCGCCAATGGGCCGACCGCGAATATCCCCAGGGGCTGGTGCGGCACTGGCGCGATATCGGTCTGCTCAGCCCCCGGCTGACGCTGGCCCATTGCGTCTGGGCGAAGCCTGACGAGCTGGAGATGATCGCCGAAGCGGGCTGCACCATCGTGGTCAATTCATCCTCGAATTTCCATCTGCGTTCGGGGATTGCACCCGTCGAGACGATGCTGAAGGCGGGCTGCAAGGTCGCCATGGGGGTCGACGGGCAGGCCTTCGACGAGGACGACGATGCGCTGCGGGAGGTTCGCCTGCTCTGGGCGCTGCATGGCGGCTGGGGTTTCGACAGCGAAGGGGGGCCGCAGCGCATGCTCTCCATCGCGATGGAGAATGGGCGCGGGGCGCTGAGCGCACCTGTGGGCGGGCGTCTGGAGGCCGGCATGGCCGCCGACCTGCTCGTCGTGGACCGCGCCGCGCTCGACAAGGACGCGCTGACCCAGGTCGAACCGCTCGATTTGCTCTTCGCCCGCGCCAGCCGCAACCATATCCGCGAGCTGATCGTCGCCGGCCGAACCGTCGTTAGCGACGGGACAGTCACGAGCGTCGATCTCGACGGCGCCCATCGCGAGTTGCGCGCGCATTACCGTGCCGGGCTGAAGGAGCGCGCCGGGTTGCTGGCGGCCTTGCCCGCGCTGGAGCGCGCGATCGCGGGCCATTACGCGATGCGGCTGGGCTGTTGCTGAAAAAAGGCGCCGCCCGGCGATTGCCGAACGCGGCCTCCGGTGTCATTGCCGAAACCTCCAGAACCGCGAAAGTCCGACCCCATGAGCAAGCTGATCGTCACCGCCGGCCCCTTCACCTTTGACGCCAGGCTTGAGCTGGAGGCGGCGCCCAAGACATGCGCCGCCTTCCTGCGTCATATGCCGTTCGTCTCGAAGATCGTGCATGTGCGCTGGTCGGGCGAGGGCGTCTGGATGCCGCTCGGCGAGCTTGATTTCGGCGTCGGCTACGAAAACCATACGAGCTATCCCGCGCCCGGCCAGATCATCCTCTATCCCGGCGGCATCAGCGAGACAGAGATCCTGCTCGCCTATGGCGGCGTGCATTTCGCCAGCAAGATGGGCCAGCTCGCCGGCAACCACTTCATCACCCTGACCTCGGGGCTGGAAAACATCTACCCGCTCGGGCGCAAGACGCTCTGGGAGGGCGCGCAGGATATCAGGTTCGAGCTGGCCTGAGTTTTCGGCCTCGATTCACTGTCGAAGCCATAGCCTCGCCGTCATCCCGGACAAGTCGCGCAGCAGCGCAGCTCCGGGATCCATCATAAGGCTCGACGGCGCTTTGGAATGGATCCCGGGGCAAGCCCGGGATGACGGTTCAGGGTGTTCGTCACCGTCGTGGGAACGCCGACGCGGCCGCCAGCAGAATCTTGCGCCGCCCCGCCGAAAATTAGCGCAGAGCGCGGATTGCCGCCCTGTCGCAATCGGGCCATGATTTCGTTCCGGAAGGAACCAAACCCATGGTCTCTCTGCCCAAGGCCGATATCGTTCTCCGCAACGGCCCCGTCTATCTCGGGCTGAAGGAGGGCTATGCCACCGCGGTCGCGCTCTGGGCCGGAAAGGTGCTGGCGACAGGGTCGGCCGCCGAACTCGAACCGCTGATCGGCCCCAACACCAGGGTGCTCGACCTCGCCGGGCGCATGGCGACGCCCGGCCTCTACGAGGCGCATCTGCATCTGCTGCCGCTCGGGCTGACGATGAAGGAGCTGGATATCCGGCCGCGCTTCGTACGCACGCTCGACGGGCTGCTCGAGATGATCGCGGCGGCCGCAGCCAAGGCGAAGCCCGGCGAATGGGTCCTGGCGCGCGGCTACGATCATTTCGAGCTGGACGTAAAGCGCCATCCGCACCGCACGGAACTCGACCGCGCCGCCCCGAACAATCCGGTCTACATCGTGCGCGCCTGCGGCCATCTTTCGGTCGCCAATTCGCTGGCCTTGAAGCTGGCCGGCGTCGACGAGACCACGCCGGTTCCGCCCGGCGGCGCGATCGAGCAGGTCAACGGCACGCTCACCGGGCTGATGGCCGAGAATGGCCGCGATCCGATCAAGAAGGTGATCCCCGACCCGACCGACGAGGAACTCGTCGCGGCGATCGAGCGGGCCGGACTTTATTGCAACCAGTTCGGCATCACCAGCGTGATGGACGCCGCCGTCGGCATGCGTTCGCAGTATCGCGAGGTCGCGGCCTATCGCACTGCCAAGCGCACCGGCCGCCTGCCCGTGCGCACCAATATGTGCCTCCTCGGCGGGCATAACGGCATCGTCAGCCAGGCCTATGCCGACGGGCTGGTGACTGGCGCGGGTGACGCCTGGCTCAGCGTCGGGCCGGTGAAAATCTTCACCGACGGCTCGGCCGGCGGGCGGACGGCGGCGATGAGCGAGCCCTATCTCGGCGAACCGGAGACGAACGGCATCTTCTGTCTGGAAGACAGCGAAATGGACGGCCTGACCCGCGACTACCACGCCATGGGCTATCAGCTCGCCGTTCACGCCATCGGCGACGCCGCGATCGAGCAGACGCTGAACGCCATGGAGAAGGCGCTGCACGACCACCCCGATCCGAAGCGTCGCCACCGCATCGAGCATTGCGGATTCAACACGAAGGAGCAGATCGCCCGTATGGTTCGCCTCGGCATCGAGCCCGTGCCGCAGCCGATCTTCCACTATGATTTCGGCGATCTCTATCTGGCGGTGCTCGAGCCGGAGCGCGTCCATCCGGCCTATCCGATGCGCGACTGGATCGCGGCCGGACTGAAACCGGCAGCCTCCTCCGACGCGCCGGTCTGCGACGCGAACATCTGGCCCAACATCTACACCATGATAACCCGCAAGACCGCGCGCGGCACGGTGATCGGCCCCGACCAGACGCTCACCATCGATGAGGCGATCTGCGCCTATACCGAGTTCGGGGCGTTTGTGAACCGCTGCGAAAACCATCGCGGCAGGCTGCTGCCGGGCATGGCGGCGGACGTCGCCGTGTTCTCGCGCGACCTGTCGCAGGCGACGCCGGAACAGCTCTTGCACGAGACCCGCTGCGACATGACGATCCTCGACGGGAAGATCGTTTTTGAGGCGGAGGCGTGATGAAGCCGTCATTGCGAGGAGGCGAAGCCGACGAAGCAATCCAGAGGGATTGCGCGAACGCCCTGGATTGCTTCGCTGCGCTCGCAATGACGGGGAGCGCGCGTAGATGCTGAACCACGTCGCCTCGCGCCTCGCGCTGTCGGTGCCGGTGCTGTTCGGCGTGCTTCTGTTCGGCTTTCTTTTGCTTCAACTCGTTCCGGCCGATCCTGCCGCGATCATCGCGGGCCCCACCGCGAGCCCCGAACTAATCGCGGAAATCCGCAAGGATCTCGGCCTCGACCGGCCGGTCGTGGTGCAATTCTTCTGGTACATGGCCCGCGTGCTGCAGGGCGATCTCGGCGTCTCGCTGATCTCCAACACCCGCGTCACCGAGGATCTGGGCGAGGCGATCGGCCCGACCGTCGAACTGATGTTCGCCTGCCTCGTCTGGGCCATTCCCGTGGGCATCGCGCTCGGCACCATCGCCGCCGTCAATCGCGGCCGTTTCCTCGACAGGCTGGTGATCGCGATCTCGGTCGCCGGCGTCTCGACGCCGGTGTTCTTCATCGGGCTGATCTTGATGCAGTATGTCGGCTATCAGTGGGAGTTGCTGCCCTTCATCGGGCGCGGCGGGCCGCTCTGGAGCCTGTCGGGGCTGGCCTCGATCGCGCTGCCGGCGCTGACGCTGGGCCTCATCTTCATCGGGCCGATCGCGCGGATGACACGCACGGCGGCGCTCGAGGTGATGAACGCCGACCATGTCCGCACCGCGCGCGCCAAGGGCCTCTCCGAGCGCGTCGTCATCCTGAAGCACGTGCTGCGCAACGCGCTGATCCCGGTCGTCACGCTGATCGGGCTGCAGGCCGGCTATCTGCTCGGCGGCGCGGTCGTGACCGAGACGATCTATTCCTGGCCGGGCGTCGGGCGGCTCGCGGTCGGGGCGATCCTGGCGAGCGATTTCCCGCTGGCTCAGGGCGCGATCCTGGTGCTGGCGTTGGCCTTCCTCAGCATCAACCTGATCGTCGACATGCTCTATGCCGCGCTCGATCCCAGGGTGCAGAAGCATGGCTGACGCGACCCTCCCGGCAGCCCCGGCCAAAAGCCGCCGCATCGCCTCGCCGATGCTGCGGCGCATCCTGCGCGACCGACTGGCGCTGGCGGCCGCGATCCTGCTCGGTCTGATCTGCCTCGCCGCGATCCTCGCGCCCTGGCTTGCGCCTTTCGATCCCTACAACACCACCCGCCGGCCCTTCGTGCCGCCGCGCTGGAGCGAGGGCTCGCTGCCGCAATACTGGCTCGGCACGGACGGGCAGGGCCGTGACATGCTCTCGCGCCTGCTCTACGGCACGCGGCTGACGCTAGTGATGGGGCTCGCCTCGGTCATCGTCGGCGGCGGCATCGGCGCGCTGTTCGGGCTGCTCAGCGCCTATTATCGCCGCATCGACCCCTATGTGATGCGCTTCGCCGACATCCTGCTGTCGTTTCCGGCGATCCTGCTCGGGCTGGCGCTGGCGGCCGTCGTCGGACCGGGTCTGACCGCGATCGTGATCGCGCTCTCGATCGCGACCATTCCGGACGTGGCGCGCATCACCCGCTCCGCGGCCATCGTGGTGATGGGGCAGGACTATATGGAGGCCGGCCGCGCGGTCGGGCTGTCGGACCGGACGCTGATCTGGCGCTATCTGGCGCTGAACTGCCTCTCCTCGGTTTTCGTCTTCCTGACCTTGCGCTTCGGTCAGATTATCCTGATCGGGGCGGCGCTGTCGTTTCTGGGCCTCGGCGTGCGTCCGCCGGAGGCCGAGCTCGGCATGATGGCGTCGCTCGGGCGCGACGCCTTGTTCTTCGCGCCGCACATCGCGATGCTGCCGAGCCTGATGATCGTGATGATCGTGCTCTGCGCCAATGTGCTGGGCGACGCGCTGCGAGACCTGCTCGATCCGCGCCTGCGGAACACCTGACCACCATCGACGAACCAAAAAAGGGGAGACTGCGCGTGAAACATCTCACTTCCATCGCCGCCGGTGCGTTGCTCGGGCTCGCCGCCCTTTCCGGCCCAGCCCTTGCCCAAGGCTCGAACGCTTCGCTCACCATCGTCCGCGAGGTCGATTCCGACCGCTATGACCCGCATCGCTCGACGGCGCGGGCGGCGTCCGAAATCCTGTTCATGATGGGCGACACGCTGGTCTCGCTCGACCACGACATGTCGACGATCAAGCCCGGCATCGCCACGAGCTGGACGACCTCGCCCGATGGCAAGACCTACACCTTCAAGCTGCGCAACGACGTCTCCTTCTGCGACGGCAAGAAGCTGACGGCGCAGGACGTGGTCTATTCGATCAAGCGCTGGATCGACCCCGCCACCCGCTCGCCCGTTGCCTGGCGCGCCGGCCAGGTCGAGGACATCGTCGCCACCGACGACACCACCATCGAATACAAGCTGAAGGCGCCGTTCTCGGAGCTGCTCTACCAGCTCACCCAGAGCTTCGCCGTCATCGTCGACAAGGCCAATGTCGAGGCGCTGGGCGCGGATTTCGGCGTCAAAGGTTTCAACGGCACCGGCCCCTATTGCTGGGGCGACTGGAAGCCGCGCAACGAGTTCCGCTTGAAGAAGCACGCCGCCTATAAATGGGGCCCGCCGATCTACGAGAACAAGGGAGCGGCGCAGATCGAGGAGATCGTCTGGCGCATCGTGCCCGAGGAGATCACGCGGCTCGCCGCCGTGATGACCAACCAGAGCCAGGTCACGCAATATGTGCCCTATTCCGGCATGGCGCAGCTCCGGGCCAACCGCAACCTCAAGGTGATCGAATCCAAGGAGGCGTTCTGGACCTATTTCGTCGGCTTCAAGATCGACAAGGAGGGCGTCAACGACCCGGCGGTGCGCCGCGCAATCGTCATGGCCGTCGACCAGAAGGCGATCGCCGACAACCTCTATTTCGGCGAGGTCGAGCCCGCCTATTCCTACATCTCGACCGAGGCGCTGGACTGGAACAAGGCGCTGACGTCCAAGCTGATCAAGACGGACGTGGCCGAGGCCAACAAGGTGCTCGACGCGGCAGGCTGGGTGAAGGGCGCGGACGGTTTCCGCATGAAGGACGGCAAGAAGCTCTCGCCGATCGTCTACGGCTTCACCGGCTCAACCTGGCAAAAGCTGATGGAGGCGATCCAGGGCGATCTGCGCAAGATCGGCGTCGATCTGCGCATCCAGCTCTTCGACGCCACCATCGCCTGGGGCAAGCTCGCCACGCAGGAATTCGACATGTTCGGGATGAGCTTCCCCTACATCTCGGCCGGCGATGCCCTGAACCTCTATTTCCGCTCGACGAACGCACCGACGCCCAACCGGATGAACTGGAAGGACGCCAGGACGGACGAACTCCTGACCAAGGGCTCCGCCGCGCTCAACGACGCTGACCGCGCCTCCGCCTATGGCGAGGTGCTGACGCAGGTCCACGAGGCCGCCGTCTGGCTGCCGCTCTATCACGAGCCGATGAAGATCGCGGCGTCGGCCCGGCTCGCGCCGTTCAAGGCGCACAACATCTATGGCTGCGGGCTGTATAAGGGGCTGGATCTGAAGTTCGTGAGGTGACGCCCCCTATCCAGTGAGGCGCGGGGAGCCCCTCTTATGTAAGGAGACGGGCAGGGGTGAGGGGAAGGACGTTCTCCGCATCCAGCGCGACCTCGCCGCAACTTCTGCCCGATTGGCGCTTTACTGGTCCGACGTCCGTCACCTCACCCCTGCCCCTCTCCTTACAGGAGAGGGGTTCTTCTAGCGCCTCATCCTCGGCGCCTTTCGCCCATGCCGGAGCCTGCCCATGACCGTCACTCTCATCCGCAACGCCTCCTGGATCGTCGCCTACGACGCAAAGGCCAAGGGGCATGTCTATCTGCGCGACGGCGACGTCGCCTATGAGGGCGACAAGCTGATCCATGTCGGCGGCTCCTATCGCGGCCAGGCGGATGTCACCATCGACGGGCGCGGCAGGATGGTGATGCCGGGCCTCGTCAATATCCATTCCCATCCCTCATCGGAAGCGATGACCAAGGGCTGGAACGACGAACTCGGCTCGCCCAAGATGTACGGAACAGCGCTCTACGAGTTCATGCCGCTGTTCCGCTGCGACGCTCAAGGGATCAAATCCTGCGCGCAGGTGACCTATTCCGAACTGCTGATGTCGGGTGTCACGACGCTGGTGGACATGTCGGTCGCCTGGGACGGCTGGCTGGAGACCTTCAAGGCGTCGGGCCTGCGGGCCGTGTTCTCGCCGATGTACCGCTCGGCGCGCTGGTACACCGACAACGGCCACCTGGCGAAATACGAATGGGACGCCAAGGCCGGCGAAAAGGCGATGGCCGAGGCGATGGCTCTGCTCGACCAGGTCGCGGCCGACGATTCGGGCAGGCTCTCGGGCATGGTCTCGCCCTCGCAGATCGACACCTGCACGCCCGCGCTGATTCAGGAGAGCTTCGACGAGGCCGAAAGGCGCAAGGTTCCCTTCCAGATCCACGCCGCACAGAGCGTCGTCGAGTTCCACGAGATCACGCGCCGCCACGGCATGACGCCGGTGGAATGGCTTGAGGAGCTCGACGTGCTCGGGCCGTTCTCGATCATCGGACACGGCATCTTCCTCGACCATCACTCCTCGGTGAAATGGCCTGCGACCGGCGACATGGACGCGCTGGTCGAGAGCGGCACGAGCGTCGCCCACTGCCCGATCGTGTTCCAGCGCCGCGGCATCGCGATGCAGAGCTTTGGGCAGTATGTGGCGGCGGGCATCAATGTCGGCATCGGCACCGACACCTATCCGCACCACATGCTGGAGGAGCTTCGGGCCGTCTGCATCGGCTCGCGGATGATGGCCGAGGATGTGTTCGACCTGCGCACCTCGGACGCCTTCAACGCCGCGACGCTCGGCAGCGCCAAGGCGCTCGGCCGCAACGATATCGGCCGTCTCGCCAAGGGCGCCAAGGCCGACATCGTCATCGTCGACGTGACCCATCCGATGATGCGGCCGCTACGCGACCCCGTCCGCAGTCTGATCTATGCGGCGGGCGAGCGCGCCGTCACCACCGTCATCGTCGACGGCGTCACCGTGGTCGAGAACGGCAAGGTCTTGACCATGGACTACGCCTCGGCCGCCGCCGAGCTTGAGGAGGCGCAGCGCCGGGCCGAGCCGAAGGTCAAGGACCTCGACTGGGCCAAGCGCGACCATCTCGAGATCTCGCCGCTGACCTTTCCGGCCGGGAAGGGCTGAATGGGCGCTTTCGCTTCAGGGGAGACAGCCGCGCCCGTGCTGGAGGTGCGGGGTCTGAAAACGCATTTCCGCACCGACCGCGGTTTCTACCGCGCGGTCGACGGCGTCAGCTTCTCCGTCGATGCCGGGCGCACGCTCGGCATCGTCGGCGAGAGCGGCTGCGGCAAGAGCGTGACCTCGCTCTCGGTGATGGGGCTGGTGCCGGAGCCGCCGGGCATCCGGGCCGGCGGCGAGATCGTCTTCGAGGGCGCGGACCTCCTGAAGCGCTCTCGCGGCGAAATGGAGGAGATCAGGGGCGCGAAGATCGCGATGATCTTCCAGGAACCGATGACCTCGCTCAATCCGGTCTACCGGGTCGGCGAGCAGATCGTCGAGGGCCTGCGCCGCCACCGCCGCATGGGCAAGGCTGAAGCCCGAGAGCGCGCCATCGAGATGCTGCGGCTGGTCAAGATCCCCTCGCCCGAGACGCGGGTCGATTCCTATCCCCACGAAATGTCCGGCGGCATGCGCCAGCGCGTGATGATCGCGCTCGCGCTCGCCTGCGACCCGAAACTGCTTATCGCCGACGAGCCGACGACGGCGCTCGACGTGACGATCCAGGCGCAGATCCTCGACCTGATGCGCGACCTGCAGAAGCGGCTCGGCACCGCGATCATCCTGATCACCCATGATCTCGGCGTCATCGCCGAAACCGCAGACGACGTCGTGGTGATGTATGCCGGACAGATCGTCGAGCGGGCCGATGTCGCGACGCTGTTTGCCGATGCGCAGCACCCTTACACGCTCGGCCTCCTCGCCTCGATCCCGCGTCTCGACGAGGACCGCGACCGGCTCCAGACCATCGAGGGCATGGTGCCGGCACCCGACGCCATGCCGGCCGGATGCCGCTTCGCGCCGCGCTGCACCGTCGCGATTGAGCGCTGCCGCACACAAGTACCGCCGCTGCGGGAGCTGAGCGCCAACCATGCCGTCGCCTGCTGGCGCGCGCCGATCGAACAGGCCGCGCCATGACCTCGTCGCCACACGCCACCCCGCTGCTGGAGGTCGACGGCCTCGCCAAGCACTTTACGCTTTCCGGTGGGTTGCTCGGACGCTCCAAGGGCGTGGTCAAGGCGGTGGACGGCGTCTCCTTCACGCTGCAGCGCGGCGAGACGCTGGCGCTCGTCGGCGAATCCGGCTGCGGCAAGTCGACCACCGGCCGGCTCATCCTGCGCCTCATCGAACCCAGCGCGGGCACCTTGCGTTTCGACGGGCAGGACATGCTGGCGCTGCGCAAGCACGAGTTGCGGTCCCTGCGGCGGCGCATGCAGATCATCTTTCAAGACCCGTTCGCCTCGCTCAATCCGCGCCTGTCTGTCTCCGACATCCTGGCCGAGCCGCTGCTGCTGCATGGGCTGGCGACCCCGGCCGAAATCCCTGCGAAGGTCTCAGAACTGCTCAAGGTGGTGGGACTCGGCCCGCAGCATGCCGAGCGTTTCCCGCATGAGTTTTCAGGCGGGCAGCGCCAGCGCATCGGCGTGGCGCGCGCGCTGGCGACCAAACCCGACCTCGTCGTCTGCGACGAGCCGGTCTCGGCGCTTGACGTCTCGATCCAGGCGCAGGTGGTCAACCTGCTGCAGGATCTGCAGGGCCAGTTCGGCCTGTCCTATCTCTTCATCGCGCATGACCTCGCCGTGGTGAAGCACATCGCGACGCGGGTGGCGGTGATGTATCTCGGGCGCATCGTCGAGCTCGCCGACAAGACGACGCTCTACGGCCAGCCGCGGCATCCCTACACCCAGGCGCTGCTGGCGGCCGCACCCTTGCCCAGCCCCGGCCTGCGCCGCGAGCGCCCCGTCCTGCAGGGCGACGTGCCGAGCCCGCTCAACCCGCCCTCGGGCTGCACCTTCCATCCGCGCTGTCCGCATGCTCAGGCCCGCTGCGCGGCCGAGCAGCCGCTGCTGCGACGGCTGGAGAGCGGCGCGCAGGTCGCCTGCCATTTCGCCGAGACGATTCCCGCCCCGCCGCTGATCCCGCTCTCTCCGGAGAACCCGGCGATCGCCCGGCGTTTTGCCGCCTTGGCCGGTGCGGTTGCGGGGTAAGCGTGTTGTTGCCAAGCCGCGCCAGTAGAGCCAAAGACGACGGCAGGACGCACAACGGACGGCATTTTCATGGATAGGCAGGACAAGGGGCTCGCCGCATTGCGGCGATTGCTGGCGGAGGCCCATGGCCGGTTCGGCCTGAAGCTCGGCTTTGCGCTCTGGGACGGCAGCCGCGTTCCGGCCGACTGGCCCGAAACCGGGCTCGCCATTGCGATCCGCGATGGCGGCGCGGTCGCCGCGCTGCTGCGCAGGCCGAAACTCGACACGCTGCTCAACCTGCATATCGCCGACCGCATCGCGATCGTGAACGGGTCGATCTTCGATCTGGCGGCGGCACGGCCCGAGGGGAAGGTCGGCCGGCTGGCGCGCACCATCCCGAAGGCTGCGGTGTTCGACGTGGTGCGGCGCTTCCTGTTCGCAGCCGGTTCGGCGCCTGCGGCGGTGGCTCACATGCGGGGTGACGAGATCGCGAAAGACGGCGCGCCGGCCACCAACAAGGCCAATGTCGCCTATCACTACGACGTCTCGAACGCCTTCTACCGGCTCTTCCTCGACGAGGAGATGGTCTACACCTGCGCCTATTTTGCCGAGGACCATGGCGATATCGACCGCGCCCAGCGCGACAAACTGGACATGATCTGCCGTAAGCTGCGCCTCAAACCCGGCGACCGCTTCCTCGACATCGGCTGCGGCTGGGGTGCGCTCGTTTGCCATGCCGCGCAGCATTACGGCGTCGAGGCCCATGGCGTGACGCTGGCCGAGGAACAGCTCAAGCTGGCGCGCGAGAAGGTCGAGCGGCTTGGCCTGCAGGACCGTGTCACGCTCCATCTCAAGGATTTTGCCCGGATGGAGGGCGCGTTCGACAAGATCTCCTCAATCGGCATGTTCGAGCATGTCGGCATCGCCAACCATCCCGACTATTTCCGCGCGGTGAACCGGCTGCTGCGGCCGCGGGGCCTATACCTCCACCACACCATCTCGCGCCGCGCCAAGAAGACCGACAAGGCCTTCAACCGCATGCCGGCCGAATACCGCGCCTTGGTGCGCTACATCTTCCCCGGCGGCGAGCTCGACCATCTGGGGATGTCGATCGCCAATCTCGAGCGCTTCGGCTTCGAAATCCACGATGTCGAGGGCTGGCGCGAGCACTACCAGCGCACGACGCGGCTCTGGTGGGAGCGGCTGAATGCGCGGCGGCAGGAGGCCGAGGCCGAGATCGGCCCGGAGCGCACACGCATGTGGCTGCTTTATCTCGCCGGCTGCTCGCTCGCCTTCGAGCGCGGCGGGGCTATGGTCAACCAGACGCTGGTCTCGAAGCGCCGCAAGGGCGCCTCGGGCCTGCCGCTGACGCGGGCTGATCTGTATCGGGTTTGATGCCGAGGTCCGAGCTGGCCGTCATTGCGAGCGTAGCGAAGCAATCCAGCGTCTCGCGCCGACCTCTGGATTGCTTCGCTACGCTCGCAATGACGAGAGAAATCCTATTTCTTCACGAACATGTCCAGCTTGCCGTAATGCTCGGCCAGCAGATAGTAGAAGGTCAGGCGCGACTTGGTCTTGTCGGCCTTCATGTGCTCGCAGATCGCCTTGATCGAGGCGTCGAGATCATTGGTCTTGAGACCGAGCTTCTTCTTCAGGAAATTCTCGCGCACGCGCTCGAGCTCGGTCGCGTCGGAGCAGGCGACATAGCGCGTGTCGGCCTTGCCCATGACCAGCGCATAGGATTTCGCCATTCCGGCGAAGGCCGCTTCGTTGAGAGCCTTTTTTGCGAATTTCTTGACGTCGGCGAGATGATCCATCGTTAGCCCCTCATGAGCCCGCCTGCGTGTCGCGCCGGGCTGTCCTGTTGTCGCGCGCAGAAACGTTAACGCGCTTTTTTGTCGCAGGCGAGGGCCGAGAGCGGATCGAGTCGGCTTTTTCGATGCCGCATTGCGGCATGAGCTTTCGGAGGCAATCGGCGTCAGGGCAGCACGACGACCGCCGCGCCCATGCGCACGCGGGCGTAGAGGTCGATCACGTCCTGATTGTGCATGCGGAAGCAGCCATAGGAGGCCGCCGTGCCGATGCTGCCTGGCATGTTGGTGCCATGGATCGCATACTGACCGCCGGGCCCAAGCCCGATCACGCGCGCGCCCATCGGGTTGCGCGGCGAGCCGCCGGGGATGAAATCTGGAAGCGAGGGCTTGTCGCGCTTGACCGAAGCGGGGGGGCTCCAGGCCGGCTCGACCGCGAGTTCCTCGACATATTTGGTGCCGCGCCACTGCTTGCCGGCCTTGCCGACCGCGATGGTATAGCGGATCGCTTCGCCCCGGCCGGTAACAAAGTAGAGCTTCCGCTCGCCCGTGCGGATCACGATGGTGCCGGGCTGGAGGCGCGGATCGGGCGTCTCGACCAGTTCGCGGGCAAGGGCGGGCGCGGCAGCGCCCAGCGCGGCGGTTCCGGCCAGCATGGCGGCGATCAGGGCATGGCGACGGTTCATGGCGGCCTCCGGCTGGCGATACAGCCGGCGATCTCGCGCCGCTCAGGTGAATCCGCGGTTGAGCGATATGGTGAAGCCGCGATTCATCATGAACTCCCGCTGAAGATCAGGATTTGCGATCCATTGCGGCATCGTCGGCCGCGATGCTCCTGCGGCCGAGCAGCGCCAGCGCGGCGCGCCGCCCGAGCACCAGCGCCGGATACAGCAACCGCGACAGGCGCGGCGAGGCGAAGATCAGGCGGTTTGCCCGGTTGAACAGGCCAGACGGCGTCGACAGCAGCGCCAGCCGGTTCAGGCAGGCGTCGCCATGGTGCCAGATTCCGTCGAGCCGCATCGCCATCCCGGCGTCGAGATCGAGGCCCAGCCGCTTGACCTCGGCCACGGCGGGGTCGCCGGAGCGGGCGTCGATCAGGCGGACAGGGCCGATATCGGCGCGCAGGCGCAGGAGCCGCATATAGGCGGCGCAGAACGGGCAGTGCCCGTCATAGACGATGAGTAGGGCGTCGGCGCTCATGAGGACGCCTCGCGGACCTCGTCGTCGGGTCGCTCGCGCGCGTTCCATGGCGTGAAGGGCGTCGTCAGCGGGGTGATGAAATCGGCCGCGCGGAACGGGCTCCAACGCCGCGTCCTCAGGTCGATCTCGGGCTTGATCAGCGGCTGGAACGGCCGGCCGTTCAGCGACATCGCGACATGGGCGTGGACGGCGACATCCGCCTCGCCTTGGGCCGCGAAATGCCGTTCGAGGTGATGGGCGAATTGCAGGATCATGTCGGGCCTCGTCAGCATCACGCCGGCCTGCCGGTCGGTGAGATGGTCTGTCGGCGAGACGCGCCAGCGCCGGCCATCCTGCGCCACGACTTCGAAATCGCCTTCGCCCTGACGGTCATACATCCGCATCCGCCAGGCGAAGCGGTGGCCCTCGCCGGCCCAGCGCACCTCCGACGGGTAGAGCGCGAAGCGCAGCGGCACGAGCACCTGCACGACCATCCAGACGACGAGGACACCGACCAGAGCAAGGCTCAGCCCACTCCGGGCCAGCGGCGCAGCCGCAGGCAGCGTCGGCATAGGCGGCAGCGCCTCGAAGCGTCCAAGCAGCCAGCGCAGCAGACGCTGCGGCCAGTCCGGCGCGAAGAAGATCGTCGTCGCTGCGATGGTCAGGAACGGGAATATGCCGATGTTGAAGAAGAAGCCGTTGCTCAGATGGAACGCGCAGTAGATCAGAAAGACCGGCAGCCGCGTGCGGGCGAACAGCAAGAGCGGCGCGCCCAGCACATGCAGCGCGATCGTGCCCCATGCCCCGGCGAGGATGACCCAGTCATGCGCGAAGATCGCCCCAAAAGGCAGATCCCGCGCCTGTTCGCGCAGCCAGATCGCCAGCGGCTCGCCCCTGAGCCAGTCCTCCGTGATCTTCACCAGACCCGCATAGAGCAGGATGATCTCGGTCTGCGCCCGCAGCGCCCAGACCGACCAGTAGGGCGCGGTCTCGCAGCGATGCTTCGGAAACAGTTTTGCGTCGAGCGAGAGCGCGTTGCCCGCCGGCAGTAGGCAAAGCAGCCCGGCATAGAGCAGCACCATGTAGAAGTGGTTGAGGTACTGCGCCTTGTCGAGCAGGAAGAAATACGCAAACAGCAGCGTGAAGCCGATGATCGCGAAGCGGTAGAACAGCCCAACAGCGACCATCAGCGCGAGCACGCCGACCCCGAGCCAGGCGATGTGGAGCCAGGGCTCGGGCAGGGGCTTCACCCAGGAAAAGCCCCAGTAGCTGAACAGGAAATCCGGCTCGGAATAATAGCGCGCGATGCGGTCGTCGCGAATGAAGCGCCAGACGTCCCAGGCCAGCAGCAGCCCGAACCCGATCCGCAGCACGGCGAGCGACTGGATCGAGACCGGTGTGTGAAGGCGGTCGACGAAGCGCGACAGCGGCTTCTGGCTGATCGGGATCGGCGGCACGGCTACGACTCCAGAACGGGTTTGCGTCGCTGCCGACAACGCGTCAGCGCGCTATTTATTCCGTCACGACCGTCCTGGACCCGTCATCTGTTGAGCCACCAGATCGAGACGTTCAGCAGCGTCGCGAAGGAGACCCAGGCGACATAGGGCCATTGCAGGTTTGCAGCCAGCCGGTCGAGCGGGCGGAAGGCGGCGATCATGACGAGGATCATCGCCAGGAAGGGGACGATCACGAAGACGCCGCCGAGCGGACTCTGCAGGCCGAAGAAGACGCAGGACCAGAGCACGTTGAGCCCAAGCTGCGCGTGGTAGACGATCAGCGCCCGCACCTTGCCCGGCGTATCGGCGGGCAGGCGCAGGATGCGGTAGACGCCGACGGCCATCAGCGTGAACAGCAGCGTCCAGGCCGGGCCGAACAGCCAGTTCGGCGGGTTGAAGAACGGCTTGACCAGCGTCGGGTACCAGGTCGGGATCTGCGGGATGGTCACCGCATTGCCGAGCAGGGAGGCGGCGACGACGGGGACGATCGCGATCAGCGCATCGACCCAGAAGGGTCTTGGCGAGTGTCCTGACGCGGCGTCTGCATGGGAATGTGAAGCGCTCATGCCTGCGAAATGGGGCATGGTTGCGCCGGAGGCAAGGTCGCAGCCCTTGCACCATGCCCTCGGCCTGCGCCAGATGGCAGCCTTAGTCCCTCATGGAACTTCACCGGACACCTCATGGCCAAGCGCTCGCTCCACCCCCGCTCTCTCGCCGCGCAGGCCATGGGCAAGATCGACCCTCTGACGAAAGGCGTGGTCACCCCGATCCACATCGCCACGACCTATATCCGCGACGAGGACAACGCCTATTCCTCCGGCTTCGTCTATGGCCGGCCCGACAACGAGACGGTGCGCGAATGCGAGGCCGTTCTCGCCATGCTGGAGCAGGCCGATGCCGGGGCGCTGCTGTTCGGCTCGGGGATGGCGGCGGCGACGGCCGTCTTTCAGGCGCTGTCGCCGGGCGACCATGTCGTCGCCTCCAAGGTGATGTACTGGGCCCTGCGCTCCTGGCTTTTGACTGAAGCCGCGCGCTGGGGGCTCAAGATCGACTTCGTCGAGACGGACGACCTCGCGGCGCTGAAAGCCGCCGTGAAGCCGGGCGTCACGAAACTCGTCTGGGCCGAGACGCCGTCGAACCCGCTCTGGACCATCACCGACATCGCGGGTGCGGCCGAGATCGCGCATACGGCCGGCGCAAAACTCGCCGTCGATTCGACCTGCGCCTCGCCGGTGCATACGCGCCCCCTGACTTTAGGCGCCGACATCGTCATGCACGCCGCGACCAAGGTACTGAACGGCCATTCCGACGTCGTCGCCGGCGTGCTCTGCGCCCGTGAGGACGACGAATTCTGGGGTCGGGTGAAGACCGTCCGCAAGATGCAGGGCGGCATCCTTGGACCGTTCGAGGCCTATCTGCTGATGCGCGGCCTGCGCACGCTGCATGTGAGGCAGGAGCGGCAGTCGGCCTCGGCGATGACGCTGGCCCAAAAACTCTCCGCCCACCCCCTGGTGGCCCGTGTGCTCTATCCCGGCCTGCCCCAGCATCCCGGCCACGACATCGCCGCTCGCCAGATGGAAGGCGGCTTCGGCTACATGCTCTCGGTGCAGGTGACGGGCGGCGAGGCCGCCGCGATCAAGGCCGCCGCCCATGTCGAACTCTACAAGCGCGCCACCTCGCTCGGCGGCGTCGAGAGCCTGATCGAGCACCGCGCCTCGATCGAGGGTGCGGGCTCGCCCTGCCCGACAGATCTGCTGCGCCTCTCGACCGGAATCGAGGATGTCGGCGATCTGTATGCCGACCTCGACCAGGCGCTGCGGGCGGGGCACGGCTAAAGCCAAATCCCCTTCGCCACCGCCAGCAGCCCGGCTCGCTCGGCCAGGCCATTCCGGCCGCCATTGATCAGCTTCGTCACGGCCACGACATCGTCGGCGTCGGCCGCGGCGTTGCAGCCGCGCTCGCGCCAGTATGCGAGCGCGACCCTCAGAGAGATCTCGGGCTCCTTCGCGCGCTCGGGCTCGCGCTCCAGATCGACATCGATCGCTTCGCCAAAGCGGCGGTAGTTGAAGCGCCCGGTGAGCTGAAAAATGCCGCGTCCGTGGTAGCGCGCCCCGTCACCGCTCTGTGTGTTGCCGAGGTCGCGGCGGCCCTCGTAGCGGGCGAAATAGGCCAGCCCGCCATACTCCTCCAGCGTGCGGAAGCGATCGGTTTCATGCGCGGCCTGCGCCAGAAAATGGCAGAGACGAAGCTGTGTCGTGACGCCGGCAGCCGGAGCCAGCCTGTCGAAACCGGCAGCGACGCCGGCGATGATGTCGGGCTTTCCCGATGGCGCGAGCCTGCGCAACCGCTCGGCCGTGACCGATAATCGCGATTGGCGAGCGGGCGCTGGCGGCGGCGCGGCTGCGATCGTCGAACCCTGCATGGACATGGTGGCGCTCTCCTTGGGGGACAGCACCCATGATGAGGCCAAATCCGTGCAGGGGGATTGAGCGGAGGGCCGTCCCCGTTCAACCGAACGAAACTACGCCCCCGCCACCTTCTGATAATCCTTCACGTCCGAGAACGTCACCTCCGGCGCGCGCTCGGCGTCGTATTTCAGCGTGAATTGGCTGGACGCCATGAACACCGGGTCGCCGTCGAGGTCGTCGGCCATCGAGGAAGGTTTGAGGCTCACGAATTTCTGCAGCGCCGCCTTGTCGTCGCTTGAAACCCAGCGCGCGATCGAAAACTGGCAGGGCTCGAAATCGACCGGCAGGGAGTATTCGGCGTCCATGCGCTCCTTCAGCACGTCGAGCTGAAGCGCGCCGACGACGCCGACGATGGCAGGCGCGCCGTCATGAGGCAGGAAGAGCTGGACGACGCCTTCCTCCGCCATCTGCTGCAGGGCCTCGCGCAGCTTCTTGGCCTTCATCGCGTCCTTGAGCTTCACGCGCCGCAGGATTTCCGGCGCGAATGACGGCACGCCCTTGAAGACGATGTCCTCGCCCTCGGTCAGCGTGTCGCCGATGCGCAGCGTGCCGTGGTTGGGCAGGCCGACGATGTCGCCCGCGAAAGCCTCCTCCGCGATCGAGCGGTCGCGGGCGAAGAAGAACTGCGGCGCGTTCAGCGGCATCGGCTTGGCGGTGCGCACGAGCCTCGCCTTCATGCCGCGCGAGAGCTTGCCCGAGCAGACCCGCATGAAGGCGATGCGGTCGCGGTGGTTGGGGTCCATGTTCGCCTGGATCTTGAAGACGAAGCCGGTCATCTTCGGCTCGCCGGCCTCGACCGGGCGCTTGTCGGCGATCTGGGCGCGCGGGCTCGGAGCGAGCGCGCCCAGCGCGTCGATCAGGTCGCGCACGCCGTAGTCGCGCAGCGCCGCGCCGAAATAGAGCGGCGTCAGATGGCCCTCGCGGAAGGATTGCAGGTCGAAAGGCTTCAGGCCTTCTGCTGCCAGAAACACCTCCTCGCGCCAGGTCTCGGCCGCGCCATGCGGCAGCAACTCGTCGAAGAGCGGGTCGTCCCAGCCGGAGACCTTCTGATCTTCCGTCTGCTCGTCGCCCTTCTGGTTGCGCCGGAAGGTGTTGGCCTTGAGATCGTAGGTGCCGACGAAGTCCCGCCCGCGCCCGACCGGCCAGGTCATGGGGGCGACGTCGAGCGCCAGCGTGTTCTCGATCTCGGCGATCAGCTCGAAGGGGTCGCGCGTCTCGCGGTCGACCTTGTTGATGAAGGTGACGATCGGGATGTCGCGCAGCCGGCAGACCTCGAACAGTTTTTTGGTGCGCGCCTCGATACCCTTGGCCGCGTCGATCACCATCACGGCGGAATCGACCGCCGTCAGGGTGCGATAGGTGTCTTCGGAGAAGTCCTCGTGGCCCGGTGTGTCGAGCAGGTTGAAGACATGCCCGTCATATTCGAAGGTCATCACCGAGGTGACGACCGAGATGCCGCGCTGGCGCTCGATCTTCATCCAGTCCGACGAGGTCTGGCGGCGGCCGGCCTTGGCGCGCACTTCGCCGGCAAGCTGGATCGCGCCGCCGAAATAAAGCAGCTTTTCGGTCAGCGTCGTCTTGCCGGCGTCCGGGTGCGAGATGATCGCGAAGGTGCGCCGGCGCGCATGCGGAGCCGCGTCCGCGCGGTCGATGGTCGAAGGGTCGGTCATGCCGGTTGAAGACAGGATGCGCCGGGCGAAGTCAATGATCCGGGCGACCACGCCCGCGCCTCACGCATTCGCGAGACCCGCCCGCTATCCTTGCGCGGCCCGCCGACGCCGGCCACTCTCGCCGGGATCGCCATCCCGACCTGCGAGACCGCCCTTGTCCCATGAACCGCTCCATATCGATTTCCTCAACGCGCTCGACGTCGCGGCGCTGAACCTGACCGACGCCGAGATCATCGGCGCCGTCGAGGCGGGGCTGGCGGCGCAGGGGCGGGCCGAGACGGTGATCGAGCCGCGCATGCATCTGATGCCGAAGGTCGCAAACGGCCATTTCAACGTGCTGCGCGGGTCGTTCCGCGCGCCGATCAACCGGGCCGGCGTCAAGGTGATCGGCGACTTCGTCGACAACTACAAGCTCGGCCTGCCTTCCGAAATGGGCCTGCTGCTGCTGATGGACCCGGCGACCGGCGTGCCGACCGCGATCGTCGACGGCAGCCACCTCACCGATATGCGCACCGGCGCGATCACGGCGATCGGAGCCAAGCATCTTGCGCGGAAAAGCTCGAAGGTGCTCGGCCATGTCGGGGCGCGCGGCACCGCCTACTGGAATGTCCGCCTGCTCGATTCGCTGTTCGACTTCGACGAGATCCGGGTTCATTCCCGCCGCAAGGAAAGCCGCGACGCTTTTGGCGCGAAACTCTCGGCCGATCTCGGCAAGACGGTCACTGTGACAGAAGACTGGCGCTCTTGCGTCGAGGGCGCGGATATCGTCGTCGAGGCTTCGCGGCTGGATGCGCCCGCGCCGATGCTCAAGACGGAGTGGATCAAGCCGGGTGCTTTCGTCGTGCCCTATGGCACGATGAGCGCGGTCGAGCTGTCGCTCACCGACATCATGAGCAAGCTCGTCGTCGACGATTGGGGCCAATGCAAGGGCGGTCCGTTCGGCAGCCTGCGGGCTCATGTCGAGGCGGGAAAGCTCTCCGAGCAGACGCTGCATGCCGAGATGGGCGAGATCGTCGCCGGGCTGAAGCCCGGCCGCGAGCGCGATGACGAGACCATCCTGTTCTGGCATCGCGGCCTGTCGCTGTCGGACATCGCACTCGGCGATTTTATGCTGGCCAAGGCCAGGACGATGGGGCTGGGCCAGCGGCTGCGCTACGCGTGAGCCTTGTTGCGAATGCGCGGATGTATGCGGTCAATCCGGCCGTGGCCAGGGCGTGGACGGCGCTGTTCGACTGGGCGTCGCGTCGGGCCGGCATCCCGCTGACGGTCATCCCGCATCCCGCGCCGGCTCCGCTGGAGGCTCTCTGGACCCGTGACGATCTCGGCCTCGCCTTCATGTGCGGCTACCCATTCGCGACAGGCCGTTTTCCGGTGCAGCCGGTGGCCGCTCCCGTTCCGGCATCGCCGCTCGCCGCCGGCCGGCCGTTCTACGCCACGCATCTGGTCATCCGGGCCGAAAGCGCCATCACGACGCTGCAGGAGAGCTTCGACCGCCGCCTCGGCTGGACGGTCGAGCATTCGCAATCGGGCTTCAACGCGCTGCGGACTCATCTTTTCCCGCACCGTCGAGATGGCCGACCGCTCTACGCCGCCAGCGTCGGCCCGCTGCTGACGCCGCGGCGCGTGGTCGACGCGGTGCTGGCTGGCGTGATCGACATCGGTCCGCTCGATTCGTACTGGCACGACCTGCTGCAGGCGCATGAGCCGGAGACTGCGGCGCGCCTGCGCATCGTCGAGACGACGCAGTCGATGCCGATGCCGCTGCTTGTCGCGTCGGATGGGGTCGATCCGGGGATCGTCGCGCCGTTGAGGGCCGCACTCCTGCGCACATCTCAGGATCGGGAGGCCAGACCGCTCCTGGCAGCGCTGACGCTTAGCGGCTTTGCGGAAGTCAAAGCCGACACCTATCAGCCGCTCATTGCGGCCGCCCGGCAGGCGGACGCGGCCGGCTATCCGCAGCCAGGCTAGTTTTTCAACCGATACCCCGTCCGGAAAATCCAGGCGACCGCGCCGATGCACGCCGCGAGGAACACCAGCGTCATGGCGAGGCTGACCCCGACCCCGACATCCGCCACGCCGTAAAAGCTCCAGCGGAAGCCGCTGATCAGGTAGACGACCGGGTTGAACAGCGTCACCACCCGCCAGAAGGAGGGAAGCATCTCGATCGAGTAGAACGAGCCGCCGAGGAAGGCGAGCGGCGTCACGATCAGCAGTGGCACGACCTGCAGTTTCTCGAAGCCGTCGGCCCAGATGCCGATGATGAAGCCGAACAGGCTGAAGGTCGTCGCCGTCAGCACGAGGAAGAGCAGCATGAAGAAAGGATGCTCGATCCGCAGCGGCACGAACAGGGTCGCCGTCGCCAGGATGATCAGGCCGAGGATGATCGATTTCGTCGCCGCCGCGCCGACATAGGCCGCGACCGCCTCCCACCAGGCGACGGGGGCGGACAGCAACTCGTAGATCGTGCCGGTGAATTTCGGGAAGTAGATCGCGAATGAGGCGTTGGCGATGCTCTGCGTCAAAAGCGAGAGCATGATCAGACCCGGCACAATGAAGGCGCCATAGGGCACGCCGTCGATCGACTGCATGCGCGAGCCGATCGCCGCGCCGAACACCACGAAATAAAGCGAGGTCGAGATCACCGGCGAGAGGATGCTCTGCATCGGCGTGCGCCAGGTGCGCGCCATCTCGAACCGGTAGATCGCGACGATGGCGTGCCAGTTGATGAAAGGAACGCTCACGACCGGCTCCTCACCAGGCTGACGAAGATGTCCTCCAGCGAGCTCTGGCTGGTCTGGAGATCGCGGAAGCGGATGCCGGCTTCGGCCAGCCCCTGCAGCAGCGCGGTGATGCCGGTGCGCTCGGCTTTGGTGTCGTAGCTGTAGACCAGCTCCGAGCCATTGGCCGCGAGAGAGAGATCGAAGGCCGCAAGCGCTTCGGGGATAGCCGCCAGTGGCTCCTGCAGTGCGAGCGTCAACTGCTTGCGGCCGAGTTTGCGCATCAGCTCGCTTTTCTCCTCGACCAGGATGATCTCGCCCTTGCTGATCACGCCGACACGATCGGCCATCTCCTCGGCCTCCTCGATGTAATGCGTCGTCAGGATGATGGTGACGCCGTCCTCGCGCAGCTTGCGCACCATTCTCCACATGTCCTGGCGCAGTTCGACATCGACGCCGGCCGTCGGCTCGTCGAGGAACAGGATGCGCGGCTCGTGGCTCAGCGCCTTGGCGATCAGCACACGCCGCTTCATGCCGCCCGAGAGGCGGCGGATTTCCGTGTCGCGCTTGTCCCAGAGCGAGAGGTCCCTGAGCACCTGCTCGATATGGGCCGGGTTGCGCGCCCTGCCGAACAGGCCCCGGCTGAAGGAGACGGTCGACCAGACGGTCTCGAACGCGTCGGTGGTCAGCTCCTGCGGCACGAGGCCGATCGCGGAGCGGGCCGCGCGGTAGTCCCGCGAAATGTCGTGGCCGTCGGCCAGCACGGTCCCTGAACTCGGATTGACCAGTCCGCAGATGATGCTGATCAGCGTCGTCTTGCCGGCGCCATTGGGCCCGAGCAGCGCAAAGATCTCGCCGCGCCGAATCTCGAGATCGACAGATTTCAGGGCCTGGAAACCCGACGCATAGGTCTTTGACAGATTGGAGACGGAGATGATCGCGGACATGGCCGGCATATAGGGGAGGCAGGCTAAAGTTGCGATGACGCCGACCCGTCACCCGGCGGGCAGCCGCCATGCGCGGCGGGCCTGAGATGTCGCTGGCGATACGGTCAAGCCGTGTCAGCAGCGCGACAGCGCCAAACGAACATGGCCGGGTCGCGGACCCGGCCATGTTCGCATTGGACCGCAAACCTGCTCAGCGCATGAAGAACCAGAGCAGGATGATCACCGGAATCGGCACACCGAGCAGCCAGAGAGCAATCGAACGCATGGCAGCAACCCCCAAGTTTGATTGTGAATGAGGGGGCAACGCCGCGCCGACGGCGTAGGTTCCGGGGGCCGCAGGGCAAATGCCCCTATTTGAACGCGATGCTGTCGAAAATTTTCTTCATCGCCGCGTCGTATTTTTTGTGACCGTCCTCGGAGGCCCAATAGGTCATCAGGATGATCTTGCCCGCGACATTGGGATTGATCGCGATATAGCGGATGATCGAGGGGCCGTCCTTGCTGGTGGCCTTGAGTTCGGTGAAGGACCATGCCCGACCGTTGACTTCCTGCTTCGTCGTTTCGGAAGCGCCGGTGATCTTGACGCCCTCCTTTTCGAAATAGCTGTCGTGCTCCTTCTGCACGGCGTCCATCTCGCCCGGCGCGATCAATTCGAACCAGACATAGATCTCGTCGTCGGGCGTCTTGAACTCGATCCCGCGCGAGACCTTGGAGTTCGGCCAGGCGTCGGGGATCGTCACGACCGCGACCGGGTCGGCGCTGGTGATCGCGAGCGGCCCGGCCAGAGCGGCTCCGGACATGGGCATGCTTGCGCCCAGCGCGATGGCGAGCGCGACAACAGTGGTCCGCAACATGGTGTTCCCCCGGTTCAATGTCTGGATGACGTGACGACGCCGATGGCCATGCATGCTCCTGACCCGACGCCGCGGCACGATGCGCCGCGCTCTTGGCAACCGCAAGAGACAGGGGCGAAACTCAAGCCGGCGGCATGATCGAACTGCGCCAGATCGGTCGATAGCCATTCGCAAGCGCCGCCAGCGACGCCGGGGGCGTCGCGACCAGCACGAGACCCGAGGGGCGGTCCCGTCTCGCCCTATAACCGGATGGCGACCAGACGAGCGCAACCTCGCCCTTGATCGCGAGGAAACCGTCGTCCTGCGCGATCATCGCCCCGTCCGGCAGGCTCTCGGCCGGCAGGATGTGGAAGCGTTTGGCCCGGCCCTCGCGCCGCTGCCCATCGAGCAGGCGGTCGATCTCGGGAAAGAGTGGCGTCTCGGCGAGCCCGAGACCCCGCATCATCGCGGCGCGAAACGCATGCGCATCGGCCCGGCGGCACTCGACGCAAGGGCGGTGCCCGGCCGCCAGCGCCGTCACCTCGTCGCAGAAGAAGAGTTCGGTATAGCCGCGGCCCCAGACCGTCCGCCGCCGGCCCTTGAAGGCCAGCACGCAGCAGATCCATTGCCGGCTGGCGTAGGTTCGTAACGGCAGCGCCCGCGTCGCCGGATCATGAAAGCGCCCGCCGCGATTGCCGAACAGGGTTCCGCGCGACGGGTCTGCGAAGAGTCGTCCGTCAGGCGCGACGCGGTTGGGGAGGGGCATGGCGGCAACCTGGCCTCAACCGCGCCGGCTTCTGGCAGGATGCCTCACCGCGGCAGCAGCGCCCAATAGTCGAAATCGAGGATCACGCCGTCGTCGTAATGGTTGCCGTCGTGCTGAAATGGGAATTCGCCGCAAGGGCGGTTCTTGGTCGCGACGAGGCGCAGGCGCAGCGCGCCGACATCGCTGCGGCCGGGCAGTTCGGCCGATTCCAGCACCTCGCTCCAGGCGAAGACGGTGTCGCCGGCAAAAAGCGGCGCGACATGCCGGCCTCCATTGATCGCGGCGATGTGGAAGGCGTTGCCCAAGCCATTGAAGGAGAGCGCGCGCGCCAGGCTGATGACGTGCCCGCCATAGATCAGGCGCTTGCCGAAACGCGTCTCACGCGCCGAATAGGCGTCGAAATGCACTTTTGCGGTGTTCTGGTAGAGCCGCGTCGCGATCTGGTGCTCGGCCTCCTCGACGGTCGCGCCATCGACATGGTCGATCTTTTCGCCCACGGCATAGTCGCCCCAGCGGAAGGCCGAGCCTGCGAGCGCATCGTCGTAGAACGCCGTCGCAAGCGGCGGGCAGCCCTGGCCGAGTTCCTCGGGCGGCACGGCCCCCGCCAGTTCCGGCACCTGCTCGGCATGGGCCGGCGTACCGGGGCGGCGCTTGCGCACCAGCACCCAGCGCGCATAGCTCAGCACGATCTCGGCGTTCTGGTTGCGGCCGATCGAGCGGACATAGACGATGCCGGCGTCCCCGGCCGAGGTCTGCTTCAGCCCGATCACCTCCGAGGTGGTCGAGAGCGTGTCTCCGGCATAAACCGGCCTGAGGAAGCGGCCATCGGCGTAACCCAGATTGGCGACGGCGTTCAGCGAGATGTCGGGCACCGTCTTGCCGAAGACGATGTGGAAGACCAGGAGATCGTCGATCGGCGCTTCCGGATAGCCGATCGCCCTGGCGAAGGCGTCCGAGGACTGCACCGCGAAGCGCGGCCCGTAGAGCGCGCTGTAAAGTGAGGCGTCGCCGGCCCGGATCGTGCGGGGCGTCGCATGGACGATGGTCTCGCCGAGGCGGAAATCCTCGAAGAAGCGGCCGGAACTGGTTTTCGCGACGGGTTCGGACATGGGCTCTGGCTCGGTTGCACGCGCAGAGTGTGCGCTGCGGCAGGCCGCGGCGTCCAGTGCGGGCGGCTTCACCCTTCGTCGGCGAGCGGGTGGAGGTCGCGGACCATGCTTTTCAGGCGCTCGTCGAGGATATGGGTGTAGATTTGGGTCGTGGCGATGTCGGCATGGCCGAGCAGCTCCTGCACGACGCGCAGATCTGCGCCGTTCTGCAGAAGATGGCTGGCGAAGGCATGGCGAAGGACATGGGGGCTCATCGCGGCGGCGGGCAACCCGGCCGCGCCGGCGAGGGCCTTCAGGTCGCGGGCGAAGGCCTGTCGCGTCAGATGGCCGCTTTCCGCGTCGGAGGGGAAGAGCCAGCGCCCTTCCGCCTGCCCCGCCGCCATCAGCGCGTCGAGCCAGGCTCTCGCCGCGGCCCGCGCCGGCTCGTTCAGCGGCACCAGCCGGTCCTTGTCGCCCTTGCCGCGCACGATAAGGAAACGCTCGCGCGTGGTCGCGGCCGAGCGGGGCAGGGCGATCAGTTCCGAGACGCGCAGGCCGGTGGCGTAGAGCATCTCGATCAGGCAGGCCATTCGCAGGGTCCGCAGGCACCCGGCCGGCGTCAGCCCCTCGACCTCGCAGGCGAGGCGCGCGGTCTCCAGCAGTCGGTCCACGGCCGCGACAGAGACGACCTTGGGCAGCGGCCGGCCCTGACGCGGACCCTGCAGGGCTGCCGCTGGGTCGGTCTGCGACAGCCCTTCGGTGTAGAGGAAGCGGTGGAACTGCCGCACGGCCGAGAGCCTGCGCGCTGCGGAGGATGCCTTGAGGCCGCGCGCGGCAATGTCGGCGAGCCAGCCGCGAATGTCGTCGGAGGTCGCCTCCGCCACGGTGCGGGAGCCGAGAAAGACGATGTAGTCCGAGATGTCGCGCTCATAGGCGTCGAGCGTGTTGCGCGCCGCGCCGCGCTCGGCCGCCAGCATGTCGAGAAACGCCTTCAGCCGCCCGGTCGATAGCGAGACTTTGGACAGCCGGCTCATTTCGGCTGGAGTTTTGCCGGCGGCACCGTTTCGGTGATCTCGCGCGGCTCCGGCGTCACGAAGGTGACGAGCGCGACCATGCCGCCGAAGACGAGCCCGCCCAATATGGCGAGGAAGGCGACGAATCTGAACAGCGTCGGCACGCGCGGCGACCTTTGCGGATGTCACATCCCGATTCGCACCGGAACCTACCGGTTATTCCCGATCGGACCTTGCGGACGCAAGGGCAGCCGGGCCACGCCAGCCTGCAATCGCACCCGGACGAGGGCGCGGGGAGGGGCATGACGCCGCGCGTTCCGTCATGCTAAAGCGGCCTTCGAGGATAACGCCAAAGTGACCATCGTGGGGACCGCAGAGACCATCGACCGTGACGCCCTGCGCCATGCGCTGGGTTCGCGCGCGATCGTGCTTGTCGGCATGATGGGCTCGGGCAAGAGCTCGGTCGGCCGCAGGCTCGGCGCGAAGCTCGGCCTGCCCTTCGTCGATGCCGATGTCGAAATCGAGACCGCGGCCGGCATGACGATCCCCGAAATCTTCGCGCAGCGTGGCGAAAGCGAGTTCCGTGATGGCGAGCGTCGCGTCATCAGCCGCATCCTGACGACGCGCGCGCCTTTGGTGCTGGCGACCGGGGGCGGCGCGTTCATGAACTCGGAGACGCGCGAGAAGATCGCCCGGCTCGGCGTCTCGATCTGGCTCAAGGCTGATCCGGACGTGCTGATGCGGCGCGTGCGCAAGCGCGCCAACCGACCTCTGCTGCAGACGGCCGATCCCGACGCCACAATGCGGCGCATGCTGGCCGAGCGCGAGCCGGTCTATGCGCTGGCCGACCTGACGCTGATCTCTCGCGATGCGCCTCATGACATCGTCGTCGAGGACGCCGTCGTCGCGCTCGACGGGCTGCTGCGGAGCCTCGCCAGCCACGCTGAAGCCTCATGACCATTCCCGCCAATGAGCAACCCGGCGCACGGATCGGCGTTTCCGTCGCGCTGGAGGGCCGCGCCTACGACATCCATATCGGCCGGCATCTGCTCTGCGAGGCGGCGGGCCTGATCGGCGATCTCGCGCCGGGCGCGAAGGTCGCGCTCGTCACCGACGAGACGGTCGCAGGCCTGCACGCGCCGGCGCTTGAGGCGAGCCTGCATCAGGCCGGCATCGCATCGACGCGGCTCACGATACCGCCCGGCGAGGCCTCGAAATCCTATGCTCAGTTGGCCGCGCTCTGCGACGAATTGCTGGCGGCGAAGATCGAGCGCAACGACATCGTCGTGGCGTTGGGCGGCGGCGTCGTCGGCGACCTCACGGGGTTCGCGGCGGCAATCCTGCGGCGCGGCGTTCGCTTCGTGCAGATCCCGACGAGCCTGCTGGCGCAGGTCGATTCATCCGTCGGCGGCAAGACCGGCATCAATTCCAGCCATGGCAAGAACCTGATCGGCGCGTTCCACCAGCCGGCGCTGGTGATCGCCGATACGGCGCTGCTCGACACGCTGAGCGAACGCGAGTTCAGGGCGGGCTATGCCGAGGTGGTGAAGTACGGCCTGATCGACGATCCCGGCTTCTTCGACTGGTGCGAAGCCAACTGGAGCCGCATCATCGCCGGTGGGCCGGAGCGCGACCATGCCGTCGCCGTCGCCTGCCGGGCGAAGGCGGCGATCGTCGCCCGCGACGAGCGCGAGGAGGGCGACCGCGCTTTGCTCAATCTCGGCCACACCTTTGCGCACGCGCTCGAGCGGCTGACGGCCTATGATTCGGCGAGGCTCGTCCATGGCGAGGCGGTGGCGATCGGGCTGGCGCTCGCTTTCCGCTTCTCGCAGCGTCTGGGCTTGTGTCCGGGGCAGGATGCGGTTCGGGTGGCGCGCCATCTCGACGCCGTCGGCCTGCCGAGCACGCTGCAGCAGGTGCCGGGCGGAGCCGGCAGCGCCGACGAGATCGTCGCCGCCATGGCGCAGGACAAGAAGGTGAGGCGCGGCGTGCTGACCTTCATCCTGGCGCGCGGCATCGGCCGCAGTTTCATCGCGCCGGGCGTCGCGGCCGATGAGGTCAGGGCGTTTGTGGCTGAGGAACTTGCCGCCGGTTAGGCCGGCGTCGCCAGCATCGTTTGCGCCAGCGCATCGCCGCTCTCGAAGGCGGCTTCGACCCGGGGGCCGAGGCACCAGTCGCCGCAGGCCCCGAGAGCGATGGTCCCATCCCAAAGGAAAGGCTGCCCGGCGGTCTGCTCGACCAGCGCATAGCGCCAGCGATGCGCGGCGATGAAGCCCGGCTGCGCCGTGATGCCACTCAGATCGCGAAAGGCCGCGAGCAGGCGCGGCGCGATCTCGGCCGGGCTGTCCTCCAGATTGGCGCGCGACCAGGCCGGGGTGGCATGGACGACCACAGTCTCGGTCTCGCGGCTGCGGCCGGGCTTGCTCGAATCGCGCGCGATCCAGCCGATCGCGGCGTGCTCGGGCCGCATCCGGTCGGAGGGCAGGTCCAGGCTCGCGTCGAACGCCAGCATCAGGGCCCAGCACGGCGCGTAGGACGCCTGCTGCATCGGGCTCCAAGCTATGCCGGCCGACGCCGCGAGCGGGATCGCCTGCGGCGCGGGCACGGCGAGGATGGCGGCGTCGTAGGAGCCGTTCCCCGGCGTCGCGACCGGGCCGTCGGCGTCGTGAACGCTCCAGCCTGCCTCGCTCCGCTGGAGCGCCGTCACGGGGCTTCCGGCGACGATGGTGCAGCCCGCTGCCATGGCGCGCGCCGGTGCGCTCATGCCGGGCGTGCCGACATAGGAGCCGTTGTCCCACTCGCCGACCCGGCCGTCGGCGAGCCAGCCACCGACCAATGCGCGGAACCGCTCGCTTCTGGCGGTGAAATACTGCGCGCCATGGTCGAACTGGAGCGCGCCAACCCTGCGCGTCGCCATGCGGCCGCCAAGTCCCCGGCTCTTGTCGAACAGGGTGACGGCGTGCCCTGCCTCCCTGAAGCGACGCCCGGCGGCGAGGCCGGCCATGCCCGCTCCGATGATGGCGATCCGTCTGGTCATCTGCTCTCGTCCGATACGCGTTGCTGCAATACGCATGGACCGCCGCGCCGGACTTGCCGTCGGGCGAAACCTGCTCGGCTTCAGCCGCGCGCGGCGTCCATGAAGCGGCGGCAGAGGTCCGCGTCCCAGCGCAGCACGTCGCCGTCGCGAGCGTCCTTGCGCATCAGCGCGGTCGAGACGATGACGCCGTCCGCGGCCCGCAAGGCCTCGCCGACATTGCCCGCTGTCACGCTGCCGCCGAGCAGGATCGGCCGCTTGATGCCGCTTCTGCGGGCGCGGTCGATGCGCGCGAGCGAATCGGCCCAGTCGGCCCCGGTCAGGATCAGCCCGTCGGCCCCGGTCTTTTGCGCCCATTCGGCGGCGAATTCCGGCGTCTCCGAGGACATCGGCACAGCGGTCCGGTCGTGCACGTCTGCGAGGATGGCGATGTCGTCGCGCCCAAGCGCGCTGCGGAAGGCCATGGCCTGCGCGCCCATGCCGGTGCGCGGTCCCTGCGCCGTCATCGCCGCTCCGACGAAGACTTTCAGCCGCACGAAATCCGCGCCCGCCGCATGCGCGACCGAAAGCGAGGCGACCGGGTCATGCGCCTCGACGATGATGCCGAGCCCGATCTCCGGAACCTCGCGGCGCAGGAACCGCCCCAGCGCCGCCGTCATCGCCAGCGAGAGCGGAGCCATCGGCCCGGCCTCGCGGGTCTGGTCCTGCAGCTTGACGTAAGGCACGCCGGCCTCGGCAAAGACCCGGGCATTGGTCGCGACATAATCCTCGAGGAAGGCCATGCCCTTGTCTCTAAGCTTGCCGAAATCGGGCAGGTGCAGCGCGGCGATGACGAGGGGGCGGGGCGAAAAGACGCGAAGCGTGGACATGGCTGAGTGTCGGGTTCCGGAGGATGGATCAGGTGGAGGCCGCAAGGCCGATGGCATGCGACGAAACCCGCTCGCGGCAGGCGGAGCGGTCGATCGGCAATGCGCCGTCGACGCCGAAGCGGCTGACGATCAATGAGGCCGAGACCGCGCCGAAGCAGGCAGCCCGGGCCGGGTCGCCGGTTTCGACGAGCCCGGCCAGAAAGCCGCCGCAGAAGGAGTCGCCCGCGCCGGTGGGGTCGATGGCGTCGATCGGCAGCACCGGGACGAGAACGGGCTGGCCGGCGCCCTTGTCCCAGACCAGCGCGCCTTTGGCCCCGAGCTTGACCGCGGCCGTGCCGCGGCAGCGCGCCGCCAGCAGAGCCAGCGCCGGTTCGATCGCGACGCCGGGCAGGATGGCGCGCAGTTCGACCTCGCTCGGCAGGAAGGCGTCGACCTGCGCCAACAGCGGTTCGAGCTCGGGCAGGGAGAGCTCGGCGAGCTGCCAGCCGGCATCCAGCGTCACCACCATGCCGCGCGCATTGAACAGCGGCAGCATCGCGTCGAGCACCACCGTGCGGCTCGGCGCGAGATGGACGCCGCGCGCGCCGAGATAGCTCTCCGGCACCTGCGCCGGCGTCATCGGATAGGTGTCGCGGAACTGCGAATAGCTCAGCTCCGAAGAGACGTCGCGCCGGCGCAGCATCTCCTGCCAGCGCGCGACCTGTTCCGGGCTCAGCCGGTCCGTCGGAAACCCCGCCTCGGCCAGCGCGCCGGGTGGGCTCGACAGGCGCTCCTGTCGGTTGCCCTCGGCGTCGTAGATGAACCAGTTGCAGCTCTCGAGTTCGGCGTCATGCGTCACGACGCCGTCGAGCGCGATGCCGTTGCGGGCGAGCGTCTCCAGAGCCGGCTTCGGATAGGTCGAGACGGCGACGCTGACGAGGCCGACGGCTTGCGCCCAGCACAGCGCGCCAACGGCGGAATAGGCGCCGTTGCCGCCGACGCGCGCCAGCGCAACGGTCCCGTCCGACGAGATCACGTTGTCGACGGTGAGCCCGCCGACCGTGACGAGTTCAGGCGTCACGCCGCAAGACCACCCACGCTAAGTCCGCCAAGGCTGGGCGCACCGAGGCCCAGCGCGTCGCGCGCCTTGGTGACGTGGTAGGAGAACAGGTGCAGCGGCACGCTGTAGAGCATCGGCGCGAGTTCGGCCCGGACCTTGGGCAGATGCCAGACATGAGCGGCGTAATCGTCGAAGGCGCTCTCGCCCTCAGGCGCGAGCACGATGGTGTGGCCGCCGACGCCCTTGCCGACGATCACCGTCTCCAGCGCGCGCTGATGGCTGGCGGCGTCGGGCGCGATCACGAACATCGGGTCCCCGGCCTTCTGGGTGCGATAGTGGTGGTATTCTTCCAACGGGAAGGCGATGGCGTGGATCGGGGCCAGTTCCTTCAGCTTGGCGGCGCCGAAGGCGGCCGGCGCGAAATGCGGGCCAGCCCCGGCGAGCAGCACCATGTCGGCGCGGGCGAGTTCCTTGCCGAGCGCGATCGCCCGCTCGGTGAAGTCGCGCGAGACCTTGTCCATCAGGGCCGGAATGGAAGCGAGATCGGCTGCGAGACCGGCCGCATCGCCTTCGCCATGGCCGCGCGCCCTGGCGATCGCCAGCGCCAGCGCGATCTTCAGCGCCATCGCCGCCGTGCTGGACTGCGTCGGCCAGCCGCCGCGCGTCGCCTGGATGAGCAGCGTGTCGGGGAATTCGCGGGTCATCGCGGAATTGGCCGAGTTCGAGAGCGCGACCGCATAGCCGCCTTTGGCGACCGCGCCGCGCAGGCCGGCCATCACCGGGGCGGTGTTCCCGCTGGAGCTCAGGCCGATGACGAGCGTGGCGTCGTCCACGGTGGCGAGCCCGTAATGCTCGAAGTCGAAGGCCTCGTAGGGCTCGCAGACGACGCCGAGAACGCGCTCCATGGCGAGGCGCACGCCATAGCCCGAAATCCAGGAATCGCCGCAGCCGATCATGACGACGCGGCGCAGGGGGCGCTCGGCGAGCTCGCTGGCGATGCGGGCGATGCCCTCGGCCGCCGTCTCCAGCGTGCGCGAGATCGCCTGGCCCTGCGCCATCATCTCCTGATTGGTCAGTTCGACCCGGCGGAAGCGCTCCGGATCTCCGGGAGCGTCCGAAGAGGATTCGCGCTTCAGGGCTTTGAATTGCTGGCTGTGGTCGACCATGGTCGTGTCTATCCTGTCGCTGGTCCGTCAATGGCGCGCCATGCAGGTCGGCCATGAGGCTGACTTTCGATATTCTTCATTTTAAGCTGAAACGCAAGACACACCGAAACGCCGAGCATGAGCCAGACGCAACCCACTCCCGACCTCGCCATCGGCCGACCTTCGCCACGACACGAGCGCATCCTCGACATGCTGAAAGTCCGGGGCGTCGTCGAGGTGACGACGCTGGCCGAGGCGCTCGGCGTCTCGGCGGTGACGATCCGCGCCGATCTCGACGCGCTGGAGAAGCGCCGCATGATCCGCCGCATCAGGGGCGGCGCCATGGCGCTGCGCCCGGCCCGTTTCGAACGCCCGGCCGATCTGCCGAGTCAGGCCTTTCCGGCCGAAAAGGAGGCGATCGCGGAACTCGCCGCCAGCCTCGTGCGGGACGGCGAGACCATCATTCTCGACGCCGGCACGACCACGCTGGCGCTGGCGCAAGCGCTGCCGAAGGAGCTGACCGACGTGGTGGTCGTCACCAACGGGCTCGACATCGCCATCGCGCTAGAGGCGCATCCGGGCGTCAACGTCATCGTCACCGGCGGGCGCCTGCGGCGCGGCGGCCGCAATGCGCGCGCCCGCAGTCTGATCTCGCCGTTCGGCACGCATCTTCTGCGAGAGATCAACGCCGATGCCGCCTTCCTGTGCTGCGCCGGCGTCGATGCCGCGCGCGGCTTCACCAACGGCAACTGGGAGGAGGCCGAGATCAAGCAGGCGATGATCGCCGCGGCCCTGCGCGTCATTTTCGTCGCCGACCACGGCAAGATCGGCCATGTCGGGAGCGCGCGCATCGCCCCGCTCGAGCAGGTCGACCTGCTCGTCACAGACAGCGGCGCGCCGGCCGCCGACATCCAGGCGCTGGAGGCCGCGGGCCTGCGAGTGGTCGTGGCGTGAACGGCGCGAAAATCATCCGCTCTTGACTAAGTTTTACGCTTGCGAAAGGTTTCGATTGTTCTCAAACTGAAAGTCACGCATCGCCGGATCGAAACCTCGCGCTGAGCCTCGGCAGAGCCCGCCCAGCCAGAGCCAACAAGGAGGCCGTCTCATGAAGACCCTGTCCCGACGCCTGTTTCTCGGCGCTGCCACCGGAGCCGCCATCGCGGCCCCTTCGGTGCTGCGGGCGCAGGCCCGCGAACTGGTGATGATCGGCTATGGCAGCGCCCAGGACGATCCGCTGAAGCGGGCCGGCGCGGAGCTCGCCAAGCGGCATCCCGGCGTCTCGCTGCGGGTCATCGGCGGGCTGTCGGCCGAGGCGATCGCCCAGATCAAGGCGGCGCGCGGCGCGTCGCCTTACGATTTCGCGGTGATGGGTTCGCCCGCGATCATCAACGCGGTCGATGAGGGGGTGCTCGAAAAGCTCGACCTCGCCAAGATCCCGAATGCGAAGAACATCGACGAGCGCTTCCCGCCCTATGCTTACGGCATGGGCGTGCCGATCAGCTATGCCGGCATCGGCATCGCCTACAACAAGCAGATGGTGCCGAACCCGCCCAAGACCTGGGCCGACCTGTGGAAGCCGGAATACGCCGGCAAGATCGGCGTGTCGCGGCCGCAGTCCAACCTAGGTCTGGCCTGCGTCTCGATCGCGGCGGCCGCCTTCGGCAGGCCCGATTCCGATACCGATTTCGGCCTCGCCAAATGGAAGGAGTTGAAGCCGCTGGTCGGGCGCACGCCCGGCCTGCTGCAGCAGATGCTGGAGCGCGGCGAGATCGGGCTTTGCCCGCTCTGGCACGACAATACCGGCATCGCGGTCGCGAGCGGCCTGCCGCTGGGCTACGCCAAGGTCACCGGTCCCGGCCCGCTGATCCTGCCGACGATGATCGTCCAGTTCACGCGCACCGCACACAGCGCGCTGATCCACGAATTCGCCGACATCCTGCTCACCACAGAGAGCCAGACTTTCGCGGCGCAGCCGCCCTACTACTTCGGCACCACGGTCAAGGGCATCGTCGCTCCCGCAGGCGCCGCCGCCTATCTGCCCTCGACGCCCGAGGAGGTCGCCTCCATGGTCTCCGTCGACTGGCCAAAAGTCGCGCCGAACCGCGGCAAGATCGTCGAGGCCTTCGACCGGATGTTCGCAGGGTGAGCGAGGCCGGCCTTCTGTCTTCCATGACCGGGGCGGCTGAGGCCCCGGTCGTTGCCATCGGCCGGGTGGTCAAGCGCTTCGGCGGGCTGACCGTTCTGGACGATTGTTCGCTGACCGCACAGGAAGGCGAGATCCTGACGCTGCTCGGCCCGTCCGGCTGCGGCAAAACCACGCTGTTGCGTTGCATCGCCGGCTTCCTGACGCCCGATGCCGGCGAGATCCTGATCGACGGGCGCGACACCATTCCCGTTCCGGTCAACCGGCGCTCGGTCGGCGTCGTGTTCCAGAGCTATGCGCTGTTCCCCCATCTCACCGTGGCGAGGAATGTCGCCTACGGCTTGCGGATGCGGGCTACGCCGGCAACCGAGATCGCGACGCGGGTCAAAGCCGCGCTCGCCACCGTCTCGCTGACCGGCTTCGAGGAGCGCTATCCGAGCCAGCTTTCGGGCGGGCAGCAGCAGCGCGTCGCGATCGCCCGCGTGCTGGTGCTGGAGCCGCGCGTGCTGCTGCTCGATGAACCCTTCAACGCGCTCGACGCCAAATTGCGCGGCACGATGCAGATGGAGATGCGCCAGCTCATCAAGCGGCTCGGCATCACCGCGATCTTCGTTACGCACGACCAGGAGGAGGCGCTGACCATGTCCGACCGCATCGCGGTGATGCGCGCCGGCAGGATCGAGCAGCTCGGCACGCCAGAAGAGATATTCGACCGGCCGCAGAGCGCCTATGTCGCCGATTTCGTCGGGGCCTCGAATTTCTGGGACGGCGTCGCCCATGCCGGGCGGGTCGCGCTGCCCGACGGCCAAAGCGTCGCGACGGCGCTCGACGGGCCGGTGCGTGTGATGCTGCGGCCGCATAACATCGTGCTGCGGGCTGCGGGCGATCAGCCTCCTGCATGGCAGGGCGCAATCCGCTTCCGCCGTCATATCGGTGCGCTGATGGAATACGAGATCGAGGTTGCGGGCGGCCGGATGCTGCGCGCGGTTGCGCTGCGCGACGACACCATCGCGACGCTCGGCGTCGGCGACCGGGTCGCGCTCGGCGTCAGGGATGCGGCGGCCTGCGTCGCCTTTCCGCCGGCATGACGGCGACCTCGATGCCGTATCACAAGCCGCTCCACCTCCGGCTCTTCGACGAGGTCTTTTCGGGCGCCGGCATCTGGCCAGCGGTGCCGGCGATCATCGTGCTGACGGTCGTCGCCGTCATTCCCTTCGGCGTGCTGCTGTCGCTCGGTTTTTCCGACATCGTGGTGTCGCGCGGCGTCATCGTCTCGCAGGAACTCTCGCTGCGCCACCTTACGACCGCGCTGGCCGACCCGCTCTACCACACCACCTTCCAGCGCTCGATCACGCTGGCGCTGACGACGACGTTGTTCTGCACGCTGCTCGGTTTCCCTGTCGCCTATCTCTTCCTGATCGGCGGACCATGGGTCAGGCGCATCATCCTGGTGCTGACGATCGCGCCGATCCTGACCAGCGGCATCGTTCGCACCTATGCGTGGATCGTCGTTCTGGGCGGGCGCGGCGTGGTCAACGGCGTGCTGATGGAGATGGGGATCATCAGCGCGCCGCTGCGCATCATCAACACGCCCTGGGCGGTGGTGATCGGCATGGTGCAGATCCATCTGCCGATCATGATCCTGCCGCTGATCGCGGTGATGAGCCGGCATGACCGGCGGCTCGACGAGGCCTCGGCCAATCTCGGCGCGAGCCGGCTCGGCACGCTGCGCCACGTCATCCTGCCGCTGAGCGTGCCGGGCCTGGGCACCGGCGCGTCGCTCGTCTTCACGCTGAGCTACACGACCTTCGTGGTGCCGCAGCTTCTGGGCGGCGGCAACTATCTCAACGCCGCGACGATGATCTACGAGCAGGTGGTCTATTCACTGGAATGGAGCAAGGGCGCGGTCACGGCGATGATCCTGATGGCGACCTGCCTGATGGTGCTGATGCTGTTCGCCTGGCTGACGCATCTGGGCACACGCTGGACGCGGGTGGCGCAGCGATGAGGCTCGACCGCGCCGAGATCATGGACAGGCTGGGCGTCGGCGTCATCGTCGCGCTGGCGATCTTCGCGCTGGCGCTGCTGCTGCTGCCGGCGGTGATCGTCGTGATCATGTCCTTCGACACGCGCGGCTACCTCTCCTTCCCGCCGGCCGGTTTCACGCTGGACTGGTATCGAAAAGTCTTCGAGCAGCCGGTGCTGACGCAGGCGATGTGGACCTCGATCAAGGTCGGGCTCTATGTCACAGCGATCTGCATCCTGCTCGGCATGCCGACTGCGCTGGCCTGCGTGCGCGGGGATTTTCGCGGCGCGACCGCGCTCTCGGTCTTCGTGCTGGTGCCGCATATGGTGCCGGGCATCGTGCTCGGCGTCGCGGTGCTGTTCTCCGGCGCGCTGCTCGGCATCGGCCCCTCGATCTGGCTGCAGTCGATCGCGCTGTCCTGCTATGTCATGGCGGTGATGGTGCGCACCGTGATGGCGCGCCTGCAGCGTCTCGACCCGCTGCTGGAGCAGGCCTCGGCCAATCTCGGCGCGAGCCGCTGGCAGACTTTTCGCACCGTCACATTCCCGCTGCTGCTGCCGGCGATCCTGGCCGGGGCGGTGTTCACCTTCATCGAGGGCTTCGACAATCTTTCCGTGACGATCTTCACCCATGGCTACCGCGACCGGCCGCTGCCGATCGAGCTTCTGGCCATCGTGCAGAACACCAACTCGCCGCTGGTGGCGGCCGTCTCCAGCGTGCAGATCCTGCTCGCCATGCTCGCGCTGGCGGCGATCTCGCTGACGATCGGCCTCGACCGGGTCAACGAGTGAAAGCCCCTGCCATGCCCCAACCGTCATTGCGAGCGCAGCGAAGGAATCCAGGGGGACGTAGAGCGCGTGGCTCTGGATTGCTTCGCTTTGCTCGCAATGACGGCGGGAGTATCTAGCGATGAGCGAACGCGACCTCCTCGGTTATGGCGGCGTCTGGCCCGATTTCGCCTGGCCGAACGGCGCGCGGCTCGCCGTCTCCGTCGTCGTCAATTTCGAGGAAGGCGCGGAACTGCAGGTCGGCGACGGCGATGCGCGCTCGGAGGCGATGGGCGAGGTCGTCAGCGTCGTGCCGGCCGGCAAACGCGATCAGGGCCAGGAGCAGATTTTCGGCTACGGCACCCGCGCCGGGCTCTGGCGCATGCTGGGCGCGCTCGACGAGACCGGGCTCAGTTCGACCTTCCTGTTCTGCGGCCGCGCTGTCGAGCGCCTGCCGCAGTTGGCGGCCGAAGTAACGGCGCGCGGGCATGAGGCCGCCGTGCATGGCTGGCGCTGGCGGCCGCACGCCGACTACGACACGCCCGAGAGCGAAGCGGCCGATCTCGACCGATGCGTCTCGGTGATCCGCGAGGCGACGGGTGCGACGCCGGTCGGTTTCTTCTGCCGGGGCGGCGAAAGCCCCTGGACGCGGGAGCTGCTGGCGCAGCGCGGCTTCCTCTACACCTCGAACGGCTTCGACGACGATCTGCCCTATTGGGACCACGCGCTGTCGCGGCCGCTGCTGGTCGTGCCCTATGCGCTCGATTCCAACGACATGAAGTTCTTCCACCCCAACGGCTTCGTGCGCGCGCAGGAGATGATCGACTACGTCACCGACGCGCTCGACGTGCTGGAGGCCGAGGCCGCGCGCGGGCTGCCGCGCCTGCTCAATATCGGCTTCCATCTGCGCATCTGCGGGCGGCCGGCGCGGTTTGCGGCCTTCCGCGACATCCTCTGGCTCCTGGCGGCGCGACGCGAACGGCTCTGGATCGCCTCGCGCGCCGAGATCGCCAAGGCCTTTGCAAGGGCGGTTCCGGCGGTGGCGGAGAGGACGGCCGAGGTGACGATGCTGCGGCCTCAGTTACGGCCGCTGGTGCGGTAGAACGGCTCGTCTCCCAGTCCGTCGAGCCAGCCGTCGTAGAACGCCCTGACATGCGGCATCACGGCCTCCGAAAGCTGGATGCGCTCCAGCTCGGCTGTTGTCTTCGGCCTCGCCAGAGACTCCGCGATGCCGGCCAGCACGGCCGCGCGATCGACCTTGGTGAAGCGGCGCTCGCGATAAACCCACTCACCACCGATCATGACGCTGTCGACCGCGCCTGACTTGGCGCGCTGGACCAGCACGTCGATGAAGGGCAGCGCTTTGTCCTGATAAGGGTAGGTCACCGCCTGCCAGTCGAACAGCACAAGATCGGCCGCCATGCCGGGCGAGAGTCCGCCGATCCTGCCGGCGAAGGGTGTGGTGCGCGCGCCTTGCTCGGTCGCCATTCGCAGCACCTGAGCAGGCGTCGGGTGGGGGGCGTCGATGCCCGGCTCGCGATGGCTACGCAGGACGAGGCGCATCTCCTGCAGCATATCGCGATCGTCGTTGATGCCGGCTTCGTCGATGCCGATCGCGACCGGGATGTTTCGCGCCAGCAGCCGGTTGACCGGGGCCATGCCGCTCTTCAGCCGGAAGTTGGAGGAGCAGTTGTGGCAAACGCAACAGCCGCGTTCCGAGGCCAGCTCGATATCGGCCTCGCTCATCCAGACGCCATGGCCGATGGTGAAATGCGGGCCAAGCAGACCGACCCTGTCGAGATAGGCCAAAGCCGAGCCGCCGGTGCGTCGCTTCGCATAGGCCTTCTGATAAGGCGTCTCGAGAACATGCATGTGGATCGGCGCGCCCGTGCGGGCCGCGAGTTCGCCGGCGGTCTCCAGCGCGGCGTCGGAGAGCCAGTGCAGGTTCGCCGGCGCGATCTGGACGCGGATCAGGTCGCCAGCGCCATGGCGACGGAAAAGCTCGTCGAAGACCGTGACCTGGTCTGCGAGCGGCACGGTGAAGCGCTTGAAATAGGCGGTCAGCGCCGGACGCAGCGCCTCCGGCACGCGGGCGACGAACGCGTCGTCGGCCTCGTAGACGAGCCGGTTCTGGTCACGCAGCGCCATCGAATAGGAGGCGCGCATGCCGATGGCGCTATAGGCCGAGATCACCTTTTCGGCGGCTGCCAGAATGTCGTCGGGCGTTCCCGGCGCGCGGCTGTGCAGATGCTGCACGGTGGTGACGCCGCTTGCGATCATCTCGAAGGCGGAGAACAGCGTGTCGGCGTGGAGATCGACATCGCGCAGCGCCAGTCGGCTGGCGAACCAGAGTTCGAGCGGGTGGTCGGGCGAGCCGAGCTGCAGCGGCGTCAGGCCGACATGGTGATGCGCGTTGACGAAGCCGGGCGTGATCGCGAAGCCCGCGCCGCCGGCGATGGCAGCGTCGGGATGGCGGGCCTTCAGATCGGCGGCAGAGCCGATCTCGGCGATGAGCCCGTCGCGGACGAGGACGCCGGCGTCAGTGTGAAGGATCGGTTCGCCGGCTTCGTCAAAGCCTTCGAGCAGGGTCGCGCCCCAGACGATCTGGTCGGTCATGGCTGATCCCGGCGAGCTAACGAATAACGATCGTGGTCGAGGCGCGAGGAACCCCTCTCCTGCATCAAAGTCGGGTATACCCGACTTTGAAGACCCTGAGTGCTGGACTCGGGTAAACCCGAGTTCAGTGAGAGGGGCAGGGGTGAGGTGACGGACGTTTCGGGATTGGCCTGAACGGATGTGCGGATAGGGCCGTGCTTTGCTGGTCCAAGGGCCGACCCCTCACCCTGCCCTGTCCCTCCGGGAGAGGGTTCCCCGCGCCAGGTCGGCTGTCGTTGGCTCATCATGTCAGCCGCACCAACCGCGTAATCCGGCTCGGATTGCCTTCCGCCAGCAGGATGTCGCCCTCCGGCGTGCCGAAGATGCCGTGCGCGCCGTTCAGCATCGGGCGGCAGCGGCCGAGCTTTTCGCCGCCGGGGCCGATCTTCTGCAGGCTCGGCACCATGTCGGTGACATAGGTGTTGCCTTCGTCGTCGCCCCAGATCCCGACCGGCTGGTAGACATGCGTCCAGCTCGCGAGATGTCCGCCGAGATTGTCGAAGACCTGCACGCGGTTCTGCGTGCGGTCGACGACGCAGACCCGGCCGTCGGCATGCGTCCAGATCGCATGCGGCCAGCCGAACTGGCCGTCGCCCGAACCATGTCCGCCCCAGCTCTGCAGATGCACGCCATAGGCGGAAAAGCGATGAATACTGCTCGCGGCATAGCCGTCCGAGACGTAGATGTCGCCCCAGGAGGAGACATGCACGTCGGTCGGGTGGTTGAAGGGCGAGAGCGGTTCGCCGCGCTGGCCGAGCGCGGCCAGACGCTCGCCGGAGCCCGAGCAGATGATGACCTCATGCATGTCGCGGTCGACGCAGAGGATGCGGCCCTGTGCATCTGCCGTCAGCATGTGGGAATCCGCGATCAGGTCGCCGCCCCAGCCGTTGAGATAGGTTCCGTCGGGCGCAAGCTCGATCACGCGCGAGTCGTTTGGATGCGTCAGCGGGTCGTGCCGCAGCATGACGAAGATGTGCCCGCGCGGATCGACGGTCACATCGGTGACGAAGCCTGAGTTCCGCGGCCATGAGCCGAAGGGCCGCTCGATCCGGTAGCGCGTGTCGCCGAGCGCGACGATGAGATCGGGAGTGGGCAAGGTCGGATTCCTGCGCGATTTGGTGCGAATCAGAGGCACGGGGAACCCCTCCCCACAAGGGGGAAGGGAGGAGCCGTTGCCGGCAGCGTCGAGGTTCACGCGCCCGCAAAAGGATGCGTCTTCGCCCAGTGCTGCGCGATGTCGAGGCGGCTGGTGACCCAGACGTTCTCGTGCTTCTGCACATAGTCGAGGAAGCGCGCGAGGCCGGCCGCCCGCGCCGGGTGGCCGATCAGGCGCATGTGCAGGCCGACCGACATCATCTTGGGCTGTGTGGCGCCCTCGGCATAGAGCATGTCGAAGGCGTCCCTGTGCCAGTCGAAATAGTCGGCTGAGGTCGAGAAGAAGCCAGTGCCGAACTTGCCGTCATTGTGGACCAGCGAATAGGGCACGACGAGATGCGGCTTGCCTGAGACCACTTTCCAATAGGGCAGTTCGTCGTCATAGGCGTCGGAATCATAGAGGAAGCCGCCTTCCTCGACCACGAGGCGGCGGGTGTTGACGCTCGGCCCATAGCGGCAATACCAGCCGAGCGGGCGTACGCCGACGGTCTCCCGCAGCGAGGCGACGGCTTTGCGGATGTGCTCGCGCTCCTCGGCTTCCTCCAGTTCGTAATGCTTGATCCAGCGCCAGCCATGGCAGCAGACGTCGAAGCCCGAGGCGCGGATCGCGGCGGCGGCCTCCGGGTTGCGCTCGATCGCGAGCGCGCAGCCGAACACCGTCAGTGGCAGACCGCGCTCCTGGAACAGCCGCATCAGCCGCCAGAAGCCGACCCGGCTGCCATAGGCGAACATGCCTTCGCCGGCGAGGTCGCGGCCCTTCACCGCCATGTTGAGGCTGCTCGATTCGGTCAGCGCCGTCTCGGTGTAGCCCTCGCCATCCTGCATCGAGGGCTCGGAGCCTTCCTCGTAATTCATCACGAAATTGATCGCGATGCGGGCGCCGCCCGGCCATTGGGGATCGGGCGGGTTGGCGCCATAGCCGATCAGGTCGCGGTCATAGCTCAAGGCTTTCGTCTCCGTGGCTGTGCGGACAGGGCGATCATCGCCGCGTCGATGCATGAGCACCAGCAAGATCGTCGCCAGATCGAGCGCCGGGACCGCAACCCGGCAGCGCCGGCTACGCATGGCCCGGCGTCAGGCCAGCGCGACCAGCGTCCCGAGCGCCGCCAGCCCCCAGAGCAGCAGGCAGGCGCGGCGGTAGAGCGCCAGCGCGCGGCGGATGTCGGCCGCGCCGGCCTCAGCCCGACCATCGCCCATCCAGCCATCCTCGACCCTGACCGCGCCATAGATGCGCGGGCCCGCCAGCCTCAAGCCGAGAGCGCCGGCCATCGCGGCCTCGGGCCAGCCGGCATTGGGCGA
>FWWL01000697.1_pt1 | contig 80335 bp, 76 predicted proteins | sample 2228331 | NCBI WGS metagenome assembly FWWL01 (sample SAMEA103939775, study PRJEB20133) | metagenome | reverse complement strand
TTTTTTCTGCCAACCGCCTCTGTCATTTAGAGCACTCCCTCTGTCATTTCGAGCGCAGCGAGAAATCTTGTGTTTCCAGCACATGCCCCTACCATTTCGTGGCTCCCCCGTGTCAGTTCAGGCAACCCCTTTGTCATTTCCACCGCAGGGAGAAATCTTAGGTGCTATGAAGAGTTTTCTCCAAATTGCTTTAAAGGGTTTAACCTCAATAGTTTGCTCCTTCATCCTTTTATCCTGCACCCTCCTACCTATATGCCTTTATGTTATCCATGGGTCTTTTTGTAGGAAGCCATGAAACCAAATACACTTGACATCCTACGAACTGGATTGCACCATTAGCCTTGAAAAGATAAGGTCATTAAGACTAATAGCCCCTGACTCAGGTCATTGTTTCAGAAAGATATGCATAGGAAGAGGATCCCATAATTGGGGTGTGAAAAACCCCCACCTTTTGTTATAAGGGCATATATAACATAATAGGGGTAAGACATGGGATTTAAGGATCTGATCCAAGACAACCTAAGAGATATTTACGCCCAGGATATAAGGGATAGGGCAAGGATGGCAGGCTGTGGCCTTAATTTGGATACCTTTGAGATAAACGCCTTTGGATCCCACTGGAGGATTGAAAGGGACCTGGTTATGTGTGAAAACCAGGTGGAGACTGGTCAGAGGGCCGTGCTTGTTACCATGTATTTAAAGCACTGTACTGACAATGATATGGTGCTTCTGCCTTTTAGGGACTTCAAGGAATTACCAGGGAGCATGCCCTACCAGGAGGCCTTCAGGGCCAGATCCGAAGAGGTGCTAGTGCCCCATATATTTAAGATCATAAAAAGATTTGATGACATAATAGAAATGTTCGCAGGGGAAGATGGAAGGCAGATCCTGGGTGGAGACCTATCCTTTATCTTAAGACCATTGCCCAAGATTGCCCTGGGCTATGTATTTTATCTCCCCGACGAGGACTTCCCGGCATCGGCCAAGTGTCTCTTTTCAGCAAATGCCACCCTTTTTATGCCCACTGATGGGCTTGCCGACGTGGCTGAGCAGACCTCCAAGGCCATACTTGAGGTGCTGTAAGGGCAGACACCTATGGGAACAGAGGGTCCTGTAGAGATAATCCAGCTAGGGCAAGGAATTGCCCTTGAACTTTGGGACAAAAGCAGGATCTTGGCAGGGGATAGATACTATGTGTGTATGGAAGCCAAGGCTCAGATCCCGTATTCAAAAGAAGATCTAAATTCCCTGCCTGATGCACAAAAAATTTTTGAAGTATTTAAAAATCATTTTGGACCAACTATCCCCTATATCTTTAGACAGGAAAGACACTTCATAGACAAGAATGAAAAAGATAAGATTTTTAATTCCTTTGTAGAAACTTTTAAAAAAAACAAGTTACCATATCTGTTACACCCAGAATTTAGAAAAAGACTTGTAATTTCTACCTACAGAGAATTGAAACAGAAAAATCCATATCTTTTTCTGGAAGATACACCATGATAGTAAGTTGTGTACTTCCATACTTTGCCCCTTATCCAGGTTATTTTTTAAAACTTTTTCTTTCAGACATTGTTGTGATCTTGGATACAGTACAGCTTCCACAGGGAAGATCTTGGGTGACAAGAAACTTAATAAAAAATGATCAAGGAAAACTATGGCTTAGTGTTCCAGTTTTCAGAAAAGGCATGGGACTTCAATCTATTAAAAATGTTAGCATAATGAAAGATAGTTTATGGATAAAAAAGACAATTTTGACACTGAAAACGGCTTATAAGAATGCGCCTTATATTGATTCACATCTGGATTTTTTTATTTCAATGTTCTCTAATCTACCTGACAAGATTTTAGAGCTTAATGTAAAGCTTATAATCTACCTAATGGGGCAGCTCCAAATAAATACCAAATTGGTCTTCCTTTCTGAGTTGGAAATCGAGGAAAAAGGGGAGGAATTTCTTATTGTTCTCTTAAAAAGATTCCAGAGCAAAGATTACCTTGTAATGAATCATGGCAAGAGATATCTAAACCTGGAGATGTTTTACCGCTCAGGTATAAATGTCCATGTCCTGAGGTATGACCCCATTGTGTATCCCCAGCTTTGGGGGGAGTTCATCCCAAACCTTTCCACCATTGACCTTTTGTTTAATTGCGGGCCTGCCTCTTCCAGGATCCTTTCCCAGAGGGTGAAGCTCTCCCTCATTAAAGCATGTTGACAGGCTGGCCAGTGGCCTCCAATACGCTGCTCCAAAGCCTGCCATAAGGATCCACCTGTTTTCGCCTGGAGACAGCCAGGGGTATAGGCACATGGGTAAACTCACCGTTCCAATATCCCACCACCATGTCTGTCCTACCAGACATCCCTGCATGGACAGCATTGTGGCCTAAGAGGAGGCAAAAGACCGAGTCATGGGGGTTTGCAGGGGTGGATCTGATTGTATAGCTTGGATCTATGTATTTTAGGTTTACCTCCATCTTTTTGCCCTTGAAATACTCCAATATCTTTTCTTTTAGAAACAGACCGATATCTGCGAACTTCCTATTCCCAGAGGCATCCCTCTCCTCAGGCCTGTCCATCAGGTCCTGCCCTGCCCCTTCTGCAACCACTATAACTGCGTGGTGCCTGGTCCTTAACCTGTCTTCCAGGGCTTCTAAGAATGCCTCAAGGCTGAACCTCACCTCGGGTATTAGGCAAAAGTTCACCTCGCTGTTGGCCAGGGTGGCATGGGCGGCTATAAAACCAGCCTCTCTTCCCATAAGCTTTACGAGCCCGATCCCGTTCCTGGCACCCACTGCCTCCACATGGGCAGAGTAGATCACACGCCTAGATTCTGCCACTGCTGTCTCAAAGCCAAAGGATTTCTCCACGAAGGAGATGTCATTGTCTATGGTCTTGGGTATACCTATTACCCCTATCTTAAGGCCCCGCCTTTCTATCTCCTCCCAAATGGCGTGGGCGCCCCTTAAGGTGCCGTCACCACCAATGGTAAAGAGCAGACTTATGTTCATCCTCTCCAGGGTGTCCACCATCTCCCCCACATCCTGTGGCCCCCTTGAAGAGCCCAGGATAGAACCGCCCATCTGATGGATCTGGCTTACAATGCTGGGGGTGAGCTCCACAGGCTTATGGCGGTATTTGGGAGACAATCCCTCGTATCCATATTTAAAACCAAATACTGTCTCCACTCCATAATGATGAAACAGACTAAGGACAATTGCCCTGATAACATCATTTAGGCCTGGGCAGAGTCCACCGCAGGTGACTATCCCGCACTTGAGTTTGGAAGGATCAAAATAGATCCTTTCCCTTGGGCCAGCCATTTCAAAACAAGGTGGGTGATCATTCCATGTCTGGGATGAACCAATATCTCTTAGATTTGAAAAATAGAGGATCTTGTCCTCTTCTGCTACAAACTGGACCCCACGGAGAGGAGACAAGATCTTTGGTTCCCCCAGTCTCTTTATCTCAAAGTCTTTTGGTGTGAAATTATTCAAGATCTGCGCTTCCCTCAAAACCCGACCCCCCTTTTGTTACTTTTATTATAACGGAAGCCTTTCCACAGGCTCTGTTAAGAAAAATTCTCCTTTCTTGATCCATTCTTTCAGGGTTTCTGCCACTTCCAAGGACTTTGTGTACGAGGTAATAGGCACTGTTGGAACATCCTGGCCATTGAACCTAATTGTTCCACTCTTTAATTCCGCATAACTTACTTGCCCCAGGCTCTTTGCCTCTCCCCTGGGATAGTCAGATCCATAATCAATTATTTGGGTAAATATCTCCTCATCAGAGATGCCGCAATACTTGGCGATCTCCTCGCTCAGGATGGGTATGGGTATACCTATGCCCAGGGCCAGGGAACAGCCATAGCCTATTATACTTACCCCAATTACCCATTTGGGATTCATCTTTTTTAGATCCCCCATCACCATTAATGTCCCTGCGGGTCTTAATGGAACCCCATTCTCCCCTCTGGGGACACGGGGATTGTGTTGGGTTCCAGGCCCTATGACATAGCCCTGTGCTCCCCCTATGAATATCCTTGTCCCCAGACCAATGGTTAAGTAATAGGGGTCTTTGAGTAAGGGGCTTAACTCCCCTGAAGTGGCATAATTGGCATTACCTGCATGGGGTTTTAATACCCCCATATAGGTGTATATGGTCTTATCTCCAAGGTTGATTGCACAATTGTAGTTCTGATAGGAATTCCTCGGATTCAATAACACTGCATAGGGCAGGTCATGGATGGTTATCTTTTTCTTTACCTCCCTGTTTGGGTAACAATCTGTCCCATAAGCCGTTGCCCTCAGCAGGATCCTCTTGCCAGCCACCAGGTCCTCTATCACATGGCCACCACCATATTTAAACAGCCCAGGATGCACCCGATTTAGTGGGTCATCCTCAGCAGGTTCTGTTGCCCCTATATAGATGTCCACTGCTGCCAGGCCAGCATAGGCAGGGACATTGTTCAACCAGACCTTTGAAGCCTTTGTTGTGGGTTTTGTATGTCCAAAGTTTATAAATGCACCTGAGGAACACATGGTGGAGAAGGTCCCTGTTGTCACCACATCCACTTCCCTTGCTGCCTTCTTGTGCCCAATCTCCTTCACCAACTTCACCATTTCATCTGCCCTGAGCACAACCACATCTCCAGCGCTGATCCTCTTGTTTATCTCATGAATGCTCCTCAGGTTTTCCTTTGCTCCCATTCCACTCCTCCTGAATTTGTTGGGTCTTGTCATAATCGACCATAAAATAACTCCAGTCAATATAATAAGTTAGATCCAATACCCCCTTTTTGCCCAAGCTACCCTTGATAACTTAGAAAGCTCTCTCCCTCCCCTGGGCTTAGATACAAACTGTTAAAGAGTACTTTACAATGCCTTTATAAAATTTGCCATACTCCTCCTTTTTTGTCCCAGGGTCGTATTTCATCAACATCCAAAAGATAGTCTTTGAACGGGATTCTCAGTCCATTTTCCCTGTATCCACACAATCAGACCTTTTATTGCTTCACACAAAGTATCTTGCAGCCATTTTTAATAAAACCCGCTGCCTAATCACAATTTATACCTATTGCTTTTGATTAAAAAAGGCTAACTTAAATAATAGGGCTAACTAAGCTGGCTATTCTTAGGCCATAGTATAAATGTTAGGCGTTATAAAATATTAAATGGGCACTGCGTCTTGATTGTATAATTTTTATAGTAATGTCAATTAAAATTTACGAAACATTAATTTAGGTTAGAGTGCAATTACTTTGAGTCTTGCATGGCAACATCTCTTTTTAGCTTATACTATAATAGACTTTCATTTTTAATTTAGTAATCCATTTCTATCTTTTCCATTAATTCGATGTCCTGCAAAGCTATAAGCGTATATCTACTATAGTATCTATTCACAGACACTGCTAAACATTAAATTAACTTGAAAGATAGTTAGTTTCTTAACAATCTTGAACCCATGAATACTTTATATAACATCAAAGATACCACACTATGTTACAAGCTTTGCGCAAACTGCTTTCTAGTCACAGGCGGTTTTGCCCGATGATTATTTTAGCCCTTCCAGGTTCCTGGCCTGTCAAGGTCTTAGCTTGGTACTAACCTTATTCAAAAAATTTTCCGAAAATTTTCATTGACGAGCTTGTGTCTTTTGACATAGGATTGGCTTCCTAATGAGGGTAGAGATTTTGTAGTCTAGCCCAACAATTGTTGGGGCCATGGGGGGTTGAGAAATTCAAAAATTAAGACTTATAGTACAGGAGGTGAAAGATGACCGCATTACTTGATCTTGTCTTGATTGATCTTTATGAGTGTAACACAGAGGCCTTGAAGGATGTAAAAAGGATTAGAGAGGGCATGCTGAAGGCAGCGGAGATAATGGGTGCAGAGATTGTGGGGGATTCATTTCATACCTTCAGTCCGTGGGGGGTGAGTGGTACTGTCACCATTGCCGAGTCTCATCTGGCAGTGCACACCTGGCCTGAATTTAACTTTGCTGCAGTGACCTTTGAGACATGTGGGGCATCCATGGATCATAAGAGGGCCTGCGAGTTTTTGATTAAATTCTTTGATTCAAAGAGCCAAAAGATTACCTATCACAAGAGGGGGTTTATGGACTTTGATCTAAATGAGCTTTCATACAAACAAGCCGTTGGTTGACTGGTGGTTTTTTTAAAGGCCCTTACCCAGTCTAGGGTTCAAGGGCCTTTTTATTTACCTGTATCTCAAGGACCTTTCTTGTATCCTGCCTTACCTTAAAGCCTTCATCAATCCTATATCCACAAACCCACATGATCCTTTCCCTGGTTAAAAAAACCGGGACCAGTTTTCTTTGTTCCCGGGGTACTTTGTTGTCCACAAAGAGATCTTGAAGTTTTTTTGAACCCTTCATCCCCAATGGACAGAATCTGTCACCGGGCTTGGGATTCCTAACTAAGATGGGATAGCTCACTTTTTCCAGGTCAAAATATGCCCTATAGGGATCCTTGTTAGCTTTGATGTCCTGAAGGTGGAGGTGTTCCATTTCTTGGATCCTAACTGAAATAGGGGGATGTGTAAGTTCATAATGCCCGGGTCTATGGAAAGGGTATGAAAATTCAATGTCGTCTGGGGTAATTTTTGGTGCAATGATCAACACATCACCTTCCACAGCTGCAAAAAGGTCCTTGGGAAGGGATATCTTAGGGGATTTACCCTGGGAGGACAGAAGGTTTCTCATCTGGATTATATGTTTGTAGCCAATGCCTTTGGGACCATCCATTGCGATCTCCAATATCCTTCTCAACACAAAGGTCTGGGCCTCCAAAGAAAGCCTGGATAAATACTCTCTCTTTACCTTTACCCCATGCCCTTCTTTTATCAGGGCCATTGCCAACCAGTCCTCTAATACCTGGTTTAAGAAGTCTGACTCCATCCCCAGGATCTGGCATGTCCTTGCCAATACCTCTATGATCCTTGGCTGATATCCTCTTAGGATGGGAATTAGCTCCAATCTGATCCTGTTTCTCAGGAATCTTTTGTCAAGGTTACTGGAATCTAGCCTATATGGGATCCCTCCTTCATCCAGATATCTTTGTATTTCCGCCTTTGAAACCCCTAAAAGGGGCCTAATGAATACATTGTTTTTGGGCCTCATCCCTGACAATCCCAGATGGCCGCTTCCCCTCAAGAGTCTGATTATGAATGTCTCGGCCTGGTCGTCCATGGTATGCCCCAGGGCTACCTTATGAAAGGAGGTTTCCTTTAGAATTTGTAATAAGAACCTATATCTCTCCTCCCTGGCATTTTGCTCCAGTGAGCCCTTGGAGGCCAATAAGGGAACTTTAGGCCTTCCCACAATAAGATTCAGACCCATCTTTTGGGATAACTCCCTTACAAGGGACTCTTCAAAGGGATCTTCCTTTGGTCTCAGGCCATGGGAAAAATGCCCGATCAAGAGATCAAGGCAAAACTCCTTTTGTAAAGAAAAGAGGATGTGTAATAAGAAGACGGAATCAGGACCTCCAGATACAGCTACAATTATTTTTTCACCCTTTTCCACCAGGCTATTTTCTACAATAAATCCCTTTACTTTATTTAAGAGCCCTGTGCCTTCCATGGTCTAGTTAGTTGCCACCTTCCAAAAAAGTTTTGACAATGGTATCCATTTCGTAAAGATACCTTTAAACTAAGTTGAGTTAAGGAGCAAATATCTTGGATCTGAATCCTGTTTTTAGGCCAAAGAGTGTGGCAGTAATTGGTGCCAGCGACGAAGAGAGCAAGCTCGGCTTTCATGTAATGAAGAGCTTAAAGACATCTTCATTCCAAGGCAGGATCTATCCCATAAACCCTTCCAGGGAAAAGGTGCACAATATTGTGGCATATCCATCCCTCAGTAAGGTGAAGGATGAGATCGACCTTGCCATTGTAGTGGTACCTGCCAATAAGGTGGAATCAGTGTTCAAAGAATGTGTTGAAAAGAAGGTAAAGGGGATAGTGCTCATTACAGCAGGCTTTAAAGAGATAGAGGATCCCGCAGGATGGGAGGCCCAGGAAAACCTAAGGCTCCTTGTGCAGGACCCATATATCCCTGTGATAGGGCCCAACACCTTTGGGATGATAAACTACCACCACTGTCTCAATGCCTCCTTTACCCCAGAGTTTTCCCTGGCCAGTGCAGGGGGTAGTGCCATTGTGAGCCAAAGTGGGGGAATGTCACACTACATGGGTTTTATGGCAATGGAGAACAATCTTGGCCTAAGTTATATTATTGGTCTTGGCAACAGACTTAACCTTGATTTTTATCATGTTCTACCATACCTGGCAGGGGATACCAATACCAAGGTAATAGGCCTTTATATAGAAGGGCTGGAAGCACCTCGACTCCTAATGGAGGCAATCTCTCAGGTAAGTGAGAGGGTGCCCATCGTGGTGATGAAGGCTGGAAGAGGAGATATGGCAGACAAGGCCTCCCTATCCCATACTGGTAGCATGGCAGGGGACCACAAGACCTTTTGTGCTGCCATGTTGCAATCCGGTGCACTGGTGGTGGAAGATACTGGCACCTTTATGGATATCCTTAAGGCCTATGAGAAGGGAAGACCGCCAAAGGGGCCAAGGGCTGCCATCCTCAGCGGTCAGGCAGGGCCAGGTATCATTGCCTATGATTCCTGCATACAGAATGATATGGAGGTTGTGCCTTTTACTGGGCGAACCAAATTGGCAATAGAATCAATGCTACCCCCCATGGCCATAAGGACCAATCCTGTGGACCTGGGGCCCCTGTGGTATAAGGCTGAAGTCCTTGCTCAGGTAGTGGACCTTGTATTAGATGACCCTGAAATAGATATAGTATTTTTCTTAATGATGTTTGCTTCTGCCAATGTCTCTTCTGTCCCCGTCCTTGTTAGGCATTTAATGGACAGAAGACCTACAAAACCTATATTCACATGCATTAAGGCCCCCGGAGGGATTTGGGACCGAGATATAAAATTGGCTGAAGATAGCGGTATTTTAGTAAACTTTCAAAGCCCAGAAAGGATGGTAAGGGCTGCTAAGCTGGCCCTTCAGCTGGAAAGGATAAGGGCAAAAACAAGATATTAGGAGGTAGAATTGAACTTACTGGAGAAGGCATGGGCTCAGGGCAGAAGGCAGTTGAGTGAGCACGAGGCCAAAGAATTCCTAAAAGGGTTTGGTATACCAGTTACAAAAGAGGTCTTGGCCACGGATGAAGACTCACTTATTTCTGCATCAAAAGAGATTGGTTTCCCTTTGGTGCTCAAGGTGGATAGCCCGTACATCGGGCATAAGTCAGAATTGGGCCTTGTAATAACAGATATCAGGGACCAAGAGGAATTGATAAGTGCCTACAAAGACATGATTACCCGTCATACCCTCAGGGATGGGGAGATGCTGTTGGTGCAGGAGATGGTTAAGGGAAAGCGGGAGTTGGTGATGGGTCTTATTGTGGATCCTCAGTTTGGCCCCTGTGTGATGTTTGGCCTTGGAGGGATTTTTACAGAGATATTAGAGGATGTATCCTTTAGGGTTGCACCTCTCACCAAGGCAGATGCCAATGAGATGCTGGAGGAGATAAGGGGAAGGAACATCCTGGGCAGGGTCAGGGGGATGCCAGAGGCCAACAGAGAGGCCCTGGTGGAAATCCTCATAAAGCTGGGTGAAATTGGATTAAAACATCCAAAAATAAAAGAAATCGACCTAAATCCTGTTATACTCCGTGGAAGTGAACCTGTTGTAGTGGATGCCCTGATTGTACTTGAGCAGGGACAATGATCAAGGTCCTCATGGTCTCCCCAGAGATGTACCCCCTTGCCAAGACCGGAGGTCTGGCAGATGTCCTTGGGTATCTTCCCAAGAATCTTTGCCAACTTGGGTTGGATGTGAGGGTTGTTGTCCCTTTTTACCTATCTGCTACCCAGGCCAATGTAAACATCAGGCCCTTCATAAAGGGACTATCAGCTCAGCTGGGAGATGTGTTTCTCACCTATGATGTTTATGTAACAGAACCCATCTCAGGGGTGGTGGTATACCTGATCCACAGAGAGGATCTCTATTTTAGACCCAACCTCTATCGGTGGGAGTATGGAGACTATTATGACAATTACGAGAGATTCTGCTTCTTTTCCCATGCAGTGATGGGATTGCTAATGGCATTGGATTCCTCCATCCAGATAATCCATTGCCATGACTGGCAGACTGCATTGATCCCAGCCCTTTTGAAAAGCAGGTACTGGGGAGAAAGGCTATCCAATGCCAAAACAGTCTTTACAGTGCACAATGTGGCCTATCAAGGCATATACCCTGGTCACAAGTTCTACCTAACCGGACTGGATCATCTTAGGTTCTGGAACCCAGGTGCCTTAGAGTATTGGGGAAATGTGAACCTTTTAAAGGCCGGCATTGTTTTTAGCCACAAGATAACCACAGTGAGTCCCACCCATGCCCAGGAGCTCAAAGACCCTGCAGTGGCCAGGGGCCTTGAGGGGGTTTTTAAAGAGAGGGCAGCTGATCTAATGGGCATATTAAACGGCGTTGATTACGACATCTGGAACCCACAGAAGGATCCGTACATAGCTAGAGAGTTTGGACCCACCAGTCTTGAAAACAAGATCCTTTGCAAAAAAGAGGTCCTGGATAGATTTAATATCCATCCAATGGACATCAATGTGCCATTGCTGGGAATGGTAACCCGACTGGATTACCAAAAGGGGATTGACCTTTTGCTATGGTCACTGGATTCCCTTATGTCAAGGGATTTGTACCTTGTCCTCCTGGGTGATGGAGATATAAGATATAAGGAGGAGCTTCAAAAGGCCTCAGAACGCCACAAAGGTAGATTTGCCGTGAAATTTGAAATGAATGAGCCCCTTGCCCATAAAATAATTGCTGGATGCGATGCGATCTTGATCCCTTCTTTATACGAACCTTGTGGACTAACACAGATGTATGCCTTAAAATATGGCACAATACCAATAGCCCGCAAAGTAGGAGGTCTTGCCGACACAATACGCCATTGGAGTGAAAGGGATCTATCCGGGACCGGATTTTTGTTCAACGACTACGACGTAAATGGCCTTCTATGGGCAGTGGATGAATGCCTCAAGGTGTATTTTAACCCAGCTCTCTGGAAAGGTCTGATATTGAATGCCATGGACATGGACTTTTCCTGGCAAAGATCGGCAATGGCTTATTTAGAGCTTTACACCAGCATCCTTTGAGGAAGGAGGCCTAAATGGAGGAATCTAAGATGGGTAATCAAATAAGAAAAAACAAGGGGACCGGCCAGGGAAGGCGTGGTAGATCCAAAAAAGGGGCAAAACAACAGGCTTCTGCTCCCATAGCTAAGAAAAAAGTGGATTTCTTTTTAAGATACCCTGATGCCAAAGAGGTCTATTTGGTTGGAGACTTCAACTCCTGGACGATTGGTAAGCATCCTATGTACAAGACTGCCGGAGGTAAATGGCGGAAGACAGTCACATTGGCCAAAGGCACATACGAGTACAGGTTTGTAGTGGATGGGAATTGGTATACCGACCCTGATAGAGAGAAAAAGACAAATCCATTTGGTGACGAAAACAACATAATAACAGTTAATTAATTTCAGTTATATAATGCTTGAAAACTATGCCTGAGAAAGCATTGACATACTCAGGCATAGTTTTTTGAACAATAAAAATATACTTTGTAATTTAGGGCCTTTATAATTTTATCTCTTGATAACTTTGTTTATAAAAAAGGGGTTAAGATAATCTGTAGATTTATGACCAATGATATTTAATGTGCAACATGAATTCCCTTATATTTCCAAAATTACATTTTTGAATCATGCTGCTATTTCACCATGCCCTTTTTCCACAAAGGATATTATAAATCATTACTTAGAAACTATTCTCAATTCAGGCCCTGATTATTATTGGGGCAAGTCAAAAATAGAAGAAACTCGGAACCTGGTTGCAAGCCTGATCAATGCCCATTCTTCCGAGATTGCCTTCGTATCCAACACCAGCTCTGGGATAAGCAAGGTGGCAATGGGGCTAAGTTTTAGACGAGGAGACAGGATATTATGTGTAACTCCCGATTTTCCCTCTAATATCTACCCTTGGATATATCTTAAAGATAGCGGAGTTGAGGTGGATTATTTTGATACAAACCTTAAACCCTTTTCCATAAGATCTTTTAAAATGGCCTTAAGGTCCAGGACCAGGCTTGTTACATTGAGCCACGTGAACTATATAAATGGGCTAAAGCTCCCCCTTGAAGAAATAGGCCAAATATGCAGGGCAAGGGGCGTGCTATTGTTTGTGGATGCGATTCAGAGCCTTGGTCATGTACCTGTGGACACAAAGGCCATGAACATAGACTTTCTCTCATCCGGGACACACAAATGGCTTATGGGTCTGCCGGGTGTTGGCATACTGTATGTATCCAAGGGGGTCCAAGATATGCTGAGGCCCACAGAGTTGGGTTGGAAAAGTGTTGTGCACGAAGAGGAATTTACAAAGATAGCCTTGAATCTAAAACCTGATGCAGCAGTGCTGGAACCTGGTACTATGAATCTGCCAGGCTTACTTGCACTAAACAACAGCGTGAAGATCCTGTGCCACATCGGGATACACAATATATTTTCAAAGGTCCTAAACTGGAACAAAGAACTTTTTGAATACTTGGAAACATTAGATATAAATGTGGTTTCACAGGTTAATAACGAATGGTCCTCGGGCATACTTAGTTTTCAGGTAAATGACGCCGAAAAGCTTTATAATTTGCTCAGTTCTCAGAATATAAAAGTCTCAATAAGGGCTGGGCTCATAAGAGTTTCACCCCATTTTTACAACACCAACCTGGATCAGACCAAGTTATTGGATGCAATCAGGCAATTCTTATAAACTTCGAAGATCTCTTAGTCTTATATACCCAAAGAATAAGACATTGAATGGTGACATTGTCAATGGGTCTTTACTTGACACAATAGAAATTTTATTAGCTAATTCTAAAGACAAATTAGATACGACAATAGATGATAACACTATTCAACTTCTATCAAAGATTGAGTACTATATTTACCTCTTTAAGATCATAGATCCACACTCTTGTTTTTCTCTACTACTTTACCACATTCATAAACTGCTGGAAGCCAAATATCATCAAAACCTTAGTAATTCATATGTCAACATTTATCCATTTTTTTATAAGTTTCTTTTAGATCAGATAAGGCCCTATAATAATCTTTATGTGCTGGAGCATCCTGACAAAGATATTAGAGAAAGGTTGTTCTTCAAGAATATTGAACTATTTGCCCCTATCAGAGAGCATCTAAACGCTATTCTTATAACGCAATATATAAACAAGATTAGAAAGGCCAGGGCAGGGGGTATCTCTAATTTTTATCAGTGTCTGGCGCACGAAGCGGGAATTCCCATAAAGGTTATAGAGGGGCTTTTGCCCCACACCAGGTCATTTATCATTGAGGCAACAGCAAGGTATAAAAGGGCTGTGCAACAGGCCTCTAAGATTAAACCCTGGGATCTCTTTGCAAGGGGTTCTGGTCATGGTAGGGTAGCTCCCACAAGGGCCCTTAAGAGGGTGATTCTCACCATGGCCTCTTTGGAGGGTGTGGACCCTGATTGCATTCCTTTTCAGGTCTTTGTCTCCCGGGATCCCTTTGAATCCCTTGGGGGGTTTTGCAAGCCCTTTTATCAAGGCCTTCCCATACTGATTTTTTCACCATACTACGGAACCCTTAGGTCTTGTATGGGCCTGGCCCATGAAATGGGCCATGGCTTTCACTACTGGCTTAATATGAAAAAGGGAATAAAAAATGAGCTCCCTCCATTTCTGGAAGAATTTGCTGCCCTTTCCTTTGAAATGAGATTTTTGGATCGGTGGTTTTCAGACAGAGGGCATGGGTTTATGTCCTTGTTTCTGGAACGTATTTATCTCTTTGTGGTGAGGCAATTGCTATGGTTCATGTTTGAAGTGGAGAATTTAAAAAAGGCATGGGAAGGAGGGGGTAACAGTACACACCCAGATAAGACCTGGGAGGAATTGGCTGCAGACATTTTTGAGATGGAGGGTCCATCCTGGAGGCTACCCCTATGGATGTCTGCCTCCAATTTATTTATGCTGCCCTTTAGGTCTATTTCCTATGTACTTTCTGCCCTTCTTTACCTTTACTGCCATGAGAAAAACACGGATCCATTTTCAGTTATTTTTGTAAACCAGGAAAATGGTATCTGCAGGGAATTTTTAGATAGCTTCAGTTACGATCCTGATTTTGGAAGGGAGCTCCTGGAGCTCTGTCTTGGCCTCTTTCAGGCTGATGTCTAATTTTATATGAAGCTGTCCTTTCCTTGTGCTAGTCCTCTTCTTTCCCTTGCACCCCAATATCTGGCTCTACTGGTACGAGACACACAAGCCAGCCTGCGACCCTGCCCTCATTGTGGTAGAGGCTTATAAGGATCTTGAAAGGTAGATCCAGGGCAGGGGGCTCCACATATATATAGGGAAGCTCCCTTTGCTTAACAGTGGTTCTCATGGCCTCTTTTACCCAAGGAATGCATTCCCTGGGTAAGACGGTGAATATATGCCTGTCCAGGATTTCTTCCAGTTTCTGGCATAAAAGCTCCAATGCAGCCTTGTTGGCCTTCAATATCTTTGCGTCGTGGTCCAATGCCAAGAGACCCACAGGCATCCCTTCTATGATGCTGCTGAGATATGTCACCTCCCCCAGGAGGTCCAGGGTGGCCTCTCTGGGAAATAGTTTTTGTAAGCTTAGGTAATCTGCCTCCTCTTTGCTATCCTTTGAGTCCTCCTCTACCCTGTTGAGCACAGTGAGCACATTCTCGGTCATCTCCTGGGTCGGACCCTTGGCCAGATAATAGTCTGCCTCATAGGAACCAAGGTTATCCATCTGTTCATACAATGTGGAGGATACAAGTACTATGACAGGCCTGTGGGGTTGAGCCTCAACCCCCTCAGGAACATCAGTTTCAGGATATTGCCTCCTCCTGATAAATCTTATAACTTCCTTACCCCCAATCTTGGGCATGATCAGGTCCACAAATATTATATTAAATGGGCCTCTGCTAAGTTTTTCTATGGCCTCTTTTCCATCGTAGGCCTTTTCCACCTGGTAGCCTTGGCCCTCCAGGAGTTCTGCCAAGAACCTCACAAAAAATATGTCGTTGTCGGCGATGAGGGCCTTTTTTTTCATCTCTTCCTCAGGTTACAACAACCCTTCTGATCTCACTCATGTCCGTGATTCCCATTAGGACCTTGGATATACCATCCTGTTTCAGGGTCCTCATCCCATCCTTCATGGCCTGCTTAAAGAGATCCTCTGTACTGGCCTGCTTTCTAATAAGCCTTTTTAACTCCTGGGTACCTTGCATCATCTCATGGATGCCGATTCTGCCCTTGTACCCGGAGCCAGCACAATAATCGCACCCCTTTGGTCTAAACAGCATCAATTCCTTGGAGTAATTAATCCCTGTTTCCACAAAATATTCTGGACCGTATTCGTGAACCAGCTCTTCAAACTCTTCCCCATGGGGATGATAGGCCTCTTTACATTTGGGGCAGAGCCTCCTCACCAGCCTCTGGGCCAGCACACCCAAAAAGGCATCGGAAAAGTTCAAGGGATTTAGCCCCATGTCCAGGAGTCTTGTAATGGTCTCAGGGGCAGAGTTGGTGTGAAGGGTGCTCAGGACAAGGTGGCCGGTAAGGGAGGCCTCTATGCCGATGGATGCGGTCTCCAGATCCCTCATCTCTCCTATCATGATAATGTCGGGATCGGCCCTTAAAAAGGCCCTCATTACCCTCGCAAAGTCCAGGCCGATCTTGGGTTTCACCTCCACCTGCCTCAGTCCATGCTGTGTGATCTCAACGGGATCTTCTGCTGTCCAGATCTTGACACCAGGCTGGTTCAAGGCCCCCAAGATCCCGTGAAGTGTTGTGGTCTTGCCAGAGCCTGTGGGACCAACAACCAGGATAAGCCCATAGGGCTGGGTTATGATCTTTTTTAAGACTGAGAGATTTTTTTCGCTTAAGCCCATTTCTTCAAGCTTCATGGCCCCTGCCTTTGCCAGTACCCTGAGCACAGCGTCCTCCATCCCTCCCACTGTTGGTACTGTGGCCAACCTTAGCTCAAAGGTGGGGACTCCCTTTCTCCTGAATACTATCTTTCCGTCCTGGGGTAGTCTTTTCTCTGCAATATCCAGACTGGCCATGATCTTCAATCTACTCAAAACACCTCCAGCCATGCTAAGGGGGGCCTGGGCCACCTCCCTACAGACCCCATCCATTCTGAATCTCACGTGGAGCTTTTTAGAGGTAATGGAAGGTTCAAAATGGATGTCAGAGGCCCCACTTCTAAAGGCCAGCAATAAGACCTGATCCACAAACCTTACCACCTGGCTATTGCTTTCATCAAATTCCGGCTCCTGGACATGTTCAGGCTCTTCCTCCAAGCTTACCTCAGGAAACACCTCCAGGCTTTTTACCATCTCATCAATGCTCTCCTGGGCCTGGCCATGATGGGAGTTGTAAAAGATCCTGATAAACTCCTCTATGTCCTCCTTTATACCAACATTAAACCTTATCTTAGGACTCTTTATTAATCCTCTGATACTACCGGTCTTTCTCAGGTCCGAGGGTTCATCTATGAGTATCTCCACCCCTTCAGGGCCCCAGGAAAGGGGTACCCAGTGCTCATGGAGTAAGAAGGCCTTTTTTAGACCTTTTAAAAGCTCAGTGGGCACAGGGTGATTTGGGTCAAACTCCTTAAAGGGGACTCCATAGTACTTGGCCAGGCACTCCCCTATTATTGCCTTGGAAATCCCTAACTTACTAATCAACACATACTCCAGGGATTTCTTTGTCTCCAGGCTGATGGCAAGGGCCTCTTTAAGCCTCGCCTTATCCAGGGTCCCCCTTTTGAGCAATGGCTGATACTTTGCAATGGCCCCTGTAAGGAGATATAAGTGCCTTATTTTTTTATCTATGGTGGGGCTTGCTGGTGACAAAGATTTGGCCTTGGTCAGGGCCTTAATACCTAAAAGGGGATAACCCTTTATCTCCAGTATATCCCCCAGCAATACCAATAGGCTGGCAACCTCAGAGGCTTGATATCCTTCCCTTGCCAAAAATTCTGCAATCTTAGAGATTGCCTCCTCTTTGCCCCCTTTACTGGCAAAGGAATCAAAAAGGCACTCAATGGCCTTTTCGTAATTGGATTGGCCTAAGTAGTCCTTGCAGAGCTCTGGCCCAGAGGTCAGAATGGATCTTTCCCTTTGATCACTCATAACCTACCTTTAATTCTCTTAGTCTATTAGAAGTCCTTCGAATATTCAATTTAAACCCTTATATTGACACTTAGTAGTATCATGCCTTAGATATAGGCACCCATAAGGGAAAGGATGGACATGGCAGCACTAAACAGGATTAGAAATATTGGAATCATTGCCCATATTGACGCAGGCAAGACCACTGTAACAGAGAGGATACTTTTTTACACAGGTAAGGTCCACAAGATGGGAGAGGTCCATGATGGCGAGGCCACCATGGACTGGATGGAAGAGGAAAAGGAAAGGGGCATAACCATTACCTCTGCCGTTACCTCCTGCCATTGGAGAAACCACACTATAAACATCATAGATACACCTGGCCATGTGGACTTCACAATAGAGGTGGAAAGGTCTTTAAGGGTCTTGGACGGAGCCATAGGAGTTTTTTGTGCCGTGGGGGGTGTGGAGCCTCAGTCAGAGACTGTTTGGCACCAGGCAAACAGATATCAGGTGCCCAAGATAGCCTTTATAAACAAGCTGGACAGGGTGGGTGCTGATTACTATCGGGTAATTGACATGATGAAGGAAAAACTGGGTGCAAGGCCCCTCATATTGCAGATCCCCATGGGAATGGGAGATGAGTTTAGAGGTGTGATAGACCTCCTTTCTAAAAAGGCAATATATTGGGACGAGAGGTCCCTGGGTGTGGATTACGAATACAGGGATATATCCGAGGAATATGTTGAAGAAGCAGAGCTTTACAGACTAAACCTTATTGAGACCTTGGCAGATGTGGACGAAGAAATAATGGAGAAATATCTGGGAAATGAGGAGATCTCTTTAGGAGATATAAAAACAGCTGTGAGAAAGGCCACCATAGCCCTGGAAGGGGTACCGGTCCTTTGCGGTGCTGCCTTAAGGAACAAGGGGATACAACCCCTGATAGATGCCGTGGTGGATTTTCTCCCATCTCCCCTGGACATACCCCCTATAAGGGGAGAGGATCCCAATACAGGCCTGGGAGTAGAATTTGCAGCAGACCCCAAGGAGAGGCTCTGCGGCCTTGCCTTTAAGGTGATGATGGATCAGGGAAGAAAGCTGACCTATGTGAGGATATATTCAGGGAGGGTAAAGGAAGGGGATGTGGTATATAATCCAAGGAAGAGGTGTACTGAAAAAATAGCAAGGCTTCTTAGGATGCATGCCAATAAGAGGGAGAGGATTGAAGAGGCAAGGGCGGGAGATATAGTGGGGATAATTGGGTTTAGAGAGACCACCACGGGAGATACCCTCTGCGATTCATCGAGACCAGTGCTCTTGGAGCCAATAGAGACAAAGGACCCGGTAATAGACATGGCCATAGAGCCAAAGAAGATGGCGGATCAGGAAAGGTTGCTGGATGCCCTCTTTAAGCTGGGTGAAGAAGATCCCACATTTAGATACAAGATTGACGAGGAGACAGGCCAGATAATCATCTCTGGTATGGGTGAGCTTCATTTAGAGATAAAGACAGAGAGGCTGCTCAGGGAGTATTCTGTGGAGACCAACAGAGGCAGGCCTCAGGTGGTATATAAGGAGACCATTACAAAGGCAGTGACCCATGAAGAGGTATTTGAAAAGGAACTGGCTGGCCAGAGACATTATGCAAGGCTTCTAATACAGGTCTCACCCAACGAGAGGGGCAAAGGGAATCTGTTCATTGATAGGTGTCAGAATCCCCTCACTACACCTGAGATACTCAAGGCCATTGAAGAAGGGGCCATGGAATCCCTCAAGATGGGTATAGTCATGGGCTATGCTGTCACAGACACCGTAGTAACCCTTCTGGACATAGGGATACTGGAAGGGGCATCCACAGATATGGCATTTAGGGTTGCATCATCCATGGCAGTTAAAAATGCATGTTCCAGTGCAGGGCCCACACTCCTCCAACCCATTATGAAGGTGGAGATAATGGTACCCGAGGAGTACACTGGGGAGGTAATAGGGGACATAAATTCAAGGCATGGCCGTATAGATGAGATCCTTTCCCAGGGCCCGGTGCAGGTCCTAAAGGTTATGGTCCCATTGAAAAACATGTTTGGCTATAGTACTGACCTGAGGTCCCTCACCCAGGGCAGGGCTACCTTTACCATGCAGTTTAGCCACTACGACATCGCCTGATAGACCTTAAGGCATAACCCCAATCAACTCCATCAATCTATTGGCCTTGACAGAGTTCAGATTTAGCCCGATTTCCTTTGGATCAATGCCCAAGGCCAATCCCAAGAGCTGGGGGAGGTAAAGAACCGGGATCTGGTATTGGATATTATACCTCTTTTCCAAGGATTTTTGGTTGTTATCAAACATAAGGTTACAGAAGGGGCACACCAGGGTGATGGCATCTGCGCCTTTTTCCTTAATATTGCTTAATTTTTTCACTGCAATGGCAAAGGAGGTATCCTCATCCACTGGCAACACAGGGCCGCCACAGCACTCCAAGGCCCCATCGTAATCCAAGGGCCTTGCACCCACTGCCATAACCATCTCATCCAGGGTGTGGGGGAACCTTGGGTCTTCAAAGCCATTCACAATCTCAGTGGGCCTCAGATAGTGACAGCCATAATGGCTTGCCACTGTTAATGGCTCAAGGTTTATCCTTACCTTTTCCTTGATCCTCTCAAGGCCTATTTCCTGGTAAAGGATCCTTGCCATGTGCCTCACTTCTACCTTGCCACTGTATCTCTTGCCCACCTTTGAAAGCCTATTATTGACATATTTCAGGAGACTTAGATCTTGTTCTAGCCTTAGCTTGATATCCAATAGGTGGGATGTGCAGGCACTGCACAGGGTGCATATGTCTAGCCCATTTTCCTCTGCCAATGCAAGGTTCATGGCACCCAGCAAAAGGCCCAGGTCACGGTCAGATGACATTATTGGGAATCCGCAACAGGAGAATTCTGGTATGTCCACAAGTTCCAGGCCAAACTCCCTGGCTATTGCCCTGGCAGCCATCTCATAGTTCCTTGATCTGGCAGGGACCACGCAGCCCAAGAATATTGCATGCCTCATAATTAGGCCTCCATCAGCCTTTTTGCCTGGAGAGAAACGGGCAACAGTTCAGGGAGCCCTGCCTTTTTCCTCTTTTGAAGGTCAAATTCATCTATTGGGTAAACCCTTCCGTATCTGTTCAGGTTCTCCCTCTGCATCCTTATGCCCTGTGGTGGGAGGGCCTTGTAAGCAAGGTTCTTAAGAATAACAATGATATCCGGGATCTTTATCTTTTGAGGGCATGCCTCCTGGCAGGTATAACAGTGGGCACAAAGCCATATGGCCCCCTCCTCTATGAGGTCTTTTTCAAGGCCCAGAAACAGTGCGTGCAGGATCCTCCTGGGGTTAAATCCACTGTTTACCCTTCTAACAGGACATGAGGCACTGCACGCCCCACATTCAAAGCAGTTTGAGGTGTTGATACCTTGTTTTAGTACTTCCACATTAAGGTAACTCAAGACCTATCCTCCTGTGCAGCATTTGCCACTAATCCCAGTGCCTTGGCCATTTCCCTCATGGTGTTTGCAAACTTTGGCCCGTCCGCTGCTGAACACCACACATTCCATAGCCTACCGGGGTCTATGCCCTTTTTCCTAAGGACCTTCCTCAATTTGTTTAGTCTCTTTTCAGCAGCGTAATTTCCGCTGATATAATGACATGTGGGGAATTCACAGCCAGCTACCAATACCCCCCTTGCCCCAAGTTCAAAGGCCCTGTATATGAATTTCTTGGAAATCCTGGCAGAGCACATGACCCTTATAAGCCTTGCATAGGGGGGATATTGCAACCTGCTTACCCCTGCCATGTCCACCCCGCCCAGGGCACACCAATGGCACACAAAGCCTATAATCTTTTCTTGAGCCTCCTCTTCCAAGGCAGCCTCAATTTGGGCAAGTATCTGGTCTGATCTAAAATGTATTATCTCGATACAGTCTCTTGGGCAGTCCGCTGCGCAAAGGCCACATCCTTTGCATAGGGCCTCAATTACATGGGGAAATCCTTCATCATCTCCTTTGATGGCATGATATGGACACCTATTGTAACACAGACCACAGGCATTGCACTCCTTAAGGGATATGGTTGCCACAATCCCTTCTGTCTCCACATAACCCCTATTCATGGGTATTGAGGCCCTCATGGCAGCAGCCATAGCCTCTTCCATGGTATCTTTTATGTGCTTGGGATATCTGCTACCACCACACAGGAATATCCCTGAGGTTGCAAAGTCCACAGGCCCCAGCTTTACATGGGACTCCTGAAAAAACCCATCTTGATTGGTACTCACCTTCAAAAGCCCTTTTAGGGCCTCTGCCTTGCTATTCCCCTTGAGGGCAGTGGTAAGTATCACTAGATCCGCCCTTAGCCTTATCTCCCTGCCTAACACCAGGTCCTGGACCTTTATAATTATATCTTCACCCTCTTTTTCCAACTGGGGGTAGGTACCATCAAACCTAATGAGCCTGATCCCCATCTCCCTTGCCTTTGCCACCAGATTATACTCCTCCTTAGGCAGGTTTAGGTCCCTAAACAGGATGGTGGGCGTGCAAAAAGGTTCTATCTCTTTTAATAACATGGCATTTTTTAGGCTAGTGAGGCAGCCTATGTTGCAGCACCCACGGACCTCATTCTTACTCAATACGCAATTTATAAATACAGGGCTCAAGGCCCTTGGCACGATCTTCTTTAGAAACCTGGTTTCCAGTTCCTTTTGTGTAATTATCCTCTTGTCCATCCCATATAGGAATTCATGGCCGGGTATGATCTCCTCAATGCCTGTTGCCACTATCACTGTGGAGACCTTTAGCTCCCTTTCCTCCTCCCCTAACCGCACTTTAACTTTATAGTTGCCTATGTATCCCTCCACAGAGACTATCTCCGCCCCTATTAAGACCTCCACCAAATCCCGTCTCTTGCCCAGTTCTCCAAGGAGTCTCTCCAGGAGCTCTTCAGGTTCCAACAGTGTATTGTTTACACTGATGGAACCCAGTTCCCTCAGGATCCCACCCAGGCTCTGTTCCCTTTCCACCAAAAATACCTTAAAACCCTGATCACCCAGGGCTAAGGCAGCGGTTATACCTGCCACACCCCCTCCTATGACCATTGCCTCCTTTCCCACAGGGAGCCTTATCTCCTCCCCCTCCTCCAGGAGCCTTGCCTTTGCAACCCCCATCTTGATGAGGTCCATTGCCTTTTTGGTTGCCGCCTCTGGTTCATACATATGCACCCAGGAGGCCTGTTCCCTGATACTTACAAACTCCAGTAAAAAGGGGTTAAGCCCTGCCTCTTTAATGGTGCGTTTAAACAAGGATTCGTGGGTCCTTGCACTACAGGCTGCCACAACTACCCTATTTATGCGTTTTTCCCTGATCACCTCCTTCATCCTGTTTAGGTAGTCCACGGAACATGACCACCTGCCTTCCTCTGCATATACCACATCTTCTAATTTACTGGCGTAACTTACCAATGAGGGTACATGGACTATGCCAGCTATGTTGGAACCGCAGTGACAGATGAAGACGCCTATCCTAGTATCTTTGCTCATGATAATGCCCCTCTCACTGCCACTGCCCTGCCACTGGCTGCTATCCCCTGCACCACTGACTCAGATATGTCCAATGGCCCAGTTGCACCCCCACACACAAAAATACCTGGCACTTTTGTGCCCAATGGGTTTAGTAGAGGATCCTCCTCCTTGAAGAAACCCAGGTGATCCAGATCTATTCCCAATACCTTTGCCAGCCTTTCATTCCCCCCTTGAGGGGCAAGGCCTGTGGAAAGGACAAGGAGTTCCACCTCTTCTTTCACCACCTCACCTTTTTTAAGGTCTTCATAATAGATGATCAGGTTCTTTGTGGTCTTATCCTCGGTTACCTCAAAGGGCCTTGCCCTTGTGTACCTCACTCCCATGGACAGGGCCTTGGCATAGAACTCCCAAAAGTTCTTTCCGTAGGCCGTTAGCTCTATGTTAAACACCATGGCCTCCATTTGGGGATCGTGCTCTTTGGCTATGATGGTCTGCTTGTTGGCTATCATACAGCAGACCTTTGAACAGTATGGGAGCATCCCATCTTTTAGGCCCCTATTGGCGCACTGAATCCATGCAACCTTTCTTGGGTGCCTCTTATCAGAGGGCCGCACTATCTTGCCCCCTGTTGGCCCCCCTGCATTCATAAGCCTTTCAAAGTGCATATTGGTGATGACATTTTCATAGATGTCATAACCATAGTGACCCCTGATGGGCACGGTGTGCCTTAGGCCTGTTGCAACAATTATGGCAGCTACATCCAGGTCAATGTTCCTGTTCCCTTGCCAAAGCTTGATGGCATCTTTGCCCTCCTTCTGGCAGGCCTTTAGGCATAGGGCTATGGGACATTCTGTGCATTGACTACAGTCCACCACACACTCTCCAACACATGCACCCTTTGACCTCATCCTTCCATACCTACAATCAGGGTCGATCACCACCTTGTTGGGAACGGCCTGGGGAAAGGGCATATAGATGAGTTTCCTTGTCCCTCCTATCTTTCCATCCAGTTCATCGGGGATAATCACAGGACATGCCTCAATACAGGCCCTGCACCCTGTGCATACCTCCTCATCAACATATTTTGCCCTCTTTACAAGCCTTACCTTGAATACACCTTTCTCCTTCCTTACCCTGCGCACCTCAGAATTTGTATAGATTTTGATATGGGGATGATTATCCACCTCATACATCTTGGGTGCCTCTATACATATGGAGCAGTCATTGGTAGGGAAGGTCTTATCCAGCCTGGCCATGATACCGCCTATGGAAGGGCCTTCCTCCACCAGATGGACCATCAACCCATAGTCTGCGGCATTGAGGGCAGCAGTTATCCCTGCAATACCACCTCCAATTATCATAACGGCGCTGGCCATAATAATTCCTCAAATCTCAGTAATTATAACTGCCTTTGGCTTACAAACCGCCTCACAGGTCTTACACCCCAGGCAGTTTTGTGGCCTTGACACATAGGCCTTTTCAAAGAGGTCAAAGACATCACAGGGGCAATATCTGGCACACTCCCCGCAGCCATCGCACAATCCAGTCTCAATATAGACCAAATATACCTCAAAGTCCCTAAATCGCCTTGGCAACCCTTACCCCTGAAATGTACCTATGTTTTGAGCTCTCTCCACTTGTAATCTATCAACTCCAAGAGGACACCATTCATCTTTTTGGGATGGATAAAGGCAAACTCACAGTCCCTAAAGGGCCTGGCCTTTTCTCCTTTCTGGTCCGGTATGATGGGATAGCCCTTGTCCTCCAGCTCAGAGATGGCTTCTCTGGTATTGTCCACATTTAGGCTTATGATCATTACCCCTTCCCCATGTTTTTGGATCCACTTTGCCACAGGTCCATCAGGGGTGGTGGATTCCATAAGTTCAAATCCCACCTCACCTATCCAATACCTGGCAACCCTTATCTGTTCTTTCTCATCCACATATGGGTCATCGGGCCTGGACTTCCCCAAAACGGGTTCCCATACCCTCCTTGCCTCATCAAGGTCTTTTACAGCTATACAGATGTGGTCCACCTTGTTCACCTTCATGGCCTCCTCCTTCTTAAGGTTGGGCCAAGGCATAGTACCCTGACCCGGTCTTACTAAAATGTCACCTTTTCAATGGTCACGGTGATTGCCCCATCAGGACATACACAACCACATTCGTTGCAGTCCTCACACAGAAAGTCTGTGACCACAATCCTGTTGTCCTGAACTCTTATGGCCTGGTCTGGACATATCTCCACACATAGTGGCTGGGAGTATCCCCCGCAGAATGTGCACTTGTTAAGGTCCACCTGTGCTGCCATATCCCTCCTCCTATTTTTTAAATAGCCTTCTAACACACATACCCTGGCCCCTGGGGATGGCCTTGATGGTCTCTATCCCGTATTCCACATTGAAGAATACATTTACATCGGGGAGGATGGACTGGAGGATCATGTCACAACATCTTACATCCTCCTCCATGGGTGCGTCGTATTCCTTTGCAAAGGTGGGCCATGGACACCTTTCCCATGTAATAAATACCTCAAAGGGTTTTGATCCCTTCTCCACCTTTACCAAGGCCCCCTGATTCTGCCAGTAACCAGCAATGTTCCTGGCGAGGTTCATGAGCCATTCTTCCTCCCCCTTTAGCCAGTTGAGCCGTGGAAGAAAGCTCTTGCCCAGCTCCCTACCTGTTACCTGAGCAGCCTTCAGGGCAACCTCTGTGGGATCTACACCCTCTCCTGCTATATCCACTGCTGCCTGCCTCCACCTATACCAGGTCCTCCCCAATTCATCCTGAACACTATGGAGGTGGCGCCAAAGCCTTGGGATCTCTTTTTCTGCATTAAATGCCATCTCTTGCCTCCTTATATGCGCAGCCCGATCTTGTAGCCATCGTGCACAGCACTGGACATGTTCCTGGGCACAAGGGCATCACCAATTACAAAAAGCTCAATCCCTTCTGCCTTCACTGCCTCTCGAAGTGCCTCATTGGGCAGCCTCTCACTCAAGACTATGGTGTCACAAGAAACAGGCCATCTATAACCATCATAGGTCTTAATAATAGCCCCTTCCTCTGTGAGCTCTTCTATGTCACAGTCATTGAAGACCTCCACTCCATTTTGTCTGAGGTAGATCATGTACCTCCACTTAAAGGAGGGGTTTATGTCAAAACCAGCTGTCTTTTCCTTTCCCACAATGGTGACCTTCTTGCCCTGCTTTGCAAGATACAAGGCCACACCTATGCCTGGCTTTCTGTTCCCCCACACCAAGACCTTTTCACCAACCTGTTCCCTGCCACCCAAGACATCCAGGACATTCACCACTGGTATCTTTGACCCTTCCTGACCTTTTAATTTTGGATATATGGGCCCTGTGGCCAAGACAACTGTATCGGGCATTACCTCCTTGATGATTTCATCCGTCACCTCTACCCCCAGATGGAATTGGACACCGTGTTTCTCACACATGGTCTTTTGGAAGTGTATACAGGTCATAAGCTCGTCATCACCATAGGGTGCCTTGGAGGCCTCAATGATAGTGCCCCCCAACTCTGTCCTCTTGTCATACACATGCACCTCATGGCCCCTTTGGGCAGCCACATAGGCGGCTTCAAGACCTGCAGGTCCGGCACCCACCACCATTACCAATTTCTTTTCTTGGGCAGGGGTTGGATAATACTTTGGGTCGTGTTCGTGGGCACACAGGGGATTTATGTAACAGGTCATTGGTGCATCCCTAAACAGCCTTGCTAGACAGAGGTTACAGGCCACACAATGCCTTATCTCATCCTCCCTGCCTTCTAAGACCTTTTTGGGCATGAGGGGGTCTGCTATCATGGGCCTGCACATCTCCCACATGTCCAGCTCTCCTGCACCAATTGCCTTGTTGGGTAGGTCAGGCCTGAAAAGCCTATAGGCCATCTGGATGGGTACCTTTACATGCTCCTTGGCCTTTTTGGCCAGATGTAACCAGGAACCCATGGGTACATCCCTGCTTATCACAGGAACAATGGACTCCTGCCAGCCTGCTGTAACACTGATGTAATCAACCCCGGCCTCCTCAGCTATCTTATAACTCTCCAGGGATTCCTCTGGCGTATTACCCCTCACATCGTCCAACAATTCCAGCAGGCAAAGCCTTATACCTACAGGGGCACCCCGGGCAGCCTCCTTCACCGCCTGGATCACCTCTACCACTGCCCTCATCCTGCCCCTTATGTCACCTCCATATTCATCTGTCCTGCGGTTTGTGTACTTGGAGATGAAGTTGCTCAACAGATAACCCACAATCCCAGAGATCTCTATTACATCAAATCCGGCCTCTATCCCCCTCCTTGTGGCATCGGCATGCTGTTTCACCATCTCCTTGATATCTTCCTTACTCATCTCTTTCACTGGCCTAAAGATCCTAAGCCTCTGGGGAACTGCGGATGGCCCATGGCAGTATTCCACATTCACGGCCCCCACTCTGCCACAGTCCATCAATTGGAATCCTGCCACAGCCCTCTTCTTGTGGATCGCCTCTGCTATCCTGGCAAGACCCGGTATGTACTTGTCATGCCAGGCAGCTGCCTGGCCTACATAGCCCTGACCTTGCCTCTTCTCATCCATATATACCCCCTGCATAAAGCAGAGTCCTCCCACTACCCCTTCTGCCCTGGCACTCATGTAAGCCACATCTGCATCGGTTATAAAGCCATCATAGGTATTGAAATTGTCCTCAGTGGCTGCATATTTGATACGATTGGGGATAGTAAGGTTCCCAATATCTATGGGTTTGAAAAGATGGGGATATTTCTTCGCCCCTGGGTAGTTGGAATAATCCCATTCAAACAATACCTTTCCCATAAAGACTCCTCCTTTCCTTAGAGTATTCTAATTGAAAATAAACGGGCCCATGCCACCCTGGTACAAAAACCCCCTCACCCCCTTTCCTTTGAATCCCTATCCCCATGGGCACACTCCTCAGGACCCAATAGCATCCTAAAAAATAGCTCCCCAATCTCCTCTGGAGATAATGAACCATCAGGCCTATACCACATGGCCGTCCAGTTACACATGCCCAAGATACCAAAGGCCACCACCTTTGGGTCCAGGCCCTTGAAATACCGTGGGTCCTCCCTCTGAACCTCTCGAACAATCCTTTCAAAGCACGATGCATAGTATCTGCGCTGCTGTAGGTACCTCCCCTTGCTTTCTTCACTTAGGTACCTGGTCTCTGAGTTATATACCCTCACATAGTCCACATGTCTGGTGAGGAGTAAAACGTGGTTTACAATGGCGGCCCTGAGCTTCTGAAGGCCTGAGAGGGAGTTATCCTGAAGGATCCAATTTAGATTTTTTGTGATATCCCCAATGTCTATAACCGCCTGTAATAACTCATTTTTATCTTTGAAATAGTGAAAGATGGTGCTCTTGTGGATACCCACCATCTTGGCGATCTCATCAAAGGTAGCCCCTTTGAAGCCCTTCTCACTCATTAGCTTGCTTGCTGCCTTGACTATGTTCTCCCTCTGATTCATTCTCAACCAACCATATGGTTGGTTTAACAAGGATGGACCTTAGGTGTCAAGGAAAATCCAGGGGATCACAGGGAAGGTGTCAGGTCCAAGAGATTATGGGGGGCTTGGATCTGGGAGATTATCCATGGGGGCCCTCAGAATTATCCTTTTCATTGGTTTTTTGGTCCTTTTCTTTCAAATCCTCCTGGTGGGAAAGTATCTTAACTATACTGGGTGGGTGTTTGTCCTTGTCTTTGATATTTCTTATGGCCAAAAAAACCCCCATGCCTATACCCAGGCCCAAGGTGATATAACTAAAAGGGCTTTTTAGCCAGGGGCAAAGCCCTGCCCCCAATAGGGAAGGCACCAAGAAAACCAAAATGGTATCCAGGCCAAAGTGTGCCCTCTGCTCCACCACCACCACATCACCGATCCTTGCCCTTAGATTGTCCTTGGCCCTTATGGCAGTGTAAGGCCCTTGTGCCAGACACTGGCAAGAGTCATAGGACACATCATGGGGCATTGAGCCTTTGATAAGGGCACAGGCCTCTATCCTTGCTGATACCTTTGCCCATCCATCCTCCACTGATTCCACAAGACCGTGGTACCTCAGCATAAAACCCCTTGTTTCAGCCACCTATGTCTTTGAGATGGTAGGGTTAAGAAAGCCCATGGCTCCACTGCACTTAGAGAATGCCCTTTGGTAAGGGTGCCTTATTCCCCTCCCTTGTACATGGAGTCGATGAGTTCTTTAAATGCCTGGTTTACATATTTTCTCTTCACCTTCATGGTGGGAGTTACCTCTCCGTCTTCCTCATACAGCTTCTTGGGTAGGATCCTGAACTTCTTGATCTGCTCAACCCTTGAAAGGGTTTCGTTCACCTTGTCCACTTCACCTTGAATCAGTTTTATAATATCTGGGTGCTGTGTTAAGTCTTTATATGTACTGAACTGGATTTTATTGTCCTGGGCATATTTAACCACATTTTCCTCATCAATCATTATAAGACATGTTAGATATTTCTTCCGATCTCCAATTACAACGGCATCGTTTATATATGGGCTAAACTTAAGCTTGTTTTCAATATATTGGGGGGTAATGTTCTTTCCACCAGCAGTAACTATTATGTCCTTTTTTCTGTCAGTTATCTTCACATATCCGTCCTCATCTATCTCCCCCACATCTCCTGAGTAGAGCCAGCCATCTTTAAGTGCCTCAGAGGTTGCCTCAGGGTTTTTATAGTATCCCTTGAACACACCAGGGGAGCGAACTAATATCTCGCCGTCCTCTGCTATCTTCACTTCCACTCCGGCCAGAGGTGGGCCCACTGTTCCAAATTTCGCACGGCCAACCCTGGATACACATGTAACTCCAGTACCCTCTGTCTGGCCATAGCCTTCTATCAGGTTCACACCGATGCTTTGAAAGAACCTGAGCACATCGGGAGAGATAGGGGCTGCACCGGAATAGGCCACCCTTATCCTATCAAAGCCCAGCCTTTCCTTTAGTTTTCTAAATACTGCGAAATATGCCAGCCAATAAAGCCCTTCCAGATAGAATGGCACCTTTTGGAAGGCCATGCGAAGGGTGGCCCTTTTCTTGCCTATTTTATAGGCCAGGCCAAATACAAGCCTTTTAAACCAGGTGGCATCGGACATCTTGATCACAATGGAGGAATAGTACTTTTCCCATATCCTGGGCACTGCATAACCCACGGTGGGTGAGATCTCCTTCATGTTGTCGGTCACTGTATCCAGGTTCTCAATAAAGTTGACAACATATCCATGGGTGATATGGGCAAGGACAGAAAAGATCCTCTCAAATATATGACACAGGGGCAAAAAGGACATAACTTCATCTGTGTCATATATCCTGTTGTCTGTGGCGATATTTTTCCCCATCCAGGTAACATTATTGTGGGTAAGCATGGCCCCCTTTGGTGGCCCGGTGGTACCACTGGTGTATATGAGCAGGGCAAGGTCCTCTCCCCCAATTTCGTCAATACGCCTTTCCACCATCTGAGGATCCTTTTCCCTGGCCTCCCTTCCCATCTTTAGGAGTTCATCAAAGGTGAGGAGCTGAGGGTCCTTGAAATGCCTAAGGCCTTCCGTATCCCACACTATCACCTTTTTGAGAAGGGGCACATTGTTCCTGAAGTTAAGCCATTTATCCAGCTGTTCTTCGTTTTCCACAAACAAAAACCTGGATTCAGAGTTCTCCACCACATATTCCACCTGCTGCCATGCATTGGTGGAGTAAATACCCACTGATACCCCCCCTGCACACTGAATACCCAAGTCTATTATCACCCATTCAGGGCAGTTATCCCCAATGATGGCGGCAGATTGCCCCTTTTCAAAACCCATGGACATCAGGGCTGCTGCCACTGCTGTGGCCTGCTCATAGTATTCATTCCAAGAGATGTCCTTCCATATGCCAAATTCCTTTTTGCGCAGGGCAACCCTGTCACCGTATTTTTTTACCGTTTCCCTAAAGGTTGCTGGTACAGTGGCCATACTATCTCCACCTCTTCTTTCTCTTCCACCTCTGATAACCCTTTGCTGATTCCTCTGACCTTATGCCCATGTAGAACTCCTTTACATCCTTGTCTTCCATGAGCTCCCTACACGGACCCTTCAAAACAAACCTTCCATTCTCCAGGATGTAACCAAAATCAGATATGGAAAGGGCCATTCTTGCATTTTGCTCCACCAGGACTATTGTGACACCTTCCTGGCGTATGTCTGCTATGATCCTAAAGATCTCTTTTACCAGGATAGGGGAAAGCCCTAAGCTGGGCTCATCCAATAGCATAAGCTTTGGCCTCCCCATTAGGGCCCTGCCTATGGCAAGCATCTGTTGCTCACCCCCTGATAAGGTGCCTGCCCATTGTCTTTCCCTGGTCTTTAGCACGGGGAAGTGGCCGTATACATAATCCAGGTCTGCTTTAACATTGGCCCTGTCCTTACGGGTATATGCACCCATCAGGAGATTCTCACGCACTGTGAGCTCTTCAAAGACCTCTCTCCCCTCTGGGACATAAAAAAGACCCATCCCCACTATCTCCTCTGTATCCTTCCCGTTAATCCTTTTTCCCATAAACTCAATGATGCCCTTCTCTGGCTGGTCTTCTATGAGACCCATTACTGTCTTCAGGATAGTTGATTTCCCTGCGCCGTTATTTCCCATTATAGCAGTAATGGTCCCCCTTTTAACAGATAGGGACACACCTCTTAGGGCATAGATAAGGTCATAATATGTCTCCACATTTTTGAGTTCTAATATTATCTCATCAGGCATGGACCACCTCTGCCTCACCAATATAGGCCTCCAGGACCTCTTTGTTGTTCTGGATCTCCAAAGGTAGCCCCATGGCAATGGGTTTCCCGAAGTTCAGGGCGAGGATCCTATCGGATATGTCCATTACCATCTTCATATCGTGCTCTATCAATAGAATAGTGACCCCCAATTCGTCCTGGATATCCTTTATCCAGAAGATGGTGTCCTGCCTCTCTTCTGCATTCATGCCTGCACAGGGCTCATCCAGGAGGAGGAGTTTGGGCTCCAGGGCAAGGGCCCGGGCCAACTCCACAAGCTTTTGGGTCCCGTATGGTAAGGACCTCACCAGCTTGTCCCTGGAGGACTGCAGGTCTAAAAAGTCAATAAAAAATTCAGCCCTTTTGCGATGCTCCATCTCTTCCTTCCCTGCAAAGGACCTCTTGCCCCACATAAAGGCCCCTCTAAAGATCCCTGTCTTCATGTGGATGTGTCTTCCCAGCATAATGTTTTCCATGGTGGTCATAAGGGGAAATAGTTCTATGTTCTGGAAGGTCCTGGCTATCCCAAGCCTGGCTATCTGGTCTGGCCTGAGGCCCTGGATCTCCTTACCTTCAAATATAATCTTTCCCCGTTGAGGTCTGTATATGCCACTTATGCAGTTAAAGAGGGTTGTCTTTCCTGCTCCATTGGGTCCGATTATGGAAAAGATCTCACCTTTTTTCACAGAAAAGTTGATATTGGCCAGGGCAACAACCCCTCCAAAGGAAATGGTCAGGTCTTCCACTCGCAATATTTCCATCTTTAATGCTATGCCTCAGGGTCATGTTCTGGGCTGCCAAAGGGGGCAGCCCGTTACGATTAATCCATGGATGGCGCTATCCAGTCCGTTAACCTCTTGGCAGCACCATTTTCCAAGCACTCTATCAAAAAGACCTCCTTTTGCCCTTGCCTACACATTGGGTCATTTTTGTCGTAAGGCTTATAGGAGATTTTCCCGCCTATGCCCCTGAAGTCCTTCATCTTCTCCAGTTCCTGCACCACCTTTTCCCTGGTGAGGTCTCTACCAGCCCTCTTTATACCCTCCACCAAAGGCTCGGCAAAGAGCATACCTGCTGTAAAAAATACCCCCCACCTTTCATCCTTGGCGGCAAATTTGTCAAAGGCGTCCTTTTTATATTTCTGCATCAGGGGCAACTGAGAATCAGGTAGCTCTCCAAAGGAGGCAGCTATTACCCCTTTCCAGAGGCCTTTACTGATATGCATCATTAAAGGGAAATCAGAGCAGGTACTTGTGGACAACCACCTGGGATTGAACCCTGCTGCCTTGGAAATCCCCAGGATATTTACCGCATGGGTGGGAGTGACCCAGAGGAGCACTGCCTCTGCCCCAGAGGCCTTCAGTTTTTCCACATGGGGCCTCATGTCTGTATCGGTGGTCTCCACAGCCACCTCTGCCACAAGCTTCATATTATATGCCTTTAACTGAGTGGCTGCGCCCTTTACACCGTTCTTACCATAGTCATCATTTTGATAGGCTATGGCGATTTTTTTCAGCTTCAATTCCTCCACCACATACTTGCAAAGGGCCTTGGCCTCTATGTAATAGAGGGGATACACGGCAAAGAGATACTTCTCAGGTGGAGTAATCCAGTGCAGGGAGCCGGCAGAAGGGCCAACCCAGAGCACCTTTTTCTGCATTAAGTAGTCCTTAACCGCAAGGCCACAGGCAGTACCAACCCCTGCAACCCAGGCAAACATCCCTTTTCCTTCCTGTAACTCCTTTACTCCAGCTGCTGTCTTTGCAGGATTATAGGCATCATCAAACATGTGGTGCACCAGTTTCCGACCATGGATGCCGCCTTCCTCGTTTATCATCTTAAACAAGGCATCCGTACCCCTTGCCACAGCCCCCCAAGGTGCAGCAGGTCCTGTCTGAGGGCCCCACTGCCCAATCCTGATCTCTGTGTCAGTGACACCTTCCTCAGCATGGGCACCGCCCACCCACAGACCCAAAAGAGCCAAGACCAAAAGACACCTCCAATACCTCATAGCCTACCTCCTCTCTTTATTCCCCTTTATGGGGTCATAAAATCATACCTTCTTCACATAATGCCTTGCAAAAAGGCCACTTGGCCTAATAAACAGGGAAACCACAATTATCATCAGGGCAACAACGGACTTAAACTCAATGGAGACCAGGCTCCCAAAGAGATTCTCGATTATCCCCACAATAAATGCACCCACCACTGCGCCCCCCATGGAGGTCATACCACCTAACACCGCACCAGCAAAGCCCTTCAACATCGGGTCCCACATCATGAATGGGTTCATTGTCTTTGGAGAGATCAGGAGCCCTGCCACAGCTCCAATACAGGAGGATATGCCCCAGGTAATCATGAGGATCCTCTTTGTCCTGATCCCCATAATCTTTGCCACCACAAAATTCTGCTGGGTCGCCCTCATGGCAATGCCAAGCTTGGTGTGTCCAAGGAACATGTAAACAAGGAACAAGATGAGCAAAGAAAGGATCAGCGATAATAGCTCTAACTTGGTGATGTAAAACCTTCCCAGATTAACAGAGTCCCAGGGCAATATGGGAAAGGACATGGTCTTTGGGTCTGCACCAAACTTCCATGAGACGATACCCAACAAAATCATCTCAAGACCAATGGTAATAATAATGAGGCTCATTACATTTGGTTCCTTTGCCCTTCTCAAGACAAAAAAGTCAATGGCACAACCTAAGGAAAAAGAAAATATGATTGCAATTGGAAATGCCCATATATATCCAACCCCATATGTATCAAGCAAAAGAAAAGTAAAATAGCTTGTAAGTAGGGCCATTTCTCCTTGTGCAAAGTTGACAACCTCTGATGTCCTGTAAATCAAAACCATTGCTAAGGCAATTAGACTATATACACCACCTGCAGCAATACCATTTATAATAGCTTGGATAATGGTACCCATATAATAGCTCCTAATCTTCTAGAATGGCCAAGTCTTCCAATAGATTTTTGTTCTTATCCAAAAGCCATATATCCCCAGGGGTTCAAATATCATTATTAGAACAACAATCAATCCATAAATAATGTACTGGATATTTGATACACCAGTGATGGAAAAATAACTCTGGCTTAATTGGTGTAACCATTGACCTATATAAGGGATGTTCATTATGTTCCTGAGCTCTAAGTCCAGCCAACTAAAGATAAGGGCCCCTGCAATGGAGCCAAAAATGGAGCCAAGCCCACCAACCACAATCATACCCAAAAACAATATGGACATCATGAGGCCGAACATCTGGGGTTCGATAAACCTGAGCACAAAGGCATAAAGCCCGCCGGCAATGCCTGTGTAAAAGGCGCTGATCCCAAAGGCCATGGTCTTATAAAGGGTCAGGTTTATCCCCATACACTCTGCAGCTATGTCCTCGTCTCTGATGGCCATAAAGGCCCTGCCTACCCTGGTTTTTACTATGTTTCTAGCGGCAAGCACCAAAAGGAAAGTGATTCCCACCAAGAGGTAATAGAACTCCCTATCTGTGTCCACATGCCATCCAAAGACATAGAGTGGGGGAGTGTGCAGGCCCTGCCTACCTCCCAAAAACTCTAGCCTACCCAGCACAATGGTAATGGTGAGCCCAAAACCAAGGGTGGCAATGCTGAGATAAGGGCCTTCCAGCTTTAAAGAAGGGATACCTATTATAAAACCCAGGGCAGCAGAAATAAGAGCCCCTATTATTAAAGCAAATAAAAAAGGCATACCTGTCTTTAGCATCAGGAATGTGGTTGCATAGGCACCTATGGCAAAAAAACCTGAATGCCCAAGGCTGATTTGACCTGTATATCCAACCAAAAGGTTTAAACCAACTGCAACTATTACGTTGATTGCCATATAATTGGCCATATACACATAGTAGTTCTTAAAAAGAAATGGGTACAAGGCAAGAAAGATAACCAAAGCAAAAAACCAAAATACCACTACTCCAGAAGAAAAGAGTTGAACATCCTCATAATAGTGCCGTTTCATATCCATGAAATCTGCTCCATCATTCCCCAGATAGTTTAGAAACTACTTTCATATAATACACCTGATTTTCATCTAATAAAGGTGAAGTCTTCCTCATCATGTTAAGTTTCATAATTTTAAAGTTGATTTTCCTGATAAGCTGATATCTTTCTTGCTCATCGGGTACACTGCTAAGCAGTTCTTTCATATTCGTTATTTCTTTTTTCAGTTCCAGCTCTGGAGGCAGGCAATTTGAATTCTTCAGGACCTTGTAGGCAAGCCTCATGTCCTCAGGGATATTAGAGTCATCTTCTAGAGAAATGGGCTTCCCTTTCCCTGGAAGGTTATCAAATTCCCCATTATCAATTGCTTCTAATATCTTTCGTTCAGCGATCTTCTGTAGGATGTCCATGTGTTCATTCTATTGTCACAGGAACAAAGGTAAAGTCAAGGGAAATGCAGAAAGGGCCTCAGTACCCTGCTGAACCATGGGCTAGAACCAGTGCCGCGATGGGGCTATGGCAATGGTGAAATTGCAGGGTATCTTGAACTGTAGTAATTTTGCAAGGCATACAAACACCAAGATTTTTGGCTTTTTTGGGCCTTGGCGGAGAGGGTGGGATTCGAACCCACGTGCCCTCTTTTGGAGGACAAGTCGATTTCGAGTCGACCCCGTTACGGCCACTTCGGTACCTCTCCTTTCAATGCCTATCTTTTATCCTGAAAAAAGACCTTTAGCAAGTCTAAGGACCTGTCCCTTAAGACCCCTGAAATGGTCCTCAAACCCTTTCCCTTTTTAAGTCCCCAATGGCTAAATGCACCAGATTTTGGATCCTCCAGGGCATAGACCAACATGGATAACCTGGCATTGAGTATGGCACCATAACACATGAGACATGGCTCCAAGGTACAGACCATTATATAGTCCTTCAGTCTGTAGTTGCCCAGCTCCTTTGAGGCCTGCCTTAATGCAATTATCTCCCCGTGGGCACAGGGGTCAGAGAGTTCTATGCACCTGTTATAGCCCTTAGCAATCACAGTACCTAACGGGTCTGCCACAACGACCCCCACAGGCACCTCACCCCTCAAAAGTGCCTCCTTGGCCTGCTCCAGGGCCATTTCCATCATATGATAGAGGTCCATCCCCTGCTATGGACCTTCCTTATCGTAGTGCACAACCACCCTGTTCCTGCCCTCTCTCTTTGCCCTATACAAGGCCTTATCAGCCTCTACAATGGAGGTATCAGGGTCATTGCAATCCTTTACCTCAGCCACTCCAAAGGACATGGTAACCCTGTCTCCCTTGGCCAGGGCATTAAAATCCTTTGACTCCAAAAGCTCCCTTGCCCTCTCTGCCCACGCCCTTGCACCAGCTTTGTCTGTATTGGGGAGCACCACAAGAAACTCCTCACCTCCAAACCTCCCTATCCTGTCCGTGTCCCTGAGACACCCTTTCAGTATTTTGGCCACTGCCTTTAGGACCTCATCCCCTGTGTTGTGTCCATAGGTGTCATTGATATTTTTAAACCAGTCTATATCACCAATCACAATGGAGAGGCTTTGGTTGTACCTCTTGCACATCTTTGCCTGGTGGTAGAAGAATTCCAATATGGATCTCCTGTTGTCAATCTTGGTAAGTTCATCCCTGGTGGCAAGCTCCTCTAACCTTTGATTTGCCTCCTTTAACTCATTCATTGCCTTTTTTAGGTTTTTTCTCAAGTTATGAAAATAGCCTGCAATTACGGCAAACCATATGGATAACAGCAAAAACATTAAAAACGACAAAATTTCCATTTTGAAATCTATATCTTCGGGGTAATTAATGTATAGGAGATATATTGTTAAGATATAGCCTGCAGTGGCTATTCCAGAAAATCTTAAAAATTCTGCAAAATTAAATCTAAAAAAACCAAATGTATAAGCAAACACAAATAGGATTTGTATCGAAAGCCTGCTAACTTTGATATTGTACATGGTAACAAATATAAAAAATAATGCTACTAACAATTGTAAAAGTGTCATGCTCGGGTCTTTAAAAGCAAGGTTAATATCAGTAGAAATAAAAAGCAAAAATACAAGGTTAAGAATGAATGTTACTGTAAACAAAATAATTACAATAGACAAACCAAATCTTGTCATATTCCAGCTATAAAAAAGGTATACAACAATGTCTGCAAATAGATAAGACACAAGGGCCAGGAGAGTTCTGTTCATCCTTAGCCTTTGCTTTGGATCTTTAGGTATTAGTTTTTTGATTTGTAGATTAATTTTCAATGCTCAAAATGCTTGAAATGATTTTTCCTGAAGTCAGAATAGTTCTAATTTTCTCATTGACTTCTACATCCAGAGTGTTTCTGACTAACTTGCCATCCATTGTTGTTGTTATACTATAGCCACGCTTTAGTACATTCATTGGGCTTATGTTATTAAGGGAGGCAGCCAATAAAATCACTCTATTTTTAAGGTCTTTTATTCTATCAATTGTTGAATTAACAAGCACTCCCCTGAGCCTTTCAAGCCTATCCTTCTGGAACATGATTATCTTTTGGGGCCCTAAAAGATTGAGCTCTCTGGCTGTGGTCTTTAATGCTGAGGCCTTGCCTTGCAATAGATGGAACATGTTTAATCTCAGGGAGTTAAATCTCTCGTCCAATGTCTCCCAAAGTATCAGCACATCCTTTTTGTATGCCTTTAGACGTGAGCGGGCAAACTCCAGCCTTTGGGATTCCCTGTCCATCTGCCTTTTAAAGGATGAGACAAGCCTCTTTTTTAGGTCCATCGCCCTTTGTTCCAATTGGGCCTTTTCCTTTACCAACAGCTCTGCTGCTGCAGAGGGTGTCGGGGCACGCAAGTCAGCTGCAAAGTCACATATTGTCCAGTCAATCTCGTGACCTACGGCTGAAACCACAGGGATCCTGGATTCCCTTATGGCATAGGCAAGGTCTTCACTGTTGAATGGCCAAAGGTCCTCCAGGGACCCTCCCCCCCTTGTGATCACAATAACATCCACGTTTAGATGGGCATTTACAAACCTGAGGGCATTTATTATATCCTGGCTGGCCTCCTCTCCCTGGACCCTTACAGGGATTATCTTTATCTCAATGTCTGCAAATCTCCTTTTTATGACCTTTAGAAAGTCCCTTATGGCAGCACCAGAGGGTGAAGTGATTACTGCCACCTTCTGGGGTAGATATGGTATGGGCCTCTTTTTTTCCTTGTCAAAGAGGCCAAGGCCTGCCAGTTTCCTCTTTAGCTGTTCAAAGGCCATGGCCATTGCCCCAACACCCAAGGGCTCAATGTAATTGACAATTATCTGGTACTCTCCCCTGGGCATATAGACATTGATCTCCCCTTCTACCAAGACCTTCATGCCGTTTTCAGGGATAAATCGCAGTGCCCTGGCCTGGTTCCTAAACATCACACACCTCACCTGGGCCTGCTCATCCTTTAATACAAAGTAATAATGGCCAGAAAAGGGTGAGCTAAAATTGGATATCTCCCCCTCCACCCATAGCCTGTGAAAGGAGGTCTCCAGGAGTTCTTTTATCAACAGGGTTAGTTGACTTACTGTGAGAACCCTTGGGTAATCCAGTAAATGGCCTGATTCTTCCTGTCCAAAGCCTTGATCATTAAACACTGGGTCAAGCCTCTCCTTCACTGTGGAGATCATTGTATATGGGATAAGTTTTTATTTTTCAAGAAACCTTTATTGGTTATGATTTGTGATCTCTTTATTGGGAGAAGGAGATGGGTGAAAACTTTTTGTGTATACACGGGCACTTTTATCAGCCACCCAGGGAGAATCCATGGCTCCAGGTTGTGGAACTGGAGAGCTCTGCATTGCCCTTTCACGACTGGAACCACAAAATTACAAGGGAGTGTTATGCCCCCAATGCCTGGGCAAGGATCCACACAAGTAACGGAAGGATACTCAGGCTTATGAACAATTTCGGGCTAATAAGCTTTGATATGGGACCAACCCTGATATCCTGGATAGAAGGTGAATACCCTGAGCTTTATGAAAAGATCCTGGAGGCTGACAGGATAGCCCAACTAAGATTTGATGGTCATGGTAGTGCCATGGCCCAGGTATACAACCACATTATCATGCCCTTGGCCAACCATAGGGACAAGCTCACCCAGGTGCGTTGGGGTGTGAGGGACTTTGAGCATCGTTTTAAAAGAAGGCCAGAGGGAATGTGGCTCTCAGAAACTGCAGTGGATACAGAGACCCTTGAGGTATTGGCAGAGGCAGGGATCAGATTCACGATCCTTTCACCCTTTCAGGCAATGAAGATAAGGCCCATTGGGGCAGGAAAGGCTGGATGGAAAGAGGTACTGGGTGGTCTCATAGATATAAGCCAGCCATATCGCATATTCTTGCCCTCGGGCAGGCACATTGATTGCCTCTTTTATCACGCTGGCCTAAGCAAGGCCATTGCCTTTGAAGGGGCCCTGGCCTCTGGGGAGAATGTCTTAAAGGAGGCCTCCCTGGCCCTTTTCAAAAAAGGGGGCGAAAATCCCATAGTGTGCATAGCCACAGATGGGGAATCCTATGGTCACCATTTCAAGTTTGGAGACCTGGCCCTTGCCTGGATGTTGGAGCACTCCAAGGAGATGAACCTGACCCTAACAGTCCCCGGTCAATATCTGGAGCGCTTTCCCCCAAAATGGGAGGTGGTCCTTGTGGAGCCGTCTTCCTGGAGCTGTGCCCACGGGGTGAGGAGGTGGGAGGAAGACTGTGGCTGTTCCTTGAGTCAGAGGCCTGAGTGGAACCAGAGGTGGCGCAGGCCCTTACGGGATGGCCTAAACTGGCTCAGGGATAGGTGCGCTGAGATATTTGAAAGAGAAGTGGGGAGAGTCATAAAGGACCCGTGGTTGTTGAGGGACCAATATGTGGAACTGCTCCTGACCCATGGAATTGGAGAGGGTGAAACATGGCAGGCCTTAATGGGCCTTGAGCCCCCTCAAAGATCAATGGTGCTGAGGCTACTGGAGGCCCAAAGGATGTGTCTATTTATGTTTACAAGTTGTGCATGGTTTTTTGATGACATAGCAGGCCTAGAGGCTGTTCAGGTAATGAAATATGCCCTTAGGGCCATAGAACTTTGTGGCCCTTATTCTGAAATAGACCTGTTAAAAGGCCTGTTGTTATACCTTTCCAGGGCAAGGCCCAATGACCCCAGATTCCAAGATGGAGCAGAGGTCTTTGATAGACTGGTGAGGCCCCACGGATATGGATATAGGGACATAGCTGCAATACAATGCTTATATAGGCTTTTTGGGCTATCTTTCCAGCAAAGCCAACAGTTTGGGCTAAAGATAGAAGAAGAGTTCTTAATGGAGGAAGGTAATCTTAAAGCGGCCTTGGGTAAAGTTCATATAAGACTCTGGCCTTGGGAGGAGTATAGGTGTATCTATGCTGGTATGATAGAAGAAACCGGTCTTTTCATCGGGATAGCAGAAGCGGATGAAGTTTTGGAACTGAGGAAAATTCTTAAAAAGCTGGAAGGCATAAAATTCAATAAAAAAGAATTGGTAGATATACTACAAAATGAAACTAAAGGGATGATTACATACGATACAAAGAAAATCCCATTAGATGTATATGTTGATTTATCAAAAAGACTTGCTGAAAGAATAACAACTGCAAAGGATGACTCATATAGCAATGCATATATTTTAACTCTTTTGATAAAAAATTTAAAAAACAGTGCAAATTTAAAAAATGCCATTGATATTACACCTCATGGGATAAAAAGCCTATTGAATAAGCTTATTTGTGAAGCAGTCATAAATTTTTTTAAGACTGCCGAGCTGAAGGTAGGTGATATTAACTTAAGATTGAGTGTTATAAAAAGTTTTAAAAAACTTATTGTGCAAGATATAATGAATCAAATTGATACAGCAAGAGTTCAAGAATTTCTAAAAGTTAATATTCAGCAGTTTAAAATTACAAAAGCTAAAAGTTATCTCAAAAAATTGTACACTTTTTTGCTCATCAATAATATTTTAGAACTCAAAATAGACTTGTTTTTCCTTCAAAGCTTTTGGTATGACATGTTTAATGATAAATCATTCATAAGCCAGTTGAGAAAAGATATATTGGTCTTATTTATGAAAATTGGCGACTTGATTGGCTTTGAAATAGGTCCAGAGAAAAAACCAGATGGAGGTAAGGATGGGGTTTGAACAGTATTACAATTTAGAGGTCCAAGGGCATATAGGGTGGGTTACTTTAAACAGGCCAGAGAGATTAAATGTGATGGATAGGGGATTTTTTAAGGCCACCTGGGAGGTCTTTGGCAAGATCCAGGAGATGGATGAGGTGAGGGTGGTTATTGTGAAGGCAGAGGGTAGGGGGTTTTGCGCAGGGACAGATCTTCAAAGTTTAGGGGGGCTTATGCAGGGTGTGGGTGCCAAGGAACGGCAGGCCACAAGGAGGTTCATAAAGGAGCTCCAAGGAGGGCTTACTGCCATTGAGGAGTGTGACAGGCCAGTGATTGCGGCTGTACATGGTTACTGTATAGGTGGAGGGGTGGATTTTATCACTGCCTGTGATATACGAATTGCCACCAAAGATGCCATCTTTTCCATAAGGGAGACCAGGATGGCCATTGTGCCTGATCTGGGGACACTCCAGAGGCTGCCTTATATCATAGGTCATGGATATTTTAGGGAACTGGCACTCACAGGGAGAGACTTTGGGGCTGAGGTGGCATACAGGATAGGCCTTATAACCCATGTGTGCAATGACAGGGATGAGCTTTATCAGAGGGCAAGGGAGATAGCTGAGGAGATAGCCCACTGCCCACCCCTCACAGTGAGGGCAACAAAGGAGGCCATAGTATTTGGGAGGGATAATGGGGTCAGGGCAGGCCTCGACTATGTTGCCTATATGAATGCGGCTAACATTCCCTCTGAGGACATATTGGAGGCAGTGATGGCCTTTAAGGAAAAGAGGGCCCCCAGGTTTAAGGGTGAGTAAGGGAGGAGATGGTGATGGCTGAGAGGGACCTGGAAGGAAAGGGTGTTTTGGGCATCTATTGCAGTCCAAGGAAGGGTGGCAATAGTGAGATATTGTTGAACACTGTTTTGGAGGGCCTTGTATCAAGGGGTGCCAATGTGGAACGCATCTTTGTAAGGGATTTGAAGATCTCTGGGTGTATTGAATGTGGGGGGTGTGATAAAGAGGGGATCTGTGTGGTGGAAGACGATATGGGAAAGGTATATCCACTCCTGGAAGAGCATGATTGGATTATCATGGCATCCCCCATATTTTTCTATGGGATGCCCTCCCAGGCCAAGGCATTAGTGGACCGTGCCCAGGCCCTCTGGTCCAAGGGAAGGCTTGGGCTCTTGAGAAAAAGGCCAGAAGAGGCAGGGGGCTACCTCCTTGCCCTGGGTGCCACAAAGGGTAAGAACCTGTTTTTGGGCATAGAGTTGGAGGCACGGTATTTTTATGATGCCCTGGGGCTGAAATATAAAGGTGGGCTCTTTTTTAGGGGTGTGGAAAAGAAAGGGGATATCCTTGCCAGGGAGGATATCCTGGAGGAGGCCAGGGGCTTTGGCAGGAACTTTCCAAGGCCCCCAGCCCAATAGGCTATCGAAGGCCGTCTTCTTTCTTGGCCTCTTCCTTGCTGAGGCCACCTACCCTTGGATGGGGTCTTCCTGAGTTGGTTACTGCCACTGCAAGGAGGATCTCATCGGATTTGGGAGCATCACTTATAGATATAGTAAAGGCGTCAAAGTGGCTCCTTACAAAGGCTGCGTCCTTGTAGTGTAAGGGGATGTCTATGGTATCTCCCATCTTACCCAGTTTTTTGGAAGAGGGTATAATTGCCTTTCCCCCTCCACATGCCTCTCTTAGAGGTGTGCCAAGCTTGGGGTGAAGGAGGGCTGCAGCGTGCTCCAGCTCTCCTTTCTCACCAACAATGGCTGCCTTGCCATAGGATTCCACCTGTTCCCCCAGTGCAGAGACGGCCCTTTCAGATAACTCTTTGCCCAGTTTCTCGCTGTACTCTATCAATTCTGAGAGGTCCTCCACATAGACACCTGCATAGGGGTTTTTAAAGACCACGGCACAGGCGGCCTTTTTTATTGGCCTTTCCACCTGCTTCTCACCATCGGAATATGTCTCCTCCACCACTGTGACAATCTTTCTAATGAGCATCTCTTACCTCCAGTGAAATTTTTGGATTTTTGTTATGTATGGTAGTGGAAAATTCGTTGCCCACAAAAATAACTGCGTCATAGATCTTTCCTTTGGCCTTCATCTCCAAGGCCACATCCATTGACCTTGAGATGGCCCTTTTTTTATCCCTTTTTGAAAGGGCTCTTACCTCCTTGGTAACAAACTCACCAAAGAGGTCCGTATCCTGGTTTAGGACCTCTGCCTTTACCCTGGTTATATAACTAAAATCAATATATGTTGTGTTGCATATATAAGTGGCTGCTGCATCGGCAAGGGCAGCACTCCTGGCCAGGATTGTCACTGAGTCAGCAACACCTTTTGTAAGGCTCCTGCCCCCTAATCCGCTTGTGGCTATACCCATTTCACAGGGGCCATTTATGACAAGCCTGGCCCTTATGTGCCCTTCCAGAGAGCCTATTCCCACCTTTAGAGGCGCATTGATTCTGGAATAGAGCTTTATATCACCCCCATTATTTGCCACTACCAGGTCAAAGCCTTCTTGGGTCAAGGAAGAGACCAATCCATCTGCCACTGCCCCTGCCACAGCTGACATGGGGGTTAGCTCATGGGGGGCGATCTCTTTTGCTGCCTGAATCATTTCTTTTACAACCCATGGCAAGTGTTTGGGGTTTTTGATGAGAAAGGCCTTCAGGCGCAAGATAGGTAGATATGCCTTTATGTCCCTTTGAAGCAGGGTGAGTTTTTCCAAGATCAGGTTCTCATCGGGTTGAGAATCCTCATCTAATCTTTTTGCTGTAATGAGTATGGAGCTTGGGCCTTGTTCTATGAATAGGCTCAAGTCCTGCCCTCGGCTAAGACCTCTTCCAAATCTCTCACTGCCTCAATGTGACCTCCTATTTCTTTAAAGGTCTTGTAGGTCATGGTGTATTCCACAGGGAGGATCAGGGATGGGGTGGGTGAGAGATATATGCTACCAAACCTTATCTTCTCCACATCCACTAAGAAGTTTATCCCACCCCCTGGGAATATAAAGGGCCTGGCACCGCCTATGGTAATTACCACCTCTTGACTGTGGACTGCCCTGGTAAGCTTAATGGGCTCCCTGGTTACCCCTGCCCTGGCAGAGCCTCCCACACCTCCAGCAAGGACGGCACTTACCCTGCTAGCCTGGCATGTATCCCTTAAGACCTCCAGGAACCTGAGGGCTCCCTTGCTGGGCTGGGCAGGTACCAGTCTGCCATTTTCCATCCTAAGGTAGGCAGATCTCTTTCCAGTGGTCTCGGTGATGAGAAGGCTCATGCCATCTTTAAAGGACTCAGTATCAATCCTGTCTATTACCTCCAGGGGGTCATGGATGTTAGTTCCACCCCAACCATCTCCTTTCTCCAGAAAGTATCTACCATCTGTGCTTTTTTGGCCCTTGATATATATCCCGGATCTGGGGACATTGAGATATCTGCCAGCAGGGTGTTCGGTAAAAAGGCCTGTAATGTGGCCATCCAGTACTATGACTTCATCTGCTGCCTCTGCCATGTATGGGGCAAAAAGCCCTGCAGTGGCACTGCCGCAGCCTACCCTCATGTGGTCTTCCACAACACCATTTACCACTGGTCTATCCCCTATCTTGAGGCGCAGGGATGCACCATCCTCCACACTGATCTCCACTGACTTGCCATCTATTAGTTCCTTGATCACCTTTGCAGAAAATAGCCCGTGCTTGGATGTGAAGATGTTTACACCACCCAAAGAGAGCATCTTTGAGCCGTATTCCTCTGTGCAAAGGTGACCAATGGTGTGTCTGCCCTTTCTTTTATAAAAGACCCTTTTGCCCTCTGAACCAAGGTGTTGGTCTGTATCCAGTTTTAACTTTAGGCCGCTGTAGCTCAAGGGCGCTTCTGTGACCACTGTGACTATATCAACTCCATTCCTCACCCCCTTTACAATAATGGGTGAAGGTCTAAAGTCTGGATATGTGGTCCCTGATCCAATCCCGGTGATAAGGGGCTCAGATATCTCAGGTGCAGGGCCTCGCAAATATTCCTTTACCTCTTCATAGGTGATAAGCCTTGCCTTTCTCTTTATTTCGCCACCCTCATTCACATAGCGATGGCATGCCCCGTATGATCCATCGGGGATTGAGCACTGCAAAGGGCAGGCAGTGCATAAAGGCCATTTCTTGGGCTCATAAAAGGTAAATACACCCTCAGGACAGACCTTGGAACATGTCTTGCACTCCACACAGCCTTTTTCTAAAGAGACCTTTTTCCCCTTTACCTGAAGGACGCCCAAAGGGCAGACCTCTTGGCACAGACCACATCCTTTGCATCTCTCAATATGGATCTCCAATCTGAACCCCCTTATTTACTGAATCACCGGCCTCCTTGTGGGAGGTGGTGTATTCCTGCTTATCTGTGTTCTTACCACCCCATCTATCATCACAATGGCTATCCCGGGTATATCCCCTGCCTCTATGGCTGCCTTTGCATCATGGCCCACAGAACCCATGGGAGAATCTATGAGCTGGAGGTCAGCAGGGGCTCCAACCCTTATGGTCCCGTGATCCAGGCCAAAGGTGAGTTGGGTGTTACCAGTGGCACAGCATACAGCCACCTCTGCAGGTATGCCACAGAGGGAAGAGATAAAGGCAATCATACGCCAGATTCCCAAAGGTATTACCCCTGTCCCAGAAGGGGCATCATTTCCCAGGATCAGGCGGTGAAGCTGGTTATTTTCTTTCAAGAACCTGCCTATCTCCGCTGCTGCCAACATGTTGCCGCAGTGGACAAGCTCCAAGGCACACCTTGTCCTTTCTATCACCTGGAAGGCCTCCTTCAGTGCAATGGCAGTGGGCCCACCATTTAAGTGGCAGGCCACTGTGGGCTCCACAGTGATCACATCCTCACAGGTGACAGTGGAACTGCCAGGTATGCTGGTGCCACCCACGTGCATCAGGACCTTCATCCCGTAATACTTTGCCCATGAGACCATCTCTTTTGCCTGGGTAGCGGTCTTTACACTGCCAAGGCCAATTTCCCCCACGAGCCAGATACCATCCTGGCTCAGCTCCTCAAAATCCCCCTTGGTCAGGCCCTGTTCCAAGATAAGGGCACCTGCATAGACCTTTACGCCACTGGGCCTCAGTTGGTCAAAGGACCTCTTGGCTAAAAGGGCAAGGGCCTTGGCGCTCTTGGAATCCTTGGGCCTTCCAGGGAGGTGTACCTCTCCTGCGGAGATCATGGAGGTAACCCCACCATGAAGGCTGCTATCTATAAACCCCATCATGTTTTGCCTTGGGGTAAAGTCCCCAAACACAGGATGGGTGTGGCTGTCTATGAGGCCAGGGGCCAAGGTACACATTGCGGCATCTATTGTTTTTGTGCCTGGTTCTGGCACTATTTCACCCTTTTCTATCCTGCTAATCTTCCCATCCTTGATCAAGATATTTACTGGGCCTTCCATCAAGGGGGCCTTGATATCCCCGGTAAATATGCATCCTATATTGGTGATCAATATGTCGCCCATGTGTCTATCTCCTCTCTATTGGGTAGCCTCTTTTAGGAGGCGGAGTCGTTCAAAGTTACAGGGCAGCTCAAAGGCCCTGATACCCACTGCATCTCTTATGGCATTAATAATACTTGCTGCCTGGGGAATGAGGGCCGGTTCACCCACACCCTTTGCACCATAGGGGCCTGTGGGCTCTGGATCCTCAATTAAGAACACCTCCACCTCTGGTATGTCCTTTGAAGTGGGTATGTAATAATTATTTAAATTTTTGGTCCTTCCTGGTATGTACTCCTCCATAAGGGCCATTCCAATTCCCATGGCTATACCACCGTATATCTGCCCCTTTGTGGCATTGGGATTCACCACCCTTCCCACGTCATGGGCTGCCCAGACCTTTTTTACCGAAGTCACATACCCTGCTGGATCCACCTCTACCTGGGTTAGGTGGGTGGCAAAGGCATAGGTGGCATAGGGTATGCCCTGTCCTGTCTCAGGGTCCAGTGGGGTTGTGGGTGGGTCAAAGCTCCCTATGAAGGTGTTCTTTCCCTCTGCCACGGCCTCCTGGCAGATCCCCTTTAGAGCTTCCACTGTCCCATCAAAGCCCTTTTCCTCCAGATAGCTTTTTAACAAAGAGGCAGCATTGAATAAGGCCTTACCAGTAATATAGGTCTGTCTGCTGGCAGAGGTGGATCCCACATCATAGGAGGCCTCACTGTCGGCAAAGGTGAACTGGATGTGGGATGGGTCCAATTTTAGGGTCTCCATGAGTATCTGGTAAAGCACTGTGCTTGATCCCTGCCCTATATCACAGGCAGCAATGACGCAATGGATGGTTCCATCGGCCTTAAGCTCTATGTGGCATGTGGAGGGATTGGGCACACCCGTATTCCCGATGCCATAAAACATGGAGCCGATACCAAACCCATTATGGCTACCCTTGTTCCTGCTTCTCCATATGGGTTGGATTACACTTAAGGTCTCCAAGAAGCCAACACTGTTTAAAAGCACCTGACCAGTGGCAGTTTTGGAGCCCTTTTTAAGGCCGTTTTTGATCCTTATCTCCAAGGGGTCTATACCTAGCCTTTCTGCAAGTTGATCCATCTGGGATTCGTGGGCAAAGGCCATCTGTGGGATCCCAAACCCCCTCATGGCACCAGAGACGGGATTATTTGTGTAATACATGGCGGATCTCACAGATACATTGGGTACCTCATAGGGCCCTGTGGCATGCACCGCAGCCCTGAGGGCCACCACATCCCCATAAGAGGCATAGGCCCCTGTATCACCCACAATATCCACTTCCACCGCTGTTATGGTGCCATCTTTCTTTGCCCCGCTTTTGTATCTTATAAAAAGGGGGTGCCTTTTTGTATTGGAAAGCATGCTCTCTTCTCTGGTGTACCTCACCATCACAGGCCTCTTTGTATGGTACACACCCAGGGCGATATAACCTTCCACAGTTACATCCAGCTTCCCTCCAAAACCACCTCCTGTGGTGGTCTGGACCACCCTTATATTCTCCACTGGCATGGCAAGGAGGGCTGCCAGTTCCCTTTGCTTGTAATGGATGTTCTGGGTGGAGGCCATCACCACTATCCTGCCCTTTTCATCCATATACCCAAGTCCTGCCTCGCACTCTAAAAAGGCATGGTCCATCCTGGCTGTCTTATAAAGACCTTCCACAATGATATCTGCTTCTTCAAAGCCCCTTGTCACATCTCCTTTGATCACTCTCCTAAGGCTGAGGAGGTTCCCTTGGGGATGTATCAGGCCCTTATGGGGGGCCTCATGGGGGTCCAAGATCACATCCAGGCTTTCATATTCAACCCTGATCTTTTTTGCTGCATCCCTGGCTATCTGTTCCCTTTCAGCCAGTATCAACAAGATTGGTTCGCCCACATACCTAACACGGTCCTCTGCAAGATAGGGCTGGTCTTTTTTTAGTACGCCAAAGGCATTTTTGCCTGGGATATCTTTGTAACTGAGGATCTTCACCACCCCTGGGGTGGACATGGCTGCCCTTAGATCAATGGATTTGATCTTGGCGTGGGGCATCTCTGTCCTGTATAGCACCCCATACAACATACCATCCATCCTGTAGTCCGCTGCAAACTTGGCCCTTCCCAGGACCTTTTCCAGTGCATCTATCCTTTTGATGTCTCTTCCTACATACATGGCCGGCCCTTCAGGATAGATCTTAAGAGGTCTCTTAGTATGGGAATCTTGAAGGCATGAGTGGATCTCGGTCCGGAGATTTCTCTTACCTGTTTTATCACCTCTACCACAGCCTCCTCTATGGTGGAATCAGATCTCTTCTTTCCCTTTAGCCAGTTTTCCACCTCAATGGGTCTAAAGGCAACGGGGGTAATGGAACCTATTGCTATCCTTACCTCCTCAAAGGCATCTCCCATCTCCTTTATGGCCCATGCCACAGAGAGCCTGCTCAATGCCAAGGCATGCCTTGGGGTAAGCCTGCGATAACCAGACCTGTAGCCACAAAGGGGGGTAAGCTTTATGGATGTGATGATCTCACTCTTATCAATGGAGGTCCTGTATGGGGCTATGAGGACCTGGTCTAATGGCAGGATCCTCTGGCCCTGCTGGGATTCCAGTGTCAATTGGGCATCGTAGATCAAAAGGGGAGGGATGCTGTCTGCTGCAGGGGAGGCATTGGCAATATTTCCACCTATTGTTCCCATATTCCTAATCTGTGGAGAGCCCACCAATGAACAGGCAATGGCCAAGGCCTCATAGTTTGCCCTGATGGACAAGGAGCTTGAAATCACTCCATGGGTAAGGAGGGGGGATAGGGTGGTAATATCACCGTTCCATTGGAGTTCAGGTACCCTGGTGATATCCACTACCCATTTAGGTGCTGTTCCTCCTTGGATCTGGACCAAGAGGTCAGTGCCACCTGCTATTACCTTGGCCTCTTTTTCCCTGAAAAGATAGTAGAGGGCCTCAGTCTTTGAGTTGGCTACAATGCACTTAAACTCTGGCAGCATCTCTTATTGCCTCAATTATCTGTATATAACCTGTGCACCTGCACAGGTTACCGCTTATGCCCTCTTTGATCACATCCTGGTCCAGGTCTCTTCCCTCAAGCAAAAGGGCATATCCTGAGATCAGCATGCCCGGGGTACAATATCCACACTGAACAGCACCTTTTTCCACAAAGGCCTCTTGTAATTTAAAAAACAAGGGGTCCTCTTTGAGGCCTTCAACGGTGATGATCTCCTGACCATGGGCCTTTATGGCAAGGGTGAGGCAGGAGTATATGGGCCTCTTATTCATGAGCACTGTGCAGGCACCACACTCGCCAATGCCACAGCCCTCCTTTGGGCTGATGAGTCCAAATCTATCCCGTAGGAGTTCCAGCAAAGTGAGGTTGTCTTCCACCTCAATCTTTTTAGGGCTACCGTTTAAAAAAAACTCAATTGTGTGCAACGGGACCTCCTATTTGATCATGAGCTTTGGCAAGAAGGTGGAGATAGATGGGAATAGGATCAAAACCAGTACCAATAACACTATGGACAGCAAAAATGGGGTCACACCCTTAAATATCTCTGCCATGGGTATGTCCTTGGAGATGCCAGCAAGGGTATATACATTTAGACCCACTGGGGGTGTAATTAGACCTGCCTCCATCATGACAACGGCAACCACACCAAACCATATGGGGTCAAAACCCAGTGACACCACTATGGGAAATACCACGGGCAGGGTGAGGACCATCATGGAAACTGCGTCCAGAAAGCAACCCAGCATTATGTATATCAGGAGTATGATTGTTAGCACCAGATACCTTGAGACCCCAAGACCCACGATCCACTGGGTGACCACGGTGGGAATGGTGGTCAGGGCTAAAAAATAACTGAATAGTGTTGCCCCTGCCACCAAAAATAGGACCATGGCACTGATCCTCACCGTATCTAAGAGGCCTTTGAGGAAATCTGAAAGCCTCAGCCGCCTCTTTATGAGTACTATTACAAAAAGGGAGAATGCCCCAATTGCCCCTGCCTCGGTGGGGTTTATATATCCTCCATAAATCCCCCCGATGACGATGGTAAATACAAGGACAGTCTCTTTTACGCCTTTTAATGCCTTTATCTTTTCAACGAAGCTTACCTTTTCAGTCATCCTTGGGGCAGCAGAGGGTTGAATCAGTACCCAAAAAAACACTATGGTGGCATACAGTACGGTGAGTATAAGGCCAGGCACTACCCCTGCCACCAGGAGTTTTCCAATGGACTGCTCGGTGAGCATTCCAAATATGACAAAGCCCAGAGAGGGAGGGATGAGAAAACTCAATGTGCCTCCTGCTGCAATTACCCCTGTGGCCAGTTTCCTGTCATATTTGTATCTGAGCATCTCAGGGAGGGCTACTGTCCCCATGGCAGCCGTTGCAGCCACGGAGGAGCCGCTCACTGCTGCAAACCCTGCACAGGCCCCTATTGTTGCAATCCCCATGCCTCCAGGGAGCCTCCTGAACCACTTGTCAAAGGTGTCGTACAAGTCCCCTGTGATCCCTGCTGATGAGGCAAGGCTGCCCATTAGGACAAAGAGGGGTATTATTGTGTAGGGGTAATGGGCCACTACCCCATAAAGGTTATCCACCAAAAGGGGTAAGGCGGCATCCATACTGGTAAGGTAGGTGATTCCCAAAAACCCCACAAACATCATAACAAAGGCTATGGGCATACCCATGAAAAGGAGCAGGAGCAAGACTCCACAGCCTATTAAACCTGCATAGATAGGACTCATCTCCTGCCCTCCCAATACTCAAAAAAGGACTTAACAATGGCCATTATGAACTCCAGGGAAAGGGTTATCCCTGCCACAAACACCAAAGACCTAAAAGGGGCCTGGGGGATCCTTAACATGTCTGAGACAGTGGTCTCTTGAAGGGCCCTGATAAGACCTTCCTTGGAAAGGAGTATGGTTATGAACAGACAAAGGGAGTTGGTTATTATGGAGCAGATGAGCTGTGCCCTTCTGCCCATCTTGCTGGTTAAAAAGTCCACGCCCACATGCCCTTTTACCTGTTGGGTATATGCAGCACCCAAAAATATCAATATGGAAAGGAGATATTCTGATAGCTCAAAGGTGCCAGGTATGGGCTTGCCAAAGGCATCCCTTGAGATCACATCTGCAGTGGTCAGGAGCATCAATGGGATCACAAATAACATCCCAATCTGGCCCAGGAGCCTATTGAAGGCAGATACCCATTTAAAGGCACCTTCAAGCATCTATCCCTCTCTAAGATTTGTACTCAGGGGGAAAGGCCACCAGTTTTACCCCCCTCTTTTCGCACTCTTCATTCATGACCAAGACAGCCTTCTTTGCTGGTAGCCCCTTTGCCTCCAATTGCTGTACCCAGTCCCTGGTGACCTGTCTAAACCTGTTATACCAGTTCTCCTTCTCCTGGTCTGGGAGCTCAATGAGCTCCACACCTTTATCACCAATCTCCTTCATCATCTGCTTGTATACCTCCCTTGTGAGCCCACCTGTGACCTTAAAGGGATTGGAGCAGACCTCCTCCACTATCTTTTTCTGCTCATCTGTTAGGGAGTTGTAGGTCTTAAGGTTCATCACAGTGCCCTCTGAAACACAACCAAAGGTGAGAATGGTGCCATACTTGGCCACCTCATAGAGTTTAAAGGCAAGGATAAGGGGAGGGCAGGTGACGAGGCCATCCACAGTGCCTGTTTCCATGGCCATGTACACATCCCCCAGGGGCATAAATACAGGCTCTGCTCCAAGGGCCTTGATATAGTTTGTCTGATGGCCACCTGGACTCCTGAGCTTGAGGCCCTTTAGGTCCTCCATCTTTCTTATGGGCTTGTTCTTTGTCCATATAAAGGACTGGATACAACCGTTGAGCTCCAAGACCTTTACATCCTTAAACTCATCCTTTAGGACCCTTTCATAGACTGCGTTTCCAATCTCAGCGGCCAGGTCCTTTCCATCCACCCACACTGCCAGGGAAAGGACATCTGTAAGGGGGAATTTGCCAGGTGTCCATGTGGCTGTGAAATAACCCAGGTCAGATAGGCCCCTCTGAACAATATCATAGTGCTCAGGCCCTTTTCCCAGGGCAGCGCCAGCGTGCATGGTATAGTTCAGGGTCCCTTTGCTCCTCTTTTTAAGTTCTTCCATCATAGGGGTCCAAACAGTGGTGACCTCACGACTAACCGGGGGATGCCAGGTGCTAAAGCGTAAGTTCATTTCCTTGGCCCAAAGCTCATCAAAGGTAAAGAGACCTGAGCCCAGGGCGGCTCCCCCAACGATGGTGGCCTTCAAAAAATCCCTCCTAGATAGCCCTTTGCAATCCTCACACATGTCCTCCTCCTTTGTCTTGGTCTAAACCCATCTCTCGGTTACTGTCTTTTGGTCCAGGAACAGTCGAACAGAGTCTATCCTGGACTTTGCCATGCCAAAAAAAGACTCCTTTTTGGAGCCCAGTGGGAAAAAGGCATAGGGCTGTGGTATCCCAGCATTGATGCCTATGTTACCCACATTACACTCAAATACAAACTTCCTAGCACTCTTACCGCTCTCGGTGATTATGCAGGCGGAGTGCCCATATGGGGTGTTGTTGTTGATTATGTCTATACAATAGTCCAGGTGATCAAAGGTCATAAGGTTGCAAACAGGGCCGAAGGATTCCACCTTGGCAATCTCCATTGAGGGATCCACGCCCTCAAAGATGGTGGGACCTAAGAAGTATCCATTCTCATAACCTGAAACCAGTACCCCTCTCCCATCCAATAGCAGTTTTGCCCCATCCTTTAAGCCTCTCTCAATAAAGGCCTCCACCTTTTCCTTGCCCTCAAGGGTGGTAAGTGGCCCCATTTCTGTGGATTCATCCAATCCATAGCCCAGTTTTATTGCCTTGGCAGCATCTATAAGCAACTCTTTGAATTGGACATAGACCTTGTTGTGGACCATCACATTGTCTGAGCCCAGGCATCTCTGGCCTGTCATGCCAAAACAACCCCTTAATACATAGTCAACGGCCTTCTTTAGGTCTGCATCTTCCATGATAACTATGTGGTTTTTGCCATTGCCATTGATGGAAGACCTCTTTCCCAGTTTACCACAAAGACTAAAAAGCTCCTTTCCCACCTTAGTGGATCCAATGAATCCCACACCCTGGACCCTGGGATCCTCCAACATCCTCTGGTTTAGGTGGAAGTTCTGGCCCACATGGACCAGGTTCATCACACCAGGGTAAAGATTTATTTCTTCAAGGACCCTGAAGATGGCATCACTGGCAACAGGGTTCTGCCAACTGGGGGAGACAATTACAGTGCAACCACAGCCAATGGCATAGGGGACAAAGGAAGACCATGCGTGGATAGGGATATTCCCAGGGGTAAGGATGAGGAACACACCCACTGGCTCCCATATCATATAACAGTCAATGCCAGTGGCCAGCTGCTTTACATGTTCTCCCTTATAAAGGTTATAAAGGGCGCCAATGGCTGATTCTATGTTTTCTATACATCTCTGAATGGTACCCCTGGCCTCATCAATGGTCCTTCCGTGGTCCTGAACCAGGATCCTGGAGAGCTCCTCATGCCTCTTTTCAAAAACGGCCCTCATCCTCCCCAAATAATCTGCCCGGTCCCTGAAAGGCACCTTTGACCACTTAAGGAAGGCCCTGTGGGCTGAATCCAGGACCCTATCTATATCTTCAAGACTTGCCACCTCCACCTGGGCTATCTCCACTCCTTTGGCTGGATTCGTATCTGTAAAGGTGTCTCTTTTCCCTGCCTCGGTCCACTTCCCATCAATATACTGTGTAAGGGTTCCATAATGGGGCCTTACCTCTTCCAATAACATAGTTCCTCCTCTAAAAACTAGGTGGTGAAATAACCCATATTACTTCCACGTCTTCTTCGCCCTCATTTATCCAGTCATGGGGCATATGGGACTGGAAATAAAAACTCTCCCCTTCCCCAACCTTGTATCGCCTGTCCTCAAATACCAGGGTAAGGGTGCCTTTTAAGACAAAACCAAATTCCTCCCCTTCGTGGAAATACATACCATGGGAGCCTCCTCCCGGCTTGATCACAGTGAAAAAAGGCTGCATCCTCTTGTTCCTCGTGCTCCGTACCAAGGATTGGATCTTTGCATCCCATCTCTTGAGCTGGATGTCCACCCGATCCTGCTTGGTTGTAACAACCTCCTCACCGTCTATGCTGGATTCCATAAAGAAGTCCACAATGTTCACGCCCAGGGCCCTGGCGATCTTTTTGAGCATAGATATGGAAGGATCTAACTTGTTGTTCTCCAATTGGGAGATATAAGAGGGGGAACAGCCTACCTCCTCTGCCAGGGCCCTTATACTTAGGCCCTTCTCCTCCCTTAGTTCCTTTACCTTTTGGGCAATGTCCATGGTGTTAACTATTTTTTAACAAGTTTATTTTTACTGAACACATGTGTCAAGGAAAATCACACCTGGATATACAGGAGGTATTATTGTGGAGTGGAAGGTGAGTTTTTCTTCCCAAAAAATCCCATTCACAGGACAAGGGGAGGTTTTATAGAAGCCCTGGCCGGTGAGGGCTTAAAAGATCAGGACAAAGATATAGCCAGGAGGGATACCCCATGCTAAGATCAGGCCCAGTGCCATGTTTCGCCCCTATTCCCCAAACAGGATACTTTTAATCAGCTTCTTATTGACCATCCTAATTGGTGCAGTGCTCCTGTACCTTCCCTTCTCTGCCAAGGTCCAAAGGCTGAGCTTTATAGATGCCCTCTTTACCTCTGCCTCTGCAGTGTGTGTCACAGGGCTTTCCACCATTGACATAGGCAGAGACCTTTCCTTGCCTGGTCAGATCATTACACTCCTATTATTTCAATTGGGCGGCCTGGGCATAATCACCTTCTCCCTGTTCTTCTTCCACCTCCTTGGCCATGACATCTCCTTCGTGGGGAGGGAGATCATACAGTCTAGTTTCACCCATACACCAAGACAAAACTTCCAGTTCATTTTAAAGTCTGTTATGATAACAATGATTATAATAGAAGGCCTTGGAAGTGCAGTTCTTTTTTTACGATTCTTAAAGGAATATACTCCTTGGCAGGCGCTATATTATGCAATTTACCATGCTGTGTCTGCTTTTAATAACTGTGGATATTCTCTTTTTTCAGACAGCTTGGCAGGTTATAGAAATGATGTGACTGTAAATTTAACAGTAATGTCACTGATTGTATTGGGTGGTATTGGATTTATCGTAATTAACGAAATAGTTTTTAAAGTTTTTAATTTCAGAAAAAGGTTATCACTTCATTCCAAAATGACAATCATAACAACTTTGATCCTCATATTTTTTGGAACTATTTCTTTTTTTCTGTTTGAAAAAGAAAATATACTTAAGGGATTATCTTTTAAAGAAAGTTTGATGATATCCTTGTTTCATTCAATAGCCGCAAGGACTGCGGGTTTTTCCACAATAGATATTGGTCATGTCACAAATCATACAATACTGATGGTAATGGTACTCATGTTTATAGGTGCTTGCCCAGGTTCAACAGGTGGTGGAGTAAAGACTACCAGTTTTGCTATTCTTTTTTTGTTGTTGTTAAATAAAGCGAAGGGAAATGAAACCGTAAATGTATTAAACCGCACAATACCAGATGAGGCGGTATCTAAGACAATCTATGTAATATTTGCCTCCCTTATGTCCATAATTATAACTAATTCCTTTTTGCTCTTGGCAGAACCAAGTGCACAACCCAAGGATACAAGGCATCTTTTCGTGGAGTACCTGTTTGAGACAATATCTGCCTTTGGTACTGTAGGGCTTTCCATGGGTATCACCAGTGATCTAAATATTTATCAGAAGCTTGCTATAATACTCATGATGTTTTTAGGTAGGGTTGGACCCCTCACCCTGGCATATGCACTAAGTGTCAGAGGAAGGGCAAAAGGTCTAATATATGCAGAAGAAGGCGTGATGGTGGGTTAAGGGGTGGAGATGAAGAAGAGGGTGGTAGTGATTGGCTTAGGCATATTTGGTTACAACCTGGTAAAGAACCTGTTTGAGGCAGGGGTAGATGTAATAGCCATAGACAAAGACAAAAACAGGGTACAAAGTGTGAGGGACATTTCCACAAAGGCCATTGTGGCCAATGGGACTGAGAAGGGTATCATTGAGGCCTTGGGTATACAGCCCAACGATGTGGTTATTGTATCCTTTGGGGAGGACCTTGCTGCAAGCATCCTGATCACACTTCACCTTACCAAACTGGGAGTGAAGGATATAATAGTAAAGGTCTCCAACGAAGAGCACAAGGTGGTATTGGAGAGAGTGGGTGCCACTGAGGTCCTGATACCCGAGAAGGACATGGCTGAAAAGCTGGCAAGGTCACTGGTTTCTCCCAATCTCTTGGACTATATCCCCCTGGGAGAGGACTTTATGGTGGGTGAGATTGGAGCCCCAGGGTTTCTTATTGGAAGGACTGTGGAGGAGGTAAACCTAAGGGCTAGGTATAATGTAAATGTAATAGCAATTAGAGATACACAGGCCAACAAGGTGGCAATGCTAAGATCTCATTACAAGATTAAACCCACAGATGTCCTTGTGGTAATAGGGAGGGCAGGTGATATTGAGAAGCTCAAGTAGATTAGAAAAAAGAAGCTAAATTTATTCAAATTTAGGAAACTTTATACCCACTGGATTGTTTTATGCGTTGTCTGATGTCCTGGATCAAGTTCAGATAATAGTGCATGTTGTGGATGGTCAATAGGTAGTATCCAGTTATCTCCTTTGCTAGAAAGAGGTGTCTTAGATATGCCCTTGAATAGTTTCTGCAGGTGTAACAGTCACACTGATGGTCAATGGGATCCGGATCCGTTGCATATCGCGCACCTTTGATATTGATCTTGCCTTGGCTTGTGAGGAGCTCCCCTGTATGGGAAAGCTTTGTAGGGAGTATGCAATCAAACATATCCACACCCAGTGCAGTTGCCCTCACTATGTCCTCAGGGGTGCCCATGCCCATCAGGTATCGGGGTTTGTCCTTGGGGAGTATATTACATAGAAATTCCACCACCTCCCAGGTCTTCTCCTTTGGCTCTCCTACCCTTAAGCCACCAATGGCATAGCCGTGGAATTCCATTTCCATGAGTTCCTGGGCGCATCTTTTTCTTTGATCCAGATACATCCCCCCTTGAACCACTGCAAAAAGGGCCCCATGGGAGTTCCATGCCTCCTTTGATCTCCTTGCCCACTTTAGGGTGAGTTGAACTGATTCTTTAACTTTCTCATAGTCACAGGGGTAGGGCAGACATTCGTCCAGGCAGATTGCGATATCAACCCCTAACTGGTCCTGGATGGAGATTGCCAGCTCAGGTGTGAAGAGGTGCAAGGATCCATCCAGGTGGGAGTGGAAATAGACCCCTTCCTTTGTTAAGTTCCTCAGTCTGCTAAGGCTAAAGATCTGAAAGCCTCCACTATCTGTTACAATGGGCCCCCTCCAGCCCATGAAGGAATGCAATCCCCCCAGTTCTTTTATCAGCATTGCCCCTGGCCTCAGGTATAGGTGATAGGCATTGCAAAGAAGGATTTCAGCGCCCAGATCTTCTAAGTCTTTTGTACTTAGGCCCTTTACTGTGCCTTGGGTACCCACAGGCATAAACACCGGGGTCTGAACATTGCCATGGGGGGTCTCCAATAACCCAAGTCTGCCCAATTCACTGTTCTTTAAGACTTGAAACATGTCTGCCTCCTTTAAACATCAAGGATGGTCCTTGATTCTTAATTGTTCAAGGCCCACCATGCTTTTTTTGCTGTTTTGTCCAGTGACTTGGGTACCTATATTTCTTTTAACTTGTATTGCAATAGCCTTTGATCATAGCTAAAATGTAGCGAATAAGAGCAAGAAAAAAGCAAGGGAGACCATTAATGACAAAGGATAAGATATCCATGGTGGAAGAGATGGAAGAGGTGAAGGATGAGCAAAGGGATCTGGCATCGGGGAAGGTAAAATTTGTGGTCTATGGGGAGGAGATGGTGGAAAAACTGGTGAGGCAAAGCGGGAACAGTGGCAGAGTCTATCTCCCTCCTGATTGGGTTGGTCATCGTGTAAAGATAATCAGGATAGATTAGGATCGGGGGCTAAGGATGAAAGGAGAGCTGGAGATAAGGGAGATTAGGCCAGAGGATGCGGAGGCCATATCTGAGATAGATCTGGCCATAACCAAGTCAGGGAAAAAGATAGATTTTGGCAAGATCATCATAGAGCATATCAAAAAAGGCGATGGTGTCAGTTTGGTGGCCACAGTAAACCAAAGGCTCGTGGGCTATATGATCTGCTATTTTATTAATGCAGGCTTCGGGCTAGAAAAGAGTGCATGGATAGCTACACTGGGTGTGGATCCAAGGTATATGGGGCAGGGTATAGGCAGGAGGTTGGCACAGGAGATCCTTAAGAGGTGCAAGGACAGTGGTATAAGACATATTTTTACCTCAGTGAGGTGGGATTCCGCAGACCTGTTATCTTTTTTTAAGACACTGGGGTTTTCAAGGAGTGATTTTATAAACCTTGTAAAAGAACTCCAGGAGTAGTCATTACTTCAATACATGTTCGTTGCAGGGATTGACCTGGGCGCAGAGGATTCCAAGGCAGTAATCTTAAAGGACTTTAGGATCATCTCCTTTGCCAAGGTCCCATCTGGTTATGAACAGGGGAAGGGGGCAAAAACGGCCTTAGGCTTAGCCCTCAAGGATGCAGGGCTAGATCTAAGTCAGTTTCAGGCCATAGGTGTCACAGGATCAGGGGCAGAGGCCTCAGGCCTTGGATACAGGGTGGTCAAGGAGGCAAAGGCCATGGCAAAGGGTGCGTTATTTTTGTTGCCATCGGCAAGGACTATACTGGATGTGGGTGCAGAGGAGGCAAGGGTCCTGAAGGTGGATTCAAAGGGAAATATCTTAGGCTTTGAGCTAAATGAGAGGTGTGCAGCAGGGGCTGGTGCCTTTATAAAGGCCATGGCCAGGGCCATGGAGCTTGACCTGGAGGAAATGGCAAAGCTCTCATTAAAATCCCAAAACCATATCCCCATGAATGCCCAGTGTGCCATATTTGCTGAGTCTGAAGTTGTAAGCCTTATTCACAGTAAGACACCCAGAGAGGACATAAGCAAGGCCATCCATGATGCAGTGTCTGGGAGGGTGGGTGCCCTGGTAAGGAAACTGGGTCTGGAACCGGAGGTCTTCTTAATGGGAGGTGTGGCCAGGAACATTGGCTTTGTGGACTCCCTTAAGAAGAACCTAAAGATGGATATCTATGTGCCACAGCACCCAGAATTTGTCCCTGCATTGGGTGCTGCCCTTTGTGCCCTAACTTGATTAAGGATCCCCAGTGAGAGAAAGCCCTAAGGAAAAGACCCAAATAAATGGTGATATTGCAGGGATCCAAGGCCCAGTTCAGGGGTGTTGGAGGTGGCCAGAGTCCAGGTGGGTAAACCCTGACCTTGATTGGAGGAGTGGTGATCTCATTGTTGCTGGAATTGATGTGGGATCTGTGAGTTCCCAGGCCGTTGTGCTGGTGGATGGTGTTATTTATGCGTACGGGAATGTGCGAACAGGCTATGATAGCCCAATGAGTGCAAAGAAGGCCCTGGGATACTCCTTGGAGGGGACAGGGCTTGAGGCCAGCCAGATAGCATATTGTGTGGGAACGGGTTATGGGAGGGTAAATGTGCCCATGGCCAACAGGACACTTACAGAGATAGCCTGCCACGCAAGGGGTGCCAATTTTATATATGGCCCTGAGGTAAGGACAATACTTGATGTGGGAGGGCAGGATATAAAGGCCATCCAGTGTGATGAGAAGGGCAAGGTGGTAAATTTTATCCTAAATGACAAGTGCGCAGCAGGCACAGGGAGAGGCATGGAGGTATTTGCTGAACTTTTGGGCATACCTGTATGGGAGGTGGGAGAAAGGTCCTTGGATGTGGAGGAAGAGCCTATGCCTGTATCCAATGTATGTGTGGTATACGCCAAGTCAGAGGCCATATCTTTATTAAAAAAGGGTTGGTCTGTGGAGAGGGTCATTGCTGCCTATTGCAGGTCCATGGCAGAGAGGATATACGGCCTCTTAGAAAAATTGGGTATTGTCCCCCTCTTAGGTCTTACAGGTGGGGTGGCAAAGAACCCTGGTATTGTTAAGAGACTGGAGGCCCTGGTGGGACTAAAGGTGCCAACACCCTCCTGGGATACTCAACTGGCAGGGGCCATAGGTGCTGCCCTCTATGCCCATGAACTTGCCCTGAGGGTGAGGAAGAGGTAGCTGAGAATATCCCATGCTTGTACACTATGGGTACAGCAATGGTTCAGGGGATTATTTCATAATAATTGACACTGAAAGGTGTGACGGTTGTGGCAGGTGTGCCAAGGCCTGTCCACAGGGCATATTTACAATCCTTGATGAGGATCCCAACGATCCCTTTAGGGAATACCCTGTGGCAGCAGTGGTTCTAAATAAGAAAAACAGGCTCAGGTATGAGTGTAGTGTTTGCCAAGGAGATCTACACTGCCTGAAAGTATGTGAGAACAAGGCAATAACGCACTTCTGGAGCATGGGTATTAACAGAGGGTAAAGATAGCATGGGGAGGGACCCCGTGCTTAAGGGGGCCTAAGAGAAAATATAGATGGGTTAGGGGTATCTACCCCACTTCTTTGACCTCCACCTGAGATGTCCAGGGGTCTGCCTTTGTTATCTTCAACCTTATTACTTCCCCTGGCATGTGGCTTCCAAGGAGGTCATCCTTTTTTGCCTCCACCACCATGAGGACTTCCTTGATTATGATCCGATATCGGGATCTCATGTCATCCAAGACAATCCCAGTAAACACCTTATCCGGGTTTTGTTTTAGGTATTGTATTGTCCAAAAGTTAAGGCTTGCCTTTTTGATCTTTTCCTGCTCCTTCATAACAAGGTCAAGCTGGGCCTTGATCTCGTCTAAGTCCTTGGCAGAGTACCATTGTCCCAGGCCTGTTATGGCTGCAGATACCTGCCTTTGTACCACCATATCCAGATATCTCCTCACAGGGGAGGTTACCTGGACATAGGCATCCACCCCTAAAGGGGCATGGGGGCCTGGGGTGGTACTTAAAGAAAGTGGCATGAGTCTCCTTCTTTGTTGAAATACATAGAACACCTTATCATGACCTGTACTGTCCAGCCTCTCCGTTGGCCCTTCCTGCACCCTAAAGAGGGCTGGTATGTTCTGATCCCTCAAAAACCTTGCACAGAGGTGATTGTAAAGGATCATGGTCTCTGCCACCAATCTCCGAGAAGGAGTGGATAGGTCCAGCAGAGATAGCTCCACCTTTCCGTCATATCTTACACTTATTATGAGCTCGGGAAGGGTCAGGTCCAAGGCACCTTTGTCCATTCGTTCCCTTATGAGGGCATTGGCAATCTGGTGAAGTATCTCCAGCCTTTCCTCGATCTCCAGATTGGAGTCCACTTGGTCATAGGTAAGCTGATCAGAGACCCTGATTACTGATGCCACAAACTGATGGGAGGTGATCTTAAAGTTGTGCGCCATTTCCACAAAAAGGGTGATGGCGCATCTGTCCTTGCCTTCCTTTAGGCTAAGGGTTTCTTCAGAGAGGGATGGGGGCATCATGGGTATATATCTTGTGGGCAGATAGAGGGAGGAACCCCTCTCCATCAAGAAGTTATCCAGCTCAGACCCTGGTTTTATGAAAGGGGTAATATCCGTTATGTGGATCCCCAGTCTGAAACCATCCTTTTTCTTCTCCAGGCTCAGGGCATCGTCAAAGTCCTTTGTCTTTGGGCCGTCAATGGTAAAGACCCTGAGATCCCTTAGGTCAACCCTTCCCTCCAAGGATATCTTTCGATTCACTATACCAATGACAGGTAGGTGGAGCCTGGAAGGGAATTCAATGGGGAATTGCGATCTAATCAGTGCAAGGTCCTCATCAGGGGTCCAGACACCCAGTCTCAACAGGATCTCATAGGCGATCTTGGGCTCTGGGCCACCAAATTCTCGCATTATCTGGGCTATTGTTTCAAACTCCGGTGCCTCTCTGTTGTAAAGTGCAAGCCCCTTTAGCAGATTTATTACATCCTGGTTTTCCTCAATGGACTCAATCCCCTGGGAAAGGGCTGTCTTTAGCCATTGGATATTTTGCTCAATCCGCTGCCGTCTCCTCTCCTCTTCTTCCTTTTTCCTAAAGTACTCTTCCACCCTTTCTTTGGGGTTGGGATAAAACCGGTTTTCCTTGAGCTTAAAGTACACCTTATCATCAAATAAGGCCCTTACCACTGCGCTTATCTGTTCATCCCTTGCCCCTTTTCCAAAGACCAGTTCCCCTAGATCTTTAAACTCCAATGCCTCTTCTTCCATCACAATCTCCCAGAGCTCAGCCACATTCACCTGCCTTTTTAGCTCCTCTATCCTTTCCTCCACATTTCTTAAGATCAAGATTTGTTCCTCCCTCTTGAGGGTGGCGGGGTATCGCTTTTCGAACCACAACAATACCCTCTTTGGTGAGAGGTTAAGCTCTTTGTTTCTAAGGGTTAGGAGATGTAGTTTCCCTGCCTTTTCCTGGAGGCAGAAGGCAAGGTACATCCTCCCATCCTCTATGAATTCCGCTATCCTTCCCTCCATAAAACTCCTTTCTGGATTGAATTATATCAAAATAAGGTGCAAAATCCCCCAGTGAATGCACCAAGTCCCAGGTCTTTATTGTTGGTGGCGCACCATATAATGGTTTCACTTAACACGTAATGGAGTAGGTATGCAAGGAGAGCTTCACAGGAAAAGGCAGGAGGAGTTCCTCCAAGGGATTTCTACCCTGGGCTGCACCTGTGCCTGGGTTTCCCTCCCTCCAAATAGATATTATCTAACGGGGTTCTCTGCCCTGGATGGGGAGTATAATGAGAGTAGTGGCTGGCTATTTATTGGGAGGCAAGGGAGATTCCTCCTTACTGACGGGAGATTTAGGGATCAGGCCTTGGCTGAGACAGAGGATGTAAGAGTTCTGTGTGAATACGGATTAAAGGAGAATCTAGAGGTAGTTTCCAAGGTCCTGGACCTGAGTGTGGTGGGATATGAGGAGGAGTATGTCACCTGCCATCAGCAAAAAAGGCTTCAGGATGCCCTATCCCAATTGGGAATCAGCCCGTGTTTTGTAGCAGTGGACACAGTGCTAAAAAATATGAGGGTGATAAAATCAGAAGAGGAACTATCAAGGATGGAAGAAGGGGCCAGGGTATTGTGCCAGATCATGGAGGAGTTGCAAAAGGTGATAGTACCAGGCAAGGCAGAGAAGGAGATCGCATTGAGGGCATATAACCTGGCCATGGAGTCTGGGGCAGAGTCCCTGGCATTTCCCACAATAGTAGCCTCAGGTCCCAACGCAGCCCTGCCCCATGCAGTGCCATCGCAGAGGATTATCAGGGAGGGTGAGCCAGTGATTGTGGATATGGGGATCCTCTGGAAGGGTTACTGCACTGACATGACCCGCACCTTTTTTGCAAGGGGGCCTGAAGGGGAGTGGGGGAAGATCTATAAGGCGGTGCTTATGGCCCAGGAGTCTGCCATCATGGGGATCACACCAAATATGGGGTGCAAAGAGGCAGATGCCATTGCAAGGGGTGTCCTGGCTGAGATGGGGTTTAGAGAAAATTTCTTGCATGGGCTTGGCCATGGAATTGGGCTATGTGTCCATGAGTATCCAAGGCTGGGACCAAGGAGTGAGGATGCCCTGCCCTTGGGGAGTGTAGTTACCATTGAGCCCGGTGTGTACATAAGAGGTCTTGGTGGGGTGAGGATCGAGGATATGGTGGTGATTACACAGAGAGGTGCAAGGCTAATTACAGAAAGGGTGTGTCTTTATGAGCCTTGACCCCCAGTCATACTTAGACGAGTACCTGGATTTCTTAAAGCTGGAGAAAGGCCTGTCCCAAAATACCCTGGACGGTTATTTAAGGGACATAAACCGTTTCTTTGCCTTTATTGAAAGGGAAGGCATTGAAATAAACATGGTTGATCTGGGGACCCTGGAGAGGTACACCAGCTTTATATCCAAGGGACTTTCCAAGAGGAGTGTGGCAAGGGCACTGAGCTCTGTGCGCTCTTTTTTTAAGTTCATGGCAAATCAAAGATATATCCCAAAGAATCCAGCAAATCTGTTAGAACTCCCTAAACTGCCGAGGGACCTGCCCCAAGTCCTGTCTTTAAAGGAGGTGGAAGCCCTGCTTAATAGCCCTGAAATCAGTACACCCTCTGGTTTAAGGGACAGGGCAATGTTGGAGGTGCTATATGCCTCTGGTCTGAGGGTATCGGAGCTTATAGGTTTGAGGCTCCTGGATATAAACCTTGATGCAGGCTTTGTTAGGACAGTGGGAAAGGGCTCCAAGGAGAGGGTGGTGCCCATTGGGGAAATCGCCATAGAATTCACCAGGGAGTACCTTGAAAAGGCAAGGCCTAAGCTCCTTGGGGCAAAGGAATCGGCCCTTTTATTTGTAACAAACAGGGGAGACGGTTTTACCAGACAGGGGTTTTGGAAACTGGTCAAGAGATATGCAAGGGCAGCGGGGATAATTAAAGATATAAGCCCCCATACCCTTAGGCACTCCTTTGCATCCCACCTCCTGGCTGGCGGGGCAGATCTGAGGGCAGTACAATTGATGTTAGGCCACTCTGACATAGGCACTACCCAGATATATACCCATGTGACAAAGGATCATATTATAGAGGTGCACAAAAAATACCACCCCAGGCCATAGGTTCAGATGGGCAAGGTAATATACCTGGATGAAAAAAAGGAAGGGGAAAACCTTATAGCAAAGGAGCCTTTTGAATTTAGGCGTGCCAGGTGGCAATCCATTAATTTCTTGCAAGTAAGGAAGGATGTGTCAGCTAGGTATGAAAGGGAGTATAGGGACAAGGGAGACAAGGCCTTTGTCCCCCCCCATTTTGTCTTGGATAAGGGCATGGACATAACCATCGCAGCCCTTTTCAGGCATAGAAATCTTTTGGACACCATGAAGGAGATCTACCTCCTTGCCACCATGATGGACCTGCTCATAAACAAGGTAAGCCCCCTGCTGCGCACAGATTTGATAAGGAGCATCTATCACAAGGTATTTGAACAAAAGGAGAAACTGGGTGTATACTGGACAGGCCCAGTGCACAATGTATTACTGCCGTTGGAGCCCAGCTTTTGGGACGAAAACGAATACAGGCAGGCAATAAGTAAGGCAAGGACATTGAAAGAGCTATACACTGTGCTAACCCAGGCCTCAGAGGAAATGTTTTTGATACTTGCAAAGGAATACACCTTTTATTGTCCCAATGTGAGGGGCCAGACATGACATTGGACATGGCAGACCCTTTGGCCCTCCTTGACAGGATTGGTGAACTGGAGCAGGAGGTGGAGTCCCTTAAGGCCAGGGAACGCTTTTTCAGAGAAATCTTTAATACCTTGGCCGAAGAGCTTATACTCCTTGATTCTGAGTATAGGGTGGTGGATGCCAATCAGTCCTTTATGGACATCACAGGCCTGTCCAGGGAGCAGGTAATAGGCTGCAAATGCTATGAGATCTTTGCCATTGCTGGCAGGATGTGCAGGCCTGAAACAGAGTCCTGTCCCCTACACATTGTCAAAAGGACAGGGAAGAAGGTGGAGATGAGGACCACCCTCACTGCCTATGGGACCCAAAGGGAGGTATTAAAGATTGCATATCCTGTGTTCAAATCCCAAGGGCAGGTGTTGTTTGTACTGGAGGTAAACAGGGATCTTACAGAATCCAGGAGCCTGGCCCGACACCTGAAACACACAGAGCAGAGGTTTCAAATGCTCTTAAACTCTGTGTCCGATGCCATAGTAAGCACAGGGGAGGACCAAAAGATACTGATTTTTAACAGCGCTGCTGAGAGGATGTTCCAATACAGCAGCCATGAGGTCCTGGGAAAGGATCTTATGACCCTTATCCCTCCACAAGATGGAGAACAATACCAGGATTTCCTTGAGTTCTTTAAGACCAGGGCCCCTAAGATCCTGGACAAGGCCATCAGGCTAAAGGCCAAAAAGAGGAATAACCTGGAATTTCCCGTGGAACTAGGCCTCTCTTGTTTTGACTCCGGCTCAGGGCTCATCTTTACTGCCATAATAAGGGATATCTCCCAGCAGCTGGAGACAGAAAAGAGGCTTTTAATCTCAGAGAGGCTTGCAGCTATGGGAAAGACAGTGGCCCATGTCGTCCATGAACTCAAGACGCCACTTATGATCATAGGTGGCCTATCTCAGCAACTCCTGAGGTCCCATACAGACCCAGCGGCTATTAAAAAGCTGGAGATCGTTTGTGAGGAGGTGGCCCGATTGGAGAGGCTTGTGAAAGACCTGGGAGATGTGACAAAGGAGCAAAGGCTGGTAAAAAGGTGGTCCAATGTAAATGATCTCATCATGGATGTGGTGAGGATGATGACCAACCTCCCCAGCCAGGTTACCTATGAGTTTATATGTGACCTCTGGGAAGGGGATTTGGAATTGGAGTGCGATCCTGACAAACTTAAGCAGGTGTTTATCAATCTGGTGGCCAATGCAATGGAGTCCATGGAAAAGGGTGGTAAGATATGGATAGAATCTAGAAAGAAGGAGGGCTTCGTAGAGATCACAATAAGGGACCAGGGGGTGGGCATAAAAGATGAGGAGCTACCCCATATATTTGAGCCATTCTTCACCACCCGTAAGAAGGGAACCGGCCTTGGTCTAAGCATCTCTTACAAGATTGTGGAGGCACATCACGGAAGGATTACAGCTGATAGCATACCGGGAAAAGGCACCACCATACAGATCCAATTGCCTCTATAAGTGCCCACATAAGGATCTGGGTTGTTTTACTGTTTAGCCATTTACCTTGACAACCAAGGAGGGCCTTACTATTAGTAACTGGAAAATTATCTGAGTGACCGAGGGGTAGATATGAAAAGGACTTATCAACCAAGCAGGATCAAGAGGGCAAGGACTCATGGATTCAGGGCCCGCATGAAGACCAGAAACGGCATGAAGGTTTTAAACAGGCGCAGGGCAAAGGGAAGAAAGAGGATTGCTGTTTAGGGAATATGGGGGATCAAAGATATTTGGGTTTGGGAAAGATGAACGAATCAGGAAAACAAATGACTTCACAAAGGTAAAGGAATCTGGAAAGAGAATTGGTTCAAAGAATTTCACAGTTATATACAGGAAGAACGAAAAGGAGATATCCAGGCTTGGTATTGGTGTCAGCAAGAAATTGGGCTCAGCTGTGAAAAGAAACAGGATGAAGAGGCTGGTGAGGGAGTTTTTTAGGCTTTCCAAAGGTTCCATTCCCAGAGGATATGATTTTTTGGTCATCCTTAAGAACGACATCAGCCACCTGGGATTCAAGGAGGTGGAAAAAGAGCTGGGGGGACTTTTCTTTGGCAAGATTCAATAGGTGGGTAGCATGGGCTTTTATAGAGGTCATAGGGCTTTATCAATATCTCGTGTCCCCGTTGTTTCCTAAGACCTGTAGATTTTATCCAAGCTGCTCTTCCTATGCCATTGAGGCATTGGAGAGATATGGTATGATAAAAGGGTGCTATTTGGCCTTAAAGAGGATTGCAAGATGTCATCCCTTTTGTCCCGGTGGTTACGACCCACTACCTTAGCCTAAGTGTTTTGTCCCTAAAAGAATAACTATGGAGGATTACGGGAAGTAGAGATGGAAAAACGAGTATTTTTAGCTATGATCCTTTCTTTCTTAGTGGTGATATTGTGGTCATATCTGTTCACACCCCAAACCCCCAATACAAGGAAGCAAGAAGTAAGGGAAACAAAAGAGATGGAAAAAAAGGAACCTCCCAGGGAAGAAGGTGTATTACAAGCTCCTCTTGTTAAAAAGATTCAAGAAGGCATGGGTAAAGAAATATTGGTGGAAACTCCACGGTATGTGGCAACCATATCCACTTTAGGCCCAACGATAAAGTCATTTAGACTGAAGAACTACTTTGAGTCACTGGACAAGGGCAAGGTTGTGGATGTGGCAGCCATTGATAAGGAAAATGAGCATATTCAGTGGGCCTTAAGGGAGGATGAAAAGACAAGGCTGCTGGAATTTCAGGCAAATAAAAGAGAGATAAGGCTTAACCAGGGTGAGGATGCCCTTGTATTTTCACACAGTGGTGAAAACGGTCTCTTGATAGAACATGTAATGAGGTTTTATGCAAACTCTTACAAGATAGATGTAATCACCAATATCAAGGCCAAGGAACCCGGATCCTTGGGACTGGTGGATCTATTAATTAAAGGTACACTGGCCAAGGATGATACAGGGTACCTATCCCATTCCGGCTTTGCTGTGTATGGGGACAAGAGGTTTTCAGAGATCACCTTAGAGGCAAAGAAACCCACAGAAGAGTTGAAAGGTAAGATCACATGGCTTGCCTTAGAATCAGCCTATTTTGCCAGTGCCGTTATAAGTTCAGAAGGGGCAACAAGGGCAGTGCTGAACCTAAGGAAGGATCATCAACTGGAGGCAGTCTTTCCACTGTTAGCTGCAAAGGGAGGGGCAGAGGCCTTAAGCAAGACTTACACATTGTATTTGGGTCCAAAGGACCTGGATGAGTTAAAGAAGGTGGGCCATGAGCTAAGTAAACTGGTAAACTTTGGGTGGACTGATATTATTGCCAAGCCGCTCTTATATGTCCTGAAGTTCAGCAATAACTATGTGAAGAACTATGGGATAAGCATAATATTACTCACAATCCTGGTAAAAATAGTGTTCTGGCCTTTGAGTAACAAGAGCTACAAGAGCATGAAAGAGATGCAAAAACTTCAGCCTTTGATCATGAAGATAAGAGAAAAATATAAGGATAACAAAGAAGCAATGAACAGGGAGGTCATGGCACTGTACAGGACTTATAAGGTAAATCCCATGAGTGGCTGCCTCCCCATATTAATCCAGATCCCAGTGTTTTTTGCCCTTTATAGAGTCCTTGGAAGTAGTATTGAGTTGAGGCATGCACCATTCTTTCTTTGGATAAAGGATCTCTCAGCTCCAGAAAGGTTATTTGAATTCTCCTTTGCAATTCCTCTCATGAAACCACCCTATGGTATACCCGTGCTCACCTTGCTCATGGGTGCTAGCATGTTTATTCAACAGAAGATGAGCCCTTCAACAGGGGATCCAACCCAGGCAAAGGTAATGTTGTTGTTGCCCTTAATTTTCACTTTTATGTTCATTAACTTTCCAGCAGGTCTGGTGCTGTATTGGCTTGTGAACAACATACTTTCCATTGGACAACAGTACTACGTTCAGAAAAAACTGGCATAGTGTGGAGGAATGAGATGCAAGTGTATGAATTTGAGGGAAAGAATCCAGAAGACGCCATCAACAACGCAATGAAGGCCCTTAATGTTACAGCAGATGAGATGAATGTGGAGATCATTGAGCCTGGTTCCGCGGGGATATTTGGTATTGTGGGAGGAAGAAAGGCCAAGATCAAGGTGACACTGAAGCGTGAAGAAAGGGAGGCAATGGAGCAGAGAAGGCCCTTGGAGCTTGCAAAAGAGATGCTAAACCATATCCTAAATATTGTGGCCAAGGGCAGGGTAAGGATAGAGGCCGAGCTATTGGATGGCTCTGTTTCATTGTCGGTATTTGGAGAGGAGGCCGGAATACTCATAGGAAGGAATGGCCAGACCCTGGATGCCCTTCAGTATTTACTAAACAAGATGGTGAATAAGTCATTGGAGAAAAAGGTATTTGTGGTCCTGGACATAGAAGATTACAAAAAAAGGAGGAAGGAGAGCCTCACCCAGATGGCAAAGCGCATGGGTGAAAAGGCAAAGAGGCTCAAAAAGCCTATGAGCACAAACTTACTCAATGCCAGGGACAGGAGGCTTATTCACCTTGCCTTAAAGGATGACAGGGAGCTGGAAACAAAGAGCAAGGGCGATGGCACCATGAAAAAGGTAATTATATACCCCAGGCTAAGGCACGGCTCTAGGGATCACGGAAATAGAAGATAAATCTGTACACCCTATTCATAGATTGTTTGAAAGTCATGGATGGATGATACCATTGCTGCCATAGCCACCCCCATAGGTCCTGGGGCCATAGGGATTGTAAGGATAAGTGGACCCAGGGCCCTTGAGATCATCCAAAGGATATTTAGACCGAAAAACCCAAGGATCGGGATTCAGCCCTATAGGCTGACCCTTGGCCACATAATAGAGCCAGCCAGAGGGACCCCCATTGACGAGGTCCTGGTCTCCTTCATGAAGGCCCCAAGGTCCTATACAAGGGAAGATGTGGTGGAGATAAATACCCACAGTGGTATTGGTATCCTGAGCAGCGTCCTTGACCTCGTGATCGGGGAAGGGGCCAGACTTGCAAGACCTGGTGAGTTCACTTACAGGGCCTACATCAATGGCAGGATAGACCTAATACAAGCAGAGGCGGTCCTGGATCTGATTAGCTCCACCTCTCATAAGGCCATGGAAATGGCAACCAGGGCTATAAAAGGGGAGCTTTCTGAAAGGATATGGACAATCAGGGAAGGGATAATTGGTGTCCTAGCCAATGTGGAGGCCCTAATAGACTTTGCCGATGAGGAAGACGTGGAAGTGGAACTGCCCAGGTTAGCTCAGGAACTCACCAATATCGCTGATTCAGTTCAACGTTTGCTTTTGGCCCACAGTGAAAGGCGTGTTTGGTTTGAAGGGATAAATGTACTGATCTTGGGCAAGGTAAATGTGGGGAAATCCAGTCTGCTAAATAGACTGGTGGGTGAGCCAAGGGCCATTGTCACCTCCATACCAGGAACCACAAGGGATTTAATAGAGGTGCCGTTATTGCTGGAGGGCATCTCCGTCAAGTTTATAGACTCAGCAGGACTAGGCACTCCCAAAGATGAGGCGGAGAGGCAGGGAATGGAAAGGGCAAAGGAAAAGGCAAAGGATGCTGACATTGTGCTTCTGGTGGTGGACCAATCCCAGGGACTTGATGAGATGGACTTTGGCCTTATATCTGAATTTCAGGGAAAGATCATCTTGGTGTTAAACAAATCCGACTTGGACTCCAAGGTCACATGGGAGGACCTAAAGAGATTAGGATCAGTTCCCCATGTCCGTACCTCAGCTTTGGAGAACTGGGGGATAGATGAGCTTAAAGGTCTTATCAAGGCCCAGGTGCTTAGGGAGCTCCCCATGGGCACAGAGGTTGTTTCACCAAATCAGAGACAGGCAGAGGTCCTAAAAAGGGTCCAAAATTATCTGTGGAGTGCCATGGAAGTTTTAAAGCAAGAGGGTCCAAATGAGATCCTGGCCCTGGAGTTAAAAGAGGCCTTAAATGTCCTGGGAGATATAACAGGGGAGGTCCTCCACGAAGACATATTGGAAAAGATATTCTCCAGCTTTTGCATAGGTAAGTAGAGGATCAGTTCCTCTTTTTGAATACCAGCTTTATGGGGGAATGGGTAAAGGGAAAATTCTCCCTGAGCTTATTTACAATGAACCTTATATAGGAGTTCGTAGCCAGTTCAGGGTAGTTCACAAAGCCCACCACTGTTGGTGGGGCCACCTCTGCCTGGGTTGCATAGTAAAACTTAAAGGCCTTTCCCATTGACTTTGGGGGATTGTGGGTGGTCAAGATCGTTCCTAAGATCCTATTTAGTCTGGGGGTCTCCACCCTGGTGTTGTACTCCTTTATCACCATATTTATGTGGCGAAAGAGCTTAGGGATTCCTTCCCCTGTCTTTGCTGATAAGGCCACTATGGGTGAATAAGACATGAAGCCAAATCTATAAACAGCCTGGGAGATGACATCCTTCTGGGCCTGTGTCCCCTTTATTAGGTCCCACTTGTTGAGCACAATAATGGAGGCCTTGTAAAGGCTATCTGCCTCCCCAGCTATCTTTACATCTTGATCTGTAACTCCCGAGGAGGCATCTAGTACAATCAGGGCAATATCACATCTTTTAAGGCTATCCCAGGACTTGTACGTGGAGATCTTCTCCAGCCTTTCTTGAATCCTGGACTTTTTTCTAATACCTGCAGTGTCAATTAACACATAATCACAGCCTTTATACCTGATCCTCAGATCCACAGAGTCCCTAGTTGTACCAGGGACTTCACTCACTATCATCCTTTCATATCCAATTATTCTATTGACCAAGGAGGATTTTCCCACATTGGGCCTACCCAGGATCGCTATCAATGGCACCTTTTCTTCAATATGTTCTTCCTTTTGACCTGATCCAGTGTATTTGAGAATTTTTAATACAGTTTCCTCTAGATCTTGGATCCCGAGCCCATGCTCCGCAGAAATAGGCACAACCCTCTCAAACCCAAGTTGGTAGAATTCATATACCAATTCCTGATCCGTTGGATTGTCCACCTTATTTACACAAAGGACCACTTCCCTTGAGTTTTCCCGGAGCTCTCTAGCCACGTTCCAATCCTCAGCCAATAGGCCATCCTTTGCATCCACGACAAATAATACAACCTTTGCACTCTTCAGCGCCTTCATTGCCTGGTCCAATACCTTTTTAGAGATGGGAGATTGAGCTCCTATAAAAAGACCCCCTGTGTCCACCAATGTGAGGGTGTAACCATCTAGATCCCATAGTCCTTCTATGAGATCCCTGGTCACTCCTGGCAGGTCATGGACCAATGCCTTTTTGTGGCCAATGAGCCTGTTGAACAGAGTGGACTTCCCCACATTGGGTCTTCCCACTATCACTACCTTCTCTTTCATTTCTTCTCCATTTTCCCGTTAAGACTTAAAATACTCACAATGGGGTTTATTGCAACGGGCCTCTCGTAACCTTCAGGCCTATTGCAAGCTCACACATCCCAAAAATCCCTTGTAAGGAAAGGACCTGGGTGCAATACTATTTAAAAGGTGGCAAATATCATGGTGTACTACTATTTGAGAATCATCATTTTAATCTTGGTTGCCCTTCTGGTATCTGAAGGGGTCCTTATTTCCTCAGAGAGGGAAGGTCCTCAGAGGCCAACACTGGAGCAGGCAGAGACCTGTGAAAGTATAAGGGATGGTCTCCCGGTATGGCCTGGCAGGGTATTTTCCGTTGGCAATTCCAGGGTATATTGTGTCTCCACCTTTTCCAATATACAAAGGCAATACATTGTATATCACAGGTGGTATCATCGAGACAAACTTACTGCCACATTCAGATTAAAACTCATGCCACCCAAATACTCTACTGCTAGCAGTGTTCAACTGAGGGATAACGACAAGGGGGCCTGGAAGGTTGAGGTTGTTGATGAAGACGGCTTTGTGTTCAAGACTATAAGATTCAGTGTGGTGGAGTAAGGCATGTATCCTCAATCTATCCTGGCTTTGGGTCTAAGGTGGCAAGATATCATAGACATCATATTCGTGAGTTATATTGTATTTAGATTTTATGTGATATTTAAAGGTACCCATGTATTAAGGGTCCTTGGGATAATTGCCTTTCTCTTTGTAATTCAGAGGATTTCTGTTCTTTTGGGATTAGTGGTTACAAGTTGGGTTATACAGGGTATTACAGCAGCAAGTGCATTGATAATCATCGTGCTGTTTACAAGGGAGATAAGATCAGTCTTTCAGGCAAGAAACTTGAAGCTCCTTTTTTGGGGCTTCAAAATGACTCAGGAGGAGACACCTTGCGAGGTAATTGCTGAAGTTGCCTTTGAGTTTGCAAGGGAGAAGACAGGGGCATTAATAATATTACAAGGGCGAGAAGACTTAACAGGTGTAATCCAAAAGAACATAGCCTGGGATGGTAAGGTCTCCAAAGAGATGCTTGCCACTGTATTTCAAAAGAAATCTCCTGTTCACGATGGTGCTGTTATAATCCGTGGTGATAGGTTAACCGACGTAGGTGTTATACTGCCCCTCTCCTCCAACCCTAATCTACCCAGTTATTTTGGCACAAGGCACAGGGCAGCCTTGGGCCTTACAGAAGTAACTGATGCATTGGTGGTTGTGGTATCCGAAGAGAGGGGTGTGGTCTCTGTTGCAAAGGCTGGAGAAATAACCCCTGTAAACCAAAAAGAGGTCTTGGTGCACATATTAAAGAGGCACCTAGGTATTACAGGGGATCAACGGGCAGTAACAAAGGGCCTCAGGCTGGAGATATCCCTTGCTGCAGTACTTTCCTTTGCCTTGATCACAGGTATCTGGTTTACCTTTACCAAGGGATACGATACCGTCCTGATCTATGACGTCCCCATTGAATACACCAATAGGGATACAAATCTGGAGATAGTCAGGACCAGTGCCTCCCTTGCCCGGGTAGAACTCATGGGATCAGGGGCCATTATCAAGTCCATAAAACCAGACCAGATATCGGTGAGGATAGACCTCTCCCAGGCAACCCCTGGAAGGGCTGTGTACACTATCTCCAAAGAAAATGTGACACTACCTCCAGGCGTGAAGCTCATGAAGGTAATACCCCAGTATGTGGAGGTCTCCTTGGATGAGCGGGTGGAAAAGAACCTGCCTGTACAGGTGGACTGGCAGGGGATATTGGATAGGGATATATCTATTCTGGATGTAATAGTTGAGCCTCCTGTTGTGAAGGTGATGGGTGTTAAAGAGGAGATGGAGGAGATACACACCATTTATACAGAAAAGATATCTGTGGAAAACATCAAGTCAGATACAGAGCTTTCTGCCAAGCTTTTGTTAAACCCAGCCTCCCTCAGGCTAGCCCCAGGGCAAAAAGAGCGGGTAACAGTGAAGGTAAAAGTGGCAAGGAAGGCTGATTTTGTAGACAAACAGAGTAATTGACCTTGACACCCAATGAAAGGTATCTATCATTACAATCACGGGGGCGATCTGGGTTCGACGGGGACAATTGAGGTCTAGGTTGCATGCCGACGTGCTGCCTGGTCGTAAAACAGGTGGGTTAAATACAAGTGCCGACGATTATGCATACGCTCTAGCCGCCTAATGAGGCTAGCGTCCCTTTTGCCCTTGCCTGCGGGGCAAAAGGGGCGTGGACTAGCAGGCTAGCGACACCAGGGTCCTTGGCCCCTGGGTAGCGAAGTAAAAGCCAAGGTTGGCCTCAAAAGACCTGTCTGGCGGATCTCTTGAGGCCGAGAAATCTCTGCCAGAATAAGCATGTAGAAGCTTAGGCTGAAGGTCTTCGGACGGGGGTTCGATTCCCCCCGCCTCCACCATCTCCAAATATCCCTTTGATTATCTCCAGGTCCTTAAATAACGAATTCACCTTTAAACCCTGTGAAAGGTCTGCGCTAAAAAGGGTTCTGTTTTGGCTCTCCTAGATAAGGGGTCAAGATTTAAAATTAGAAATTCAAGGTTGAATCAGATTTAAACCTAATATATAAGCACAAGATGGTGGGGTCTTAGGGGCTGTTTGGCACCTTGTGGCAAGGAGGAAAGCATATGAGAAGATTTACGGTGGTAATTTTAGTGTGTGTAGTGCTGGCCTTTCTGGTGGGTCCTGTGCTGGCCCAGCAACAACCAGCCAAGCCACAGGTACCTCAAAAGCAGGAGGAGAAAAAGGTTACTGCCAAGGTAAATATAAACAAGGCCTCTGAGGCAGAGCTTGCAAAGCTTCCCCAGATAGGCCCTGCCATGGCCAAGGAGATAGTTGCCCATAGGACCCAGAAGGGACCTTTCAAGAAGATAGAGGATATTAAGCAGGTAAAAGGCATAGGGGAAAAGAAATTTGAGGCAATAAAAGATCTAATTACTGTGGAATAGTGAATTATTGCCCCAGGACCCCATCTATCCTGTAAGCTGTGATTAGCTAGTTAACAGACCTTTAGGTTGAGGTTCTTGAAAGGAGGTTTCTTGACCGCAGGAGATGATTTTGCATTTCCTTTGGATTGAGTCAGAAAATGGCATTCTTGAAGACCTGGGCACATTCAATACACAAATTGGGCAAATTATGAATGAAAGCTCAACCCATAACAGACTTTGATACATGAATATTTTTATAGAAGCCATGCTAAGAATTCAACTATTAAAGATTAACGTTTTTCTCAAACTAATACACAGGTATCAGTAATGTCTCATAACATAAAAATAGACCATCCTGAAGTGAGAAACGAAGGAGCCATCTTTTTAATGTCATTAACATGCTAGGTTATATCTACAACAGTTTAGATTCAGGGTATTGTCATGACACAAAGGCACCTTTGAAGAAGGTAAAGAATGTATTTGCAACTAGGTGGCCCATGTGGTATATTTAAAAAAATTAACAGCCAATGGCACAGGAAGAAATAAAACTGGCTTAACCCTGACCTCTAGGTTGGAGATATGAGTCCCATAGAGTGGCAAAAACCTCTATTTAAATTAGATTTCCCAAGGAGGGTAAGAGGCCGATTATGAAAACTTCCTCGCTGTGAAAGAATCGCCCAGCGTGCCAATGACAAAGGGCTATCTTGAACCAGAGTAACCTTAGAATTGTTGAATTTGAAGGAAAGTCTAACAATGTCTTGAGAGTTGGTAATGATAGGGCCTTTAAATTTATAATCACAAATAGAAGGGTAGTATGGCTGCTAATGGCCTAGCACAAAGAATAGTGGATTTTTTAACAAGATACCCACCATTTTCGTATATTCCAGAAGTAGAATTACTAAAACTTGCAAGCACCTGTAAGATCAAAGTCATGAATAGTGGTGAATATGTTTTTCGTGAAGGAGAAAGACCTCCCAGGGAATTTTATGTAATTTATCAGGGTAGCGTTCAACTTGTTGATGAAGAAACAAATGAAATTGTAGAAGTTTTAGAAGAAGGCGATCTTTTTGGAATTGCCGCTCTTTTAGCAAAACGTAATTATATATTTTCAGCTATTACCTTAGAAGATACAATATTGTACATACTCTCATATGACATTTTCAAGGAATATATCGAAAACTACACCAGAGTATTTAGATACTTTTCCTCTGGCTTTGCCCCTGGCATGCACCAGCTAAAGAAAAAAAAGATTGATATTGGAGATAATTTTAAATCATTTTTTGTTCGTGACGAAATTCTTGAAATTAAAGCTACTAAGGATGTCATTACAGCAAAGCCACATAACACAGTTCAAGAAATAGCTCAAGTTATGTCTGATAATAATATTAGTTCAATAATTGTGGTTGACGATAATAGTTTTCCCATTGGAATAATAACTGATTCAGACCTTAGAAAACAAATTGCAACAGGTAGATTCCCTGTTACTGTGCAGGTAAAAGAAATTATGTCTTCACCAGTAATTACTTACCCACCGAATATTAGTGCTTCATCTGTAATCATAGAGATGATGAAGAAAAAGGTTCGCCATCTTTGTTTAACAGAGGACGGGACAGTTAATAGCAAGGTTATTGGCATAATTTCTCAGCATGATGTCCTGGCATTGCATGGTAATAATCCGGGAATAATTGTGAGGGAGATTGAAAAGAGCGATGATATAAAACGCCTTGTGTTAATGAGAAATAGGTCAAATCAGCTTCTTAACGACTATCTAAAACAGGATGTATCAATCACTTTTATTGCAAATACAATCACCGAAATCAATGATGCCTTGATTACTAAGGCCATTGAGCTTTCTATTATGAGACTTGAGTTGGAAGGATTAAAAAAGCCTGATATAAAATTTGCATGGCTTTCCCTGGGGAGCGAGGGAAGGAAAGAACAGCTTTTGCGCACTGATCAAGATAATGCCATTGTGTACGAAGATTGTTTAAAGGATCAAAATGAATACGTACAGAACTATTTCTTAAAACTTGGATCAGAGGTGAATCAGATCCTGATTCAGTGTGGTTTTAGTGAGTGTCCAGGAAATATAATGGCTCGTAATCCTGCCTGGTGCCAGCCTGTATCTGGCTGGAAAAAGTACTTTGATAAATGGATACGAGAGCCTGATGAAGAAAATATCCTAAACACAACGATCTTTTTTGATTTTCGGGTAACCTATGGTGAGGAATCTTTAGCAAAAGACCTTAGGAATTTTATCATTGAGAATAAAAGCAACCGTTTTCTTCTTTTGTTAGCAAAGAAAGCAGCTGATAATCCACCTCCCATCAATTTTTTTAGAAATCTCATTGTGGAAAAAAGTGGCGAACACAAAAATCAATTTGATTTAAAAGGTAGATGTTTGATGCCGTTAATCGATGCTGCCCGGGTGCTCATCCTTGATAGGGATTATTTGGATGTGCAATCCACCATTGAAAGATATGAAGCTCTAAAGAAATTAGATCCAACCCGCGAGTCTGTTTATAATGATGCTATTGATGCCTTTAGCATCTATTTAAAAATAAGAACTATACAAGGACTAAAGAACAGAAACTCAGGGAGGTACATCAATCCTGAGGAGTTAACGAAATTGGAAAAACAGTTGTTAAGGAACACCTTTTATTCAATTGAGCAAATTCAACAAGTTTTGACTTCAAAATATCAACTAAAGATTGCTAGGTAGTAATGGCATTTTTAAGAAACTTATACTTTAGGTTTCTAGAAAAAAGAATATGTGCTAAGGAGAAATATCCTTCGGTCGTATGTGAATATATCTCGCATAATAAAAACTTTACAGTGCACCCTGAGGTTGCAAGAAATAGATATATAGTAATTGATACCGAAACAACAGGCTTGAACTATAAAAAGGATATGGTAATTGCTTTTGGTGGAATCGGAATTACAAACCTGGAAATTGATGTAAGTGATTCTTATGAGGCTATTCTGCAATCTGAAAAAGCAGGAGACAATCATAGTATATCTATCCATGGTATTCGAAATAGTGATGTAAGATCAGGAGTAGACAGACGAGAATTTTTTGTGAAGCTTTTGAGCTTTCTTCGAGGTGATATTATTGTAGGGCATCATGTAAAGTTTGACATTTTAATGTTATCTGAGAATCTGGCTAAAATATATCCATTGAAAATCCTAAATCCATCACTTGATATATTTGATTTAGCTATTTACCTTGAGCAGGATGTTAAAATTGAAGAAATTACCTTTCAACATTTGGAAAATAGTGCGTACACCCTTGATAGTTTGCTCGAAAGATATAATGTGCGGGGAAG
>FWWL01000849.1_pt1 | contig 80358 bp, 66 predicted proteins | sample 2228331 | NCBI WGS metagenome assembly FWWL01 (sample SAMEA103939775, study PRJEB20133) | metagenome | reverse complement strand
GGCGCCATTCATTCGCAGGAGGAATTTCTGATCGCCGACAGCCTGCCCGAACGCGCCGCCCTGTCGGCGCTCACCATCCTGCGCATCATCGAAAAGGGCCGCGTATGACCTTCATCATCCGTCCCGCCCGCGCCGACGACCTGCAGCATCTCTACGAGATGGCCAAGCTCACCGGCGGCGGCTTCACCAACCTTCCTCCCGAAAAGCCCGCGCTCAAGGCCAAGCTGGAACGCAGTGCCGAGGCGTTCGCGCGCACCGATGACGCCAAGAAAGACGAATTGTTCGTTCTGGTCCTCGAAAACACCGCGACGCAGGAGGTGCGCGGCACGTGCCAGATCTTCACCCAGGTCGGTCAGCGCTGGCCCTTCTACTCCTACCGCATGGGCACGGTGACCAAGCATAGCGAGGCGCTCGGCCGCACCTTCCGCGCGGAGATCCTGAACCTCGTCAACGATCTGGAGGGATCGAGCGAGGTTGGCGGGCTGTTCCTCCACCCCGGCGAGCGTGCCGGAGGCCTTGGCATGCTGCTCGCCCGCAGCCGCTATCTGTTCATCGCGATGCACCGCGCGCGCTTCGCCGACCGCATTCTCGCCGAACTGCGCGGCGTGATCGACGAGGCGGGCGGATCGCCCTTCTGGGACGGCGTTGCGGGGCGTTTCTTCGGGATGAGCTTCCAGCAGGCCGACGAATTCAACGCGATCCACGGCAACCAGTTCATCGCGGACCTGATGCCGCGCCACCCGGTCTATACCGCGATGCTCACCGACCATGCGCGCAGCGTCATCGGCGTCCCCCACCCCTCGGGCCGCGCGGCGATGCGGATGCTGGAGCATGAAGGCTTCGCATTCGAAAATTATATCGATATCTTCGACGGCGGCCCGACCATGACCGCACGGACCGACCATGTGATGACGATCCGCGACTGCCGGACCCAGCCAGTCGCGCACATCGCGCCCGGCGGGGACGCGAGCATTATCGCGCGCGGCACGCTCGCCGAGTTCCGCGCGTGTCACGGCCGGATCAAGCGCGGCGATGAGGGCGTAACGCTCGACCCCGCCGCCGCCGCACTGCTCGACGTCGGCGTGGGCCAGGACGTGTGCCATGCCCCGCGTTGAGATCAACTTCGACGGGATCATCGGCCCCAGCCATAACTACGCCGGCCTCAGCCACGGCAACCTCGCCGCCACGCGCAATCAGGGGGCGGTGTCGCAACCCCGCGCGGCGGCGCTGCAGGGCGTTGCGAAGATGCGCGCCAACCTCGCGCTCGGACTGACGCAGGGCATCCTCCTTCCCCACGCCCGCCCCGACCATCGCTGGCTGGACAGCCTCGCCACAACCTACACCGACGCCGCGCCGCATCTTCAGGCACAAGCGCTGTCGGCCTCTGCAATGTGGGCCGCCAACGCCGCCACCGTCTCCCCCGCGCCCGACACAGCCGACGGACGCTGCCACCTGACCGTCGCCAACCTCGTCACGATGCCGCATCGCAGCCATGAATGGCCCGAGACGCTGGCCCAGTTGCGCCTCGCCTTCGCGCACGAGGCCTTCCGCGTCCACGGCCCCGTCCCTGCCCCGTTCGGAGACGAAGGCGCGGCCAACCATATGCGCCTTGCCCCCGACCATGACGCGCCCGGCGTCGAGGTGTTCGTCTATGGAATCAGCGGCGGCCCCTTCCCCGCCCGCCAGCATCGCGAGGCGAGCGCAACCGTCGTCCGCCGCCACGGGCTAGACGCTGCACGCACGCTGTTCGTCCAGCAGTCCGAGGAAGCGATCGCCGCCGGCGCGTTCCACAATGACGTCGTCGCGGTTGCCAACGCCAACGTCCTCTTCGCGCACGAACTGGCCTTCGCCGACAAGGACAGCTTTTACGCCGATCTGCGCCGCTTGATGCCCCGCGTCGAAATCGTGGAAGTCCCAGCTGCCGAAGTCAGCCTGGCCGACGCGATCAGCTCATATCTGTTCAACGCCCAATTGGTGACGATGCCGGGCGGTGAGACCGGCCTCATCCTCCCCACCGAAGCCCGCGATACTCCAAGCGTATGGAGCTGGCTCCAGCGCCATCTCGCCGGAAACGGGCCGATCCGTCACCTCGAAGTGGTCGATGTCCGCCAATCGATGGCCAATGGCGGTGGCCCCGCCTGTCTGCGCCTGCGCGTCGTTGCCGACCCGGCGACCGTCGACCCCCGCTTCCTCGTCGATCCGGCAAAGCTCGACCGCATCGCCGCAGTGATCGAGACGCACTGGCCCGATGCCATCGCCCAGGACCAGATCGGCGACCCCACGCTGATCGCCCGCATTGCAACCGCGCGCACCGCGCTGCTCGACGCGCTCGACATCGATCCGGCATCACTGTCGGGTTAATTGACAGGTAACCATAGCCGTTAACGCGAAGCCGCGCATTTCCGCACTTGGCCTGTCTCTTGCGTAACGATTGCCATGCTGGCACGCATCAAACGCCTCTTCACGATCAAGACGAGATTCGAGGCGTTTGCCGTGATCTACGGTCTTGGCGTCGGGGCGGTTGAGCGCGGCATTCACTATCTGGAGCAATATCCCGGCTTTGGCGGATGGCTGCTGTTCGCAGTCTGCCCCATCGCGGTGTTCATGGCGGGCGCGCGGATCCTGGATTCGCTCGATGCCGGGATCGAATAGGCGATTTTCGGGACCGGTCCGTCGGGGGACGGATCGGATGGGGAGATGAGAGTGCGGTTGTTTCGGGGCATGTTCACGGCACTGGCGGCGCAGGCGCTGCTGATCGTTGCGGTCGGCGGAGGGCTGTTGTTGTGGAATGTCTACACCACCAGCGAGCGCGCGCTGCGCAGCCGCGATGCCGCACAGCTCGACGCCTTTGCCGCGCTCGCCGCTGAAGCCGCCGCCGCCGGCAAACCCTATGATCGCATCGTTGCCGAACTCGACCGGCGCGACCCGAATCTGCTCGGCGGCCGCGTGGCGATCGTCGGTGCCGACGACCGGCTGCTCGGCGGTCCCGCCGCCGGACCTGCGCTACTCGATCGCCCGATCGTTGTCGGTGGTCGCACCGTTGCCAGCGCCCGCATCGTCCGGTCGCCCCAGCTCGCTGATCGCGACCGCGCGCTGCTGCGCGACCATTATATCGGGATCGGCGCGATCCTCGCGGGCCTCCTCGCCTTGCTGCTCGGCGCGGCTTACTGGCTGGCCGGGCGCTGGTCCAAGCCCCAGCGCGAATTGCTGCGCCTCAGCCATGAGGTCGCCGATGGCGATGGCGACATCTATTTCGACGAGCGCGGCCCGCGTGAGATCGTCGGTACAATGCGCAACCTGCGCCGCATCGCCAACCGCTTTGAGCGGATCGAGACGGCGCGTCGCACCTGGCTGGTGATGATCGCCGAAGAGCTGCGCGAGCCGATCGCCTCGCTTGGCGGCCATTTGTCGGAGCTTCAGGAAGCACTGACCGCCGAGCCGGAGTTCAAGGCCGCGATCGAGGCCGACCAGAACCGCCTCGCCCGCATGGCCGAGGATCTTCACGCCGTCGCGCTCGCCGATCTCGGCCGCCTTCCGCTGCGTTTTGCCGATGTCGATCCGCGCGCGCTGATCCACAATGCGATTTACAGCCATGCCAAGCGCGCTGAAGCGGCGGGCGTGCGCCTCGAAACCAGCAATCTCCCGCCTTACACCATCCTCGTGAAGTGGGACGCGGAACGGATCGAGCAATTGTTCGGCGCGCTGATCGAAAACAGCATGCGCTACGTCCCGCGCGGCGGCCGCATCGTGCTCGGCCTGGAAAGCCAGCGCGACGCGTGGCGGCTGATTGTCGATGACAATGCCCCGGGCATCGATGTGCAGCTCGCCCAGCAGTTGTTCGAGCCCTTCTACCGCGCCAACGCCAAGGAAACTCCCGGCGGATCGGGCCTCAGCCTCGCCACCGCCCGCGCGATCGTCGAGGGGCATCACGGCCGGATCGAGGCAAGCAACTCCCCGATCGGCGGCCTGCGCATCACCGTGGTGCTCCCGGCTACCCCACCGATGGCTTGAGGTCGGAGCGACCACCTTCTTCTTAGCCCCTCCCGCTTGCGGGAGGGGTTGGGGGGGGCTTCTTCTTCAGTTTCTCAAGGCCGCGTCGGCCTCAAGCCTCACTCAAACTCCAGGATCGCCGCATCCACCGCTAGGCTGTCGCCCGCAGCGAAGTTGATCGCCTTGACCACGCCCGCCTTCTCGGCGCGCAGGATGTTCTCCATCTTCATGGCTTCCACGACGGCGAGCGGCTGACCCGCCTCGACCTTCTCGCCCTCGCCCACCTCGATCCGGGTCAACAGCCCCGGCATCGGCGCGAGCAGGAAGCGGCTCATGTCCGGCGGAATCTTCTCGATCATGTGGCCGGCGAGTTCCGCGACGCGCGGTGCATAGACCTTGACGTCATGCGCCGCTCCGCGCGTGCGCAGCGTCCATCCTGCACGGCCACGCTGCACGCCGACGCTCAGCAATTCCTCGCCATCGATTCGGAATTGCGCCAGCCGCTGCCCCGGCTGCCAGCCCGTGGCAATGTCGAGTGGCGCTTCATTCGGGTCGAAGTTGACCAGCATCCCTCCGGCGTGGCCATCGACGCTGATATCGAACCGCTCGCCGCCGATCAGCACGACGCGCTCGGTCGACATGGTCGGCGTGGCGAGCTGCCCGGAAATCTCGACCGCCCGGGAAGCCTGAACCAGGTCCAGCACCGTCGCCACCGCCGCCAGCTTGCGCAGCAGCGTCGCGTCGGCGGGCGCCCCCTCGAACCCCTCGGGATATTCCTCCGCGATGAAACCGGTGGTCAGCGCGCCCGAGCGGAAGCGCGGATGCTGCATCAGCGCCGACAGGAAATCGATATTGTTGCCCAGCCCGTCCAGCTGGAACCGGTCAAGCGCCGCGACCTGCAGATCGGCCGCCTCGTCGCGGGTGTTGCCCCAGGTGATCAGCTTGGCGATCATCGGGTCATAGAACATGCTGACCTCGCCCCCCTCGGCAACGCCATCATCGACGCGGACATAGCCGTCGCCGCCGACAGCGCCATAGGGCGTCTCCTGCGCCGCCGGGGGCGCATAGCGCACCAGTCGCCCGGTGCTCGGCAGAAACCCGCGATACGGGTCCTCGGCATAGACGCGGTTCTCGATCGCCCAGCCGGTCAGCGTGACCTCATCCTGCGTGAACGCCAGCTTCTCGCCCGCCGCCACCCGGATCATCTGCTCGACAAGGTCCAACCCCGTAACCGCCTCGGTCACCGGATGCTCGACCTGCAGCCGGGTATTCATTTCGAGGAAGTAGAAGCCATCGCCGGTCTTGTCGGCACCCGAGACGATCAATTCGACCGTCCCCGCGCTATAATAGCCCACCGCCCGCGCCAGCGCGACCGCCTGCTCGCCCATCTTCCGCCGCATCTCGGGCGTGACGAAAGGCGACGGCGCTTCCTCCACCACCTTCTGGTGCCGCCGCTGGATCGAACATTCGCGCTCGCCCAGATAGAGGATATTGCCATGCTGGTCGCCGATCAGCTGGATTTCGATATGGCGCGGCTGTTCGATGAACTTCTCGATGAACACGCGATCGTCGCCGAACGACGCCAGCCCCTCGCGCTTGGTCGCCTCAAACCCCTCGCGGACGTCCTGCTCGCTCCACGCCAGCCGCATCCCCTTGCCGCCGCCGCCGGCCGACGCCTTCATCATCACCGGATAGCCGATGTCCGACGCGATCTTCACCGCCTCATCGGTATCGGCAATCTCGCCCAGATAGCCGGGGACGACATTGACCCCCGCCGCCTTGGCGAGTTTCTTGGACTCGATCTTGTCGCCCATCGCCGCAATCGCATTGGCCGGCGGACCGACAAAGGCGATCCCCGCCTCCGCGCACGCCTTCGCAAAGCTCTCGCGCTCCGACAGAAAGCCATACCCCGGATGGATCGCGTCCGCGCCAGTCGCCTTGGCCGCCGCCAGGATCAGCTCCGCCTTGAGATAGCTCTCAGCAGCAGGCGCCGGCCCCAGCCGCACGCTCTCGTCGGCCATCAACACATGCGGCGCGCGCGCATCGGCATCGGAATAGACCGCGACCGTCGCAATCCCCATCCGCTTGGCCGTGCGGAACACCCGACACGCAATCTCGCCCCGATTGGCGACCAGGATTTTCTTGAACATTATTTCTTCTTCCACTCTCGGATGATTAGTCCGGTCGCTGCGAGCCAGATCAACGCGGCGATGCCCGCCTTGATCTCAATTGGTTGCTGGATTGAGCGAATGCAGCGAGAAAGGTCGCCTCGCAGATCAAGGCAATGAAACTCTGCACCCGAGTAAGAATAGCCGTGCGCGAGCACGAAAACTGCCAACGCGATTGATCCGACGATGTAGGTGCCGACCAAAATTTGGAGGCGCATCACTCCGCCGCCTCCAGCTCCGCCTTCACCTCACCCGCCATCGCCCGCATGCCCAGCCGCGCGAACAGCGCCGCATCCTTGTCGTCGCCAGCATTGCCAGTGGTCAGCAGCTTGTCGCCAGTGAAGATCGAATTCGCCCCCGCCATGAAGCACAGGGCCTGCGTCTCATCGCTCATGCTCTCACGGCCCGCAGACAGCCGCACCATCGACTCCGGCATCGTGATCCGCGCCACCGCGACCGTGCGCACGAATTCGATCTGGTCGATCTTCGCCAGCGGCGTATCGTGCAGCATGTCGCCCAGCACCGTGCCCTTGACCGGCACCAGCGCGTTCACCGGCACGCTCTCGGGATGCTTGGGCAGGGTCGCCAGCGCATGGATGAACCCCACGCGATCCGCCCGCGTCTCGCCCATCCCGACGATCCCGCCGCAGCACACGTTGATCCCCGCCTCACGCACATGGTCCAGCGTTTCCAGCCGGTCCTCGAACGTCCGCGTCGTGATCACCTCGCCATAACGCTCGGGTGAGGTGTCGATATTGTGGTTGTAATAATCCAGCCCGGCTTCCGCGAGCAGCGCCGCCTGCCCCTCGGTCAGCATGCCGAGCGTCATGCAGGTTTCCATGCCCATCTGGCGCACGCCCTTCACCATCTCGACGATGGCGGGCATGTCGCGGTCCTTGGGGTTACGCCACGCCGCACCCATGCAGAAGCGCGACGAGCTATTGTCCTTGGCCTGCGCCGCCGCCTGCAGCACCGCGCGGACATCCATCAGCTTGGTCGCCTTCAGCCCCGTCTCGGCATGGGTCGACTGGTTGCAGTATCCGCAATCCTCCGGGCAGCCGCCGGTCTTGATGCTCAGCAGCGTCGACAGCTGCACCTCGTCCGCCGCGAAATGCGCGCGGTGGACGGTCGCGGCCTGATAGACCAGCTCCATGAACGGCAGGTCGAACAGCGCGGCGATCTCATCGCGGGTCCAATCGGTACGGGTGGTCACATCAAAGCCCTGATCCAAGAGTAAAGAAAACCGCCGACACCGATGCCTAGGAACATCATCGCCCCCTGATTGGTCAGCCACGCGGAGCGCGGTACCGGAACGTTACGCTGGCGCGAACGCAAAATCGACGCGGTACAGCTGAGCGCGCACAGCCCGGAAATCGCCAGAAACACCGTCAGCGCAGCGATGATCACACCGGGGATCTTCTGCCCCTGCCCCGACTGCGCGATCGACAGCACCCCGCCCAGACCCAGCAACGCCAGCGACAGGAGGTGCTTCGAATAATCGTAGAGCAGCATCTCCTTATCGAACCCGGGCTCCGGGTCCGGCTTGACGAATTCCTCGCTCATTCCGCAGCCTCCGCAAATTCGAGAACTGCACAGCAGCTAAGCCCAGCCACACAACCGCGGCGGTGACGTTTGCCGACCCTAATCATTTTCCAGTTCGTCCTTCTCGAAATGGACGATGACGAACCGATCATCCGAATCCCGCTTGCGAAGGTAGAACGTGCCCGACTGGCCCGGCCTTGGCTTGATCGCGATTGGTCCGCAGGAAATGACGATCATGTTGGCCTGCTCCAGAAAGGTGCGTGCTCTTACACGGGCATCTGGTCCTACTATCGCTCCGAACTCGTCCATAGCCTCCCGCTGCGCGGAATTCGGCACTTGGCGCTCAATCGAATACGTGCCGCTCACCTTGCGTGTGCCAGCAAGCTGCGCGTCCCATTCTCGCTTCGCCTGCTCCATCTGCGCCTTAGCCTCGCCTTTCGCCAAGACGCGGCAGGCCAATGCCTCTGGCGCGCCAACCAGCGCGACCAATGCGACGAGCGAGAAGAGCCGGATCACTCCGCAGCCTCCTCACGCGGCGGCATGTTGTGGCCGAGCAGGGTCAGCACCTCCTCCGCCGCGTTCACCAGATTCGTTCCGGGGCCAAAAATCGCCTGAACTCCCGCGTCGCGCAGGATCTGATAGTCCTGCGCCGGGATCACCCCGCCCGCGATTACCTTGATATCCGACCGCCCGGCGTCACGCAGGTGCCCGATCAGCTGCGGGATCAGCGTCTTGTGCCCCGCCGCCAGGCTGGAGACGCCGACCACATCGACATCCTCGGCCAGCGCCAGTTCGGCCGCCTCCTGCGGCGTCTGGAACAGCGGGCCCGGTACGACCTTGAAGCCCAGATCGCCGAACGCGGAGGAGACGAGGTTCGCCCCGCGATCATGGCCGTCCTGCCCCATCTTCGCGACCAGCATCCGCGGCGCTCGGCCCAGCCGCCGCTCGGTCGCGGCAACGCCGTCCTTCAACCGCTCCCAGCTCTGGTCGGCGTCATAGGCACCGCCATAGACGCCCTTGACCGGGGTCGGAACGGTCCCGTGCCGCCCGAATACATCCTCCATCGCCAGGCTGATCTCGCCCAGCGTCGCGCGATGCCGCGCCGCCACGACCGCCAGTTCGAGGAGGTTGCCATCGCCCCGCGCGCCGTCACGCAGCGCATCCAGCGCCGCCTGGCACGCTACTTCGTCGCGCGTCGCCTTGACCCGCGCAATCCGCGCCACCTGCGCCTCGCGCACCGCGTGGTTATCGATGTCGAGCGTCTCGATCGGGTCTTCCTCGGCCTTGCGGTATTTGTTGACCCCGACGATCACCTGCTCGCCCCGGTCGATCCGCGCGGCGGCGGCGGCGGCGGCTTCCTCGATCATCGCCTTGGGCCAGCCGGCGGCGACCGCCTTGGCCATCCCGCCCTCGGCTTCGACCCGCTCGATGATCGCCCACGCCTTGTCGACCAGCTCCTGCGTCAGCGCCTCGACATAATAGCTGCCGCCCAGCGGATCGACGACATTGGTCATCCCCGTCTCTTCCTGGATCACCAGCTGGGTATTGCGGGCGATGCGCGCGGAGAAATCGGTCGGCAGCGCGATGGCTTCGTCCAGCGCATTGGTGTGCAGCGACTGCGTCCCGCCCAGCATCGCCGCCATCGCCTCGATCGTCGTGCGGATGACGTTGTTGTACGGGTCCTGCTCGGTCAGCGACACGCCGCTGGTCTGGCAGTGGGTCCGCAGCATCTTGCTGCGCTCGTCCTTCGCGCCCAGCTGCGTCATCACGCGATGCCACAACACCCGCGCTGCCCGCAATTTAGCGACTTCCATGAAGAAGTTCATACCGATTGCGAAGAAGAAGCTCAGCCGCCCGGCAAACTTGTCGATATCAAGGCCCGACGCGACGCCGTATTTCACATATTCCATGCCGTCGGCGATGGTGAAGGCCAGTTCCTGCACCTGCGTCGCCCCGGCCTCCTGCATATGATAGCCGGAGATCGAAATGCTGTTGAATTTCGGCATGTTGGCCGAGGTATATGCAAAAATATCTGAAATGATCCGCATCGATGGTTCGGGCGGGTAGATATAGGTGTTGCGGACCATGAACTCCTTCAGAATGTCGTTCTGAATGGTCCCGTCGAGCAGGCTCTGGTCGACGCCCTGCTCCTCCCCCGCGACGATGAAGAAGGCGAGGATCGGGATCACCGCGCCGTTCATCGTCATGCTGACCGACATCTGGTCGAGCGGGATGCCGTCGAACAGGATCTTCATATCCTCGACACTGTCGATCGCCACGCCCGCCTTGCCGACGTCACCGGTCACGCGCGGATGGTCGCTGTCATATCCGCGATGCGTCGCCAGATCGAACGCGACCGACAGCCCCTTCTGCCCCGCCGCCAGATTGCGGCGGTAGAATGCGTTGGACTCCTCCGCGGTCGAAAAGCCCGCATATTGCCGGATCGTCCACGGCCGCCCGGCATACATCGACGCCCGCACCCCGCGCGTGAACGGCGCAAAGCCGGGCAGACCCGGATCGGCGGTCACGTCGTCCGCCGTATAGAGCGGCTTGACGTCAATCCCCTCCGGCGTGCGCCAGGTCAGGTCACGGCCCTTCACTTCCTTGTCGGCCAGCGCCTTCCAGTCGGCGGGGGTCGGTTTCTCACGCATTTACTTACCCTTGAACTCCGGCGCGCGCTTGCCGAGAAACGCCATCACGCCTTCGCGGAAATCCTCGGTCTTGCCCGCAATCCGCTGATGCGCCGCCTCGACGCTCAGCGTCTCCGACAGCGTGTTGTTGAGTGCCGCCTTGATCTGCGCGCGGATCAGGCCCAGCGCAATGGTCGGTTTGGCGGCGAGCGTAGCGGCGAGTTTGCCCGCCTCGACCATCAGCGCATCGTCCTCGACCACCCGCGCCACGAGCCCTGCGTCCTTTGCGTCATCGGCGAACATCTTCTCGCCCAGCAGCGCCATCTCCAGCGCCTTGGCCCGTCCCGCCGACTTGGCGACCAGCCAGGTCGCGCCGCAATCCGGCACCAGCCCGATATTGCTGAAGGCGAGCAGCAGATACGCGCTCTTCGCCATCACCACCATGTCGCCGCCCAGCGCAATGCCCACGCCCGCACCCGCCGCTGGCCCGTTGATCGCGGTGACGATCGGGATCGGCAGCTCGGACAGCGTCTCGGCGAGCGGGTTGTAGTGAAACTCCAGGCTCTCCGCCGGATCGACCGGCCCGCGATCCATCCGCCCGGCCAGATCCGCGCCGGAGCAGAACGCCCGCCCCTCCCCGGTCAGCAGCACCGCCCGCGCGCCCTCGTTTACCGCGCGCAGCAACGACGCGCGGATCAGGTCCAGCATGTCGAACGTCACCGCATTCAGCCGCTCGGGTCGGTTGAGCCGGATCGTCGCGACGCCATTGTCGAGGCTGTACAGGACGGTCTCGTCGGTCAATGCGCCTCTCCCTTCGGCGTTTCCATGATCTCGGTCAGTACCCCGCCCATGTCGCGTGGATGGATGAAGAAAATCAGCGTCCCATGCGCCCCGATCCGCGGTTCGCCCAGCACGCGCGCGCCCTTGGCCTCGAACCATGCCTTGGCGTCATGGATGTCGGGCACCTCGTAGCACACATGATGCTGCCCGCCCGCCGGGTTCTTCGCCAGAAAGCCGTGGATCGGCGAGTCCGCGCCCAAGGGCTCGATGAGCTCGATCTGGGTGTTGGGCGTATCGACGAAACACACCTTCACCCCCTGCGTCGGCAGGTCGAAGGGTTCGTGGATCGTCTCGGCGCCCATGATGTCCCGATAGAAGGCGACCGAGTCCGCGATCGACGGTGTCGCAACGCCGATATGGTTGAGCCGGCCGAGTTTCATGTGTTCATCCCCGAGTTCAGCACGACAGTCGCGACTCCTTCTGAAGCGGCACGAACTTGCCATCGCGATATTCGTATCGTTCGATGAACTTCGCCGTTCCGCTCGCCTGCACGGCGAACGACTTGCCCTTCACGATGTCGACGATCTTGCCCTCGAGATTGCTCAGCGGTTCGCCGCCAAAGGTCTTGCCCGTCGTGTCATCGACCGCACCCTCGTTCGACGCCGACAGCCACACGCGCTCCGACTGGACCGGCCCGTCGGGCTTCAACTCGGTGATCGACGCGCCACCGCACGAATAGCCCTGCCCCGACCAGCCGCTCTCGACATAGATCGCCGGATTGTCGGTGAATTCATTCGCCACCCGCCACTCCGGCTCCGCGCCCCAACCGGAACCGCGCACCAAAGTCGGCCATTTGCCGGTTACAGCGAACCCCTCGCCCTCGGGCTTCAGATAGGCGATCGCCAGTGCGCCGGAACAGGCGTGGCAATCGGACTCGTTCGCGCCGGGACTTAGCAGCACCGCGGTGTCGCCGATCCACAACAGCTGTCCTGGCTTCACATTGATGACGTCGGAATCACCGTCGCGCACCTGCGCCGCCCCATCCTTGCCATAGGCTGTGCGGAAGGCGAGCTTGAGCTGCTCCGCCTCGGGCAAGGCGCGCACGCCGGCAACGGTCGGGGTCGCAGACGGGGTCGGCGCGGTCGTATTGCCGCTCTCGGGTGCCTGCTGACAGCCTGCCAGCAGCGCTACCGCGCCCGCCAACGCGATGCCGCCATGATTTAAGCGACCGCGTGTCACAAGTCGGTACTTGCCAAGAGGGCGATCAGCATACCTGCTCCTACCACAACGAAAATCATACCGATCAGCGATGCAACGTAACTCGCAAATACTGCTGACGAAAAACCCGGACCACCGCGCCTGATCTCATTCCCAAACGGGTGAGATTTAACGACGCCCCTCCGATGCGCCGCAACAGCCCCGCTCAAATAATGGAGCGCCAACCATAACCCACCTGCCAAGAGGCTAGCCGCAATGATGACATCCTTACTCACAGCGGGATATTGTCATGCTTCTTCCACGGATTTTCGAGGCTCTTGTTCCTCAGCTTCCGTAGTCCCAGCGCGATCCGCCGCCGGGTCGAATGCGGCATGATGACCTCGTCCACAAACCCCTTGCTCGCCGCGACGAACGGGTTGGCGAAGCGCGCCTCATACTCCGCAGTCTTCTCGGCGATCTCTTCCGGCGTGCGCCCGCGGAAGATGATCTCGACCGCGCCCTTCGCGCCCATTACCGCGATCTCGGCGGTCGGCCAGGCATAGTTCAGATCGCCGCGCAGATGCTTTGACGCCATCACGTCATACGCCCCGCCATAGGCCTTGCGCGTGATCACCGTGATCTTGGGCACCGTCGCCTCGGCATAGGCGAACAGCAGTTTCGCACCATGCTTGATGATGCCCGAATGCTCCTGCCCGACACCCGGCAGGAAGCCCGGCACATCGACAAAGGTCACGATCGGAATCTCGAACGCATCACAGAAGCGCACGAACCGCGCCGCCTTCTTGCTCGAATTGATGTCGAGCACGCCCGCCAGCACCATCGGCTGGTTGGCGACGATGCCGACCGTGCGCCCCTCGATCCGTCCAAAGCCGATGATGATGTTGCCGGCATGCGTCGGCTGCACCTCAAAGAAATCGCCCTCGTCGACGGTCTTCCGGATCAGCTCGTGCATGTCGTAGGGCTGGTTGGCGCTCGGCGGGATCAGCGTGTCGAGGCTGTCCTCGATCCGGTCCCACGGGTCGCTGCACGGCCGCTCGGGCACAGGTTCGCGATTGCTCGCGGGAAGGAAGTCCACGAAGTCGCGCGCCGCCAGCAGCGCCTCGATATCATTCTCGAACGCCACATCGGCAACGCCCGACTTCGTGGTATGCGTCACAGCGCCGCCCAGTTCCTCCTGCGTGACGATCTCGTTGGTAACGGTCTTCACTACATCCGGGCCGGTGACGAACATGTACGATGAATCCTTCACCATGAAGATGAAGTCGGTCATCGCGGGAGAATAAACGGCCCCGCCAGCACAGGGGCCCATGATGAGCGAGAGTTGCGGCACCACGCCCGACGCCAGCACATTGCGCTGAAACACCTCGGCATAGCCGGCAAGGCTAGCGACTCCCTCCTGAATCCGCGCGCCGCCGCTGTCATTGAGGCCGATCACGGGCGCGCCGACCTTCATCGCCATGTCCATGATCTTGCAGATCTTCTGCGCGTGCCGCTCCGACAGCGACCCGCCGAACACGGTGAAATCCTGGCTGAACACGAACACGAGCCGACCGTTGATCGTGCCTGATCCGGTGACGACGCCATCACCGGGCACGATCTGATCCGGCATGCCGAAATCGACGCAGTTATGCTCGACATACATGTCGAGTTCTTCGAACGATCCCTCGTCGAGCAGCACTTCCAGCCGCTCGCGCGCGGTCAGCTTGCCCTTGGCGTGCTGCGCGTCGATCCGCTTCTGGCCCCCGCCCAGCCGGGCCGCGGCGCGGCGGCGTTCGAGTTCCTCGATCGTCGAAGACATGGCGTACTCCCTTGGCCAGCCCCTGCACAGGACACGCGCATCCGTGCAAATGCAATGTTGCGAAGTTGCATCTTAGGACTCTGCATATATGCTTGTACCATGGAACAACGCCGCCGCCTCTTCGCCGGTCACCGAGTCCGCGACCTGCGCAAGCGGTTGGGACTGCCACAGGCCGCACTCGCCGCGCGGCTCGGCGTCTCGGTCAGCTATCTTTCGCAGATCGAGAATGAGGAACGCCCGCTCACCCCGCCGGTGCTCGTCGCACTCAGCCGCGAATTTCCCGAACAATGGGGTGAGGTCGGTAGCGACGACAGCACCGCCGAACTGGTCCGCGCAATCGACGCCGCAACCGACACCAGCATCCCCACCGCAACGCTCGACGAGGCCGCAGTCCGGCGCGGGGTCGAAAAACACCCCGCCCTCACCCGCCGCATGGTCGCGCTCCACGACGCCTGGCGCCGCAGTCAGGCGCAGTTGCGCGTCCTAGACGACAAGGTCGAAAGCGGCGCGGGCCGCGACGGGTCGCTGCCGTGGGAGGCGGTGCGCGACTGGTATCAGGCCGAGGGCAATTACATCGACCCGCTCGACCGCGCCGCTGAGGCGCTGGCCGACAGTTTCGACCATCCCCGCGCGATCGAGGACCGGCTACGCGGCTGGCACGGCATCGCGATCGCCGAAGCGCGCGACGACGACACCCGCCTATCGCGCTTCGACCCCGATACCCGGCGGCTGGCGATCAGCGGCGTCCTGCCCCCCGAAAGCCGCGCCTTCCTCCTCGCGCAACGCCTCGCCGCGCTCGAATTCGCGAACGAGATGCGCGCGGTCGCTGACGCCAGCGGCCTCGCCTCACCGGCGGCCCGCGAACTCCTCGCGCTTGGCCTCGCCAATTACGCGGCAGGCGCGCTGCTGATGCCGTACACCCGCTTCCGCGACGCCGCGCGCGAGCTGCGCCACGATATCGACCGGCTGCGCCAGCGTTTCGGCACTAGCTTCGAACAGGCTTGCCACCGCCTCTCGACGCTCCAGCGCCCCGGCGCACAGGGCATCCCGTTCTTCTTCTGCCGCATCGACATGGCCGGCAACATCACCAAGCGGCATTCGGCGACCCGCCTCGAATTCGCGCGATTCGGCGGCGCCTGCCCGCTCTGGGTGGTGCATGAGGCGGTGGCGATCCCTGACCGCATCCTGACCCAACTGGCCGAGACGCCCGACGGCGCACGCTACGTCATCATGGCCAAGGGGCTGGTCAAGCCATCGGCCAGCTACGACCGTCCCCCGCGCCGCTATGCCGTGGCACTGGGCTGCGAAGAACTGCATGCGGCCGACTTCGTCTATGCCGACGGCCTGCGCCCGGGCGGCAACGCCACGCCGATCGGCACCAGCTGTCGCATCTGCCCACGCGCCGATTGCGACCAGCGCGCCTTCCCCCCGGCAGCGAGCGAGATCCGGATCGATCCCGACATCCGTGCCCCGGTGCCCTATAGCTTTTAGTCGTCGTGCGGCGGCAGCGGCCCGTAAGCGGGATCGGGCTCACGCCGCCGACACCGCTTGCACGTGCGATAGCCCTCACGCGTCCGACTATGCGTCCAGCGATGCCCGCGAATCAGACAGGTGATAACCGTCAGCGTCCCCATGACCACCCGATAGCACGTGAAACGCCCACAAAGCCAGAAAGTTAGAGGATCGTTGCGTAATCGCAATGACATCTCACACCAATCCGTGTGCGCACCCGGAAACAACAAAGCCCCGCCGGGCGATTGCCTGGCGGGGCTTTGAATGGCGCACCCGGAACGATTCGAACGTCCGACCCTCAGATTCGTAGTCTGATGCTCTATCCAGCTGAGCTACGGGTGCGCAGTGGAGGGGCGCTGATAGAAGCGGTTTTTGCGAAAGGCAAGCCCGTTGCGCAGACTTTCTTTGCGGCATACACCCGCGGCGATGCGACACCCAGCCCTCCTCGCGCTTCCCATAGCGCTCAGCGCCTGCAGCACCACTGGCGACGGCTATCCCTCGCTGCTGCCGCGCCCGATCGAATCGCGCGACGCGGGTGAGGTGGTGCGCCCCGATCCGGTCGTCACGCCGGACGCCGCGCTCGATTCGCGCGTGGCCGAGCAGTTGGCGGCAGCCGAGACCATTGCCACCCGCTTCCGCTCACTCGCGATGGAAGCCGAATCACGCGTCGCGGTGGCGCGCGGCGTCGCGCCGGGCAGCGACAGCTGGCTCGCGGCGCAAACCGCACTCGCCGACCTCAATCGCGCGCGCGGCGAAACTGTGGAAATCGTGACGGCACTCGAGGAAACCGCAGCCGCGCGGCTTCAGGCCGGCACCCCCGCTTATCCCGCGCTCGACGCGGCGATCGCCAGCCTGTCCCGGGCGGCAGCCGAACAGGCCGAAAAGGTCCAGGCACTCGAAGACGCGCTGGCGGGATAGTCCCGGCCCGCATCGGCATCCCGCTTTACACTCCCCTCGCTTTCACGGAGGGGAATTGAAGGTCGATGCCCCTACGGCAAATCCTTGTTCAAGCTCCGCAGCACCGGCAGGATCGTCGCATAATCGTCGGTCCATGGCGTAAAGCCCGGCCGCCCCTCCAGCCTGCGCCAGCCATCCGCGCGCGCCGTCAGCTGCGCCAGCTTCTGCGGCGAACGCGACAGCGCGATCCAGTCCGACGTCGCCGCTTCGTTCAGCTCCTCGATCAGCGGCGGGTGATAGGTCAGCTGGGCCGCCGACCAACCGCCCAGCTTCGCCGCGCGCTCGACCACCGGCTCCAGTGCCAGGAAACGGTTGGAGATATGGACGAGCAACAGCCCGTCCTGCGCAAGCACGCGATCATAGGTCGCAAACGCTTCCAGCGTCATCAGATGCATCGGCACCGCGTCCGAAGAGAAAGCGTCGAGCACAAGCAGGTCGAGGCTCTGCGCCGGCTCATCATTCAGCCGCACCCGCGCGTCGCCCAGCACGATCTTCGCGTCGGGCAGGCATTGCTCAAGGAACCGGAACGGCCCGCGCGCGAGGTTCACCACCGCAGGATCGATCTCGTAAAAGCGCCACGACTGGCCGGGCTTGGCATAACAGGCGAGTGTTCCGGTGCCGAGCCCAACCACCCCAACCCGCGCATTCGGGCCGTATAGCGGCGGCAGTGCCTGCATCGCCTGCCCCACCCCCGATCCGGGCACATAATAGGTCGTCGGCAGCTTCAGCCGCTCCGGGTTCCCCACCAGCTGCACCCCGTGCAGCGTCGTGCCATGCGCCAGCCGCTTCTGATCGGCGAGATCGGTGATCGTATAGACCCCGAAATAGCTGCGGGTGCGCAGGTCTCCCTGCCAGCTCATCGCGATCGACCGGAAGCCGCCGAACAGGAACAGTGCCCCGGCCAGCACGATCATGAACGGCACCCGCATGCCAACGGTGAACAATCCGATCAGCGCCAGCGTGAGGTAGAGAATTCCCGCCTGCTTCTCGCCCAGGATGTCCGAACCGCGCGACACGCCGAACCACACGATCAGCGCCACGACCAGCGCGATGGCAAGGATACGCACCCGCCGCCCCTGCCCAGGCTCGCCCCACAGCCGCTGGAAGAACGGCAGCAGCCATTCCTGCGGCACCAGCAGACCGGCGGCGAGGATCAGGATCGGATATTCATAGGTCCAGTCGAACACCAAAGGGGCGACCAGAGCCGCAAACACGCCGCCCAGCGCACCGCCAACCGACATGGCGAGGTAAAATCCCGTCAGCCGGTCAGCCTCGGGCCGCAAATCATACATATGCGTGTGCAGTGCGACCGCCACCATGAACAGCAGGGCGAGCGCCATCAGCGCATTCAGCTCGGGATTGGCATTGTGCCCGGCGATCATCAGCCCGCCGAACAACAGGATCGTGATCGGCGCGAACCGCGTCAGCACCACCGCGACCCCACGCCGCGTCGCAAAGGCAATCGTGAAGCTCAGCAGGTACAGGCCAAGCGGCAGCACCCACAGCATCGGCACCGCAACGATATCGGTGGTCAGAAAACTCGACGTCGCCAGCATCAGCCCCGACGGCACGAACGCAAGCGCGATCCAGTGCGCCACGCGCCGCTTCGATGGCGGGGTGCTGGTCGCATGCACATGCGGCTCATCCGCCACCTTGCGCGGCAACAGCAGCGCGCACGCCGCCACCGCGACGAACACCAGCGCATAGCCACCGGTCCACAGCCAGCTTTGCGCGTGCAACGCCATTCCAGGCTCGACCAGCAACGGATAGGCGATCAGCCCGCCAAAGCTGCCGACATTCGACGCGGCATAGAGCGCATAAGGATCACGCCCGCCTGACGCGGCAGCGAACCAGCGCTGCAGCAAGGGCGCCTGCGCCGAAATCGCAAAGAACAATGGCCCGATCGACGCCGCCAGCAGCCACGGCACCCATACCGCCGGCTCGGCGTCCGCCGGCATCTGCATCGCCATCAGCCCGATCGGCAGCCACAGCGCCGCGACGGCGAGCACGCCCAGATGGATCATCGCCTGCTGCCGCACCGGCACCCGGCCCAGCCAGTGCGCATAGGCATAGCCACCCAGCAGCAGCGCCTGATAGATCAGCATCGCGCTGTTCCACACCGCGGGTGCACCGCCCAGCCGCGGCAGCGCCATCCGCGCGATCATCGGTTGGACCAGGAACAGCAGGAAGCTGCCGAGCAGGATGGTGATGACGAAGAGCGGGCCGCTCACGCCCTTCAGCCATCCGGGCGCGGCCGGCTGTGGTTCGGCGACTGCTTCGGCGCTCATCGCCTCCCCTTCCGGCTTACGCGTTACGTGGCCGCGTGATGCGGTAGGTGACGATGCGGCGCAAGGGGTCATCCGCCGCAAAGGCGTGATGATCGAAATCGCCGCCTTCGATGTAGGCCATGCCCAGCCGCTCCATCATCGCCCGGCTCGCGGTGTTGCCCTGTGACGTGATCGCCACAATGTGCGGCACGTCGAACTTGGCCCACCCCCATGCCAGCACCGCGCGCATCGCCTCCAGCGCATAGCCCTGTCGCCAATAGGCCCGCGCGAGCATCCACCCCGCCTCGACCTGCCCCGCAATCGGGTTCTGCGCATCGCCGCGCTTCAGCCCGCAAAAGCCGATGACCGCATCGTCCTCCTTGCGGACAACGCTCAGGAACCCCAGCCCCTCGTGCCGATAGCCATCATGCCGCGCCAGCGCCGCCGCGCTCGCCGCATCGTCCTTGACCGGACCCAGATCGGCCATCACCGCCGGATCGGCCCACATCGCGTAGAGCGCAGGGTGATCGGCCTCCACCGGCGGGCGCAGGATCAGCCGTTCAGTCTCGATCATCCGCCCATCAGCCGCGCGGCATGGAGCGCATGATAGCTCAGCACCCCGCTGCACCCGGCCCGCTTGAACGCCATCAGCGTTTCCAGCACCAGCGCGTCGCGGTCCCCGGCCCCCGCCGCTGCCGCCGCCTCGATCATCGCGTACTCGCCGCTCACCTGATAGGCGAAGACCGGCACCTCGAACCGCTCCTTCACGCGGCGCACGATGTCGAGATAGGGCAGCCCCGGCTTGACCATCACACTGTCCGCGCCTTCGTCGAGGTCGAGCGCGACTTCGCGCAGCGCCTCTTCGGCATTGGCGGGGTCCATCTGATAGGTCTTCTTGTCGCCCTTCAGCAGCCCGCGCGATCCCACCGCGTCGCGGAACGGGCCATAGAAGGCCGAGGCATATTTGGCGGCATAGGCCATGATCTGGACGTTGACGAACCCTTCGTCCTCCAGCGCCTCGCGGATCAGCCCGACTCGGCCGTCCATCATGTCGCTCGGCGCGATCACGTCCGCCCCGGCGCGCGCCTGATTGAGCGCCTGCCCGACCAGCACTTCCGCCGTCTCGTCATTGAGCACATAGCCCGCCGCATCGACCAGCCCGTCATGGCCATGCGCGGTATAGGGGTCGAGCGCGACATCGGTTAGCACCCCAATCTCCGGCACCGCATCCTTGATCGCCCGGATCGCGCGACACATCAGATTATCGGGATTGAGCGCCTCGCCCCCGTCCTCGGTGCGCAACTCCACCGGGGTATTGGGGAACAGCGCCAGGCAGGGGATGCCCGCCGCTGCGGCGTCCTTCGCCCGTGCCACGATGCCGTCAACCGACCAGCGCGACACGCCGGGCAGGCTGGCGATCGGCTCCTCGACCCCCTCCCCGTCGGTCACGAACAGCGGCCAGATCAGGTCCGCCGGGGTCAGCAACGTCTCGGCATGAAGCCGGCGGCTCCACGCGGAGCTGCGAGTGCGGCGGAGGCGAAGTGCGGGATAGTGGGACATGGCGCGCTTTTGAGCCAAGTCCCGCGCGGTCGCAAGCGGTGCGGTGTCGCGTAAGTTTACACTGGCTTTACACTATCGGCGGTGTTTGACGCAGGCTGGTATCGGGCAGCGAGCGCCGGGTGGGTCAGATGGGTCATCGGACCATCCAGATATGCTGGACCGGGGTTTGTAGGAAAGCGGAAAATCCACCCTGAACGAGCCGGGTTTTGCCACCGCCTCCACCGTCGCGCCGGGCTTGACCCGGGGCCGGGCTGACCTTCCCACGCGAAGAAGCACTGCCCCGGCTCAAGGCCGGGGCGACGACAGAGGTGGTTACCCGAGCCGTCCCAGCGCCGCGCTGAGCCGCGCTGCTTCGGCGGACTTCTCGGCATGGTCGGCGCGGGCCTTCTCCACCGCCTCCGGCTTCGCCTTCTCGGCGAAGGCCGGGTTGGACAACCGCGCGTTCAGGCTATCCCGCTCCTTCTCCGCCGCCGCGATCGCCTTGGTCAGGCGGGCGCGTTCGGCGTCGAGGTCGATGACGCCCTCGAGCGGGAGGACATAGGTCGCCTCGTCCACCACGATCTGCAGCGCACCGCCGGCCGGGGCCTCACCTTCGGCGCGGTCGACGCGGGCGAGACGGGCGAGCGCCGCATTCTGGCGCGTCAGCCGCTCCAGCGTATCGGCATGCGCATCGCGGACATGCAGCGCCAGCCGCGCGCCGGGCGGGACGTTCAGCTCGGTCCGCGCCGCGCGCAGCTCGCTCACCAGCCGGATCAGCCAGTCGATCTCCTGTGCCGCCGTTGGATCGAGCGCGCGGGCGTCCGCCATCGGCCATTTGGCGGTGATGATCGGCGTGTCGGGCCGGTCGCCCATTTTCGACCACAGCTCTTCGGTGATGAAGGGCATGAACGGGTGGAGCATGACGAGGATCTGGTCGAGCACCCAGCCGGCGACCTGCCGCGTTTCCTCGGCACCCTCGGCGCCTTCGGTCTGCAACACCGGCTTGATCAGCTCGAGATACCAGTCGCAGAAGCGGCTCCAGGTGAACTGGTAGATCGTGTTGGCCGCGCCGTCGAAGCGGTGGTCGGCGAAGGCGAGGTCCATCGCCTGCACCGCCGACACCGTTTCGGCGATGATCCATTTGTTGACGGCGAGGGTCGCGGCGGGCGGCTCGACCTGTTCGCTGGCACGGATGCCGTTGGACTGGGCGAAGCGCGCGGCGTTCCACAGCTTGGTCGCGAAGTTGCGATAGCCCTCGACCCGCTTTTCATCCATCTTCACGTCGCGGCCCTGGCTCTCCATCGCCGCCATGAAGAAGCGCAACGCGTCCGCGCCATATTGGTCGATCAGGCCGAGCGGATCGACGACATTGCCTTTGGACTTGGACATCTTCGCGCCATCGGCGGCGCGGACAAGTCCGTGCAGATACAAGGTCTTGAAGGGCACTTCTTTCATGAAGTGCAAACCCTGCATCATCATCCGCGCATCCCAGAAGAACAGGATGTCGAAGCCGGAAATCAACACGTCGTTCGGGTAGCGCCCGCCCAGCGTCGGGTCGCCATTCTCGGGCCAGCCGAGCGTGGCGAACGGCCACAGCGCGGAGGAGAACCAGGTGTCGAGGACGTCTTCGTCCTGCGTCAGGGCAACGCCCTCACCCGCCTGCGCCTGCGCCTGCGCCTCGGATTCAGCGACATAGACGCTGCCGTCCTCAGCAAACCATGCCGGAATCCGATGCCCCCACCATAGCTGGCGGCTGACGCACCATGGCTGGATATTCTCCATCCAGTTGAAATAGGTCTTTTCCCAGCTCTTCGGCACCACCTTGGTCGCGCCCGAGCGCACGGCCTCGATCGCGGGCTTCGCCAGCGTCGCGGCGTCGACATACCATTGGTCGGTCAGCCACGGTTCGATGACCACGCCGGAGCGGTCGCCGAACGGCGTCTGGATCTTGCGCGGTTCGGCGTCATGTTCATTGCCGTCCTTGTCGGTCCAGGCGACGAGGAAGCCCTCATCCTTGAGCCGCGCCACCACCTGCTCACGCGCATCGAAGCGGTCGAGGCCGATCAGCTCGGCCGGGATCAACCCGTCCGAGGTCTGACAGATCGCCGCCTTGGCATCGAGCATGTTGAGCATGTCGCGCGCCTCGATTCCCGCGCGGCGACCGACTTCGAAGTCATTGAAATCATGGCCCGGCGTGATCTTCACCGCGCCCGACCCCAGCTCGGGATCGGCATGTTCGTCGGCGACGATCGGGATCAGGCGACCGGTGATCGGCAGGCGCACCTGTTTGCCGACCAACGCCGTGTAGCGTTCGTCGGTCGGGTGCACCGCGACCGCCATATCGGCCAGCATCGTCTCCGGCCGCGTCGTCGCGACATGGATGAAGCCGCTGCCATCGGCGAGCGGGTAGCGCAGGTGCCAGAACTTGCCCGCAACCTCGCGCGTTTCGACCTCAAGATCGCTGATCGCGGTGCCAAGGCCCGGGTCCCAGTTCACCAGCCGCTTGTCGCGGTAGATCAGCTTTTGATTGTAGAGATCGACAAAGACCTTGAGCACGGCCTTCGAAAAGCCTTCGTCCATCGTGAAGCGTTCGTCGGACCAGTCCATCGAACAGCCCAGACGGCGCAGCTGGCCGGTGATCGCGCCGCCGCTCTCCGCCTTCCACTCCCACACCTTTGCGATGAACTCTTCGCGGGTGAAGTCGGTGCGCTTCTGCTGGCGCGCGTTGAGCTGGCGTTCGACCACCATCTGCGTCGCAATGCCGGCATGGTCCATGCCGACCACCCAGCGCGCGTCCATCCCCTTCAGCCGCGCATGACGGACGAGGATGTCCTGCAGCGTGTTGTCGAGCGCATGGCCGATATGCAGCGAGCCGGTGACGTTGGGCGGCGGGTTGACGATGGTCCAGGGCTGCGCGCCCGGACGCTCGGGCCGGAACAGCCCGTTGGCTTCCCAATGCGCGTACCAGCGCTGCTCGATCTCGGCGGGGTCGAAGGTCTTTGGAAGTTCGCTCATGCCCTGCCCTCTAACGGGCAGGCCACGTTAGGCAAGACTCAGTCGCGCCCGGCGGCGATCCGCGAAATCTCACGCTGGACCATGTCCTCGACCATGCGGGGCAGATTGGCGTCGAGCCAGTCGCGCAGCATCGGGCGGATCATCTCCCGCACCATGCCCTCCAGCGAGGTTTCACCGGCTGGAATCGCCGGGGCCGGAGCGGGCTCGGGCTTCTCCACCATCCGCGACAGCGCCTCCAGCGGGCCGCGCGTCGCTTGCGCGGTGGTCGGCGAGAGGATCGGTTCGAGCGCAGGCTGCGGCGCAACTTCCGGCGCAACATCGCGCAGATCGACGCGCGGCGTCTCACGCTGCATCGGCATCGGCGCACGATGCGCCTCGGGCTGAGCCGGCTCGCTCGGCGCGGGCTGGTTCAGCTCCAGAATTTCATCATCATCGACTGGAGCGGGCGCCGGCGCGGCGGCGCGGGCCGGACGGCGCGAACGATTCGCAGTCGCTGCATCGCCCTCTTCGGCGATGATGCGTTTGATGGAGGAAAGAATATCCTCCATCGACGGCTCGTTGCTCACGTCCCCCATCATTATTCCTTAACCAGGAATCGCAGTCGCCGCCACCTGTTAGATTTACGGTAGGAATGTCAACTCTTCAGCAAGCGTTGTTCAACGCGGCTGGGGATCGACCGGGCCGGAAACGGTGGGATTCTGCGCCGGCGTATTGACCGTGCGGGTTGCCTCGGCTTCTGGCGTCGGGTTGTCGCGCCAGTCGGACCAGCTGCCGCGGACGCGATCGTAATTCGCGACCGGATCGTAGAGCGGCCCGCCGTCGAGCCCCAGATCCTCGGCCTCCGCGCGGCCCATCGCCGCCAGCACCGCGAAGCCCGCGACATAGGCGTCGCGCTCCGCCGTCACCAGCTGGACCTGGCTGTTGAGCAGTTCCTGCTCAGCGTTGAGGATGTCGAGAATGGTGCGCGTGCCGACGCTGTTTTCGGCGCGGACGCCCTCAAGGCTCAGCTGGTTCGCCTGCACCGCCACGCGGCTGCTCTCGATCACGCGCAGCGCCGACTGATAGACGGCATAGGCCGAGCGCGCCTGGGCGATCACGCCACGTTCGGTCGCGGTAACCTGTTCGATCGAGGCCGATTCGCGCGCCTGTGCCTGACGCACCTGCGCCGCCGGGCGGCCGCCCTGGAACAGCGGGATGCTGAGGCTCACGCCCGCCGAGGTGGCAAAGCCGTCATTCTGCACGCCGGCGAGCTGCCCCGCCCCGGGAACCGATCCAAAGCGGTTATAATAGTCGCCACCGACGCCAACGCTGACCGTGGGCAAACGGCCCGCACGCGCGACACGGACGTCATAGCCGCTGGCTTCACGCGCCTTGCGCGCGCCCTCCAGCGCCGGGTTGTCGGTCAGCGCGGTCGCAACTGCCTGATCCGGATTGGCGGGCAACCCGGGAAGCGGCGGCGGCGGTGCGAGCGTGCCGGGCGCGGTGCCGACGACGCGAATGTAATTCTCGCGGCTGGAGATCAGCCGCGCCTCGGCCCCCTGCAACTGGCTCTGCGCCAGCGCGAGCCGCGCTTCGGACTGGGCCACGTCGGTGCGGGTCAGGTCACCCACCTCGAACCGGTCGCGCGTCGCCTGAAGATTGACGTCGAGCGCGCGGACATTCTGCTGGTTCAGCCGCACCGTCGCTTCGTCACGGATCACGTCCATATAGGCGGCGACGACATCGGTGAAGAGCGCCGCTTCGACGCTGCGCAAGCCGGCACGGCCGGCCTCAACGCGGGTTTCCGCTGCACGCACCGAATTGCGCACCGCGCCGCCCGAAAAGATCGGGACGCTGAGGTCGACGCCCAGGCTACCCTGGCGCGGCACCGACGCTGGAGAGGAATCGGTGTTCGACAGGCTCTCGCTATAGGCACCGGTCGACGACACGCCCGGCAACCCGCGCGAGCGGGCGATCGGCACATTCTCGTCGGTCGCGCGCAGATTGGCGCGCTCGGCGGTGATATCCGGATTGGTGCGATAGGCCTTGACCAGCGCCTCGCGCAGCGTCTCGGTCGGCTGCGCGGCAGGCGCCTGCCCCGCCGGCGGCACGGTCTGCGCCAGCGCGGGAAGCGTCAGACCGGCAAGACTCACGCCGGCAAGGATCAGGCTCAATCGCATCACGTTCGCTTTCCTCAGAACTGGAACCCGCGCGGCTTGGTAAAGCCGGGCAAAACAGCACATTCACTATCCACAACGCTCGCGAGGCCGACACCCGTGGCGGTCCGCACGCCCGACGCGATGCGGGTAACGCCGCGATCGGACAGGCCGGTGACCACCCGCCCCCCTTCGCGCACCTGATCCGCCAGCGCATCAGGAATCTGCTCCACCGCGCCGTCGATCAGCAACAGGTCATAGGGCGCACCGGCAGGCGCACCCGCGGACAGCGGCCCTTCGACCAGCGTCACGCTGTCGCCCAGCGCGATACGCGCAAGTGCGGCCAGGTCCGCATCTTCCTCGACCGCCGTCACCGCGGCACCAACCCGTGCGGCCAACGCCGCAGCATAGCCGCCCGCTGCACCGACGATCAGCACCTTCTCCCCCGCCTCGATCCGCGCTTCGGTCAGCAGCAGGCCGGTGGCGAGCGGCGGGTTCTGCATCCGGCCATTGCCGAGCGGCAGCGACCGGTCGCGATAGGCGAACGCGCGCTGCGATTCGGGCAGGAATTCTTCGCGCGCGACCTGTGCCATCGCGGCGACCACACGCGCGTCATTGACGCCGCTGGTGCGCAGCTGGCTCGCCACCATCGCGGCGCGGGCGGCCTCATGGCCCATGGGTTCGGTGGTCGCGGTCATCATCACTCCAGCCCTGTTCGCACAACTGTTATAGTCATGCAATACACTTGTTCGCTCGCGCGCTTGTATCGCGTGCCGCCGTCCGCGCCAAGCAACGTCCGGCGCAAAATTCGCAACAGCGGTTGACACGGGCGCTTGCCCCGCGCACATCGCGCCCTCGCTGTCGAGGCCCGATGGCGGAGTGGTTACGCAGAGGACTGCAAATCCTTGCACGCCGGTTCGATTCCGGCTCGGGCCTCCAACGCGCCCTATGCTCCCGCACATTCGCATATAGTTGCACTGCGGTGCGGCGGCACTTGGCGCTGGTTGCACGAAAATCTGTGCTGAGGCGCACCGACCCACCAGGCAATTGACCATGAAGCTGTGCTGACCAATCCCGTCCGCTCCCGGCCAGCGGTGTCGAGGGAAGCGGAGATTGCACATGCGACAGCTGAATATCGTGGGCATCGGCGGCACGGCAAAGCCATCTTCTTCGACCGAAGCGGCGTTGCGACTGGCACTGGACGCAGCAGGTGCGGCTGGGGCGCGGACCCGGCTGTTCGGCGGCGGCGAACTCGCACTGCTGCCGCATTATCTGACGCCAGCCGCGGCGGATGATGCGATCGGGCGCGCGCTGGTCGATGCCGTGCGCGGTGCCGACGCGGTGCTGATCGCCAGTCCCGGCTATCACGGCTCAGTCTCTGGGATCGTCAAGAACGCGCTCGATTATCTCGAAGAAACGGCACGGGACGCGCGTCCCTATCTCGACGGACTGCCGGTCGGGCTGATCGTCACCGCTTATGGGTGGCAGGCGACCGGGAGCACGCTGGCCACGCTGCGCGCGATCGTTCACGCCTTGCGCGGCTGGCCGACGCCGCTGGGCGTCGCGGTCAATTCGAGCCAGTGCAGATTTGCAGACGATGGGTGCAGCGACCCGGCGATTGCCGCGCAACTCGCGCTGGTGGGGCAGCAACTGGTGGATTTCGCAAAACTGCGCCGCAGCGCAGCGACGGACGCCTGACACATCGCCGCGCACTGCCCGGCCATCTGTTTCACTTACATTTCAACAAACTACGAACGATCGCACACCAATTCAGCGCGCGACTCCGCCCGTTTATGTCGGTTTCGGGTCAATTAGTTATTCGCTTGCGCACAAGACCCCAGCCCAGCGCGGTGGCTCAATCCCGTCACTGTCGGGAGCATCCTGGACCAACGGGAGCCCCATCGCGGGAGGATCAACACGATTGGGGGATGGCGATGAAAAACGCATCTAGCAACTTCGGTGTGACGGCATGGCGGCTCGCATTGGCGGCGACCGCATCGACATTGGCAATGACGCCCGGCCTTGCCGCGGCACGCGATACGGCGCCCGGGGGGGCGGAGACGGGGACGGCGGCAGACCCGGTCGAGAATGATCAGGCGGGCGAGATCGTCATCACCGCGTCCAAACGCGACACCAGCCTTCAGGACGCGACGCTGTCGGTCACGGCCGTCACGGCCGAAACGTTGAAGGAATCGAACATCACCGAAATCACCGGTCTCAACGGGACCGTCCCGGGGCTGGTCGTCGCGCGCAGCGGCGGTGGCGAGCGGCTGATCTCGATCCGGGGGGTCGGGTCCGAAACGCCGGAAAACGCCAACACCCAGCCCGGCGTGTCGTTCCATGTCGATGGCGTTTACATCTTCAACTCGATCGCCGCCAACGCGGCCTTTATCGATATCGCCCAGGTCGAAGTGCTGCGCGGCCCGCAGGGTACCACTTTTGGCCAGGGGTCGACCGGCGGGACGATCAACGTCGTCACCAATCAGCCGTCGACCAGCGGCTTTGCCGGCGACCTCAGCGTTGGGGTGGGCAATTACGGGCTGACGCAGGGCAGCGCCGCGATCAACCTTCCGGTCGGAGAGTTCGCGATCCGCGGCGCGGTGCAGTATCAGAAGCGCGACGGCTATGCGGTCGCGACGGGGGTGCCCGGCACCAGCGAATATGATCTGGACGATCAGAATGAGATTGGCTGGAAACTGGCCGCGATCTGGCAGCCGACCGACACTCTGTCGGTCCTGCTGACGACGATCCAGTATGAGGCCGACACCCATGGCCCGGCGCAGAAGAACATCCTCGACCCGAACCCCGACCCGCGCGTGCTGACCCAGGATTATCCGGGGCGGTCGATCATCGACACCGAACTTTATTATGGCGTCGTCCGGTTCGACACGGGTTTCGCGATCGCCAAGTCGATCACCAGCTACCAGAAGCTCTACAGCCGCCAGGCGTGGGACGGCGACGGGCTGACCGGCGATCTGTTCGAGCGCAATGTGCTGGGTGGGTACAAGCCTGCGCTGAACGGCAACCCTGAGCGGTTGGGCGCGCGTTACGACCACGTCCCCTTGTGGCAGCAGAATACCGAAAGTTGGACCCAGGAGGTCAACTTGTCCTCGACCGGGGACGGGCCGTTCAGCTGGATCGTCGGCGGCGTGTATCTGTGGTCGAAGAACGCGCAATATATCGTCGAATATCGGGCGAACACGGGCGACCCCTATGCCCCCGCCTTACCCGCTACGACGCCGTTTAACAGTCCGCTCGTCCCGCTCGTCACCTATGCCGAGCTGTCCGAAATCACGCGCGAAGCCTATGCCGGCTATGTCGAGGCATCGTATGAACTGGTCGACGGCCTCAAGCTGACCGCAGGGCTGCGCTACAATCACGATTCATTTTCCGGCGTGTCCGACACTAATAGCGGCGGCCCCACCATCACCTCGGGCGCCTATCTTCAGCCGACCCCGACCCCAGGCCTGACCACCACCGAATGGACCGGCAAGGCGGCGATCGATTACAAGCTGACGCCGAACAACATGATCTATTTCAGCTATACGCGCGGCTTCAAGCCGGGCGGGCTGAACGCATCGGCGGCGGGCGCGGCGCCGCAGGTGCTGGGCTTTGCCAATGGCATCCGCCCGACCTATCAGCCCGAAACGGTCAATTCGTTCGAGCTGGGGTCCAAGAACAGCTTCGCCGGGGGCAAGGGCAGGCTGAACCTGTCGGCTTTCTACTATGATTATTCGAACCTTCAGTTCCTCGACGAGGACGCGATCCTGTTCGGCGAAGGGGTCGCCAACGCACCCAGCGCCGAAATCTATGGCCTGGAGATCGAAGGCGGGTTCAAGTTCGACGATCACTGGTCGCTGGACGGCAGCGTTTCGTTCACCCGCGGCAAGTTCAACGCCGATTTCTTGGCGCTGGACCCGGCGGCGGCGGTGCTCGCGCAGAATGCAGCTGGCTATTACGGCACCGGGGAGTTCTTCGCCAATTTCTACGCCGCAGCCCTCGCCCGCGACAGCGCGCGCGCCAACATTAACGGCAATAATGTGCCCAAGATTCCAAAGGTTCAGGGCAGCGCCACGCTCGGCTATCAGAACATTGTCGCCGGCGGTGAGCTGACCGCAAAGGCTACGGTGATTTATCGCGGCGAGTATCAATATCGGCTGTTCAACAACTCGATCTACGACACCACGCCCGATTACGCCCAGGTCAACCTGTTCGCGCAATATGCCCCGGAAGGCTCCAACCTGGCCTTCAGCCTGACCGTCACTAATTTGTTCGACAAGGCTGGCGTCAATTCACGTTTCTCGGATCCCTACGGCAGCGCGCAGACCTACGAAACCTATATCGCCCCGCGCCAGGTGCTGGGGACAATCAGCTATCGCTTCTGATCCTCGCTACGCATGGGGATTTCTGCCGGGCGGCGTGGGAACACGTCGCCCGGTTTTTTTGCGCGCTGCGTAAAGCACGCTGCGCATTCGGCGCGACAAGACGGGATCAACTGTTCGGGCGCGGGCGATCAAGTCTTGATCCGCCATTTGCTTAGTCTCCTCCTCAATCGATCTACGGTTCATTCCGGCCGGCGGGATCGAGCGAAGGAGTGCGCCGATGCCTCGCAGTCTATGGGTCATGATCGCCGCGTCGCTGGGCTTCGGCTTCGTCACCGCGACCACCTTCACCTCGCTCGGTTATGTCCTCTACACGATGGTCGCAGATCTCGGCTGGTCGCAGGCAGCGGCGGGGAGCAGCTTTGCGCTGCTTGGGCTGGCGTGCGGCCTTGCCAGCCCCTTGCCGCCGTTCCTGATCAAGCTGGTCGGATCGCGGCTGACGCTGTTCATCGGTGCCATGGTGCTCGCCGCCGGCTTCCTGCTCGCATCGGTCGTGCAGGAGATCGGCCTGTTCTTTGTCGCGACCGCGCTGATGGGTGCGGGCTTTTCGCTGATCGCACCGTCGCCCGGCGTGTTCCTGATCGCTACCTGGCTGCCCGAACGCTCGGCGCGGCTGCTCGGCGTCTATTTCATGGCGGGATCGCTGGGCGGCGTGGTCGGTCCGCTGATCGTCGGCGCGATTGTCGGCCTGGCGGGTAGCTGGCGTCTGCACTGGGCGCTGATGGGCATGGCGGCGATCGCGCTTGGCCTGCTGTTTCTGGTTGCCGTGCGCGACGCAGTGACGGTGGAGAGCGCCGATCAGGTCAAGCACGCCGCGACTGGCCAGGTCGCCCCGGCCAAGGCGCCCGCCTGGACGGTGCGGCAGGCGATGCGCAGCCCGGCCTTTCTGCTGATCGCGGCGGCGATGCTGGTGGTTCAGACGGTGGTGACCACCCTCCATTCGGTGCTCGTCTCCCATGTCGCCGGGATTGGCGGTGGTGCGGGCGCAGCCGCAGCGGGTGCGCTCGCGATGAGCCTGCTGGCGCTGACGGGCACGTTGGCCAAGGGTGCGACCGGCGCGCTGGCGGAGAAATATGACGCCCGCTGGCTGTTGATCCTTGGCCTCGGGCTTCAGTTCGGTGCGGTAGCATTGCTGGCGACGGCGCAGACACCGATGCAGGCGATCCTGGCTGCCCTGTTGTTCGGGATCGGCTGGGGCCTGGCCTGGCTCAGCGCACATGTCCTGATCCTGCGCTATTTCGGCGCAGCGCTGGCCGCCGACCTGACCGCGATGGCGACGATGGCGACGACGCTGGCCGTCCTCGGCCCGCTCAGCGCCGGCTGGGTAGCCGACCGCACCGGCGGCTTTGCGCCGATCTTCCTGGTGTTTGCGGGGCTGCTCGCGCTCGTCATCGCATCGACCACATTGTTCCTGCGCGCGCCGCGCGCGCTCCCGCAGCCCGATGTCGCGCAGTCGCGCGACGACGACCCCCTTCTCGTCCCCGCCGAATGAAGCACGCAGGGCACAGTCACCGGACACGCATCATGACACTTCTGACCGATCCCTTTTTCGACAGCCTCGGAACCTCGATCCTCGAAACGGTCGAGGCAGAGACGCTGCCCCCCGCCTGCTACACCGATGAGGAATTCTACCGGTTCGAGAAGCAAGCGCTGTTCTACCGCGAATGGTTGTGCGTCGGGCGGGTCGAGTGGCTGGCACAGCCGGGCGATTATTTCACCACCACCCATGCCAACGAGCCGCTGGTGATCGCGCTGGACCGGGCGGGGACGATCCAGGCGATGTCCTCGGTATGCCAGCACCGCGCGATGCTGGTCGCCGAGGGCAAGGGCAATGCGCGCGGCTTTACCTGCCCCTATCATCACTGGTCCTATGACCTGGACGGCACGCTGATCGGCGCCCCGGCGATGGGTCGCACGTGCAACTTCGACAAGCGCCAGCACAGCCTGCCGCGGCTCAAGGTCGAAACCTGGCACGGGTTCATCTTCGTCAACTTCGATCTTGAGGCCGCCCCGCTCGCGCCGCGCCTTGCGGGCATCGAGCCGGTGGTTGCCAATTACGACTTCGCGTCCCTGCGCGGCCCCGAACCGGCGGCGCATGAATTTGCCTGGAACTGGAAGGTCCAGTTCGAGAACAACAATGACGGCTATCACGCCAACCGGCTGCACAAGGGGCTGCATGACTATATCCCGAGCGCGCTGGCGAGCTTCCCGCCGGTGCCGGAAGGGACGGCTGGCTATTACCGGCTGAACGGATCGACCCACGCCAATGCCAGTTTCAACCCGACCGGCAAGGCGCTGTTCCCGGTATTCCCCGCGCTCAGCGAGGAGGAGCAGAACCGGCTGTTGTTCGTCAACCTGCCTCCGTCCCTGTCGCTGGTGGTGCTCAACGATGTCGTCATCTATCTGATCATGGACGCCCGCTCGGCGAACACCCACGGCCTGACCTTTGGCAGCCTGTATCTGCCCGAAGCGATGGAGGCCCCCGACTTTGAGGAAAAGCGGCGGCTGAACGACGAATATACCAGCCATATCGTCGCGCAGGACCTGCACGTCGACCTGCTCGTGCAGCAGGGGCTGAATTCCCGCTTCGCCCCGCGCGGTCGCTATAGCTGGCAGGAGGATGCGCAGCGCCAGTTCAACCTGTGGCTGGTCGAACGCTATCGCTCCGAATGGGATCGGCGGCGCGGGCCTGCAGCGCCCGTCAGCCGGATCCAGCGCGCATCCTGATCCGCCCGCCTGAGCGGACAAACATCTTCTGCGGGTGACGCATGGGTGCGTCGCCATCGCCATCCCCTGCCCGTTCCGAGGAGCATTTCGCATGACCAACACGCTAATCTTCGTCGATCTCGCCAGCGACGATCCCGCCGCCGCAGCAACATTCTATGCCGATGTATTCGGCTGGGAGAATGACCCGCGCCCGCACGGCATCTATCACCGCATGGTCCCCGGTGGCTTCTTCAAGCACAAAGACGGTAGCGACAGCCAGATCGGCAATCTGCACCTCGGCATCTTCGACGCCGCCAATGCCCGCCCGCACCCCGAACCGGCAGGCGTCGGCCCACGTGACTTGGTCGTGCATGGGCGCAAGGCGCGGATCTGGATCCTGATCGGCGACGATGACAGCGCCGAGCGGATCCTGGGCAAGGCGGAGAGCCTGGGCGCGAAGACCCTGTGGCGCGATCATTATTGGGCCGAGTTCAACGGCTACAACCACGCCTTTGTCGACCCATGGGGCAATGAGATCGTGCTGTGGGGCAAGGCCGGCGAAAATCCGCACATTCCAGCCAGTTTCACGCGCGAATAGGCGCTACGTCGGGCCGAAAACAAGGACTTGTGCGCGGCGATACAAGACCGGGCGGCGATTGCGCCCCTAGTCTTTGCGGGTCGCGAGCATCGGGACGAAGGGGATTTGGGATGATCGAGCAACGCTGCGCTGCGGGGACTGTATGAGCCGTTTGCCCGTCGTCTTTTTCGGTCACGGCAGCCCGATGATCGCGCTGGAGCAGAACCACGTCACCCGCGCATGGCGGGCGATTGCGGACCGGATCGAGCGGCCGCGCGCGATTCTGTGTATCTCGGCGCATTGGCTGACGCAGGGCACCGCCGTGACCGGCATGGTCGCGCCGCGCACCATCCATGATTTCGGCGCCTCCTTTCCGCAGGCGCTGTTCGACGTGCAATATCCCGCGCCCGGTGACCCGGGGCTGGCGCAGCGCGTGGCCGAATTGCTCGCGCCCATGCCGGTCGGCATCGATCGCGACTGGGGGCTCGACCACGGCACCTGGTCGGTGCTCCGCCACTGCTTCCCCGATGCCGATGTGCCGGTGGTCCAGCTCGGCATGGACATCGCCAAGCGCCCGCTCGACCATTGGCAGGTCGGCGAGCGGCTGCGCCCGCTGCGCGACGAAGGGGTGCTGATCATCGGCACCGGCAATATCGTCCATAATCTGCGCGAGATGGACTGGGGCAATCCCGATGCGCCGCCCTATCCCTGGGCGGCGCGGTTCAACGCCGCGATGCTGGAGGCGGTGGTCGAGGATCGACCGGAGGCGGTGATCGACTATCCGTCATTGGGTACCGATGCAACGCTGTCGGTGCCGCATCCCGACCATTTCTGGCCGCTGCTCTATGTGCTCGGCGCGCGCCATGCGGGGGAGGCCGCAGTGCTCGACCCCGATTTCATCCACCACAAGTCGCTCGGCATGACGAGCATCGTGATCGGCGCGGCCTGACCGCGACCAGGCTTCCAGTCCACAGGGGGAAAGATATGGGCCTCATTCTACCGCATGGCGCAATCCGCGATGCGATCCAGCCGACCGCGCTCCACCGGCTCCGCGCGACGCCGGAAACGGTTCACTGGGGCTATTTTTCGCCCGACATCGCGCCGGCGCTCACCGTGCGCAGCGGCGACCTGATCCAGGCGCAGGCGGTGACGCATCACGCCGGGGACGATCCCGAATTGATGTTCGACGACGACATCCGTCGCATCTTTGCCGAGATCGATCCCGCGACGCGCGCGCCGGGATGCCACATCATGACCGGCCCGATCTTCGTCGAAGGGGCCGAGCCCGGCGACATGCTGGAGGTGCGCTATTTCGAAATGGTGCCCCGGTTCAACTATGGATCGAACCTGCAGGCCAATTGGGGGCACCTCTATCAGGAATTCGGTGAGACCGAGCGGGTGACGATCTACCGCATCGACCCGGGCTCCAACACCGCCAGCGCGCTCTACGCCTATGATGTCGAAGAGAAATATGTGGTGCCGGGGCGCATCACCAACTGCCCGGTATGCGACCGTCAGCCCGCTTTGCCCGGCATCACCATTCCCGCCCGGCCGCACCTCGGCACCGCCGGAGTGGCACCTGCGGTGAACGAACCGGTCAGCACGATTCCCCCCGGCCTGCACGGCGGCAATATCGACAATTGGCGGATCGGCGCAGGCGCGCGCATGTATTATCCGGTCCAGGTCGCCGGCGGCCTGTTCTCGATCGGCGATCCGCATATCAGCCAGGGCGATGGCGAGATCAGCGGCACTGCGATCGAGGCATCGCTCGACGTGCTGTTCCAGATCGTGCTGCGCAAGGATTTCAGCTTCCCCTCGCCCTTGCTCGAAACCAGCGATTGCTGGATCGTCCATGGCTTTGGCGCCGATCTGGATCAGGCGATGAAGAGCGCGTCGGTCGACATGCTGCATTTGCTGACCGAGCATCAAGGGCTGTCGCGCACCGATGCCTATTCGCTGATGAGCGTGGCGAGCGATTTCGGCGTGACTCAGGTCGTCGACGGGACGCAGGGTATTCACTGCCGCATCGACCGTCGCATCTTTGGTGGCAAGGGGACCGTGCGTGACCCCGAATAATCCCGCCGTTGCGGGCGGGCGCGACTGACGATGCTGGCCCGGTTGCGTCTCGATCCGTTTCTGATGATCCTGCTGGTCGTGCTGGCGGCGGCAACGCTGCTGCCGGTGCGTGGCGGCGCGGCCATTGCCGCCGATCATGTCACCGACGTGGCGATCGCGCTGCTGTTCTTTCTGCATGGAGCGAAACTGTCGCGGGAAGCGATCCTGGCCGGGATTGGAGCGTGGAAACTGCATCTGCTGGTGCTGAGCGCAACCTACGCGCTGTTTCCGCTGCTCGGCCTCGCCATCGTCACGACGCTGGGCGGGACGGTCGATCCGCTGGTGGCGATGGGGGTGCTCTACCTCGCCATCCTGCCCTCGACCGTCCAGTCATCGATCGCCTTTACCGCCATCGCCGGGGGCAATGTCCCGGCCGCGATCTGCAGCGCGTCATTGTCGAACATCCTGGGCATCCTGCTCACACCGCTTCTCGCGGCGTGGCTGATCGGCGGACAGGGGGCGGGCGGCGGGTTCTTCCTTCAGGCGGTGACGTCGATCGCCACCCAATTGCTGCTGCCCTTCATCCTCGGCCATCTCGCCCGACCGTGGATCGGCGCGTGGATCGACCGGCATCGCCAGCTGGTCACGCGGGTCGATCGCGGCGTGATCCTGCTGGTCGTCTACACCGCATTCAGTGCCGCAGTGGTGGCAGGGTTGTGGACGCGGCTGTCGCTCGCCGATCTCGCCACGATCGGGGCCATTTGCGCCGTGTTGCTGGCGGCGGTGCTGCTGCTGACCAGCCTGGCCACACGCCTTTCCAGACTGCCGCGCCCGGACGCCATCGTGCTGGTGTTCTGCGGATCGAAAAAGAGCCTGGCGAGCGGCGTGCCGATGGCCGGGGCGCTGTTTCCGGCGGCACAGGTCGGGGTGGTGATTCTGCCGCTGATGCTGTTCCACCAACTGCAACTGATCGTCTGTTCGATCATCGCGGCGCGCCTTGCCCGCCAGAACGACGCCACTGAGGAGCCCGACCATGTCCGACGCACTGCTTGAGATCCGGCCGATGACCCGCCAGATCGGCGCGGAGATCTTCGGCGTCGACCTCAGCCAGCCGCTCGACGCAGCGATGGTCGCCGCCATCCACGATGCGCTGATGGTGCATCAGGTGATCTTCTTCCGCGACCAGCAGTTTACGCATGAGGAGCACAAGCGGCTGGGCCGCTATTTCGGCGAGCTCGCCCTGCACAGTGGCGTCGCGGGCCTGCCCGACCATCCCGAAATCGTGGCGATCCATGCCGACGCCAACAGCACCTATATCGCCGGTGACAACTGGCATTCGGACCTCAGCGAATATGATGAGCCGCCGATGGGCAGCATCCTGTACATGCACACTTTGCCCGACAGCGGCGGCGATACGCTGTTTTCGAGCATGTATGCCGCCTATGACGCGCTGTCCCCGGCGATGCGCGCGTTTCTCGACCCGCTGACCGCCGTGCATGATTCCAACCATATCTATCGCGAGCTGTTCCCCGACGTTCAGAAAACCTATCCCCGCAACACCCATCCGGTGGTGCGGACGCATCCGGTGACCAAGCGCAAATGCCTGTTCGTGTCGGAATCCAAGACGACGCGGATCAACGGCCTGTCCAAGGCAGAGAGCAGCGCCGTGCTGCGCTTCCTGGCGGATCATGTGAAGGACCCGAATTTCCAGGTCCGCTTCCGCTGGCAACCGCATTCGGTCGCCTTCTGGGACAATCGCTGCACCCAGCATTTTGCGGTGTGGGACTATTTCCCCGATACGCGATCCGGCACCCGGGTGACGATCAAGGGCGACCGGCCCTATTGAGGGCAATCAGACGGTGAACATCAGGCGGTAAACAGGGCCTTGCGGATGATCGCATGCACGCCCCAATTGCCGTTCACCACCTGCGACACTCCGAAATCGACGCCGACCGACAGGAGCGAGATCGCCTCGTCCTCGCTCAGCCCCTTGGTCGTCATCAGAAAGCGCCGCGCCTTGCGGAACGCGTCGCGCATCGCCCCGTCAATGCTGCTCTTTTTGTACACCTCGCTCTGCGCGTCCTCGCCCAGTTCCTTTAGATAATCGGGGTGGCTGAAGCCCATGATGACCCATTCGCTTTCCGTCTCGATCAGCGGATAGTCGAGGTCGCGCAGGTGATCGCGCAGCTCGCTCGCCGGGTGTAGCACCACCTGGATCAGCGCGTTCATCGAACATTCGATCGCCGTGCCACACAGTTCGGAATCGCCCTGCGAGGCATGCGGATCGCCCAGCGAGAGCAGCCCGCCCGCAACCTGAACCGGCAGGAACACGCTCGACCCCGGGCCGGTGCGCCAATTGTCGAGATTGCCGCCAAAGCTGTTCGGCGGCACTGAATCGACCAATCCCGAATGCGCCGGCGCCAGCGCGATCACGCCGAAATGCGGGCGGATCGGGATTTCGACATTGCGCAGGATCTCGTAATTCCGCTCGATCGTCGCCGGGTTCACGGGCACGCCGGGATAGTCGTAGCGGACATGGACCCGGCCCGACGGATCGGTCTGGGGCGTCCAGCGGAAGCTGTACACTGCATGGGCGCTGGGCGGGCGCGCGCCGCCATGTTCGACCTCGTAGATGGTGATGACCTCACGCTGCTTCGGCTCGGTCAGCAGGTCGCTATAGTGAAAGCCCCAAAAGGTCGCGGCATTGCTGCCGAACGCCTTGCCGGCAAAGCGCGGGTTGCCGCTCTGCCGTGCCTTCAGGTCGAGGATGCGGACCTCGACCACGTCGCCGGGCATCGCGCCCTGGATCGCGATCGGGCCGGTGCAGATATGGACCCCGAAGCCCTCGCCCGGCCCGCGCCCGACCGCGCTTGAATCCATTGGTCCCGCGCCGCGCCGGTCGATCGCCTTGTGATGATGGTCCCAGTGAAACACGCTTTCTGCGGCGGGGTCGCCCTGCACCATCCGTTCGGGGTCGTCATTGGCGTGATGGGTCAGGGTTTCGACCGACACGAAATCCCCCGACCGGATCGTCAGCACGGGTTTGAGCGCGCGGCTGAAATAGCCCCAATGCACGGTCTGTGGATTGGCCGGAAGGTGATGGTGCCGGACCGGTTCGGATACGGGGGGCGCATCGTCCCCGCCCTGTGCCACCGCCTCCGCCTCGGCATCCGCATCGGCTTCGGGTACAAGTGCGAGCGTGCGGTCACGCCGCGCGGGGCGGCCCCGGCGCGGCATATCCTCGGGCGGGGCATCGCCGATGCCTTTGCGATATTCGCGCGGCGACACGCCATATTGCTCGCGAAACGCCCGGCTGAACGACGCGCTGTCGTTGAACCCCCATTGGAACAGGATGTCGGAGATCGACTTCTGAACGTGCAGCGGACTGCGCAGGTCGAGCCGGCAGCGTTCGAGCCGGCGCACCTTCACATAATGGCCGAAACTGTCGTCGATCGATTCGAACAGTTTTTGCAGATAGCGGGGCGAAATGCCGTGTTCGGTCGCGATCTGCTGATAGTTGAGGTTGGGATCGGCCAGCCGCATCTCGATCGTCTGGAAAATCCGTTCAAGCAGGCCGGCACGCATCCCCGCAGCACCGCCCATCGCCTTGGGCGGCGCATTGTCGAGCAGCGCGGACAGCAGAAACTCCGGCAGCGCCAGCTCGACCGGTCGGGCGTGATCGGTCGTCATGTCCATGATCGTATCGGCCAGTGAGCGGAGCATCCCGGCAAACACCCGCCCTGCCCCCGCCTCGGCCGCGATCCGGCGGGGGTGATCGGGTAGCGGTGCCTTGAGTCGCGCGGTGATGATCGCGGGCGGCAGGCGAACGATCAGGATGCGATTGTCGCCAGCAGAAACGAACCGTGCGACCGACTCGCTCCGGCCCGCCAGCAGGTCGCCGTCGACCAGTTCGCTCTCACCCGTGGCCGTCGTCACCCGCGCACTGCCGTCGATCATCAGCGTCAGCCACAGACCGCCCGGCTCCTCGCTGAAATCCAGCGCCCAGCCCTGCGCCGTGCCGGTCAGGCGGATGAAATCGATCCCCTGCCCGCTGCGAAAATGGACCAGCTCCCCATAGGGGTCGTCGAGTACCTGTTCGAGCGTGATCGACAGTCGTTGCAATGCGAAGCGCCACGCGTCGCGGCGCTGTTCGCGGGGATAGGCATTGGTGGTGAAACGCAACGAACAATGGTCCCTGGTTGCAGGCCCCTGCTCCTCGCCCGGCCGATCTGATGTCGGCCTCGGGACAAAGCTAGTCAGGATCGCCGATCGCGGTCAATCGCATTCTCGGATCAGGTTTCGAAAGGCGCCGCGCCCTCCCCATAAACCGACATAGCGCGTGCCACGGCGGGACGGTCGGCCGCACGCCCGCACACCGCCAGCATGGTCAGCGCGTAGACCAGCGCGCTCGACGCCATGTCGGCTGGGGTCGGACGCCAGCGCGGCATGCCGGTGGTGACCGCCGGGATGCGGTGCATGTTGAACACATTATGGTCGCGCCACATGCTGGAATAGACGGGGTGCGCGCGCTCCACCGGCGTGCCGCGCGCCAGCCGGGTGGCGGCATCGACTGCGCCCGCCAGCGGGGCGACGGCGGCGTCCTCCGCCTCGAACCCGTGACGGACGACCACCGGCTCGACATCGAACCCCTCGACATCGACCGCGCGCATCGCTTCGACGATGCCATGCATCGCGTCCGCCGCCTTTTGCCGGGGGGCGAGCGCGACATCGAGATAGAGCGCACACACTTCGGTCCCCGCACCGAAATCCATCGGCGCGCCGCCGCGCACCGACGCGATCTGGACGCGCGGCACCGACCGGCCGCCGGGAACATCATGCACCGAAGCCGCTTCCCATGCCTGGCTCCAGCGGTGCAGCGCGTCGATCACCGGGCCGAGGCGATAGATCGGGTTGGGATGGTCGACCGCCCGCTCGGGCGTTTCGAGGATCGGGGTGAATACCCCGCGGCCGAAGATCCGTACCCGAAACAGCGCATAGCCGCAGCCGGTCCAGGTCATACCGAAATCTGTCCCCTCCGCCGCGATGGCATAGTCGGGCGCGACGCCGCCATGGTGGAACAGATAATGCGCGCCGATATCCTTGCCGAGATAGGCGACGCCTTCATATTCCTCGATCGGCTCCGGGCCGATCTCGCCCGGGCAGGCGGTAAGCCATGCCTTGCCCGCCAGCGTGATCCCGGCCTTGTTCAGCGCCTTGGCCGCGATCAGGAAACAGGACATCGGCCCGCGATCATTGGAGATCGGATAGCCACGCAGCCGCCCGTCTTCGTCCAGCCAGCATTGCGTCCATTCGGGATCGGCCAGCGTCGCCTCACGATAGCGGAAGCGGTCCTGATGCGTGATGCCGCTGGGGCTTTCGGTGTCGAGATGCGCGGTCAACAGCAGGTTGGCGCCAGTGCCATGACCGCCGATCTCGCCGATGATATTGGGCCGCTCCGGCGTCGCGCCGACCTTGCGCGGACGAAACCCTTCGCGCTGCATCCAGTCGAACACAAATTGGGCCGCAGCGGCCTCGCTGCGCGAGGGGGCAGGGATATTGCCGAGCGCGAGCGCAAGCTGAACCAGCTCGTCAGTGTCGATCGCGGCGGCGATGGCATCGCGCTCCGCCACGCTCACGGCATAGGGTGCGTGCATCGGGTCGGCGAATGGCGCGGGCGTGCCGGTCATGCGACGTGCACCGCCAGCGCGGGGGCCGCGCTCTGTGCGCCCGCGCCATAGCGGGGCAGCAGCAAGAGCAACGCCATGCCAGCCGACAGCGCGACGATCGAAACGATCACCGCCAGCCGATAGCTGCCCGTCACATCGAAGCCGTGATCGAGCAGCACCGGGGTAATCCCCTGTGCCGCGATGATCGCCGAATACATGACGCCAATGATCGCGCCAAAAGCCTTCGTCCCGAAATAGCGCGCGACATAATAGGGCAGCGCACCATATTGCGCGCCCATGCCGATCCCGAGCAACAGCCCGGCGGCGATCAGCACCGGCACCCCTTCGCCGAACTGCAGCAATGCCAGCCCGACAATCGCCATCGCCACCATCGGGATGACGATGCGCGGCGTCGGAAACCGGTCGAGCAGCCGCCCGCAGGCGATCTGCCAGGCCGAGGTCATCAGCGCGAAGCAGCTCAGCACCGCCGTGCCCACATCGACCCCATAGCCGCGATCGGCCAGGATCGGCACGACATGGCTGAAGATCGCGGTGGTGCAGCCCGCGCCGGATGCGATCGCGATCAGGATGACCCAAAAATGCGGAAGCCGCGCCGCTTCGCCCAGCGTCATGCCGGCCACCGCGATGGGATCCTCCCCCGCCGGAGCCTCCCGCACCGGGGCGTCGCGGAGCAGGGTCAGCACCGCAGGCAAGCCGATCAGCAGGATGATCGCGCCCAAAGCGAGATAGCCCGACCGCCAACCCTGCTGCGCGACAACTGCTGCGGCAACGATTGGCAACAGGACCGATCCGACGCCATTGCCCGCACCCGCGCTGATCCCCAGCGCGGTGCCGCGCCCGGCGTCATACCATTCGGCGATTACCTTGGAGTAGATCGGGGTCGAGGCCATCGCGCCGAACAGGCTGACCGCCAGAAACACGGCGTAAAACTGAACCAGCGAGGCGCTGGTCAGTGACAGCGCCGCCACCGCCAGCCCGTAGAGCGCAAGGCCGGGCAGGATCACGCGCCGCGCGCCATGGCGGTCGGCGATCCGTCCGATCAAGGGATAGGCGATTGCCCCCGTCACCGCCATGATGCCCAGCGCGACCGAAACCGCGGCGCGGGGCCAACCAAACTCGGCGGACAGGGGCAGCAGGAACAGCCCGAACACGGCATGGACCGCCGGCGTCGTGCTGACCGCATTGCCGAGCGTGCAGGCGATCAGCACGCCCCTGCGCTCCCGCGTCGAAACCCCGCTCACAGCACGGGCCACAGGCTGGGGGTGGCGACGCCCGCGCGGGTGAGAACCGCGGCACCCGCCGCCTCGACCTGCGCGTACAGCTGTTCCTCATCGATCAGCGTCGACCGGTAGTTATCGATCACGCGCCGCCCATCGACCCAGACGCTGTGCACCCCGCGTCCGTCAGCTGAATAGACCAGCTGGTTCACCGCATTGAGCAAAGGCCGCCACTCCGGGCGGTCGCGGTCGTGGAGCACGAAGTCGGCCTTCTTGCCGACCTCCAGCGATCCGATCCGGTCGGCCATCCCCGCGCCTTTCGCGCCGTTGACCGTCGCCATCTCGAGTACCTGATAGGCAGAGAACAGGCTGGCATCGCGGCGCGAATCCTTGAACAATCCGGCGGTGACGAACATCGCGCGCATCAAATCGGCCGCGTTGCCGTTGTTGTTGCCGTCGGTGCCGAGCTGAAGATTGACGCCAGCGGCAGCCATTTCGGGGAATTTTCCGACTGCGGTCGCGCCATAGGCACCCTTCATCGCGGTCATCGGGCAATGGGTGATGTGGGTCCCGCTCGCCGCGAGCAGTGCGACCTCTTCGTCGTCGAGATGGATCGCGTGCGTCAGCGACAGATGCGGACCCAGCACGCCCAGATCGGACAGATGGGCAATGGCCCGGCGGCCCGTCGTCGCCAGATAGAAATCGGGATCGGCGGGGTCAGCGCTCATATGCGCGGTAATCCCCGCGCCATGCGCCGAGGCGAGTGCCGTCGCCTCACGCCACAGATCGTCGGTCGCGGTGTTATGCCCGACCAGACACGGCCACGCTGCAATCAGCGGGTCATCGGTGCCGGGGTATCGCGCCAGCTCAGACTCGATCGTCGCGACCGCCTGTCGGGTCAGTGCCGCCTGGTCGTCGTCGGGGGCAAAGGCGCGGTCCTGCACCCATTGCCCGACCCGCCCGCGAATGCCGGTCGCACCCAGCGCATCGACCACCGCGTCGAGATCGAGGATCGTCCCAGCCTCGATGAAACAGGTCGTACCCGACCGCAGCATTTCCAGCGCGGCGAGCTGTGCCGCGATGCGCTCCTCATCGGGGGTCTGCGCGAGATAGGTCGGGATCAGCCATTCAAAGACATTGGTCGCCCAGTCGGCGTCGTCCGGGACGTTGCCGCGCGTAATCGGCTCACCGGTGATGTGGACATGGCAGTTCACCATGCCGGGCGTCACCACGAACCGGTCGCGGCCATCAATGACCTCACGCGCGACGACGCTCTGCTCCACCAGATCAGACGGCCCGACCGCGACGATGCGGTCGCCCGCGATCGCCAGCGCGCCGTCGCGGAAGATGCGCCGGTCGGCATCCATCGTGACAACCCAGCTATGGGTGACCAGCAGATCGGCGGCAATCATGCCCATGCCGCCGCGACGGCGTCGGCGCGGACAAGCAGCGCACAATTCTTGTACAGGATATCGAGCGCGCTCGCGTGCAGCCCATCTTCATAGGCACCGGTCGCGTCGGACACGACGAACACATGGTAACCGCGATGAAAGGCGGCGCGCGCCGTCTGGTCGACACAGCAATCGGTGCTGAACCCGGTCATCACCAATGTCTCGATGCCGCGTGCGCGCAGCTGGTCGTCGAAGTCGGTGCCGTGGAAACTGTCGAACAACAGCTTCTCGATCTCGATATCGCCGGGCTCCGGCTGGACCCCGTAATAGTCCGCGCCGCCATCATCGGCGCGACAGATCGCCTCGCCGCCTGGCATCCCCTTGCGCGCCATCAGCGTCTTTAGCGCGACCGAGTCCGTTTCGGGCCGCGTGACGACGCGCATGAAGGCGATGGTGACGCCGCGCGCGCGCGCCGCCGCGATCAGATCCGCGATCCGTTCCATCGCGGGCGGAACGCTCGACAGGTCGGCCCCCACCCGTCCCAGCAGACCATGCGGAGCGGCGAAATCGACCTGGACATCGACGACGACCAGCGCGGTGCGATCGGGCGCCAGCATCGGCGACAGATCGGTCGCCGCGACGTGCGGCAGCGCTTCAGTCTCAACCATGCGCGGCTTCCATCACCCGCGTCGGGAATCGCGCACGCAGAACCGGCAGGACCTCCTGCGCAAAGCGCGGGATGCCGGTGAGGTAATCGGGGAAGATCAGCATCAACCCGTCGGTGCCCGATACTTCGAACAGCTCGGTCAGCTTGTCGGTCACCGTCTCGGGCGACCCGAGCACATAGGGCGCCATGAAGGTCGAGCGCGCCTTTTCAACAAAGGCATTTTCCTTGCCGCCCTGTTCGGTGTCGAAAAAGCCATAGGCGCGCAGCATGCCCTGCAGCGCCGCTTCGTCGAGGCCCGCGCGGAAATGGTCAGCGGTCGCTTGTGCCGCCGCGTCGCTGTCGTCCAGCACCACGGTCATCATCGAATAGGTCCGCATATAGCGGCCCTGTTTCGCGGCGGTCTCCTTGGCCGCGCGGCTGCTCTTGCCCAGCCCGACGGGATCGCCGCCCGACAGGAAGATCGCGTCCATCTCGTCCGCGGTGAACTGCATGCCCTTGCCCGAGGTGCCGGCGCAGACGGTGAAGGGCCGACGCAGCGGCTTGGGCCAGGAGGTTGCGTCCTCAAGCTGGAAATAGTGGCCGTCCATCGTCACCGACTCTTCGGTCCACAGCCGCTTGATCGCCGCGATCCACTCATAGGCAAGGTCGTAGCGGCCGTCGTGATCGACCCCCTCCGGCCATGCCCCGAACTGCGCGAATTCGCCGCGATAGGATCCGGTGACGAGGTTCAGCCCGGCGCGACCGCCGCTGATATGATCCAGCGTCGCGATCATCTTTGCCGCAACGCCGGGATTTTGCAGGATGGTGTGGATCGTCGCCCACACCTTCACCTTGCTGGTGACTTCGGCGAGCGCCGCCATCAGCAGCACGGAGTCCAGCGTGGACTCCCAATGCCTGATCTCGCCGCCATAGCCCTTGAACTTCGCCATCGCCATGATGAAGTCGAGCCCGGCTGCCTCCGCTGCCACCGCGACCTGCCGGTTATAGCGATAGGAGCCGTCGAGCGGCGGGGCGTTCTTCGACAGGATCCAGCCGCCATTGGCCATCGGCATAAACACCCCCAGATCCTTGCCCCCGGTGTCGGACGGCAGGTCGAAGGCTACAGGCGTTGGCAGGTCGGACATTCGGCTGGTTCCCCCGATTGATCGAACCAATCTAACCGGGGGCGGGCGGCATTCTTGATCGGCAGCGCATATTCTGTTGGCCGCGCCGGTTTCAGGGCGCCAGCGCAGCCATCACCGCCGCACGTGCGGGCATGGCGGGGATGGCGCCGACCGTCTGGGTACACAGCGCGGCGGCGGCATTGGCGATCGGCAGCGCGGCGGCGAGGTCCAGCCCCTCGGCAATCAGCGCCGCGAGCGCGCCGCAAAAGCAATCCCCCGCCCCCACCGTGTCGCGCGGCGTGATCGACAGCGCGGGGGCGTGAAGCGCTTCGTCCCCGAACACCGCCACCGCCCCCTGCCCGCCCAGCGTCACGACGACCTGCTGCTGCGGGTGCGCCCGCAGCATACGGGCCGCCGCGATCGCCTCCGCCGGGCCGGAAATGGCAGGCGCCTCCGCATAACCGGCCAGCTCGTGCTGATTGACGATCAGGATATCGGTATCGGCGAACAGCGCGCGCGCGGCGGGGATGAAGGGTGCGGCGTTGAGCAGGCGTGGTCCCGCCGACGCGGCAAAGGCGGCGGCGATCACGGCGAGCGGGATTTCGAGCTGCGCCAAGATCACGCCGGATTTCTGCGCGGTCGCCGACGCAAGCAGCGCATTGGCGCCCGGCGCGACGATGATCTGGTTCTCACCCGCAGCATCCACCGCGATCAACGCTGCGCCGGTCGGCACGTCCGCCAGCGTGGCAATGCCGCCAACGTCGATCCCCTCGCCCTCCAGCACCGCGCGCATCCACGCGCCATCGGCGTCCGCGCCGACCGCGCCGGTCATCGTCACACGCGCACCCATCCGCGCGGCGGCGACCGCCTGGTTCGCGCCCTTGCCCCCGGGCAGCCGCGTCACCTGCGCCGCCAGCACCGTCTCCCCCGCAGCGGGCAGCGCGTCGACCGACAGGATCGTGTCGACATTGATCGAACCCAGAATATGCACGTCCATCGTCTTGCTCCCCGCCGGTGCGCGCGGTTGAAGACCATGGCCAGCGCTGCTGCAAGCATGCGCAAGCGCCATGCGCGTGCCGCCAACTATTCCGGGTGCTGACGCCAAGCCGGACTGCAGCACCCCGCCTATCCTCGGTACAACGAGAGGGAAATGGCATGACGAACTGGCTGATCACCGGGGTTAGCGGCGGACTGGGACACGCACTGGCGCAAGCGGCGCTGGCACGCGGCGACGCAGTCGTCGGGACGGTGCGGCGCGTCGCCGACAAGCAGGCGTTCGAGGCGCTAGCCCCCGGCCGTGCGCTTGGCGTGTTGCTCGACCTCTCCGATCATGCCGCCATTCCGGACGCCGTGGCGACGGCGGAGGCGTGGCTGGGACCGATTGACCGGCTGGTCAACAATGCCGGTTTCGGCATGGTCGGCGCGATCGAGGAAACATCGATTGCCGAGGCGAAGGCGTTGTTCGACGTCAACCTGTTCGGGGCGATGGCGATGATCCAGGCGATGCTGCCCGCGATGCGCGCGCGCCGCGCTGGCCATATCGTCACCATCACCTCGCTCAGCGGCTTCGCGCCTTGGTGGGGAACGGGCATCTATGGCGCGAGCAAATATGCGCTGGAGTGCATCGGCCAGACGCTGGCGCAGGAGGTCGCGCCGCTCGGCATCCGCGTCACCAATGTCGCGCCAGGCGGGTTTCGCACCGGCTTTGCCCGGCGCGGGCTGATCGAGGCGGCGGCGGTGATCGACGATTATGAGGATACCGCCCGTCAGTCGAAGCACAGCCTGATGGCGGGCCGGGGCCAGGAGGCCGGCGATCCGGCACGCGCGGCGGCGGCGATGCTGGTCGCGCTCGATGCGCCGGAGCCGCCCCGGCATTTGTTCCTCGGCGAAGACGCGCTGCGCCATGCGCGCGAGCATTTCGAGATGCTGGAGCAGGAGATGCAGCGCTGGGAACCGCTGTCGCTCACCACCGGCTTTGTCGCGGAGCCGGCGGCATGAGCGCGCCGTTCAGCATCGACCGGCTGACCCCGCATATGGGCGCGGAGCTGCGCGGCATCGACCTGACCCGCCCGATCGCGCCAGAGGTTGCGGCGGCGCTGCGTCAGGCGCTGACCGATCATCTCGTGCTGTTCTTTCGCGACCAGAACATCGATTTCGCCGCGCACAAGGCGCTGGCACAGGTGTTTGGCGAGATCCATGTCGCGCCCGCCGCCGCCGCATGGGCGGTGGAGGGACATCCCGAGGTCACGCGCATCCATGCCGACGCCGACTCCAAATATGTCGCGGGGGAGGATTGGCATTCCGACATGACCTGCGATCCCGAGCCGCCCTTGGGGTCGATCCTGCATCTGGTGACCGTCCCTGAAACCGGCGGCGACACGGCGTTTTCGAACATGTTCCTGGCCTATGACGCGCTGTCGGAGCGGATGAAGGCGTATCTCGACGGGTTGACCGCAACGCATGACGCCGCGCGGGTCTTTGCCGCGATCGCGCCGCCGGGAACCGTGTTCAACCAGTCCTCCCACCCGGTGGTCCGCACCCATCCGGTCAGCGGGCGCAAGGCGATCTTCGTCAACAAGCAGTTCACCGCGCGGATCGACGGCCTGCCCAAGGACGAAAGCGCGGCGCTGCTGGCGTTCCTCACGAGCCATGTTCAGCGGCCTGAATTCCAGTGCCGCTTTCGCTGGCGCCCGCATTCAATCGCCTTTTGGGACAATCGCGCGGTGCAGCATTCGGCGATCTGGGACTATTTCCCGCAAACCCGCTCGGGCTATCGCGTCACGGTGCGCGGCGACCGTCCGTTCTGAATCCTTGATCCACGGAGTTTTCGCATGACCGCAGCCGATCCGCGCACGCCCGCTTACCCGATCGACCCGCTGTTCACCGATCGCTGGTCGCCGCGCGCATTCGATGGCGGGGCGATGGAGCCTGAGACGCTGATGACGCTGCTGGAAGCGGCGCGCTGGGCACCCTCGGCCTATAATGTTCAGCCATGGCGGTTCGTCTATGCGCTGCGCGACACGCCGCAATGGGACGCGCTGATCGGCACGCTGATCCCATTCAATCAGGGCTGGGCAGCGGGTGCGGCGGCGCTCGTCTATATCCTGTCGGACCGGTTCGTTCGCGATGCCGATGGTGCTGTGAAGAGCGAGTCCTACAGCCATTCCTTCGACGCCGGCGCCGCCTGGGCGATGCTGGCGTTGCAGGCGGTGCGCAGCGGATTGTTCGCCCATGGCATGACCGGGTTCGACGTCGATGCAGCGCGCGCGGCAATGGCGGTGCCTGAAGCCTATCGGATCGAGGCTGCAGTCGCGATCGGGCGGATCGGCGATCCGGCAACGCTGGCCGAAGGGCTGCGCGCACGCGAAGTGCCGAACGGGCGGACCCCGCTCGACCAGCTGGTTTCGGAAGGCGTGTTCAACGCCTGACCTATGAGGTCAGGCGCGGGACGGCGGCTGTGACGATGTCGAACCGCGCATCGGGATGCTCGACCGCACCATCGCGCGGGGCGGCGCGGTGCTGGACCACGCCGTTCTTGCCGAAGTCGGGCACCACCGGCCGGTCGGTCTTGCTGCTCAGCCACAGCCGCAGCAGATGGCGCCGCCGCTGCGGCTCGGGCCAGTCGGTAAAGCCGGTGCGGGCATGCAGCGCGGCATAGTTGGACAGCCACTGGATATCGCCTGGGCGGAAATCCATCTCGATCGCCATGCCCGGTTCATAGGTAATCTCGTCGAACAGGCGCAGCACCTCGACCTGGTCGGCGGTGAGCTGCGGGACGCCGGGATAGTCCTGCGCGGTCAGGATGTAGAGCGAGCCAGCGTACATGCTGAACACGCCATCGACCATCGAGATGATCGGCGAAGTATAAGTGAGCGCCGGGGATTCGGCATCCTGACGCCGCCAGTCCCAATGGAACGGCTCCAGCAGCAACGGCGCGAGGTCGGGGCGGCGGCGCAGGATCTCGTTATAGATTTCCGCGCCGGAAACGAGGCAGGACAGCCCCCCGTCGCGCGCCGGGCGCAGGCACATCAGCGCGACAATGTCCGAACTGTCGGAATGATAGACCAGCTGGTCGCGCACCTTGGACGATTTGGCAGTGGGATCGTCCATCGTCTTGTCCGACGTGGCATAGACATGATCGACCAGATCGCCGAGCTCATTCTGGCGGATCGGGTCGCCCATGTGCAGGCCGAGGATGTAGTAGATCGCCGCCGACAGCGCGTCGGAATAGAGATGCGTCCGCAAGCCCCGCACCAGCACGAAACCGCGCCCGAAATCGACCGTCTCCCGCCACTCCGCCGCCGCGTCGGCGGTCGCGATCAGCGGATAGTCTTCCGCCTGCACGCTGCGCAAATCGGGGCTTTGCTCGACGAAGCGGCGCCCCAGTTCCTCCAGCTCCGCCACCTGTTCCTCCGACAGGCGGTAGATCCATTCGTCGCTGCCAATCAGGCGATCGCCGCGCCAGGCGGCGCGGGTGGTGATCGGACGCAATAGATCTTGGACGGGCATGCTCGGCTCCTAGGAATGACCGAGCCGAACCTATCGCACCAGCAGGGGTTCGACTTGACCGATCATGCCCAATCATTGCGCTGCTGGCGCATGCCGCGTTACCGCGTCAGACCAGTTCCTTGAGCGGCACGCTGGCGTCGGCGAGTGCCGCCGGATCGGGTGACAATCGCTCCACCACCAGCTTGCGGCCCTGCACATAATCCTTGGTCGCGTTGACGCAGTCGAGCGCGATCACGCGGCCATCCTTCAGATACACGACCGAAAAGCTGCGGTTCGCCGGATCGCCGCGCAGGATTGCCTGATCGTGGCCGGTCGAGAGGCCGACGGTCTGGAGCTTGAGGTCGTACTGGTTCGACCAGAACCACGGCACCGCGTCATAGGCCAGGTCCTGGCCCATAATCGTCTTGGCCACCAACGTCGCCTGATCATTGGCGTTCTGCACCGACTCGAGCCGGATCGGCATGTCGTCGGCGAAGCGGTTGGCGTGGAGCGCGCAGTCGCCGATCGCGAAGATGTCAGGCAGCGAGGTGCGGCACTGATGATCGACCGCGACGCCATTCCCGCCCTGCGCGCCCGCCGCGATCAGCGGTTCGACGGCGGGCACGATGCCGATGCCTACGATCACCATTTGCGCCGGGATCACCGTGCCGTCCTGCATCCGCACACCGGTCACCCGTCCATCACCCTCGATACAGTCGACCGCCGCGCCCAGCCGCACATCGACGCCATGCGCGCGATGCTCGGCCTCATAGAAGCGCGACAGCGGTTCGCCCGCGACGCGCGCCAGCACCCGGTCGAGCGCCTCGAGCAGCACGACCTTCTTGCCGAACTTGGCGAGCACCGCCGCCGCTTCCAGCCCGATATAGCCGCCGCCGATCACCACCGCCTGTTCGACCCCGTCCAGCTCGGCGAGCATGCGGTCGGCATCGGCGCGGGTGCGAACAGTATGAACGCCGATCAGGTCGTTGCCCGCGCACCCGATCCGGCGCGGGCTGCCCCCGGCGGCCCAGATCAGCTGGCCATAGCCGATCGTCGCGCCATCGGCGGTCGACAGGCTGTGCGTGACCGGATCGACCGAAACCACGCGCCGGTTCAGCAGCATTTCGACATTGCGCTCGGCCCAAAAGGCAGCGGGGCGGATCAGGATGCGCTCGAACGCCTTCTCGCCCGAGAAATACTCCTTCGACAGCGGCGGGCGCTCATAGGGCAGCTCGGGTTCGTCGCCGATCACCGCGATCGTCCCTTCGAACTTGGCCTGCCGCAGCGCGATCGCCGCCTGTGCCCCGCCATGCCCCGCACCCACGATCACGATATCGAACTGCATCTTTCGCTCCCGTATTTTGTTGTGCGGCTAGCAGCGACGGCGGCGGCGGCCAACACAAAGCGATTGGTGCGCTGCAAAGCCGGGCTTGCGCCGCGACGCAGCGCCGGGCCATGAGCGGCGCAGATTACGCAAGCCGGAAGATCGATGGAGCGCAGGAACGACATTGACGGGCTGCGCGCCGTGGCGGTGCTGGGCGTGGTGCTGCACCATGCCGGGCTCTCCGCCCTGCCCGGCGGGTTCGTCGGTGTCGACGTGTTCTTTGTGATCAGCGGTTTCCTGATCTCGCGCATCATCACCGATGGCGTGGCGGATGGCAGCTTCTCGCTCGCGCATTTCTATGAACGCCGCGCGCGCCGCATCTTGCCTGCGCTGATCCCGGTCGTCGCGCTCTCGTTGATCGTCGGCTACTGGCTGCTGCTTCCCGACGATTACGAGAATCTGGGCCAAAGCGCGGTCGCGACGCTGTTCTTCGCCAACAATGTCCTGCTGACGCTGACCAGCGGTTATTGGGACCTCGCCGCGACGTTCAAACCGCTGCTCCACACCTGGAGCCTCGGGGTCGAAGAGCAATTCTACATCACCTATCCGTTGCTGGCGCTGCTGGTGCTGCGGCGGCGGCCCCGGCTGTTCGCGCCGATGCTGGCGGGTGGAATCGCGATCAGCCTGTTGCTCAGCGTGGTCCTGTCCGCGCGCCAGCCGGATGCGTCCTTCTACCTCATTCACACCCGCGCCTGGGAATTGCTGCTCGGCGCGCTGACCGCGTGGCGCCTGCCACAGACGCCCCAGCCCGAGCGGGTCGCGCGCGTGCTCGCGCTCACCGGGCTGGCGATGATCCTCGGCGCGATGGTCCTGATCGACGAGACCGCGCCCTATCCCGGCTGGCGCGCGCTGCTGCCCTGCGTCGGAACCGCGCTGATCCTGCGCCACGGCACCGCTGGCGGATTGGCGCAGCGCGTGCTGGGCTGGGGGCCGCTCGTGCTGGTTGGCCTCGCCAGCTACAGCATCTATCTTTGGCACCAGCCGCTGTTCGCGTTCGCGCGGGCGATGAGCGTCACACCGCCAAGCGCGGATGTGATGGCGGCGCTGACGCTCGCCACATTGGTCATCGGCACTGCGAGCTGGCGCTGGATCGAACAGCCGTTCCGCGATGCGCGCCGATGGCCGCGCCGCCCGTTCCTGGCGCTCGGCATTCCCATCACTGCACTCACCGGCGCCGCAGCCCTCGCCGTGTCGATCACGTCCGGGGTACCGCAGCGTGTGCCGGGAATGGGGCTCGGCGCGGGCGACTATGCCGCCTATAACAACGCGGCCTTCCGCTTTCAGACGGACCGGTTCGACGATCCCGCGCGCCCCAATCTGCTCGTGGTCGGCAACAGCATGGCGCGCGACATGGTCAACATGCTGGTCGAAAGCAAACGCTTCGACGGCTTCGAGATCGTCTATCGCACCGACGCCAATCTGTGTGCGCTGTCCCGCGCGCCGGCCACCACCCGCCAACTCGTCACGGATGCGCAGGCGGTGATCTTCGTCGCCTCAATGTCCGCGCCGCTGGGGTGCAAGACCTCCTCCGCCGCGAGGGATACGATTCTCGCGGGCAAGGCGTGGCTGCTGATCGGTCCCAAGCATTTCGGGTATAATCTCAACGCCTGGATACGCGTGCCCGCGTCCCAGCGCCCCGGCGTCCGCGCCGTGCTGTTGCCAAAGACCGTATCAGACAACGCCATCTATGCCGCTTTGGTCCCGCACGACCATTATGTCGACCTGCTCGGCCTCATGCAGCGCCGCCATGGCGGGTTGCCGGTGTTCGACGCACGGGGCCGCATCCTGTCGGCCGACCGTGTCCACCTGACCCAGGCGGGCGCGCAATTCTTCGCCGAAAGCGTGCTCGACGATCCCGCATGGCGACCCGTTCTGGCAATCGCGCCGCGTTAGGCCATCGCCATCAGGCTGGCATTGCCGCCCGCCGCTGTCGTGTTGATCGAGGTCGAAACCTCCTCCACCAGCCAATCGAGGCGCGGCGTCCCCGCCTGTGCCAGCACGATCGGGCCGGGCAGGTCGGCGATGTCGGCCAGCGCGGCGAGGCGCGCGGTTGCGTCGCCCTCGATCAGCGCGCCGCTATAGGGACCGGCCACGCGCCAGTCGGCCACCCAGTCGATCCGCTGCAAAACGCGCTCGGGCGCGCCGTTCAGTTCCCCGCGCAGCACCGCATTGCCGATTACCGCGCGGTTTCCGGTCGCCAGCACCCCGCACAGCTGTGCGATCAGCCCTGCGCGCGTCTGCGGCAGCAGCAGCACGCGCCCGCGCGGATGGACGCTGTAGACATTGGTCTCGCCCACCGGCCCCGGCAGCTCCAGCTGCGCCCCTAGCAGGGACGCCTCGCCCGCTTCCCGCGCACAATCGCCACCCTCACCCAGCCACAGCGCAAAATCGCGCAGCGCCGGATCGGACGCGGACGAGGCAAGGTCCGCCGGCACCGTCGGCGCCTTGACCAACCGCCCGAGATAGAGCGGCCCGCCCGCCTTCGGCCCGGTGCCCGACAGGCCACGCCCACCGAACGGCTGCACGCCGACCACCGCGCCGATGATGTTGCGATTGATGTAGAGATTGCCCGCCTCGACCCGCTGGGTGACATGCTCGACCGTCTCGTCCAGCCGCGTGTGCAGGCCGAAGGTCAGGCCATAGCCGGTGGCGTTGATCGCATCGATCACGCGGTCGAGGTCGCGGCGCTGATAGCGCATCACGTGCAGCACCGGGCCGAACACTTCGCGCTGCAGGTCGGCGATTGCGTCGATCTCGATGATCGTCGGGGGCACGAACGTCCCCTGCCCGGTCTCGCCCGCCAGCTCGATCTGTTCGACGCGGCGGCCCATCCGGCGCATCTTTTCGATATGGCTGTTGATATTGATCTGCGCCTCGGCGCTGATCACCGGGCCGATATCGGTCGACAGCCGGTCGGTGCGCCCGATCGACAGCTCATGCAGCGCGCCGCGCAGCATCGTCAGGATGCGGTCGGCCACATCCTCCTGCAGGCACAGCACGCGCAGCGCCGAGCAGCGCTGCCCCGCGCTGTCAAAGGCGGAAGCGATGACATCGGCGACGACCTGTTCGGCCAGCGCCGAGCTGTCGACGATCATCGCATTCTGCCCGCCGGTTTCGGCGATGAACGGGATCGGCGTGCCGTCGCTGGCAAGGCGTTTGGCAAGCTGACGCTGGATGATCCGTGCGACTTCGGTCGATCCGGTGAACATCACCCCCTGCGTGCCCGCCGCACCGACCAAAGCCGCGCCGATCTGGCCATCGCCGGGGACCAGCTGGACGACATCGGCGGGGATGCCCGCCGCGTGCAGGATCGCGATGCCCTGCGCGGCGATCAGCGGGGTTTCCTCGGCCGGTTTGGCGAGGACCGGGTTGCCGGTGACCAGCGCCGCCGCGACCTGACCGATGAAGATCGCCAGCGGGAAATTCCACGGGCTGATGCACGTTACCGGGCCGAGCGGAACATGCGCGGCACCCAGCGTCGCGCGCGCCTGTTGCGCATAGTAACGCAGGAAATCCACCGCCTCACGCACCTCGGCGATCGCGTTGGGCGCGGACTTGCCCGCCTCACGCATGATCAGCCCCATCAGCAGCTGCATGCGCGATTCCATGAGGTCCGCCGCACGATCGAGGCACGCAGCGCGCTCGGCGACCGGCACGGCGGCCCAGTCCGCAGCGACCGACTGCGCGGTTTCGACCGCCTGCACTGCCGCTGCCTCGCTCATCTCGACCACCGTTCCGACGATGTCGAGCGCGTCAGCCGGGTTCGCCACCGGGCGCGACTTGCCCTCCCCGCTGGCAGGCTGGGCGAGCCAGCCGATTTCCGCACTCTCGCGCAGCGCATCGCCAAGCGCGACCAGCGCCGTCTCATCCGACAGGTCGATCCCCACCGAATTGACCCGCGCGCCATAGAGGTCGCGGGGCAGCGCGATGATCGGGTGCTTCGACCCCGGCGCATCCATCGCGGTCACGACCTCGACCGGATCGGTCACCAGCTCGGCAATCGACACTTCGGGATTGGCGATGCGGTTGACGAAGCTGGAGTTCGCGCCGTTTTCGAGCAGGCGGCGGACGAGATAGGCGAGCAGCGTCTCATGCGTCCCGACCGGCGCATAGATGCGGCACGGGCGGTTCAGCTTATCGCTGCCGACGACCTCGTCATACAGCGGCTCGCCCATGCCGTGCAGGCACTGGAACTCATAGTCGCCAATCGTGAAGTCCGGCCCGGCCAGATGGTAGATCGTCGCCAGCGACTGCGCATTATGCGTCGCGAATTGCGGGAAGACATGGGCCTTCGCCGCGAGCAGTTTCCGCGCGCAGGCGATATACGCAACATCGGTATGCACCTTGCGGGTATAGACCGGGAAGTCAGCCAGCCCATCGACCTGCGCCCGTTTTATCTCCGCGTCCCAATAGGCGCCCTTGACCAGCCGCACCATGATCCGCCGCCCGGCGCGCTGGGCAAGGTCGATGATCCAGTCGATCACGAACGGACAGCGCTTGCCATAGGCCTGCACCACGAAGCCCAACCCGTCCCAGCCCGCGAGGTCGGGGTCGAGCGCGAGGCTTTTGAGCAGGTCGAGCGAGAGTTCGAGCCGGTCGGCCTCTTCCGCATCGATGTTGAAGCCGATGTCGTAGGACTTGGCGAGCACCGCCAGCGCCTTCACCCGCGGCAGCAGCTCGGCCATCACCCGCCCCGCCTGCGCGCGGGCATAGCGCGGGTGGAGCGCCGACAACTTGATCGAAATGCCCGGTCCCCCGACCACGCCGCGCCCCGCCGACGCCGTACCGATCGCATTCACCGCGTTTTCGTAATCGCGATAATAGCGGTCGGCGTCCGCCATCGTCGTCGCCGCTTCGCCCAGCATGTCATAGCTATACTGGAAGCCGCGCGCCTCCAGCGGGCGGGCGCGCTTCAATGCCTCGGCGATCGTCTCGCCAGTCACGAACTGCTCGCCCATCATCCGCATCGCCATGTCGACACCGCGCCGGATCACCGGCTCGCCCGCGCGCGCAATCAGGCGGGTGAGCGCGGCGGCGAGTCCCGCATCGTTGACGCTCCCGGTCAGTTTGCCGGTGACCACCAGCCCCCAGGTCGCTGCGTTGACGAACAGCGAGCGGCCATCGCCGATATGGCTCTTCCAGTCGCCGTCCGAAATCTTGTCGCGGATCAGCGCGTCGCGGGTCGCCGCATCGGGTATACGCAGCAGCGCTTCAGCGAGGCACATCAGCGCCACGCCTTCCTGGCTCGACAGCGCATATTCCTGCACCAGCCCCTCGACCCCGGTGCCCTTGTGCTTGGCGCGCAGCGCGGTGATCAGTCCGGTCGCGGTCGCCTTCGCCGCTTCCCGCACGCCTGTGGGCAACGTTGCCGCTTCGATCAGCGGCGCGAGACATTCGGGCTCCGGCCGACGATATGCCGCGGTGATCGCGGCGCGCAGCGGGGTGGCGGGACGAACGGGCGGGGCGAAATCGGCGAAAGGCTGGGTCATGCCGCCATCCTATCAAAGGATGATGCGGCAGATGGACTTTTGACACGCACTATGCTTGGCGTTTCGCCTTCATTTTGACGGATTGGCAGACGAAATGCGCGCCCACACGCTCGAACACAGCGATCTCGACCCGTTTGACCGCAAGATCGTCGAAATCCTCCGCGTCGATGGCCGCATCTCGATCACCGACCTCGCCGCCCGCGTCGGCCTGTCGAAAACGCCATGTCAGGTGCGCGTCAAACGCCTGCTCGCCAGCGGCGTGATCCGCGGCTTCCGCGCGATCGTGGACCCCGCCCGCCTCGGCCTCGACCATATCGCCTTCACCGAGGTGAAGCTGTCCGACACGCGCGAGGATGCGCTGGAGGCGTTCCGCGCCGCGGTGCTGCGCATCCCTGAGGTCGAGGAATGCCACATGATCGCCAGCAGCTTCGACTATCTGCTCAAGGTCCGGACCGCGGATATCCGCCGCTACCGCGAAGTGCTGGGCGAACGCATCTCCAGCCTCCCGCACGTCGCGAGCACATCGACCTTCGTCGCGATGGAAACGATCCGCGACGCGGGAGGCTAGGCCAGCCACCCGCGCCGCGTTGATCTTCAAAAGTCGAAGCGCAGCGCCCCCGAGATCGTCCGACCGTTTGCGGCGCGGGCAAAGCCGATGCCATTGGCCGGCACGCTGGCCTGGTTCACTTCGAAAATCCCGAGCGTATCGAACGCATTGTTGACGTTCACCGCCAGGCTGCCGCCCTTGAACAGCTTCACCTGCGCGAACAGATCGACCGTGGTGAAGCCGGGCATGACCAGCAGGTTCGAGTCCTGCGCAAAGCTCTTGGTGATCGTCACCACGCTCGCACCCACCGTCGCCCGGCCCAGATCGGCTGAGCCCGTAGCGGTGAGCGTCCAGTCGGGCTGGTGGCGCGGCACCTTGCCGGTCAGGGTCGGTTCGAGCAGATCCTGCGTGATCTTCGCCTTGGTATAGGTCGCGCCAGCCATCAAGCTGAACGGACCGCGCTGGACGCCGCCCTCCAGCTCGACGCCGGTCGCGCGATAGCTGCGATCGGTGCGGTTGGCGGCGCCGTTCAGGACATTGTGATCCGCTGCGGTGACGCGGAACGCAGTGCCGTTGAACGTGAAGCCGTCCTTGCGGAACTTGAAACCGCCCTCCAGCTGCTTGACCTCATCCTGCTTGTCGCGCTCGCTGCGGATGTCGCCGGTGGCGTTGTTGATCAACGGGGTGAACAGCACCTTGTCGGCGTTGGCGCGCGCGCCCTTGCTGTAGCGGGCGAAGACCGAGAAGGGCTCGGCGACGCGATAGTTCACGCCCGCGGAATAGCTGACATAGCCATAGTCGTAATTGACCGCCCCCGGCTGAGTGAAGGGCAAATAGGCCACCCGATTTTCAGCCGGGTTGATCAGTCCGTCGCGGTTGATGTCATAGGTGATCAGGCCGACGCTACCGTTGTTCAGGTCCGCCCCGACGAGTGAGCCGCGCACTTTGCCCTTGTCATACCGTACGCTGCCGCCGACCGCGAGCTTGCCGACATGGAAATTGACCGAGCCATAGGGCGCGAACACCTTGTAGTTCACGTCGAACGCGCGGCGGAACAGGCTGCTGGCGCGGGCAAAGGCGTAATAGCCGTTCAGCGTCTGCGGCGCGCCGCCGGCGTTGAAGATGTCGACCATCGCGGTGCCATTGTCGCCATTGACGTCGACGTTCATCGCGGTGTGCAGCCAGGTGGTGTTGAGGTCCTGTGTCGCGTAATAGGCGCCCAGCGTCGTGGTTAGCTTGCCGCCCGACAGATCCCACACCTTCGACCCGCGAATATCGTTGGTGAAATTGTCCAGCGAGCGGGCGCGGACGAACGACACGAAGTAAAGCGAAAGCAGGCCATTGCCGTTGATGTTGGCGGTGGGGCTGATGACCTGCCCCGCCAGCGGGCCGCTGGCATAGCGCGCGGTCGCGCCGGCGCCACCTTGGCCGGCGGCAAAGGCCGATACGGTGTTGGCGACGTTGGGGAAGGCGCGGCTGAAATCGCCGCGATTGACCGAGTAACGCATGCGTTCGGTGATCGTCCAACCGGCGATCTCGAACTGGCCCTCGAAACCGATTGATCGCGATTCCGCGCTCTGGCCCGTGGCAATGGGCAGGGCTGCGGGCTGGTTGTTCTGGTCCAGCGTCACGACCGGGCCGAGATAGGAGGACAGCACCGAGTCCCGGCGCAGGTCGAACCCGGGAAAGCTGCGGATGACCGGGTCGGCGTTGGTGCCGGTGATGTTGGCGAAATAGGGCGCGAAGGTCGGCGAACGATCGTCCAGAACCTTCAGGTACAGCCGCACATAGCCGTTGCTCAACTGATGCGTGATATTGGCCTTGATCTGGCCGCCCTTCCACCCGTCAAAGCCGATGTTGCGCGGCCCTTCGCCCGAGCGATAAAAGCCGCCGATGTGGAAGCGGGTGTTCTCGCCGATCTTTGCCCCATAGCTGAAATCGACGCGCTTCTCGTCATAGTCGAGGCCGGTCGACAGCTGGATCGTGCCGCCCTCGACATCGCCGGTCCGCGACAGCACGTTGATCAGGCCACCGGGCGAGTTGGACGCAAAGGTCGAGGCCGAGCCGCCGCGGATCGATTCGATCGCCGCGACGCTCAGGTCGTTGCGCAGATAGACATCGGCACCAACGTTAAAGAGGTCGGCAAATTCCAGCACCGGCAGACCGTCTTCCTGGATCTGCATGTATTTCGACCCACCGGCAGCAAGCGGAAGGCCGCGCACGGTGTAGTTGTTGTTACCCTCACCAATGCTGGTCGCGACGCGCAGGCCCGCCATGGTGCGCAGAACTTCGCCGATCGGGCGCAGCCCCAGCTTCTGGACGTCGTTACCGCGCAGCGCGCTGGTCGATGTCGCACTGTCCAGGCGATCGCGGCCCTTGGCTACGCCAGTGGAGAAGACTTCCTGAGCCTTTTGCGCGGGTTTGTCCTGTGCCTGTGCTTCGGTCTCCGTCGCACTGTCCGTCGGCGGAGAAGTATCGCTCGCGGCAAGTGCCGGAGTGGAAAGCGCCAGATACGAAGCGAAAAGCAGGAATGCCGTCTTAGCCATGATCGTTTGTCCTCACCCGGGCATATGGATGCCGTGAGCTTCCCGCAGATCTTCGGCGGAAACCTCCAATATTGTCATTCATATAGGGAAGGACGGACTTGCGGTCGCAGTGGCGAGGCGCAACAATCGGCTACACATCGTTGCAATTGCGCAGATTTATTCAAACCACTGTAGAAATGCAGTATGACGATACTTACGAAGCCACGCAGCAGCGGAGCTGTTCGTCTTCATAACGAACTGGTGTGTGCCCAGGGCGCGCCCGATGGTCTGCCCGCGCGGTACCGCGCAGCACTCCCCTTCGGCACCAATGATCGAAATGGTAGCGGAGGAGGGACTTGAACCCCCGACCCCAGGATTATGATTCCCGTGCTCTAACCAACTGAGCTACTCCGCCCTACCAAGGCGACCCGCGCCGTGACCGGGCGGGCGAGAGGGGCGCACATAGGCAGGGTTTTCGAGCCGGTCAAGCGAACATGTGCCGGGAAATTGGCTCCCACGGTCCGCCGCGATAATACCAGGCGGCAAGCCCGGCGATCTCTACGTCGCGCGGCTGGAATTCCTTGCCGAGCGCATCGAGCAACAGCTTCGCCAGCGATGGCGCAACCTTGTTCTGGATCGTGACGTGCGGACGCCAGCCGCCGGCATCCTGCGGCGTCAGCATCCCTGCGAACGCGTCGCAGAGGTCACGCCGGATCATGGCCAGATCGGGCGAGTCGATCCGCACCGCGACGCCGCGCCCCAGCGACATCAGCCCCGCCGCGCGCGCCACCGGGGCACGCACCCCGCGCGTGGCGGCGTTGAGGCGATGCTTGAGCTCGTCCAGCACCGACGGCGGCAGATGGTGGAACAGCGTCAGATGCGCGGGCAGGACATTGCGCTCCGGCGGAAAATGCTCCCGCCGCAAAGCATCGAACAGCGCCTGATCCTGCCGCCCGAACAGCGCTGAGACGATGACGGGCGCTGCCCCGGTCAAATCTCCACCTGGCTCCCGAGCTCGACCACGCGGTTGGTGGGCAGGCGGAAGAACTCCATCGCGCTTTCGGCGTTGCGCAGCATCCACGCGAACAGCTTTTCGCGCCAGATCCGCATTCCCGGATTTTCCGACGGCAACAGCGTTTGCCGCGACAGGAAGAAGCTGGTGTCCATCATGTTGAACGCCCCGCCACACGTGCTGCACGATTGCAGCGCCGCCGGCACATCAGCCTCCTGCATGAATCCGTACAGGATCTTCATGCGATGGAACCCCTGCCCCAGATCGTCGAGCTTCACGCGGTCCTTGTCGTCGACATAGGGCTGGTCGGCGATCTTGACCGTCAGCAGGATCACGCGCTCGTGCAGCACCTTGTTGTGCTTCAAGTTGTGGAGCAGTGCGTGCGGCACCCCTTCGGGGGTCGAGGTCATGAACACCGCCGTGCCCTTCACCCGTGTCGCCGAATTCGCGGCCGACTGGATGAACACCTTGATCGGCATCGCCGCCTCACGCATCCGCTCGACCATCAGGCGACGGCCCTTGGACCAGGTGGTGAGCAGCGTGAAGATCACCACGCCCGCCAGCAGCGGGAACCAGCCGCCATCGGGTACCTTGGTCAGATTGGCGCTGAAATAGGCGAGATCGACGACGAAGAACAGCGCGAGTAGCGGCACCGCATAGCGCTTCTTCCACTTCCACAGGCCGAACAGCACGACCGCGATCAGGAAGTTGTCGATCAACATCGCGCCGGTCACCGCGATGCCATAGGCGGCGGTGAGGTTGGACGAGGTCTGGAAGGTCAGCACGAGCAGGATGATCGCGATCATCAGCGCCCAGTTGATCAGCGGAATGTAGATCTGCCCCGCCGTCGCCGCACTGGTATGGCTGATCCGCAGACGCGGGATGAAGCCAAGCTGGATGCCCTGCTGCGTGACCGAGAAGGCACCGGTGATCACCGCTTGCGACGCGATGATCGCGGCCATGGTGGCGACTCCGACCAGCGGCAGCCGCAGCCATTCGGGCGCGAGCAGGTAGAACGGGCTCTGCAACGCGCTAGCGTCGCGCATCAGCAACGCGCCCTGCCCCATATAGTTGAGCATTAGCGCGGGCAGCACGAACCACAGCCACGACACGCGGATCGGCTTGCGCCCGAAATGACCCATATCGGCATAGAGCGCTTCAGCGCCGGTCACGGCGAGCACGACCGAGCCGAGTGCGAGGAACGCGGCAAAGCCGTCGATGACGAAGAAATTCACCGCATAGCTGGGCAGCAGCGCCCACAGCACTTCGGGCGTCTTGATCACGCTGAGCGTGCCCAGTGTCGCGATGACCGCGAAATAGCCGAGCATGATCGGTCCGAACATCGCACCGACCCGGGCCGTTCCGGTCCGCTGGATCGAGAACAGCGCCACCAGAATTCCGACCGCGATCGGCAGGATCCAGCCGGAGAATTGCGGCGCGGCAACAGCGATGCCCTCGACCGCCGAGAGCACCGACACCGCCGGCGTGATCATCGAGTCGCCGTAGAACAGTGCCGTCGCAAACACGCCCAGCAGCACGATGCCGGCGGTCCACTTCTTCTGCCCGCTCGATCGGTTGATCAGCGCGAGCAGCGCGAGGCTACCGCCCTCGCCCTTATTGTCGGCGCGCATGATGATCGTGACATACTTCAACGTCACCACCGCCATCATCGACCAGAACATCAGGCTGATCACGCCCATGATGTGTTCCTGGTCCAGCGCGAGGGGGTGATGCCCCGCAAAGGTTTCCTTGAACGCATAGAGCGGGCTGGTGCCGATATCGCCGAACACGATCCCGATCGCGCCGACCGCGAGCTTCCACAGCGCGGCCTCGCGGCCATGCGGGTGAGGCTGGTCGGTGGGGGTCGAATCGGCGGCCGGGTCGCGGCTTCCGTGGGGCTCGCTCACGGGAAACATTTACATGCCGTGGCGAGGAAGCGAGGGGTCATTAGACCAATGCCTGTCCGTTGAAACAGCGCGGGCGGTTAGCATGTGCAGCATGGGCCTGCAACTGCACGCCCCGCAACCGTCTATCCAGCACCAGCGAACAGCGCATCCGCCTCGCTCCGCGTCGGGACGGAGCGCAGGACGAAGCTGGAGCTTATCTTCACCACACCCGGCAGCCGGCCCATTTTTTCGCGGTGGAGCCGTTCGTAATCGTCGAGGTCGCGGCACAGCACTTTCAGCCGATAGTCATAGCCGCCCGACACCAAGGCGCATTCGACGATCCCGTCGATCTGGCCGACCGCCGCCTCGAACCGGGCAAGGTCCTCGTCGATCTCGGTGCCGAGCGTGATGTCGACGAACGCCGTGACACTATAGCCCAGCCGCCGCAGCCCGAGCCGCGCGGCATAGCCCTGAATATGCCCCGACGCCTCCAGCGCCTGAATGCGCCGGGTGCAGGCAGAGGGGGACAGCCCGACCTCGGCAGCGACCTGATTCACCGGCGCGCGCGCATTCTGGGCGAGTAGTTTCAGGATTGCTCCGTCGATTCGATCCATGTTGCACGAAAATCCAGTTTTGCGACTCTCTACAACATAACCATGCGTCATCACGTTGAACAGCGCATGACTTTGCAGGGATTTGCAGTGGCAACTTGCGCTACGGTCGCGGCGAAACAGAAAACCAGGTCGGAGAGTGTCCATGCGCGTCGGAGTCCCCAAGGAAATCAAGAACCACGAATATCGCGTGGGCCTGACGCCGCCGCTGGTCGCCGAACTGACCGCCGCCGGGCATGAGGTGGTCGTCCAGACCAATGCCGGCATGGGCATCGATTTCAGCGACGCCGATTACATCGCGGCCGGCGCGCGGATCGTCGCCACCCCGGCCGAAGTGTTCGCGCAGAACGACATGATCGTGAAGGTCAAGGAACCGCAGGCGAGCGAGATCGCGCTGCTCGAACCGCGCCACACGCTGTTCACCTATCTCCACCTCGCCGCCGACAAGCCGCAGGCCGAGGGGCTGATGAAGTCGGGTGCGACCTGCGTCGCTTATGAAACAGTGACCGCAAACGACCGCTCGCTGCCCCTGCTCAAGCCGATGAGCGAGGTCGCGGGCCGGATGTCGGTACAGGTCGGCGCGCATTATCTCGAAAAAGAACAGGGCGGTCGCGGCGTGCTACTCGGCGGCGTTCCCGGTGTCGCTCCGGCGCGGGTCGCGATCCTGGGCGGCGGCGTGTCGGGCATCAACGCGGCACAGATGGCGACGGGCCTGCGCGCAGACGTCACCATCTATGACATCAACAATTCGCGCCTGGCCGAACTCGACATGCATTTCGGCAGCACGATCAAGACCGCCTATGCCAGCAAGGCGGCGATCGCGGCGGCGGTGGCGAACGCGCATCTGGTGATCGGCGCGGTGCTGGTCCCCGGCGCGGCGGCGCCCAAGCTGGTGACGCGCGAGATGCTCAAGACGATGAAGCGCGGCAGCGTGCTGGTCGACATCGCGATCGATCAGGGCGGCTGTTTCGAAACCAGCCATGCGACGACGCATGAGAACCCGGTCTATGAAGTCGACGGCGTGATCCATTATTGCGTCGCCAACATGCCCGGCGCGGTTGCGCGCACCAGCACTTTCGCGCTCAACAACGCGACGCTGCCCTTCGTGATGAAGCTTGCCAATCTGGGTGCCGAGAAGGCGATGGCCGCAGACCCGCACCTCGCCAACGGCCTCAACGTCTATCAGGGCAAGATCGCGTTCAAGGCAGTCGCCGACGATCTCGACCTGCCGTTCCAGGCGTGGAGCGCCTGAAGCTCAACCCGTTTGCCCGCCGTCCCCACTCCCCCCCTCCACGGGGGCGGCGGGCATCCCCTTACACGTCTGCGGTCACCCAGGTTTCGGCGGCATTGGGTGAGACGAAGATGTTCTGATATTCGACCAAAGTCCGCCGCAGCTGCATCTTGAGCAGGCTGGATTCGACGATCAGCGCGATCCGGTCGCCGGTGCGATACAGGCGCAGATTGCCCGCCCGCATCTTGTCCGCCGCCTCCTGCGTACGGATCGGCGCATTGCGCAGATCGGCGAGTACGCGGACGCGACCATGGCTGGTACGCATGTTGGCGATGATCGGTTCGAGCACCGCGAGATAGCGATCGACTTCATCGCCGAGGCTCAGTCCCGTGCAGTGGATGCGGAGCAGCCCGCGACGATCGTCACGGACAATTTCATACTGACCCGGCAGTGCAGCGACGACGCGCCCCTGAACGCTGCCGGACGGCACGGTTACCGGTGTCATCGCCCCCTCTCCTCGTCCCGATATGTTTGCGCGGCAGGATAGTTACGCACGGTAAACAAAGCATGAGTGCCGCCGCCCGGTGTCGCGATCGACCGCCTTGCGTTTCGGACCGTCCCCGTCTATGGCGCGCCGGTCCTGCGAGCGGTGCTTGCGGAGGGAGGCGCGCGGCGTTGAACGTCGCGGCGCCATTTCGCTTTTCCAGAAAGAGCGTCTGCCCCTCCCCCTGCCTCGCCTGCGGGATGCCGCGACCGGCGTTCGGCCGCCGCGGCGTTTCGGCCTCAAAGACCGCTGGATCCAACCAGCCGGCCGGAAAAACGATAGTTAGGACTGAACCCTTTTATGGCCACTTCGGCAAACCCCACGCGCGACGATTTCGCCGCGCTCCTCGACCAGACGCTCGGCGGCGCAGAAAGCTTTGAAGGCCGCGTCGTCATCGGCACCGTCACCGGCATCGAAAACGACCTCGCCGTCATTGACGTTGGCCTCAAGAGCGAAGGCCGCGTGCCGCTGCGCGAATTCGCAGCGCCGGGCCAGAAGGCTGACCTGAAGGTCGGCGACGAAGTCCAGGTCTATGTCGACCGCGTCGAGAATGCGAACGGCGAAGCGATGCTCAGCCGCGACCGCGCCCGCCGCGAAGCCGCATGGGACACGCTGGAGCTCGAATTCTCGCAGGGCAACCGCGTCGAGGGCGTGATCTTTGGCCGCGTCAAGGGCGGCTTCACCGTCGACCTGTCGGGCGCCGTGGCGTTCCTGCCCGGTTCGCAGGTCGATATCCGTCCGGTCCGCGACGTTCAGCCGCTGATGGACCTGCCGCAGCCGTTCCAGATCCTGAAGATGGACCGCAAGCGCGGCAACATCGTCGTGTCGCGCCGCGCCGTTCTGGAAGAGAACCGCGCCGAGCAGCGTTCGGGCCTGATCCTGAGCCTGGCCGAAGGTCAGGTGATCGACGGCGTCGTCAAGAACATCACCGATTACGGCGCGTTCGTCGACCTGGGCGGCATCGACGGCCTGCTGCACGTCACCGACCTCAGCTACAAGCGCGTCAACCACCCGTCGGAAGTCCTGAACATCGGCGACACCGTCAAGGTTCAGATCATCCGCATCAACCGCGACACGCAGCGCATCAGCCTCGGCATGAAGCAGCTTGAGAGCGATCCGTGGGATGGCGCAGGCAGCAAGTATCCGGTCGGTGCGAAGCTGTCGGGCCGCGTCACCAACATCACCGAATATGGCGCGTTCGTCGAGCTGGAAGCCGGTATAGAGGGCCTGGTCCACGTGTCGGAAATGAGCTGGACCAAGAAGAACGTCCATCCGGGCAAGATCGTCTCGACCTCGCAGGAAGTCGATGTCGTCGTGCTCGAGGTCGATCAGGAAAAGCGCCGCATCTCGCTCGGCCTCAAGCAGGCTCAGCAGAATCCGTGGGAAGCCTTCGCGGCGGCCCATCCGGTCGGCACCGAGGTCGAGGGCGAAGTCAAGAACGCCACCGAATTCGGCCTGTTCATCGGTCTGGACAACGACGTCGACGGCATGGTCCACATGTCGGACATCGCTTGGGGCATCTCGGGCGAAGACGCGCTGGCGCTGCATCGCAAGGGCGAGATGGTCAAGGCCGTCGTCCTGGCGATCGAGCCCGACAAGGAGCGCATCAGCCTCGGCATGAAGCAGCTTGAGCGTGGCGGCGTGCCGACCCCGGCAGCCGGCGGCGCAGGTTCGCGCGTCAACAAGAACGAGGTGGTCACCGTGACCGTCCTCGAAGTCCGCGACGCGGGCCTCGAAGTGCAGGTTGGCGACGATGGCGTCACCGGCTTCATCAAGCGCACCGACCTTGGCCGCGACCGCGACGAGCAGCGCCCGGAGCGCTTCCAGGTTGGCCAGAAGTTCGACGCGATGGTCACCGGCCTCGACCGTTCGAAGAAGCCGACCTTCTCGGTCAAGGCGATGCAGATCGCCGAAGAGAAGCAGGCGGTTGCGCAATATGGCTCGTCCGATTCGGGCGCGTCGCTGGGCGACATTCTCGGCGAAGCCCTCAAGGCGCGCGAAGAGAAGAAGTAATTGGACCGTGGGCGGGCGTTTCGGCGCCCGCCCCTTTCCAATCATTTCAACGGGTTCGGCTAATTATTTCAAATTTCGGGCATGGTGAGCAAGATTGTGTTGCCGCCACCCCCACACCCCGCGTAAACCCTCGGATCAGTCGCAGCTGGCAGCACGGCGCCGCAGCGCGAACATGGGGACGCACATGATCCGTTCTGAACTCGTACAGATGCTGGCGACGGACAATCCCGACCTGTCGGCGCGAGAGATCGAGCGGATCGTCGATATCTTCTTCGAAGAGATCACCGCGCGCCTGGCGGCGGACGGCCGTGTCGAATTGCGCGGTTTTGGCGCATTCTCCACCCGCGCGCGTGAGGCTCGCACCGGTCGCAACCCGCGCACGGGCGAGGCGGTCGATGTCGACGCCAAGCGCGTCCCCTATTTCAAGCCCGGCAAGGAAATGCGCCTGCGCCTCAACGTGTGAGCGCTTGGCAGCCCGCCCAGACCCCGATAGAGCCTGAGCCGCGCGCGGGCGTGGCGGAATGGTAGACGCACCGGACTTAAAAGCCCATGATTTTCAATAAATAACTCAAAAAATCGTTGAAATTCAGTCATATTTTGATATCATAGCCTCATAAGGTCAGTTACACAGCCCTTACACAAATTGCACAGTTTTCACATGCCGAGGCAGATATGGCAGCACACCACGAACTCATGGGCGGCAAGCTCCATGTCTATAAGCGTGAGAACAGCACTTACTGGCAGTGCTCGACCTTCCTTGGCGGCAAGAACCACCGCGTCAGCACCAAGGAAGACAGCCTCGCCCAGGCCAAGGACTTTGCCGAGGATTGGTATCTTGAGCTGAAAGGCAAATTCAAACGCGGCGAGGTGAAGTCAGGTAAAACCTTCAAGTTCGCCGCCGCCAAATTCATCGACGAGTTCGAAGTCATCACCCAAGGGCAGCGCAGCCCTATCTATGTGGCGCATCACCGCCGCCGACTCGAAAATTATCTCATCCCGTTTTTCGGCAGCAAGGCACTGGGCGAGATCACCGCTGGCAGTGCCCAAGATTACCGTATGCACCGGATGAAAAATGGCTGGCGCGGCAAGCCGCCAGCGCGCAGCACACTCCATCAGGAGATCGTCTGCCTACGTCAGGTTCTCAAATACGGGCAACGGCACGGCTGGATTGAGTCGGTGCCGAACCTGACCCCGCCCTATAAAACCTCTGGCAAGATCACGCACCGCGCGTGGTTCTCGCACGAGGAATATAAGCGTTTCTATCAAGCCACGCGCGAGCGCGCCAAAAACCCGCTCAAAGCGCGGTGGCGCACCGCATCTGAAAACCTGCACGACTATGTGCTGTTCATGGTGAACACCGGCCTTCGCCCCGATGAGGCGTTGCGCCTTGAATATCGCGATGTCGCTATCGTCGTTGATGATGCAACGGACGACACGATTTTAGAGATCGAGGTTCGGGGCAAGCGCGGCATCGGCTACTGCAAGAGTATGCCGGGTGCCGTGCATCCATTCCAACGACTCAAGGAACGCAACAACGGCAAGCCGACCGATCGGCTGTTCCCTAAATTTCAGAAGCAGCTCTTTAACGCCATTCTGAATGAGCTGGACATGAAGCAGGATCGCGATGGCAACCAGCGCACCGCTTACAGTCTTCGCCATACCTACATCTGCTTTCGCCTGATGGAGGGGGCGGATATTTATCAAATTGCGAAAAACTGCCGCACCAGCGTTGAAATGATCGAGAAGTATTACGCCTCGCATATCAAGAACACGCTGGACGCGGCGGCAATCAATGTTCGCAAAGAGAAACCAAAATCCCGCCAGCCTGCGAAATCCAATAAGCGAAAGCAGGCTGAAAAGGCCGACCGCAGGCCTCCGCCTATATGAGGGGACACCCTCTCATCCTCAAAAGATCAGGCTGCGCGCCCGCGCGCATCATTTTACTCTTGTTTCCCTTGGCATATTCAATCTAACCGCCTAAACTGGAAATTGGCTATGCGGACGTGGCGAAATCGGTAGACGCAACGGACTTAGACAAATCTTGAGTGCTCGCGGGGAAACCCGCGATGCAGAACTGCTCAAATTCGGGGAAACCTTTCAACTGGCAATCCCGAGCCAAGCCTTGGCGCGAAAGTGCCTCGGAAGGTGTAGAGACTAGACGGGCAGCACCTAACCCCCGCCAGCGGGGCACGGTGAAGGGATAGTCCAGACCACAAACATCCGGCCAGCCGGGTGGCGGTGAAAACCGTAGCAGGTAAGAAAATCCGTCGGGCTATGCCCTTGGGGGTTCAAGTCCCCCCGTCCGCACCATCTCTCTTTCTATCAAGTCCCGAACGGGACGCAGGGGCAAGGTAAGCCGAACCGGCGATTGCCCTTTTCGCGAAGGCCAAGCCTGAACAGGCTTGGCCGGTGGCATCAAGCTCCCGAACGGGAGCGGCCATCGCACCTACTGATCATCGTCTTTCGCAATATAGCGCGAACCGCGCGAGCTTCCCTGCACCACCGCCGACCTTGCGGTTTCATCGTTCCACAATAGCCTCTGCGGCTTGCCGCGCAGGATGGTTTTTTCTCCACGCTTGATGATTTCACCTGCCTTGAGCAGGATGATCGGCCTTCCGGCAAACTCGTCCTTGGTGATGGTGCAGGCACGCACCAGCAGTTTGACCCAGCCATCCTTGCCGCGTTCCATGACTTCGGCGGCAACAAGCCTTTCGCCGATACGCAACGCCTTGCCGCGCCTGCGTCGATCATAGATGCCTTCCGTCCAACGTACGACATCCGCAGCTATGAAGTCCGTAGCGGGAACCCATTGATCCATCCGCTGCACCCCAACCAGACTGTTGCTCTCCCTCTATTGAACCATGAATGCCGGATAATTTGGTTTCGAATTGCGATGTCCGTCCCTCGGCAACAGATGCCGAGGACAGGCTCTATCGCTGGCGCGACCGAACCCGCGCATACATTCGTATGGCGGTTTCGTCCCATACGGGTGACGATCCCTGACAGGAGAGGAAAAGGAGAAGGGTTTATAAAATCGCCAAAATGCACAGTTTTACTTAGCAAATTCGTGAAAACTTAAACTGGACATTGGTTTAATAATATGCCAGAATGCTAAGTATGGCTAAGGGTTTTGACAGCAAGATAAACCGTCTGCAACACGAGCTTCCCGAGGGACTCTTGGTGGATGCCGCGTGGATGGAGGAGCATGGCTATTCATCTTCGCTGCGCAGCCAGTATGTGAAAGCCGGGTGGCTCGATCAGCCAGCACGGCGGGTCTATCGCCGCACCCGCACACCGCTCACCTGGCAACAGGTCGTCATGTCCCTTCAGGTGGTGCTCGACTATCCCCTCATAGTCGGCGGACGCACAGGCCTAGAGTTACAGGGCTACGCCCATTATCTCTCGCATGAGCAGAGGGAAGTTCACCTTTATGGCCCGATGCGCCCACCTTCATGGGTCGCCGACCTACCTCTCGACACAAAATTCCACTGGCATAACAGCCAGCGGCTCTTTCCCGATGACCCCGTTCCAGAACGTGACGTGCACCGATTGGTGCCCGGACTTACAACATCGTCGCTGCCCGCCAGCCACGTTGTCAGCCCCAATCAGTTCACCAACCTGCCCTTGGGCGCATCAACCAAAGAGCGCGCCTTATTGGAAATGCTCGACGAGCTACCCGACCGCGAGAGCTTCCATCAGGTCGATGCCCTGATGGAGGGATTGAGCGATCTCAGCCCGCGCAGGCTGCAAACACTGCTTGAAAATTGCGCCAGCGTGAAGGTGAAGCGGCTGTTTCTGTTCTTTGCCCGCCGCCACCATCACGCATGGTTCGCGAAGCTCGATACCTCGCGTGTCGATATAGGTGCGGGAAAGCGCGTGCTGGCACGCGGCGGAAAACTCGATCCCAATTACCTGATAACAGTGCCGGAGGATCTTCATGGCCTTGCTTGAATCCTACAGCCGACAAGTTGCCTTGCTGATCCGCGCGCTGCCCTTCGTCGCCGAAGAAAAGGTCTTCGCCCTCAAAGGCGGCACCGCCATCAACCTCTTTGTGCGCGACTTGCCGCGCCTTTCGGTTGATATTGATCTGACCTATTTGCCCGTTGAAGATCGCGCCGCATCATTGGCCGCAATCGATGCCGCCATGTTGCGTATCAAGGACAGGATAGAGCGGGGGATTCCCGGTGTGCGCGTCGCGCCATCCCGCGTTCAGGGTGACAATATCATCACCAAGCTGATTGTGCGCGCCGATGATGTGCAGATCAAAATCGAGGTGACACCCGTGCTGCGCGGGACGGTCTATGACCCCACCGTGATGAACGTGTCGCCAGCGGTCGAAGACGCCTATGGCTTTGCCGAAATTCAGGTCGTCTCAATTGCTGACCTCTATGCGGGCAAAATTGTTGCCGCGATGGATCGCCAGCACCCGCGCGACCTCTTTGATGTCCGCGACCTGTTGGCAAACGAAGGCGTCAGCGACGAACTGCGTCGCGCCTTTCTGATCTATGTGATCAGCCATCCACGACCAATGGCTGAAATCCTTGCCCCGACCCGTAAATCCCTCGAAGCAGAATTCGAGCGCGGATTTGCAGGTATGACCGCAACACCCGTCAGCCTCGAAGAGCTGCTAGCGTCCCGTGAAGCCATCATCAGCATCATGGTCGCCAACATGCCTGATGATCATCGCCGCTTTCTCATCGGCTTCAAACGCGGCGCGCCCGACTGGACGCTACTCGATATTGCAGACGCCCAGCACCTGCCCGCCGTCAGATGGAAACAGCAAAACCTCGACAAGCTCGCGGCAGATCGGCGCGAAGGCCTTGCTCAGGCATTGGAGCGCATCCTGTTTCCCTGACCTTGCACGGTGCGCGCGCCCGTGGGGCGCACACGTAATCTGATGATCCTGACGCTCGCATAACAAGCAGCATGAAAACGATGCCGACCATCGGCCACCTGCCCCGAACGGCAGGCGGGATTACCAATCGCCCTCCCCACTGAAAACCACGGCAACGGCGTGAATTTCCCGGTCGCATTGCCACCTTGTGGTCAAGCATAGGGCACGTTTCAGTCCATTACGGCCTCTTATTGGGTCGTATCTGGCACAGCCCCGCCAGTCGTCAATCGCCTGCGCTTCCGCGCCTCTCGCTTCGCTTTGGCTTGTGCAGCTTGCACCTTCGGGCGGGCTTCGCCCGGCGTTGACCACCGGCTTGATGGGCCGCGCCGACTTCTCCCCATGAGGCCGCAGATGGTCTGCACGCCTCCGATCTCAAGGAGAATGACAATGGCAAACGTCGATCAAAATTCACCCGCTTTCATGCTCTGGTGCGTGGAAGGTGACGGCAAGGATGCCCGCTGGACCCGCATCGGGGCGGCATGGCTGCATCAAGACGGCAAAGGGTTCAACATGCGCTGCAACGCGATCCCTTTGCAGGGACGCTTGGTCGCTCGCGCCTTCACCCCCAAGGCTGATCGCAACACCAATCAGGGAGAGCTGGTATGAACGCGCCCTTGCAAACAGCTTCACGCATCCGCGAGATGAATGATATGTTCCGCACCTGCTTCATCGGCGGACGGGTTCTCATCACCGAGGGCATCACCGCTCTCGGTGACAGCTTCACCAGCAGCTGCGTGGAGGCGGTGCAACGCTTCACCGATTTCAGCACCGATAACGATCCATACGGCGAACACGACTTCGGCTGTGTTACCGTTGATGGCCGCAAGGTTTTCTGGAAGATCGACTACTACGACCGTGAGTGCCGTTACGGTTCCCAGTGTCCGGCCGATCCAGCCCAGACCACGCGAGTTCTCACCATCATGCTGGCCAGTGAATACTAGCCCGTGCAGCGCGCCGCCGGCATTGTCGGCGGCGCGTCGCTGCGCGAAGGCTCAGAAGCGCGGCCTTTGGGGCGGGCGTGGGCGTTGCGCGAGGCAAGCCAAAGCCTGTTGCACGTTTTGCAGAGAAACCTGAACATCGGAGGTGATGAAGCGAGATTGTCCGCTACGCTTCAGATCGCTCAGCAAGCGACCGTAGAGCGCGCGCAGTTCCTGTTCGTTCATGCCAACCAATTCAGCGGGGGTGATAAACAGCGACATGATTTTTCTCCCAGTCTGTAGCCGCGACCATCGCGGGCCTTCATGGGAGTGTGATCAGCAGGGCGTTCGCGCTTGCCGCACCGATAGCTTGCTTCGGTCGAAACGTCAGTGGAGAAGCCGCCAAAATGCCCACTAGGGCAATGGCGGCTTGCGGCGCATAAGCGCGAATCCCCTGCAACAATGACCATGAAGAAGGCCCCGTGTGACGTGGATGCATGGGCGAGAAATTGGGCATAACAAATCACCCGCATCAGAAATGCTTGAACAAATACGGCAACATCGCTGATAAGGACGCATTATCTCTGCGCGATAGGGGCTGTTTGAATCGGGTTATTCGTCTTTGGCTGTTGATTGCCTTCTGTCTTGCCTGGCCTGTTGCCAGCCACGCCCAAGATCGTGCCCAAGTCGAACGACAAATAGAATATGCGCTGATCGACATTGCGATTATTGAGCGCGAGCGCACACGACCCGACGTTCCCGAAGACTTTGCTGCGAGAAGCCTTGGGCGGGCGGAGACACAGTTGGCGCAGGGAAGAGCTGCCGCCGCGAAGCTATCAGGCGGCAGTGCCTTGCTGCGCACAGCGGAGAGCAACGCCAATGCGGTGAGTGCCGCCCCATTGCGCACGGACTATCTGCGCTATTTCCCTGACCCCGTGCGCGTCCGTGCCGATCTTGCACAGGCTTCGAGCGATGTTGACGACGCCGTGCTGGCAGGACGACAGGCTGGCCGTTTCTTGATGTTGCAGGGTGCCCTCGATGGGTTCTCGAACAACCGTCCACCGCGCGATGTGCAACGACGCCAACGTCTATACGGGCTCAATTTTCAAGACATACGCGACCGCATGAAGCCGACATTCACGGACACATGCTCTGCATTCGCATTTTTCTGCCAAACGCGTCAGCAGAAATTCTATAACGCAAGGGGCAGCTACAGCTCTGATTCCACACACGCTCGCGAAACTGCTGCACTTTATTTCCCCGAGGCGATGCGGGATCGCTTCTTCGACGCGACCGGTATCGGCGGGAGCCGCGAAGGGCATAAGGAATATCAAGCACAGCTCCGTGAGGAGCGTGCGAAGAGGGAAGCCGAAAAGGCTCAGTGGGACAGCCTTGAGCGGGCGAGTGCGCGGCAGCAACAGTGGGAAATCATCGGCCCTATCCTCGTAGTGCTCGGCATTTTTGGATTTATCGGTTTGCTTGTGTTTCTCGCTCGACGCACAAATGCAGGCGAAGCGAAAGTCAGCACCAATTACGGCACCGCCGACTATGCGCCCATTTCCTCGACCATCAATGACGGCCTTTTCAAAGGCGTTTTCCTTGGAGCATCGGCACACACGATTTTCCCCAAGGCCTATTTTGGTCCGGTGCTATCATCGCCGGAATCACACACCCTCATTGTTGCGCCCTCCCGCACGGGCAAGGGCACGCGCGTCATCCTACCGACCCTGCTTCTCTACAAAAGCTCGCTTATCACTATCGACCCCAAGGGCGAGAATGCCGCGATCACGGCGCGCTACCGGCGCGACCAGCTCGGACATACAGTCCATATTCTTAACCCGTGGAGTGTCCACGGCTCACTGTTTCAGGGCTATGGCTTTAGCCGCGCCACCTTCAATCCGCTCGACGTTCTCGATCCCAAAGACCCAAATATCGTCGGTATCGCCAACAGTCTTGCCGTGACGATCTGCCATCAGGGCAGCGTCAACGACAGCTTCTGGCAGGACAATGCCACCGCCATGCTGGCGGGCATTATGCTGTGGGTGACAGACGCCCCCGGCGAAACCAAAACCTTGGGGCATGTGGCCGATATTGTCAGCGGTGGCGAAAAGGCCGACGACCTGCGCAAAACCCTCTTCCCCCGCATGGTCGCCAGTTCATCCTATCGCGGTGCCATGCGCAAACTGGTCGGGCGGTTCGTCCAAATGGACGACAAGACCTATAGCGGCATCATCGCCCAGCTTTCAAAATCCCTGCAATTCCTCGCCGACGACCAGATTACGACCGCGACCGACCATTCCAGCTTCAATCTGGCTGACCTGGTGAACGGGCGAACCACCCTCTACATCGTCATTCCCGACGACCAGATGCAGGCACAGGCCATCTGGCTTAAGCTCATGGTCACAGCCGTGACCCAGACCTTCAAGCGCCATCGGCCAGCCGCGCAAGGGGTGCGCGGCATGTTGATGATCGACGAGTTTCCCGTGCTGGGACGGGTGGAGAGCATCGTCACCGACATCGCCCTCGTCGGGGGATCGGGCCTTGACCTGACCCTGATCGTGCAGGGGCTGGATCAGATACGTGCCCTTTATGGCACGTCCGCCGATACCATCATCAGCAACTGCGGCTACAAGTGGTTCTGCAACGTCAAGGACCTGCAAACCGCCGAATATGTCAGCAAGGCGCTTGGTCAGATGACGGTGCAGACGGTCAGCCAGACCATCAGCGGAGCCGATGGCTCGACTGGCCGCACCCTTGGCGAGACGGGGCGCGCACTCCTCTTTCCCGACGAGATCATGTCGATGGGCAAGGGCACCGCCTTCGCCTTCCAGCCGCGCGGGCGTGCCCATTACCTCAAGCCGGTCGATTACTGGCACCTGTCGGTTTACCTATCGCCGCGTCTGGAGCAGGCGAAAGCCCAAGTGAAGCTGCCCGACCTTGATGCCTTCGATCTCAACCCTTTTTACGATCAGGCACGGCGTGAGCAGGAACAGGCCGCAAAGACATCGGGCACGATGGATCGGGCCGAAGCACTGGCGATGCTCGGACTGGAAGAGGGCGCGACTGACGATCAGGTGAACGAGGCATACAAGCGGCTGATGGGGATGCTTCATCCTGATCGTGGAGGAACAACCTATCTCGCACAAAAGCTGAATGCAGCCCGCGACCTGCTTCTGGGGAAGAAATAGAATTGCGGCGGCGCAACAATTCGTGCGCCGCCAAAAACGAAACAAAATTACCCTGTTTTAATGCCATAATACACCTCCAACAGGCAGGTGTAGATTGGGCTTATGGTCGTATTTCAGAGAACGAAGTGAACACGAAAATGATGTGACGCGGGCGCGCGAAACGCTCGTGCATATTCTCGACCTCTCCTACAAGGTGGGACATTCGTCACCCGATGATGTCGAGGCTAAGCTCGCCATTCGATGCATCGGATTTGATGCTGTGTACGATCCGAACCCTTCACCGCAAAAGTTGCGTCAAGCATTTGAAAGCATCGCATCCCGCGCAGAAGAAATCGTCGATCGCGCACCTCCCTTCCACGCCGATGTTGTTGCGACCGATATTCTCGCAACCTACCTGAACTGGCGTGATGGTCATCCGGCTCCACGCAAAAACATATAGGCGTCCGCAGAACGAGTGCGGTGCATAAGTCAGCTTATAGAATACACCCGTATGCAGTTTTGCTTGCTGCCGTGCGCTATCTGCATTGCTGATCTGCTGCCACTTTAGACAAAGCCGCAAACTCATGTTATGATAATAACTGGAGATGCAAGCCATGCGCGGTATGACCGCGCGCCTTGGCAAGGGGTTCTTCGTCCCCGTTGCATCCCGGACCAAGGAGAGCCTTCGTGCCCTCCTGTGGAACCTCCAGAGCAGGGGACTTCCCTCCCCATGCACCCTGGACCGGGGCAATACAATTTCGCGAATGCGGAAATGTTTTTGCCCCAGCCAAAGGAGATTTCATTCTCCCTTGGAACCCATGACCGCTGATTGCAGCGGCCACAACCAAAGAGCCTTCGTGCCCTTTGGAAACCAGACCGGGGATTGCGAACCCCGGCCCCCCGGCAGGCATTTCGCGCCTGCAACCGACCAAGGCGGTGCCTTGGAACCCTTCATTACAGGAGGGCGGGTGGCGACAGGAAGTGACAAACGGCAGCGGACCCGCCTCATTACGTTCCGCGTGACCGACGACGAATATGCCCGGTATCAGGAACGGGCTTCGCGCGCTGGCCTAGCTGTTGGCGCATTCGCCCGTGCCGCCGGGCTTGAAGGTGCTGGCCCCCGTGCACGTCGTCGCCGACCCGTGGAACACACCACGCTTGTCCAGCTTATGGCCAGCATGAACCGCGTGGGCAACAACCTCAATCAGATCGCCCGCAACACCAATCTCGGCCTCGATATTGACGTGCCACGGTTGCGCGATGCGCTAACCGAATACCACGCGGTGATTGCCGCAATCTACGACGCCCTTGGAATGGAGCCTGCCCGTGATCATCAAGGGCAAGAGCCGCGCTGGCCCTAGTCAGCTCGCCCGTCACCTTGGTCGCGCCGATACAAACGAGCGCATTGAAATCCTGCAACTCGATTCCGCAGGCACGACAGAACAAGCCTTTCGCGACTGGCAGACCTACACCCTTGCCACCAAGGGCAAGCTTGGTCTTTATCACGCCAACATCGACCCCGACGCCAAATACGAAATGTCCCGCGACCAATGGTTGCGGGCGGTCGAGGTCTTGGAAGAAGAGCTTGGCTTGCAAGGCCAGCCCCGCGCCATCGTGATGCACGAAAAGAACGGGCGCGAGCATATCCATGTTGTCTGGGCACGCACCGACATGGACAAGATGATGCTGCGATCCGACAGCATGAATTATCAAGCTCACGAACGCGCCAGCCTGCGACTTGAGCAGGAGTTCGGGCACGAGCATGTTCCCGGCAAGCACGCCAAGCGTGATCGGGAGGCTCAGCCCGAGTTCCCAATCGCCGAAGCCCAGCACGACGAATGGCAACAGGGCGAGCGCGGCGGCATGAACCACCGCGACCGCAAGGCGCAGGTGAAGGGACTATACGAGGCCAGCGACACCGGCCCTGCCTTCAAGGCCGCGCTTGAAGATGCAGGCTATGTGCTGGCGCGCGGCGACCGTCGTGATTTTGTCATCCTTGATGCCGACGCCAAGGTGCATAGCCTTGGCCGTCAGCTTCCCGGCGTCAGCGCGAAAGACCTTCGCGCCTTCATGGTCGATGTCGATCCCGACACCCTCCCCTCCGTATCGGCGGCACGCCAAGCCCTGCGCTCCGCCGAGCAATCCAAATCGCCCGCGCCCGATCACGATACCGTCGCACCACAGAACCCGCACGCCGATCACCAACGCTTGGATGCGTTGCGCGATGCCATCATGGCGCGGCACTGCGCGGAGCTGAAAGAACAGGAACTGCGCCACGCCCGTGAAGTGACAGAATTGCAGACCAGTCAGCAGGCCACCGCCGACAAGGCCATTGAGGATTTCTCGAAGGAGCAGGCGCGGCGCACCATCGCCGAGCGGCCACAGGAACCGGGCGGATTTGACCGCCTGTGGAGAAACATTCGCGAAGCCGTCAATGACGAGGCGCGCGCCCAGCGGCTCGCCATCGAGGCGCAGCACGCCCGCGACGCCGAAGATCGCCGCTCCGATGAAATTCGCATCATGGTGTCAGGCCTTGATGCTACCCAGCGGCAGGAGATCGAAAATCTCGTCAAACGGCAGGGTCAGGAGCGGGCTGACTTGCTGGACGAACACGCAAAAGACCTGACGCGCCGCATCGCCGATGACGAACGGGCAATCGCGCTTGAACGCGAATATGAACGTCGCCGTATTGAGGCATTGGCGCGTGAGCGCGATGGACCGGAGCGCGATGGCCGCGCACGCTGACGGGCTCGCGCTTCTTGCAATCAGAACCGGGCCTGCTTCTCAAGCAGATTGCCAGCCTTGTGCCTAAAGCCGCCACAGCAGTATCGCGCTTCGCGCAGGGTATGGCGGCAGCATTGTTGCCCAGCCTTGTTTCGCGTTTCATGGCAGTGGCGCGGCCAGTCAAGAAATCCGATGACGACAAGGGCAGCGCGAGTCACAGCGAAGCGACCTCGCGATTCTTTGGAGGAACGGCCAGCACAACGGGCGGCGATGTTGATGGTGCCGATCTTGGCTCCATGTTCCTTGCGCCGCCGCTGGCGCCACGACCCAATCCGCGCCCACGATCCGCGCGACGGTTGCGGGCACGCTTCCGGGCACGTAATTTCCTACGCCCGCCTTGGCTGCGGTAAAGCCAGCCTCCCGCCATGCTTTAGGGCGACATTGAAATAAAATTACCTTTTCGCTGTGGCAAGATAGCCACCTTGCCATGATTCAGCTATAGCTAGGCGATGTTGGCGCGAGGGGGATTCGACGCGCCGACTTTCCTAAACTGGTGGGCGTCCTCACTCAGCCAAACAAGAGATTTGGAAACGCAGAAGAATGAATGCGGTCGAGATTGAAGAAGAAGTATCGAAGCTGGCCGAACGTGCGTTCGATCCCGTAGAATTTCCGTTTCAGTTCCTCGAAGCTTTCGGCAACAAGCCTGCAACCATTAAACGTCTTCGGGATGGGCATTCAAACAGCTCTGATGTTGGCGGAGTATTGCAGCGCAACAACATTCACATCGCCGTGGCCAAAAAGGGCGATGTTTCTGCCGCCTTGGCCACGCTGAAAGCCAGCCCCGCGACGACCAGAGCCAAAGCGCAATTTGTGCTGGCAACGGACGGCGATATGTTTGAGGCCGAGGACATCGAGACCGGCGAAACCGTCGCTTGCACCTTCGCCGAGTTCCCCGAGCATTTTGGGTTTTTCCTGCCCTTGGCTGGCATCAGTACCGTCAAGCAGGTGCGCGACAGTGCCTTCGACATTCGGGCCACCAGCCGCCTAAATCGCCTGTACGTGGAATTGCTCAAAGACAATCCCGAATGGAGCAAGGCCGAACGTCGCCCCGATATGAACCATTTCATGGCGCGACTGATCTTCTGCTTTTTTGCGGAGGACACCGACATCTTCAACGGCACCGGCCTGTTCACGGCGACCGTTGACCAGATGAGTGAGAAGGATGCGTCGAACACCCATGAGGTGATCGCCGAAATCTTCCGTGCCATGAACACCGCGATTGCCGACCGCGAGGCGGCGGGCATCCGTTCCTGGGCGAATGTTTTTCCCTACGTCAACGGCGGATTGTTTTCCGGCAGCCTCGATGTGCCGCGTTTTAGCCGTATCGCTCGATCCTACCTCTTGCACATCGGCAGTCTGAAATGGACGCAGATCAATCCCGATATTTTCGGATCTATGATTCAAGCCGTTGCCGACGACGAAGAGCGTGGATCGCTTGGAATGCACTACACTAGGTCGTAAACTCATAAAATCTGGCGGCGGATTTGGCGCGTGATATGAGGGGGTATGCACATCACGTGGAAGCGGGCG